>BNJV01000682.1_pt1 | contig 63198 bp, 91 predicted proteins | sample 8540591 | NCBI WGS metagenome assembly BNJV01 (sample SAMD00202457, study PRJDB9452) | human saliva metagenome | host: Homo sapiens | reverse complement strand
TTCTCGTATAATATTCAGGACTGGCTGCGGATTGTTCGGCGAGTTTGGTTGGTCGAAGCACTGGCCGTCATGCTCTAATCGTCGCGCGATAAAATCCTGCCGGTTGTCGAGATGTGATAACAACGTTCTGTGCATGTGCATGTTTGCGGATGTTTGACAGGCTTTCCTGCTGAGAGTGAAAATAAACTGCGGCTGTTGTTTCGCTGTTGAGGGTCGGGGCCGTCGCCTTGCCAGTTGGGGTGACAGGCACCTGGGTTTGCTGTCGAACCGATCCACCGGGGTTTATGTACTGCTTCCGGCAAATTCTTTACGGCGAAAGATTTTGGTACGGAAGTCAGTGACTAGCTCGCGCACGTCTTCCTGCTGGCATTCCTGTACGCCTTCTTTGATAAGTGGGGTTTTCAGATTACCTGATCTTGTTTGCTTCGGACAGCACTTTCCAGCATCACGCCTGCACAAATTGGGAAAGGTGAAGTTTACGCAATACTGTCGTGCACGGTCACACTGCGCCATCAGGTTGCGTTCTTGTAAAAACAGCCAAGCTAACGTCGACTCATCGGCAAAGCCGAATATTGAGTCGAGTACCAAACCCAGCGCTTCAGTTGCAGGGCATCCAGCCCGTCGTACTGACCGTATTGGGTGCGCGGTCTTGTTCAAAATACAACGTCATCATGCCCAGTTCTTGGCCGCTATAACAGATTTTTGAATAACGCAAATGATGAAACCGGCTTTTTACGGTTGGTAGCGCAGAGTCGTCCGCAATGGGTAATCATGAAGAGTGGATGGGTTGCCAGTTCCATGGCAGACACTTTGGCCGCATAAACAATCATCTAATTGGCGGCGGGCATCGGCGGTTTGAAAGTGTTTCAGGTGGCCGATGGCGCGAGATCAAAATCCATGCGGCGACGCTTAAAATCCAAGAGGCGTATGCTTCCCGCCATGCGGGACCAAAGCCATTACCACTGTGAAAAACATCTCGCAAGCCTCTCCCGAAACGTGCTTGCCTGGCTGAGGAAGCGGGAAAAGAAAGACTGTTTCCAAGGTATAGTTTTGCTGGCCAGATCGTGGGTTTTCCGCCACTTCCTGTGCTCCAGATGGGCATAGAGTTGTTGCAGGCAGCGGCTCATTTAGTTGAAACCTAGATCCAGCTGGGCACATTCTGAGCGAGGATTGTCTACCAGGTGCCCTGCACGCGAGTTTGCCATCATGGGCGGCTTTTTACGCCGTTTTACCGTCGTCCAACGGTCGGATAATCCATAAATACAGCAATACCACCATGACGCGGGCACCCAGTAGTACCATCGACATCGGGCGGCTTTGAAAAGACGCGGCCAGTAGGTGTGTCTGGCATTGATGACTTCCTCTACCGTTGACACTAAGTCATCTATTGTTGTCGACAAAATGCCTGCACGAACGTTTTCCTTCTGCTCGGGTTTCACTGCCCGGCGGCAGCCAGCGCACCATCGAACGATACGTCCTGCCATTGACGGCTGCAGGAGTGTTGGTGCTGATGTACCAGCTAGGGTGTCAATCCGGTAAAACAGCGAGTCGCGCGGGATTGCCTTGTTTCAGGTCCTGCAGAGAAGTCGCATCAAATTCAGCTACTCTCTTATGAACATCGGTCGCAGCATTGCCGTTGCGCAGCATCAGTCCGAGTCGATATGTTTGCATGCGCAGCCGTCCGGCATCGTTAATAGCGGCGCTGCGCTTCCAATCGCCATGACAGCGGTAAAGGTCAGGATAATCCGAACCCATTGCTGCGAATTACCCGCAAAACCGTAGAAACGACTTCAATCGGGTGGAAGGCTTTTGGAAGGATAAAAAGAAGGCAAAACAAAAGAAACTCCACGAGACGTAATATGCCGTCCGAGCAGATCATGTATGCCGGGCGGATGTGTTATTCAATAAGGCGGGAAATACGTCGAGTGCCTAAAAGGTTAGAACTTTAGGAGAACTTCGCCGTCGAATTTATCAGAGTCCGGGTGAGTTTATATTTCAGGGCTGTCCTAGATAACTAGAACAAATCAGTGCTTTTACTAGTTGTTTTTAAAAATAGAGATTTGAACTTTTATTTCACTGTTGTTAAAACGCCATTCGCACTCCTTTAAATATAACTCAAAATGCTCCTTGGGAATGCCGTTAAATTTGCGCAAATGCCGTTTTGCCTGATTCCAAAAGTTCTCTATCCCATTGATGTGGTTTTGCCTTTCGGCAAAGTGTGTACTGTGGTTGATGCGCAAGTGGCTAAACTCACTGACATCCAGCACATCATAGCTCTTATAGCAATCTGTATAAACGATGCTGTCAGGCTTTACCTGCTCACGGATAATAGGCAGTAAGGTAGCTGTCTGAGTATTGGGTACGGCAACGGTATAAACCTTGCCGTTGCGCTTTAAAAGCCCGAATACGGCGACCTTCCCTGCCGCACCGCGACCCCGCTTACCTTTACGATGACCGCCAAAGTAGCTTTCATCTGCTTCTACTTCACCGTCAAACATTTCCAAATGCGGACTGCTGTGAAATATAAGCAGCCGCAGCCGGTGGAAATAATAAGCTGCGGTATTTTTGTTAACACCGACCAATTGAGCTGCCGTTCTGGCGGTAACACCTGCAACGAATAGTTCGATGAGCTTGTTTTGCTTGTACTGACTTAAACGGCTTCTTCTCATAGGGATTATTCTAACCTGAAATTAGATCTCCCTAGTTATCTAGTACAGCCCCTATGTTTCTCTGCAATTAGATAAGCTGGATAAGCTTAGAGGTAACCACCGGCTGTAATAATAAAACAGGCTACCTGAAAACTTTTCAGGTAGCACCTATTCCGATGCAGAATTAACGGCGGCGAACTTCCAGTTGCCATGTGCGCGGCCGAGATAAGCCAGCGCTGGCAAAGCCCGACTCAAACGTGCACCAAGCAGGGTGGGCCGGGAAAATGACAAACAAGCCCATGCATCACCATTATGCAATTTAAACAGAAAGCTTACATCTTTGTGTAGCTGTGCTGCTTCACCGCGGAAGGTTACGATATGCTGCGCCCAGTTCGTCGTTTACGCATTTCATGCAGCCATCTATACCCTAGCAAGCCCCATGCTCACTAAGATGAGTCAACAAACCCAAACCCAAAGGTGGCGATGAGCCAAATCAATACCAGTTTGTCACGCCAAGTGGTAGTTTGCAGCCAAAGCGGTCGCATTTCAGACGACGTTGCGGCGAGATAATTAAGCCAATCGTGCGGTTGTTGAAGATGCCGCCATTACCATCGCAAAGATTTGTTTTGGCCCCGTGAAACGCCTGTGCATCCCAAAACCATAAAGGTGTGAGCAGTCCAAACAAGTGTCCGAAGAATACGGCTAAAACACCGGCGGCCAAAGAAATAGGATATTTACCTAGCGCAGCTGCTTCATAAAGAGTTGGCTGGATTCGCGCTTTTTCCATGAATATTGTTTGTGATCAGAAGCGCACCAGACTGTCGAAAGAAGAAAAGATCGCGAAGGAGCAGTGCCAAGGGAAGATGCCGAAGAAGAAAAGTGGTGCAGGGTATTCATGTTCGCATGCTCGCACGAGGCCATCTGAAAAGCTGCTTTAGGATAGAAACTGTATGGTTTCGACGGCTTGGCTTCAGCAGCGGTTCCGTACCGGAAATATCTGGGCCGAATGTTTCCCGTGGCTTCGTCCATATCGCGCACAGCTCGATCAAAGGGTTGTGTGTGCAACCGTGTGCACAGGCGCAGTAATGCGCTTGCAGCAATACGGCGTAAGGCGAGCCGCTTTTCTCAAAGCTTTCTCACTCCGATGTGGGCGATTACATGTACGGCGTCGCCTGAGAGTTTTGATGCGTGTTCTGACGGCACTTTGGCTAAGTATTCCAGCGGTGCGGGCGAGATGGTCAGGCAATTCTTCGTCGCCCAATTCGAAGCCGTGGTTGCGGTATTCTTGCAATAAAGTCCACCATCGCGCTGCCGCGGTCTCGGTCTTCGCCGCCGGCTTATGCTCGAAAATATAGAGTGCGTGGTCACGGTTGCGGTCGAAGAGTGGCGACGTGGTTTTCCTGCAATTCGCGCAGATTGCTGACTGCCCTAGGTGGTCTAGCTTTTCAGACGGCCTGCCTGTGATTTGCAGTTCGGGCGTTCTTCTCAGTCAAATCGACTCGGGCGAACTTCCAATCAGCTCGGCTTCCGTAGCACAGCAGCGCGGAAAACCATTTGGCAAACGGGATTCGCGCTGCATCAGCGATACTCTCCTTCTTCACGATCCGCGCATCTTTGCGCAGGCCGTGGAGGAAATAGTCGGTGTCTGCGCTGCGTTTGCCAAAACGGAAGCTTTACCTTCGCTGCTGCCGCCGGGCGGCTCATTGCCGAAGTAAAAGCCGCAGCTGGCTGCATCGCCGAAACTGTTTTCAACCATTTCTTTGTGTGAAGTCAGGGATGACGAAGCGGTCTTCATAATTGGCAGCCGCCATGATTTGATCCATGTCTTCAACCATTTCGGGTGTAAGGCCGGTGCCTTCAGCCTGTCGCGAGCCGGTGTTTCACCGTGAACCACTTGTCCGCGTTTGAGCGTCGCGCAGCAATCATGCGTTCGAGTGCTTCTTTGCAGTTGGCTCGATTTTGCCGGCGGTGATGCGGTTGGCCAGATATTTCAGTGGGATGCGCATTTCATCATCGCTTGGTAATGCCGTTTTCGCCCACCAGACCGTTTTCGATGGCAGATTGAATTGGAGAGAGAGCGGCGGATGCGCAGAAGCCATTGGCCAGGTGCGGTATTCCGGGTGTAGAGAATGCTACTTTTCGTTCCATTGCCATTTTGTACACTGGTGATTTTGGACGGCATCAAGCCAGCTTTGGCGTGATACACGCCCATGTTTCAATCGCTTCGCGTTGTACTTCGGGGGTCATGCGGGTTGAGGAATACGCCTGGTTGCTTGCTGTTCGTACAGGTCTTGCCGGATTTTTCGCGGCATCGCGACGTTCGATTTTGTCTGCCATCGTTTGCAGCAGTACGCCCAAATAGCGGATGCGAGCCTACGCAGGTTTCCGGTACACACGGTCGGCTGGTCGCCTTCGATACGCGGATGGCAGAACGTGCATTTTCAGCTTTGCCGGAAGTCGTTGTAGTAGATGTAGCGGCCGGATACGCACATACGCCCAGCCGCGGCGTTTGTCTTGGTCGATCAATGCGGTGCCGTCGTCTTCGCGTTTGATGGAGAATGCTGCCTGACGTCAGGATACCACGCAGGTCGAGGTTCAAACAATGCTCGCACAGGCGCGGCGGGTACATCATGAAGGTTTGTTCGAACGCAGCGTGCATGTCTTTTCGAATGCCTTCAAACAGTCGTCTGCACGTTTTCGATTCGCCCGCGCTAAATCGTCTTCCTGAGTTCGACCTCCTATTCCACTTTGTCCATGCCAGTAGCTACGGAGACAGGGACGGGCGGTCGGCGGCGTTTTCATTTCGGCGCGTTTTGCAGATACTCGTAATCGTAGGTGAATGGCTCGTAGTAGTCGTCGATTTTGCAGGCATGTTTGGTTGGCAAAAATATTCGCTCAAAATCTTTCAATTTGCCGCCTGTTTGGGTACCAGTTTGCCGTCGGGCTTTGCGCACCCCAGCCGCCATTCCATTTGCTTTTGGTCTTCCCAGTTTTCGGAAAGCCGATGCTGGGCTTGGTTTCGACGTTGTTAAACCACGCATATTCCACGCCGTCGCGCGAAATCCAGACGTTTTTACAGGTAACGGAGCAGGCGTGGCAGCCGATACATTTCATCAGTTCAGAACCATGCCGACTTGTGCTCTGATTTTCGCAGTGTTCCCTTTTGGTTTGGTTTCAGACGGCCTGTCTAAATAAGCCGTTTGAACATAGCCGTAATGATGGGGCGGTAACGGTAGCTTGTTTTAAAAAGATTTTTGACGCTTAGGAGTTTATAGGAGCACACACAAGAAAAATATGCATAGAAAGCGTAGCCCGAGACAGCAAAATAAGGGGAAAAGGCGCTGACAGGTGAGGTGCATACTACTTTGGAAGTATCGGGCAAGGGCAGGGAAAATGCGTTTCCAGTTATCTCTTGAAAATAGGAAGGCCGTGAAAAGAACCGGCATCATGGCCCGCCAGGCCATAAAATTGACGCAATACAAATAAGGTGGTCTGTCGGGCAGCGAGTGATTTTAAGGCAGGCTTCGATTATCGGATTGATTGACCCAGGCAAGAACCGCATCGCTATCTGCGGGCAATTCTCCACCCTGTCCGCCCGAAAAACTTCTCCAGTCCGGCAGGTATTTGCTGTGCAAGGTGGTCAAAACGGGAATGCCGCAGCTGGAGCAGCGGCAAGCAGTCCACAACGGCGCGCGCGTTATCAATTTCGGCATGACCAAGTATTGATTACCGCAAATCGCACCTTCCTCTATGGCTTCACGAATCACTGACGGCAGTTGCCATGCGCCGGGAGTCAGTTTACAGCGTCCGCATGGCAGCGAGATTTTGGAAGATGGAAAGCGTCGGCCGTCTGCAACCGAAAGCCAGTTCAGAATTGCAGTGCCCTACCGTTGTCATCTATCGGATTCAGTGGGCCGGCCACGCCATCCGTCTTGTTGCTAACGAGGACGGCTGCCATAATGTATCGCCGTCGCTATCATCGCGCGTCTACCACGGCAGCAGTAAGCATGTCGATCGATGTTCCATATGGTTTGACGATCAATATGCTTTCAAAAGGTTGTGATAAGGCATCTCTGGGAACCGGAGGACACTCTCCTGGCATTATAGTCCTGGGGCCGTTCAGCCGATGCTGTATGATGATAAAACGTTAGAATCTTTTGGGGCTATTGTCCGTAGGGACTGAGTCGGAAAATGAGGACTGATGCAGTTGTTATCGAAAAGTAACGAATGTAGCAAAGTTTGTAGAGTAAAAGGCCGTCTGAAACTGGATTTCCTGCTCAGACAGCCTCTTGTCAACAGTGCAGTTCAGAAAGCTATCCTTGCCTGCGGCACAGTCGGGCATATTGCTTCATTAGGGCAATAATTGGTTTCAGACACTTTGTCTCGGAAAAATAAGTCTTCATAAAATCAATAGCGACATGTTTTGCGTTCACTTGATAAGGGTGATGCATCTGCACCTTTGTCCATCATGGCTTTTTCAAAACGTCTAGTCTGTCGGGGAGACGCGTCTCATCATGCTGAATTCCTTGGTCGGCATAAGTTTCGATAGTTCGGATCCGCTCGGCTTCCAACGGCTACCATGGCGGCATCCCGTTTTCTGCTCGCATTGCGTAATGCAGCGGCGTCATGCCGTAGCGATGTCTTGAGCGTTTTACAGGAACGCCTTTTGTCTATGAAACCCTGTATAGTTTCAGGTGATGACGGATTCCAAATACTAGCTCTATGCAGGCTATTCCATTTTCACCAGGAGAAATACGGAATGGATCTAATTTTTCCTCGCTTTCCGCCTTTTGAAGGAAAGCAATATTATAACTCTTCAGCTTCCGGATTTTTCTTCAAAACTAGGAGTGTTGATTATCTACCATTTAAAAAGTTCCTCATATCTTGTTTAATCGCACCAAATCACCCTGTCCGGTTTTTCAAACTTAGGAAGGCCGTCTGAAACCTGTTTGTTATTTTCAGACGACCTCTTAGCCTCAAACCTTGAGAACCTCAGTGCGCGTTCCGTCACATCCTACTGGTTGAGTTTAAGTTTCCTATGGGCTGACTGGCGTAGTTACACAGGCTGCGCATGTATACTTATTCATCGGCTATTTTTGGGAATACATATGTCTGACGGCTTTGGGTGATAGTGGTGCTGCTTTACACTGCAGTGCAATAATCTTTACTAAAATGGAGAAACGCCTCTTGAATAAGTTAAATTATTGGCATCAATCTCAAATGATTTACCATTAAATTTTTGAAAAGAATGACAATATGGGCATATGTCTTGGCAATCAGGAATAAACAATGCAGTAATCCGACAACTAAATATATAGTAAATATAATATATATCTTTTTTGAGGAAATTATTATTTATAACAATCTTCTTGTGAGGTTGCCACACTAAGTATACAGGCTGCGGAAAATATCTTAGGAATTAACATTCTTTTTGAAATCTTTTTCGCAATATACATGCTTGTTCTTTGTCATTTTATTTTCCATATCTTTTACCTTATTCCGTTCAAAATGTCCTATCTCTCTATTCCTAATTGAGGTTTGATTAAAGAGGTTTCTTTCAAGCCATTCTTCCGTTTTTCTTGAATTGGGGATTATGTTAGTAAGCAAAGGCCGTCTGAAACGATAATTTTTCAGACGGCCTGTAATCCTCTTAAGGTGGTACTTTCAACACTAAAGCGCAGCTGTCGATGTGAAAGCTGACTTTGCATGGGCTCGACCAGCCTGTTTCATTGAAAAATGGTTTTAGTGGTTGCATTCGCGCAGTGCTTCGGCTGCCTGTCTGCGTCGGCAGTGGTAGCTGGAGCGTACCATTGCGCCGCAGAGCCGCGTTGGTAAAGCCTTTGGCGTATGCTTCACGTTCAAACTGTTTGAACATATCGGGGGAACGTAGCGCAAACGGGCGGGTGGCCGTCTGAGACGGGCTGCGGAATAGTTGGCCGATGGTAATCATTTCGATATTGTGCGCCCTCATGTCGTCCATGATTTCGCGTATTTTCATCGTCTGTTTCGCTCAAGCCGACCATGATGCCGGATTTGGTTGGGAATGTGCGGCATCATTTCTTTAGCAGCGGCGCAAAAGTTCGAGTGAGTGTTTGTAATCCGCGCCCGGCCGTGCCTGTTTTGTAGAGGCGTGGGTGCGTTTCGAGGTTGTTGGTTCATTACGTCGGGCGGGGTTTTGCGCCAAAATTTTTAATGCAATGTCTAAGCGGCCGCGGAAATCAGGGTACCAGGGATTTCGATTTTGGTGGTGGGGCTGGCTTCTCGGATGGCGGTAATGCAGTCTGCAAAGTGTTGCGCACCTCCGTCGCGCAGGTCGTCCGGTCTACCGATGTAATGACGACGTAGCGCAGTTTCACTGGCGCGGACGGAGTTAGCCAAGTTTTGCGGTTCTTCGGGATCGAGCGGGTTTGGTCTGCCGTGTCCGACGGCGCAGGAAGGGCAGCGGCGCGTGCACATGTCGCCCATAATCGCATGAAGGTGTGCCGTGCTTTGCTGAAGCATTCGCTGATGTTGGGGCAGGCGGCTTCCTCGCAGACGGTATGCATTTTTTGTTCGCGCAGGATGTCTTTGATTTCGAAAAATTTCTTCGGATTCGGCAGTTTGGCGCGTATCCATTCGGCGGTTTTCAGTTTTCTTCCAGCGGAACGACTTTGATCGGGATGCGGGCGGTTTTTGATGCGCCGGTGTGTTTGACGCCCTGTCGTTGTCGAGAGGGGTTTGTTTCTGGTCATTCGTGTGGGTGCTTTTCGTTTTCAGACGGCCTTCAAGTAGCCGTCAGTTTTTCGTACTTCGCCGAGAGGACGAGCTGGGCGGACGTATTCGGCGATTTGTCATCATTCAAACTGGCGTAGCTGAGGGTTGATATGTGGGTGAAAGAGGCTCAGGTCCATGTCGATATTGAGGCCAGGCCGTGACCGACTCGACGTTTTATCCGTAGGCCTGAGGGAGGCGATGCCTTGCATATACGCCGGGGCGTGCGGGTCGGCGTTGGCGGTGATGTCCGTAGTCGGACGGGGGTATCGATGATGCTGTGTTTTCCAGCGCGATGCGATGTTTGCGGACGGAGGCTTTGCGCCGCTTGAAATCTATCATGGTGTACAGACCACCAGCTGGCCGGGGGCCGTGATAGGTGATTTGCCCAACGCGGCTCGACTTTGGACGACGGGCATGCCGTCGCGCATCAGCAGGTTCGGCGCTTTGCCAGCCTAGGCAACAGGTAAAAGACTAGGGTCAGTATCTCACCACCACGTGTTCGTCTTCGGTATCGCATGGCGGTACGCACAGTCGTTGAAGCGTTTCATTTTCTTTTCGAACACGGGTGCGTAGTCGCATCGGGCCAAGGTGTACGGTATTTACATCATGGTACGACTCTTCACCACTCGGATATGGGCACGTCAGGGAGCGGTAGATGTTGGTCGAGATGTTCCTGGCTTTCGAGCACTACCGCATGGTGATGCTTTGATACTCGCCGCTGGCTGCGCGTATAGCCGCGTGGCCGCGTTCGGCATCAGGCGTGCTGCCGGCACGTCTCCAGCACTTTGGCGGGAAAGGTCGCAGGTGTCGTCACCCATAATTTCTAATCGTGAAAATTAGACGGGAAATCTCGATTGAGGGCTTTGTCAGTCGTTTTGGTTTCGCGCTGGTTTTCAGACGGCCTGTAAGTAATGGAAGGCCGCCTGGACAAATCAGTGCACATTCTAAGCGCAATCGGCGTCGCAGTCTGCGCCTTAACAAGTCTCAGACGCGCGCAAAGGTCAAGCCTCGACAAGGGTTACGGCCACGTCCCGCCCTTAGATCTCGTAAAGAAGCAAAACCATGGCTGAGACCCAATTATCCGATGATGACGCCCGCACCGGCCATCACTGCGCTGCGCGATACGTAGTGGTATACTCATATGGTTCTGCCGCTGTTTGTCGGCCCGTGCCAGGCTCGACTGCCGCACTGGAGCAGGCAATGGAGACGACGAGCCGGGCCTGTCTCGCGCATCCGAATGAAGAACCTCAAAGCCGACAGCCTGCGCGAGAAGCGGGACGGTGCCACGTGTCCTGCAGGTGTTGACGCTTCCCTGACGCGGCACGGGTAAAGGTGTTGGTGGAAGGCATCCATTGCCGCGCCCGTGCGCTGACGGTGAGAAAGCGCCGGCGACGGTTTTTCGCCCATGTGGAAGAAGTCGAAAGCAGTTTCCCAGCCGGATCGGGATACTGGAGGCGTTAAAAGCCGCCGCACGTTGCTGTTGAAATGAATTCGACCGCTCTGCCGAAAGCTGAACAACATTCCGGCAGGAGAGTGTTGGGCGCGATTTCCGGAGGATTGGGGACAACGGCCAGTCTGACCGATAGCTTTCATCGCGGCACATTTGCAGCTGAAACTGGAGTCGCGCGCCGCGGGTTTCGATAAGGCCGATGGCTGGCCGAACGGATGGAATTCGCTCCGCCACGCTTGCCGAACTCGACATCCTGCAAGTGGAAAAACGCATCCGTGGCCGTGTGAAGCGGCAAAATGGAAAAACTCGCGCGAGTATTACTTGAACGAGCAGGTCAAAAGCCATCCATAAGGAATTGGGCAGGGAAGACGAACGTGCCGAGCTGACAAGCTGGAAGCCGACATCAAAGCTGCAGGCATGAGCAAAGAAGCTGAAGGCGAAAGGCTTTTCGTCGGAATTGAAAAATTGAGAAAATGATGCCGCCGATGTTTTGGCGGAATCGACAGTGGTGCGGAACTATATCGACACTCTGTTGAAATTGCCGTGGAAGAAAAAGACCCGCGTGATTAAAGATATTGCCGCAGCTGATTTGGTGCTGGAATGCCGCATTACGGCTTGGAAAAGTGAAGAGCGCATCTTGGAATATCTGGCTGTGCAAAAACGCGGCGACAAACTCAAAGGCCGATTTTATGCTTGGTCAGCCCTCGGGTGTCGGTAAAACCTCGCTCGGCCACTCAATTGCCAAAGCGACGGGCAGGAAGTATATCCGCATGGCTTTCTGGGCGGTGTAAAGGATGAAAGCGAAAACGCGGCCACCGCCGCACGTATATCGGTCATTCGATGCCGCAAATTATTCGACGCATGATTAAAGGCCGAGTGAAGAAACCTGCGTTGTTCCTGCTCGATGAAATCCGACAACCCGCGTGGCAATGATTTCCGCGGCGATCCTGCCAGCGCGCTGCTGGAAGGTCCCTGATCCCGAGCGTACCGGGTCATGCGTCTGCCGACTCACTTTGCATCGAAGTCGATTGCTGATTTGAGCGATGTGCTATCGCCACTTCAAACAGCGTAACGAATATTCCGCCGGCCTTGTCTCGACCGCATGGCAAATCGTATCTGTTTGTCGGCTACACAGAAGATGACTCAGATCGCCATACGCATCATCTGGGTTCCTACAAACCGATGGGGCGCAGCAGGTGCTGTGCGCACGAAGGCGAAATACTGGATTGAGGAAGACGTCGGCGCGAGCGATATCGTGCGCTATTACACCATGACAGGCAGGCGGACGGTCTCTGGACAGGAAATCGCCACCTGGCCGCCGCAAAGGTGTAATGGCCGCACAATTGGCGGAAGACGCACAGAAAACGAAAACGCGCAAAGCATCCAAAAGGCCATAGTCGCGATGCTGAAAATTTGTCTGATTATCTCGGTGTGCGCCATTGCGGTTTCCGGTGTGGCCGAAAGTGAAAATCGGGTCCGGATACAGGTTACCGGCCCGCAGCATGGACGCGGAAGTGGACGAATTACTGACCATCGAAGCGGTGGCTTTGAAAGGCAGGCGTACATTGTCCGCACCGGGCAAACTGGGCGATGTGATGCGAGGAATCGATTACCGCCGCGTGGAGTGTCGTTCGGTCTCGCGCAGACGGATGATTAGGGCGCGCCGATTTTTGGCGTGAAAACCACGACATCACATCCATGTTCCTGCAGGTGCAAATTCCCGAAAGACGGGCCCCAGCGCGGCAGCATGAGGCATGACTTTGGCCATGGTTTCCGCATTCACCAATATTCCCGTGCGCGCTGATGTGGCCATGATCGGGAGATTGGCGCTGCGTGGCAGCGCTGCTGCCCATCGGCGGTTTGAAGCAGAAAACGCTGGCGGCTTTGCGCGGCGGTATCAAACACATGTTTTGATACCGCAGGCAATGTGAAGGACCTGGGAAGAAATTCGCTCGATGTGAAGGAAGGTCTGACGATTCATCCGGTGAAATGGATGGACGTAAGTCTTTGGCGTTGGGTTTTGGAAGCTATCGAGCCCGAAACAGCCGAAAACGCGATTAGCGGACAAAGTGTCGACGGTTCAAAAGCCAAAGTCAAGCGCAAAGTCGCAAACACTGAGGTCCGGTTGTGGCCATTGTGTTGCAAAAGGCACCGGCGTAACGGGCAACCTGGCTGAAAGCCCCCGTCTCATGCCTTTTGCCGCGGCACTACGGCAAATCTCAGCCTTTGTTATAGGCAGCGCTCATAAGCAATCGTATTCCAAAGCAGGGCTGGTTTGCTTTGGATCCTTTTATTTTTACAGACGACGAAAGGGACTTTAGCCGTGAACAAGTCTGCTGAATTGATCGAAGCAATGGCCAAAGAAGCCAGACGAATGCGAAGCCGCAGCCGCTCAAAGCATTGCCGACGGTATGGTCACGCCATTACCGAAGCCCTGAAAAGGCGAGATACCGTAACTCTGGCCGGTTTCTGGTTCTTTCTGCGATGGGTGCGAGCGTGCGGAGCGCCAAGCAGCCGCAATCCTAAAACCGGCGGCTGACGCTGACCATTGCTGCAGCCAAAACGCTGAAAATTCGCGTACCGGCAAATCTCGAAAAGATGCCCTGTAATTTGGTTTGGAAACAATAAAGCGCCGTCTGAAAAACTCAGACGGCCTTGTAATGTCTGCTATCAATGATGCGGAGATCTGAGCTGGCTAGGACAGCACGTCCTGCCGTGCCATAAGCCAACACTTCAACCGTATCGACGCACCGCCTTGCTGCGGCTGGTGGATATTGTCGCAAAGAGGCTGTTTCCAATTTGAAGTTCAACACGGCATTTGCCCCTTTCGCTGCAGCCTGTTCTTTTAGGCGCAGTACGGCTTCGCGCCGTGCGCGGTCGAGCAAGGTTTCGTAGCTGGGATATTGCCGCCGATTGCGGGAACGCTGCCAGCATGCGGCGGAACAATCGCCGGAAAACCACAACCCCGCATAAACCACCCCGCCGCTGAAATCCTGCGGCTGGTTTTTAACGGCAATGACCATGATATGCCGCAGCGCAGCTTCCCGCGCTCGATATCTGGCATAATGCTTCCGCTCAATATGGCGGCCGGTGAAATAGGTGATCAGCAGCAGCCAAACTCGGCCAGCAGGGTACACTGGCAGCAGGATGACGGAGAACCCATCGTTGTCGTTCGACATCGCAGCCCCCTATTCCAAAACCACAGCTGTACCGTAGGCAAGATTTCGGCAGCCCCTGCCGCTGCGGCATGCAGTGGAAAAAGCGCACATTTACTACGGCATTGAGCATCCGGCCTGACGCGCTTGTTCGATCATGCGGGCAATCGCCCTCATCACGGGCTCTCGTTTAAAAGTTCGGTAGCCCCTTTCAGTTCACTGCCTAACCAGGTTTTTCAAGCCCGCCATAAAATCCCGTCCGACGTGTTTGGCGCGCACGGTCGAACTCCCTGGAACCAATCCCAAATGGCGGACGACGTGCGGCTGGAACGGTTTCATAGTTGCTCAGTAACATCATATTTTTCCCTTTTCATTGTATTCGACATTTTCATACGGGCTGCCTTGCAGAAACCTGTGCGTCTCCGTTGCGGACAACGGCTGCCCATCATATCATTTCCGCCAACGCCCAAACAATTCAGCCACCATCCTTGCTTCTTCTTCCGTATAGGCTTCTCCGTTGAGTTTGGTGCTGAGGGGCGAAATTCCCCGCTCACGTGCTGCTTTGCTACAGGCTTTCCTGCCAACCCTGCAAACGTTCTTGGTCGGTTGTTTTGTTTTCTGCAGACGGCCTGGCTGTCCGGCAGCCTCTTTGTCTTTTCTGATTCCACCATCTATTCTCGTATCCGATGAATGGGTTCCCACTCATAAACTGTGTCCGAGACTGTCTCTGTAATTGTTACTCGAAACTTATAGATGAAATAGTTTTGACAAATATTCCAACAAAATAAGCGAATATTAAATTTTTACGAAATTTAGTGACGTGGTTGCAATAAGCAGCACTGTCAGATGGGAATACTAGATATGGTAATAAGGATGTATATATACTATATCTAGTATTTGGAGTATATGAAAGATATTGAAATTCACAATCGAGCAAATCGTGGCAGGAAGTGCCGGGAGAAGTGTCGCTGGCGTTTCTGTTTTCAGGCTGCCCGCTGCGCTGCAAAAGGCTGCCATAGTGCCGATGCGTGGAAAAGGGGTATCGGCACGGGAATTGACCGAGGATTATTTGAGAGGTCGTCTGGAAACGCTATCGCGGGCTGATTAGCTGCGTGTTGTTTATGGGCGGGGAAATGGCGGCTGGAAGCTCTTTGCGAAAAATGTTGGGCATCGTTACTCAGGCGAGGTTTGAAAAGCCTGTTTGTACACCGGTTTTGGAGCGTGAGGAGCTGGAGGCGGTTTCGGACGGCATCCTGCCTTATCTGACGTATCGAAAACCGGCCGTTGGCAGATGAGCTGGGCGGCGGACGGCCCGACAGCCAATCGAAGTTTATCGATTTGCGCACGGGCGAGGTGTTGAACCGCCGGTTTATCAAAGACGAAAGCCCGCGCCCACATCATCGATTACGACTCAGCCGCAGGCGCCGCTTTCTCGAGCGGCCTGAGGCTTTTATCCAACCCACACGAGAGGACTTAACAGTGATTCGGCTGCATCCCGAACAGTTAAACGGCAAACTGCCAATTCATGCATGACTACATCCAGCGCGCAAAGCGGCGGACGGATCGAAAATGGATGCCAACGCCAACGTTACCCAGAAAAACATCGCCACGATGGGCCAAATTATGAAAGACTTTTCGTGCGGATTAACCGCGCCCAGGTGTCGCGCAAAATCGCCGAAATTTTCGACTCAAATCCGTTGCCGACGAATACATCCGCCAGATTGAGGCCGCATGATTTATGTCCACGACGAAACCAGCCTCAAGCCTTATTGTGTCGGTTACGCTGCATCATCCTTTTCCTGCTCGACGGCCGAGCAAACTCGGCAGCGAATCTAAGGCGCCGCAGCATCTGGCATCGTTTTGCGGCTCGTTTATCAATCTTGTGTTTTGCCATCAGCGCGCAGTTTGCCGGCGCAGTGGCGACAGTGGAGGCCCTAACCTATTTTCGACTATCTTCGCCCGCAAAGACTACGGCGACAACTGTCGAAACCCACGGCAAAAGAAATCGCCAACCACATGCAGCAGGTGGTGTACAGCATCAACCAGCCTGCCGCCGCGCTGGCTATCAAAGAGCGTGTTTTGGAATATTTCCGTTTACGATCAATACTATTTCGACGCGATGTTCGGCGATTTCGTCTTCCCGATTTCAGCAAAACCGCGTGTGGGGCGAGCGTGGCGAAGCTGCAAAACTTCTTCCTCAAAATGGTTTAATCAGGAACGCACTAAAAGCCATTTTGACCTTCCTGTTGTGACCGCTGCGATGCTGACCGACGGCGGCAAATGCAAAGACACCGTGTTCGCCGACGAAATGGCGAAAGAGTTGGCGGAAGGCAATTCCTTCTTCGCTATCTTTCCGACAACCGACTCGTTGGCTTCCTGCTCCGCCTGGCGCAACGCCGTCGAAGACGCACCTTCAGCTACACACTCGGGCGGGCGGCGTGGCGACCCGTTCCATCAACGTCATCACCATCAACATAGAACCGGCTGGAACAAGACGAGGCGCGACCTTTGCTGCCGAAGTGCAAAATCACAAATACCAATACGCCTACCGCAAACTGATGGAAGAAAGTACCAAGCCGCCGGCATAGTTGCGCAGTTTACGATGCTGGGCTCATCACGCTGGACAAACGAGTTCCTCACCATCGGCATCAACGGCATGGCGGAAGCCGCCGAAGCAAGACAACATTGCTGTGGACGTACAACGAGATTACATCAACTTTGTCCAAGGCCAATCACGAAAACCATATTCGAAGCCAACCAAGCCGCAGCGCAGCACTACACGCGTTAAATTCACTGAGTTCGTCCCCGCCGAAAACCTCGGCGATGCCAAATGGGATAAAAGCCGATGGCTACAAAAGTCAGCCGCGACTGCTACAACTCCTATTTCTACGTCGTTGAAGACACGAAGAAATCAACGCGCTCGACAAATTTCCTTTCCTGCACGTAAAGAACTGGTGGATTGGCTCGACGGCGGCTCGGCGCTGCACCTGAACCTCGACGAAGCCCTGCCCGAATCTGCCGCATCGCTGCTGGACGATCGCCGCACAAACCGGCTGCAACTACTTCGCGTGAACGTGCGCATCACCATCTGCAACGAATGCGGCCACATCGATAAACGCACCTTGCACGCCTGTTCCGCCTGCGGCAGCCACGACATCGACTACGGCACCTGCGTCATCGGCTACCTGAAAACGCGTATCCGCATTCAGTCAGCGGACGGCGCAAAGAACACGCGCTGCGGCACTACCACCGCAAAAGCAGCTTGATGGCTGAACGTTAAAAAGCAGTTGCAAAAGATAGGGACAGGGGCTGTCCGGGACGACTCAGGCAGCAAAAGTTTATTGAAAACAGCAGCAAGAAGCCCTATCCGCATGATTCGGGCGGCAGGGAACGGAATACGGCATTCTGCAAAATTCCGAGCAACATCCGGGTGTGAGAAAGGGAGCGGGTAGGGCGGTTTGAAAAATCTTATCTTCCTGATTGGCAGTGCTGTTATCATCCGACCTTTTATCGTCGGATTGCATCCGGCCGGGTTTTCCATTGCCAGCAGGGTAAAAATATATGAGACACAAAACGCCAACGCCATGAAAAATCATCCGTTTGGTGCGGGGCGCAGTTTTTATGCCGGTAGAGGCTTTAGCCTCCGGGATGGATAGTGCGCCGCGTAAAACCATACGCCGCGACATCGGCGAATGTGTGTAGACGGCCTGCTGCAACGCTATCACGGCGGGGCGACTTTGGGTGATGCCGCGCTGAACGACACCTACCTGCTGCACGGCAGCCAGAATGAAAGCCGCATATCGCCGATTTGATTGCGGCAGAAATTCCCGACGGCTCCAGCCTGTTTACTGAGCATCAGCAACCATAGAAAGCCGTGGCGGCGGCGCCTTGATTAAAAATCACCGCAACCTGCGCATCATCACCAACAACATCCATGTGGCCGCCGCCTTGGCATCCGGCCGCGGCGACTACCGTCATCATCATCGGGCGTGGTCCGGCCGGTGGACGCGATTACGGGCGTGGTGCGGTGGTTTCATCAACCAGTTTAAAGCCGATTATGCCATTCTCGGTTCGTCCATCCATCGAAAGCCGACGGCTCGCTGCTGATTTTGATTTTTAAAGAAGTCAGCGTGATGCGGGCCATGATGCAGAACGCGCGGACACGTTATCTCTCGGTCGAACACAATCAAACCGGCCGTACCGCCTCCGTGCGCGTGGCCGCCATCACGGAGTTTGACAAGGTGTTTTTCCGACCGGCCGCTGCCCGCCGCCGTGGAAAAACAATTACAGGACGGCGGTATTCCCTTTATTCCACAGAAAGATGAGGCCGTCTGAAAATGAAAAGACTATTGCCGGTTTTGCTGATTGCCGCAGCGGCGGTTGCGCTTGCACTTTTCGACGGACAAGGCGGGCAGGCTACTGCCGATCCACCTGCCTCCCGACACAACCCGCATCTTCCATCCAGGCTTTCATCCTCAGGCGGCGACAGCCGCCTTCAGACAGCCTTCGAAGGCGCGAAAGCGATTTTTCAAATCGAAGGACGGGGGCGTGGTGGCAAAGGTTTTCACCGGACGACAATAAGGTTGCGCGGCACCAGCGGTTTTATCCTGCGCTTAAATAGCGGGCGAACTGTTTTGGTCGCGCAATATCGACTTGGCTCCCAAAGTCAAAGAGGGCTGAGGCGACGAGGTTGCTTTTTACGGCGAATACGAATGGAGCAGGCAGGGGCGGAGTCATCCATTGGACCCACCGCGACCCTCAGGGACTCAGACACCCCGACGGCTGGTTGGAAGCATGAAGGAGAGGTTTACCGTTAATCGCCCCAACGGCGGATAGCGGAAGTCTGAAAAACCGCAATCACGGCGGTGGTTTTTCAGACGGCCTTTCGTATGACCGATAAAAGCTTATAGTGAATTAAATTTAAATCAGGACGAGGAGACAGCAGACCGGCAAAGGCGGAGAAATGCAGCCGAACAAGTAAAACCTTTTATGTCGGCTGTCCGCTTTCAGACGGCCTCTGCAAAAGCGCAGCAGGGCTTCGCGTTGGATGGTGAGAAATGCTTGTTCTGCCGCCTCTGCCGCCGCAGCCAGCGGTATCCGTATGTTCCGACAATGTCCAGCGGGCTTTCGCGCGGGATGCGGGCGGAAAAAGATGATGTTCCGTGTTTATGCGTTGCACTCGTCGGCATGCCAGCGGTGCCGCCAGTCGTAGATTTCGTAAACCGTGCTGTAGAGCCAATCGTGTAAAATCGTCGGGCGGGAGGGCGGATGCCGCTTCTTCCGCCACTTTCGCGCAAGGCGGCCTGGGCGGTGTTTCGCCCGCTTCAAACTGCCGGTAACCGATCGCAGAAGCCGGGCCGGTCGGCACGTTCGAGCAGCAGGGCACAGCCGCAGCCATCCTGCAAAACCACCAATACCGAAACAGGCCGTTTCGGCGTTTTCTTCTTTTCGAGACGGCATCTGTCCGCCTTCCTCTGCCATGGGCTCGTGCGAACGGTATCGGCGGCCAGCCCTGTTTTGCTGCGGCGGAAAGTTTTGCCTGATCGGGCGGTATCGAGACTTCGTTCAGAATCCGTACTCGCGCTGAGAGGGGAAGGGAGATACCTTCTTCAATTAAAACGCTGCCAGATTTCGAGCAGGATGGCGGAGGCCGAGAAAACCGTTTCTCGGATCTTCACCCAGCCAGCCGCAAAATCGATGCCGTCGAACCGAAGCCGATTAAATAGGCTTTCGGCAGGATTTTTCACCCGTATCGATACGCTCCTGGTGCAAAGCCGCTTCAATCATAATCTCCATGGCACGCGCAATGTCCGAATCGTGAGAAACCCGGATGGCGAGGGTTTTGATTCAGGGCTTTCGTGGTATAAGGTTCGTTAATCACCATATCGGTGATGAAGGTTTCGTTCGGAATCAGTGTCTCAGGTCCTGCAGGGGCTGCGGGAGGAACACGAAAGCGGGAAGTGATGGTGACATAGCCTGCGAGTTAATGACCGTCAACCGGTCGCCCGGGCGGATGAGCGGTCGCCCAAAATCAAAAAGCCCGATATGTAGTTGCTGGCGACTTTCTGCAGGCCAGAAACCGATACCGACACCCGGGCGCGCGCCGAATCACCGACAATACGGTCAAATCGATTCCCACCAGCGGCAGGGGCGATTAGCACCGATAAAAGCGACCACCAGCGACGCGAACAATGTTCGACGGCATAAAATGCGCAAACTCAAATCAGAGACGGGTTATTCGCCATCAGCCGGGTTTTACGAGAATCTGGCCAACCACATGGCGAAAATCAGATGATGCCTATCCACAAAGTACCCGTGCTGATGCTCCACAAACTTCGAGCTTTGACGAGCCAAAGACGGAAAGGTTAAAGATTTCATCCGGTGATGAGTGATGTCGTCGATACCTGAAATCCACAGCAGGAAAAATACCCACAATACCGCCGACAAAGTACGTTTCCAAGCGGTCGCTCACGGCGGCTTTGCCGGCAGAGGCAGCGTGAAATACGGCCAAAGTGATCCGAATCGCAATCATCGTTGGCCGCGCAGCAGCAAGGCGGAGGCCATACGGAGAGAAACCGGTGAAGTTCCATGCCGACAACGCAATGATGGCGGGAAAACCACGTTAGCACAGGCCAAAAGAATCCGTTTGCCGATGTGCTTGAGCAAACTGGGCTCGAGGTAGGCGGGCGTTTTTCCATGTGCAGCGTTTCCAGCGGCCTCAGACAGCCACCACACTGGCCACGGTCAGGGCAAGCAACGATGCCTGCCTCACGACCCAGCAGGAAGTTTGTCGGAAACTGCGTTCCAGCAGGACTGACGGCGAATTCGGAAGGGCGAACAGCTGACTGAAATCCAGCCCAATGCTCGAAGGGGCGGCAATTTTAGGAAGGATGTGTGTGTACCGGAGACATTATCATTGCGGTGTGACGGACAGGGAGGCAAATTATAGAGCAAATTGTGCCGAATACCGTCGTGCAAATAATACGCCGACGTGTCCAAACATGGAAATCAATATGTCTCTGCAGCCAATCGAAATCATTGAAGAAATCCTCGGCGGTGCTTGTACCGAAGACGGCAGCGCGATGCGCTGGGCACGACGACTCACGCCTATCTGGCTGGCAACTGTATCCGGCGATGGAAATAGCCGGACGATGCCGATGCGCGTCATTGATGCCGTAATCGGTGATGCCGCCATCGATGCGGCACAACAACGCGAACGCATTAAAACCGTGCGATGGGCCGGAGGAATTAAGGCGGAATTTGAAAGACAAACAGCTCCGGAATTGCCGTTGTATGAAGAGTGAAAACGGCGGAACCGGCTATTTTTCCTGGGTGCAACGCCTAACTTTCTTTATGCGTTGGACAATACGCTCGATTCAGATTGGTTTGCCGAAAGTGTCGATGAAGGAATTTGAGAATCTGTTTTACCGATTATGGCTTTGCGGGTGGCATTTACGATGAGAGGGACGATATCTTGTCCAATCTGAGCCACGCGAAATCAACGGATTGCCAAAACAGGAGATCCCGCTTACGCCGTACCGCGATGTCTGCCCTATTGGCAGGCGGTCATCAACAAACCGCAAACCATCCGCCGAGAAGGTGATCTGGCCCGCAACGACCCATGCCCTTGCGAAAGTGCAGTAAAAATACAAGGCTTGCTGCGGTGAAAGTAAATGGAAGCGGATTCTTAAAGCGGCGGCCAACCTGGCTATGCCGTCATATTTTGTTGATACTGCACCTTTCCGGCCGGGGATAACTCAGCTTCAAAGGTGCGGTTTAGTTTATTTTCGAACGGCCTGTTTCTTTTACACTATCTGAGATACGTTCTTAGAAACGGTAATTTTACGCCATGGCGGAAATCTCGGCCGGTTTCCGGCAAGGGAAGACACCGTTAACCGAGCTGCCATCCGTTGGCTGTGCGGTTTGCATAGAGTTTGTTGCCGACGTTATTGACGGATAAGTTGATGTTCAAATCATCTTTGCCCGTCGGTTTCCAGTTGGCGTAAATATCGTTTACGCCGTAACCAGAGGCGAGTTGACATTGCTTGCCGCCGGATCCCGCCGTTGCGGTCGTTGGTGTCATAATTTGAGACGCGTTGCGTAGCGTCCGCGCCAGCCGAGTTCCGAGTTCGGGTTGTGCAAACCGATGGGAGAGGCCGGCGGTCCGAGTCCTGCGTGGAATAGCCGTTACGATAGAGTCGAGCTTGCGCCATCCAATTTCCGGTTTGTTATATGCCGACGCGACCCGCGCCGTCAAAGCCGGACATGCTGTAAAGCCGATAGCTGCTTCGTGACCGCTGTTTTAATGTGCCTTACCGCCGTTATAGTAGATGCCGTCGCGGGCAGCTGAATATCTTCGATGATTTCTTGGTTGAAATATGGGGCATTGACGAGACAAGGCCTGATTCAGATTGTCGCCGATGCCGATTTCCGCATTACGCGATCGGCTTTCGGATATCGGCAGCACTGGCGGATACTTCCTCCCGACAGGGCGACTTCGGTCAGGCGCGGGCTTCGGGTGGCATAGTTCAAACTGGCGATGACGGATAATTCAGGCGTGATGTCAGCTAAAGTGCGCGCGATACTGGGATTGATATTATTGCCCGGTGATTTTGCGGCCGTCTGAAAGTGACGCCGAAATGGTCAGCAGCAGGCACGGTAGTCAGCGTTACGCAGCTCTATGTCGTGCCTTCAAATAAAGATTCCGGTATCGGTCTCGTTATTCACCCGGTGCCCAATTCTTTCGGGATGGCTACAGATGCCGCCAGTTAAGGCCGTATTTCCAAGGTATGCTTGTCGAGACAGGCGACTGTCGAGATTCACGTTGCCCTGTCGTGCGGAGTTTTGCATCAGTTCATATTGGTGTCCCGATGCTTCGTCGCGTTGCATTCTTCAAATAAACGTTGGCAGCCTTGGCACTGCTGATGAATCCCTTATCGGCACCGCGATCTATTTCAAAGAGATTGGTGGTGTTTTGTCCAGCCGATACCTGCGGTAGCGAACATTGTTGTCCGTATTGGGTTCTGCAGGTTCCATCCGGGCGGTATGATGATGGGGCCGTTTCGGCCACGTGTTTTTGCGCCAGTTGGGGATCAGAAATTCGCCACGCACACGCCCGTGTGCCGTAGGTTTCTCCTGCCGATGGCACAAATCAAACGGTGGTTTTCATTAAAGTTATAACTGATCCTAACAAGCGCGCGCTGCCCAGAATTGCGCTGTTGTGCACGGTTTCGCTGCCATCCAGGCGCTATGCCAGCCTTTGCCCGGTTTATAGTCCCGTTTGTGGTCAGTGGCGGCAAACAAAGGCATCGACCGCCGGCTTGTCCGTAAACCGAAAATCGCCAGTTGTGATCCCTTTGTTGCTGCTTGAAACCCCGGCATTAAGTTTAGAGCACCGTCACTGCCCCTCCCGCAGCAAATCTTTGGCACTCCTACACCGTCTCTGCCACGGGTGCCCGCTGAGTTTTGCACCGATGCCTGCCGACGCCGGCGCCGGTGCCTTTTGTGCTGGCGATGCTTTTACCAATGCCGGGTCGAACAAGAATCTGCCGTTATGGTGCGAGACAATTGGGTATCAGGAATATGTGGCCATCTGCGCTGACATCAATCTGATCCTGCCCACCATACCTCGGATGGTCATCTCACATTGTGAGTACCGTTTCCCCCGCCGAAACTGACTGACACGGTTCACGGTAGAGTAAAACGCTCATGTCCGGTTGCCGTGGTTTCATCCAATTTTTGCGTGCGGATACGGTGAGTAGATAAATCAGCCTTCCAGCGGCAATTCACGCTGCGGGTAATGCATCATGCGTTTCCGTTGCGAGGTTCGACGATATGGCTGCATGCGCAGAAACTGCTGCCGATGCCAGGTTATAAAGGCTGAGGGGAGAATTGGGAGGAAGGCAATTTTCCTGCCAGAACATTGTGATGATGATTCACTCAGATGGGTTGCAAATAAAAGTTAAAGACTGCACAATATGCCACCCATTATTATAAATGATTGTGTGTGTTTATTGTGTATGTGTGAATAATAATGCACCTCATTCAAGGCTGAATACACGAATGTTGAATAATATAGGCAGAAAGCTGTTAAAACAGCAAGAAGTTCCATCATAAAGGCAAGGAAGGGAGGAGAGGTGGTTGATTGATGGGAAGCGTCTGTTTTTAAATAACGAAAATTTTGCAAATGCCTTCATCCACATCATCGGAGGCTTAAGCCGTTATAATTCTGCTACACTCATTAAACACACATATGTGGAAACGCCGATGAAAAATAAAGGCCGTCTGAGTTTTCAGCAGACGGCCTGGAGTTCAGGTGTTGCTATTGATTCTTACGGTTAGCCAATGCGGCTTTGATAAAGGCGGTGAACAACAGGTGGCCTTTGCGCGGGTTGGAAGTGAACTCCGGGGTGGAACTGGCGGGCGAAGAACCAAGGGTGGTTTGGCGAGCTCACGATGGTTTCAGCCAAGCGTTCGCGTCCGGCAGATACGCCGCCGATGACCAAACCCGCTTTTTCAAAGCGCGGGAGACGTAGTTGTTATTGACGCTGTCGTAGCGGTGGCGGTGACGCTCGCAGGAATCAGTTCGCTGCCGTAGATTTTGGCGGCGGGGCTGCCCGCTTTCAATTCGAGCCTCTTGCGCGCCCAACCGCGCCGGGTGCCGCCCAAATCGGCGGATTCGTCGCGGAGTTTCGACGCTGCCGTCGGCGGTTTGCCATTCGTCCAATCAGGGCGACGACCGGAGATTCGGTTTTGATCTCCGAAGACTCGGTGGGTTGGCATTTTCATGCCTGCCACATCGCGTGCGTATTCGATGAGGGCAATCTGCGTGCCTGGGCAAATGCTTACAGAGGATAGAGATTGTTTTCACGCGCATGGCGGGCGGATGCGATTTTCCCTTCCGCACCGCGCGCGCCGAAACCGCCGGGGAACCAATATGGCATCGAATTCTTTCAGACGGACTACTTACCGTCTTTTTCTATACTTTCGCTGTCGATATAGTCCGATTTTCCACGTCGGTTTGTGTGTGTGTATGCCGTGCGTCAACGCCTTCGATCGGCGATTTGTAGGATTCGGTCAAAATCCGGCGTATTTGCCGACCATGGCGGTTACGACGGTGTGTTTCGGATGATGGCATGGACGATCCACACGGTCAAATCCGCCTGTTGCCACCGTTCGGCTGCAACTGTTCGGTAATGATCGTGTCGATGCCTTGGTCGTGCAACGACTTTCAGGGCGATTCGTGATGCTGTCCGCGTCGTAGCTGCCTGACGTCGCGCGTTCTTCCACGTTGCAGAATCGGGCAGATTTTGCGGCACGTTCGAAATCCGCAGGCATTTTCCTGTCCATGCGGCAAATCAGGATGTCGGGCTGCAAACCGATGCTCAACATTTGCTTTAACGGTATGCTGGGTCGGCTTGGTTTTGATTTCGCCGGCAGCGGCGATATAGGAGGACGTAGCTCAGAGTGGGCAAACAAGGTGTTGTTGCGTCCCAACTGGCTGCGCATCTGACGGATGGCTTCCAAAAAGCGGCAGCGATTCGATGTCGCCGACCGTGCCGCCGATTTCGACGATGGCGACATCGAACCTGCCGCGCCTTCGTGGATGCGGCGTTTGATTTCGTCGGTAATGTGCGGATGACTTGGACCGTGCCGCCGAGGGTAGTCGCCGCAGCGTTCTTTGGCGATGACGTTTTTCGTACACCTGCCCGTGCTGAAGCTGTTGCGACGAGTCATGGTGGCGTTGATGAAACGTTCGTAGTGTCCCAAGTCGAGGTCGGTTTTCCGCGCCGTCGTCGGTGACGAACACTTCGCCGTGCTGGAACGGACTCGTGGTGCCGGGGTCGACGTTGATATGAGGGTCGAGCGGGAGCATGGTCTACGTTCAAGTCGCGCCCGATTCGAGATGGCGGCAATAGAAGCGGCGGCGACTCCTTTTCCGAGTGAAGATACGACGCCGCCGGTTACGAAAATAAATTTAGTCATGATGCTGTACCAGTGTTGGAATGCGTGATTTTAACCAATCGATAGCCTGCCGCAATACGGAAGGCCGTCTGAAAAGCTCCAGGTAGGGGCATTCCAGACGGCCTTGTTTTTACACTACATTATTTCTTTTTGCTTTTGCGGCGGCAAGTCGGTGCAAATGCCGTTAGCCACTTCCGCCGCCATGCCGATGCTTTCTCCAAGGTGGGGTGCGGATGGATGGTTTTGCCGATGTCTTCCGCATCGCAGCCCATTTCGATAGCCAGGCAGATTTCGCCGATCATGTCGCCCGCAGTGCGTGCCGACGATACCGCCGCCGATAATCAGGCCGCTTTCAGCGTCGAAAATCAGCGTGGTGAAGCCTTCGTCGCGGCCGTTGGCAATGGCGCGGCCGGATGCGGCCCACGGGAACACGGCTTTGGTGATTTTGATGCCGTCGCGTTTGGCGATTTCTTCGGTAACGCCCACCCAAAGCCACTTCGGGATCGGTGTGAGGCCACGCCCGAATCACGCGTGCGTCGAAGTAGGCTTTGTGGCCGGCAGCGGTTTTCGGCTGCCACTGACACCTTCGTGTACGGCTTTGTGCGCCAGCATAGGTTGGCCGACCACGTCGCCGATGGCGTAGATATGCGGCACGTTGGTGCGCATTTGTTTGTCCACTTCGATGAAGCCGCGTTCGGTAACGGCCACGCCTGCTTTTTCGGCGGAGCAGAGTTTGCCGTTCGGCGCGCGGCCGGCAGCCACCACGCAAGTCGTAGCGTTGCGGCTCTTTCGGCGCTTTTTCGCGCTTCAAGGTTACGTAGATGCCGTCGGTTTGGCTTCCACGGCCACGGTTTTTGGTGTTGGTCATGATGTTGTCGAAGCGGTGGGCGTTCATTTTCTCCACACTTTTACCAAGTCGCGGTCGGCGCCCTGCATCAGGCCGTCCATCATTTCCACTACGTCCAAGCGTGCGCCCAGCGTGCTGTACACGGTGCCCATTTCCAGGCCGATGATGCCGCCGCCGATGACCAGCATTTTTCCGGCAGTTTGCCGCCGTTTTGGCGCAATTCCAGCGCGCCGGTGCTGTCCACAATGCGTGGGTCTTCAGGGATGAAGGGCAGTTTCACCACACGGCTGCCCACGGCGATGATACTGGTTTTTGAAGGCGACGGTTTTTCGCGCCGGTTTCGGTGGCTTGCTCGTATTGTGCGGATTCGGTGAGCGACACTTCGATGTGGTTCCGCGCCACGAATTGGCCGTTGCCTTGAATAACGTCCACTTTGCGGGCTTTGGCCATGCCTGCCAGGCCGCCGGTGAGCTTTGGCGATGACTTTTTCTTTGTAGCCGCGCAGTTCGTCCACGTTGATTTCGGGTTCGCCGAACTTGATGCCGTTTTTCACCAAGTGTTTCACTTCGTCAATCACGGCCGCGTTGTGCAGCAGTGCTGTAGACGGGATGCAGCCCACGTTCAGGCACACGCCGCCCAAGGTGCTGTATTGCTCGATGATGGCGGTTTTCAGGCCTTCGTCGGCTGCGGCAAATGCAGCTGAATAGCCGCCGGGGCCGCCGCCAATACTACCACGTCGTATTCGGCATCGGCAGAACCGGCAAACGTGTGCCGCTTGCGGTGCGGGCGCAGCGGCTTTAGAGGGCTTCCGGTGCCAGGCGCAGCGGCAGCTTTCGGTAGCTTCGGCAGCGGCAGACGCACCGGCGGCTTCGATTACGGCAATCACGCCGCCTTCGGAAATTTTGTCGCCCACTTTCACTTTCACTTCTTTCACCACGCCTGCGGCTTCGGCGAGGAACGTCCATGGTGGCTTTGTCGGTTTCCAGTGTAATCAGCGTGTCGTCGATGGCGACGGTGTCGCCCTGCTTTGATTTCCACGGCGATGATGTCACGTTTTCGTGGCCGCCGATATCGAATACCCAATTCGATCAAACTCATTTCAAAGCCTTTCGCGGGCAGGCCGGTGTTTCAGACGGCCTGCCGGGTCGACTAAAACTGGTTATGAAGGCAAATAATCCCAACACGATGCCTGGCGCATTGGCGATGGCCACTGGCAGGTCGCGCGGTTTTTGAATAATCGTAAGCTACCCACAATGTACGGTTATCGCCGCAGCCAAAGGTTGCCATGGCGAACGCTCGTGTCCGAGCCGAGGTTGGCCTGATCTGCGGGATGTAGGCCACATACATACACACGGCGGTGATGGTGGCGACAACAGACAGGATGCGGATTTGTTTTTCGTTCATTTGTTCCGATTTCAAAAGGGGGAAGGCCGTCTGAAACCGCCGGTTCGCGTTTTCAGACGACGCTTCATCAGAACCGTCCGAAAGCGCACAGCGTGATGCGGCGAAATCTTTCAGCAGATTGGCCAGGAACACGGTGAAGCGCATACCGGCCGCGCCGTCAATGACGCGGTGGTCGAACGACAGTGACAGCGGGCGCATCAGGCGCGGCTCAAACTCTTTGCCGTTCCAAACCGGTTTGATTTGGGGATTTTGCACACGCCCGAAAATGACCACTTCAGGGAGCATTTACAATCGGCGTAAAGCCGGTGCCGCCGATACCGCCAAGCTGGAAATGGTAAAGCACGCACCCTGCATTCCTGCGGTTTGAGTTTTGCCTTCGCGGGCTTTCTTGCTCAGTTCGGTCAATTCTTGTACGATTTCCTTCAGGCCTGTCCACATCTTTAATCACCGGTACAACTCAAGCCGTTCGGCGTGTCCGCGCTCAAAACCGATGTGGAAGTATTTTTCAATACCAAGTTATCGCCGTCCAAAGACGGAATTAATTCAGGGAATTGTTTCAGCGCGCTGACCCAGCCTTGATGATAAAGGCCAACAGCGACAGTTTTACGCCTTCAGCGTTCCCATTCCTTGTTCAACTGTTTGCGAATTCTTCCAAATCGGTCATGCATCCGCTTCTTCGTTTACGGTAACGTGCGGAATCATCACCCAGTTGCGCGACAGGTTTTGGCCGGAAATTTTTCTTGATTCGGCTCAACTCTTTCACTTCACTTCGCCGAACTGGCAAAGTCCACCTTCGGCCACGGCAGCAAATCAAACCGCCGCCCAAGACGCACCGGCTGCTGCAGGCGCACCTTTGCCCGCACCGCCCTGGCAATGCGGCTTTGACGAAAGGCTTTGATGTCGTCGCCTATAATGCGGCCTTTTCAGGCGTGCCGCTACCAAGCCCAAATCCACCCAATTCGCGCCAGTTTGCGGGCGGACGGGCCAGGCATGGGCTTTGGTAATGCCGCTTCGTTTACCGGCGTTAACGCGAATGCTGCCACGGGGGCGGCGGCAGGCGCGGGCGCGAAAACAGGTGCTGCCGCAGGGGCAGGGGCGGCAGCCGCTTTCCGCTTCGGCCGCAGGAGCAGGGGCTGCGGCAGCAGAACCCGGCGGTTTTCCGCTTCGATAATCGGCACCTTCGGATGCTTTTGTCGCCTACTTTCACCAGCACGGCTTTAACTACGCCGGCAGCGGTACGGGGGACGTCCATGAGTCGCTATCGGTTTCCAGCGTAATCAGGGTGTCGTCGACGGAAACAGTGTCGCCGACTTTGATTTCAACGGCGATGATGTCCACGTTTTCATGGCCGCCGATGTCGGGAACGGCAACGACTTCACCCGCCGGCGGCGGCAGGTGCGGCAGCGGGTGCAGGAGCCGCAGTGGCGGCAGCACTTCGACAACAGGTGCGGCGGGCGCATCGGTTGCGGCTGCGGTTTCCACCAGCAGGATAACGCCGCCTTCGGATACTTTGTCGCCTACTTTGACTTTGACTTCCTAACCACGCCAGCCGCATCGGCGGGGCACGTCCATGGTGGCTTTGTCGGTTTCCAGCGTAATCAGGAGGGTGTCGTCCACGGCAATGGTGTCGCCGGCTTTTGACTTCTACGGCGATGATGTCCACATTTTCATGACCGCCGATATCGGGTACTGATTTCTACGATGCTCATTGAGCCTTCCCTTTTGTATCTTGTGATGCCGTCCTGAAAATAAAAGCCTTTTCAGACGGCCTGATTGATTCTTTTTCAGACGGCTTCCAATCATGTCAGGCCGTCTGAAAGCATCCTAACGTTTCCAGCTTGGCGCGGTATCGGTTTTAACACCGTGTTCTCAATCGCCTGCTGAACCGTTTCATACCGATTTTGCCCTGGTCGGCCAGGCGCTGAGCGCAGTAACCGCGATATTGTAGCGGTCCACTTCGAAGAACGAGCGCAGGTTGGCGCGGCTGTCCAGCGGGCCGAAACCGTCCGTACCCTAACACATGATAATCATTGGGGATATACGCACGGATGCGGTCGGCGAAACTGCGGATATAATCCGTGGCGGCGACCACCGGGCCTTCGTGGCCTTACGCGGTTGGCTGGTAACGAACGGCAGTTTGTTCTCTTCCAGCGGGTGCAGGCGGTTGTAGCGTTCCAGCTTCGATGGCGTCGCGGTGCAGCAGGTTGAAGGACGGGCGGGACCAAACGTCCGCATCACGCCGAAATCCTGTTTCAGCAGGTCGGCGAGCGGCCAGCACTCTTGGAAAATCGTACCCGAACCCATCAGCTGAACCTTCTTGCCGTCGTTTTTCACCGGCTTTGAAGAGATACATACCTTTCAGGATTTTCTTCTTCGATGCCTTCGCGTTGCGGCAGGGCGGGATGGGTGCAGTTCTCGTTCATCAGTGTGATGTAGAAGAATACGTCTTCGTTGTCCACACTACATCCGTTGCAGGCCGCTGTGAACAATCACCGCCACTTCGTAAGAGAAAGTTGGGTCGTAGGACACGCAGTTCGGAATCAGGGTCGGCCTGAATCTGGCTATGGCCGTCTTCGTGCTGCAAACCTTCGCCGTTCAGCGTCGTCCGCCGGCTGTGCCGCCCAGCAGGAAAGCCGCGCGCATGCATATCGCCCGCCGCCCAGGCCAAATCGCCGACACGCTGGAAGCCGAACATAGAATAATAAATGTAGAACGGAATCATGGCGAAACGGTTTGTTCGCACTAACTGGTCGAAGCCGCAATCCAGTCGGCCATCGCACCCGGTTCGTTGATGCCTTCCTGCAAAAATCTGACCGTCTACCGATTCCTTATACGAACATCAGCTGGTCTTTATCCTGCGGCGTGTACTGCTGGCCTTTCGGATTCCAGATGCCGTATTGGCGGAACATGCCTCATACCGAAGGTACGGCTTTCGTCAGGTACAATCGGTACGATACGTTTGCCGATTTGCTTGTCTTTCAACAGAGTGGCCAACACGCGGACAAATGCCATTGTGGTTGAAAATTCGCGGTCGCCGCTGGATTGCAACTGTGCGTCGAAATCGGCCAAAGCAGGAATCGGCAATGCTTCGTTGTTCGGGTTGCGCTGCGGCAGATAACCGCCCAAGGCGTTGCGGCGTTCGCGCAGATACTTCATCTCTTCGCTGTCTTCGGCGAAACGGATATAGGGCAGGGTCGCCGCTCTCGATTTGCTCGTCGGTAACCTTGATGCCGAAGCGGTCGCGGAACTGCTTCAACGAAGCCTTGTCCATTTTTTTCGCCTGGTGGGCGACGTTTTGCGCTTCGCCAGATTGGCCCATGCCGTAACCTTTAATGGTTTTGGCCAGAATTACGGTCGGACGGCCGTCTGCATTGTTCACCGCTTCATAATAAGCCGCATATACTTTGTGCGGGTCGTGGCCGCCGCGGTTCAATGCCCAGATTTCGTCATCGGACATATTGGCCACCAAGGCTTTCAACTCAGGCGTGTTGAAGAAATGTTCACGGACATATGCACGTCTTTGGATTTATAAGTCTGGTAGTCGCCGTCCAGACATTCGTTCATGCGGTTTTTCAGTGCGTTGTTGGTGTCGCGTGCCAGCAGTGCGTCAGCGGCTGCCCCAAATCACTTTCAATACATTCCAGCCGGCACCGCGGAAGTTGCCTTCCAATTCCTGGATAATTTTGCCGTTGCCGCGAACCGGGCCGTCAAACGTTGCAGGTTACAGTTGATGACGAAAATCAGGTTATCCAAACCTTCGCGTGCCGCCAATGCGATTGCGCCTTGGCTTTCCGGCTCGTCCATTTCACCGTCGCCGCAGAATACCCAAACCTTGCGGCCTTTTAGTTTTACTCAAACCGCGTGAGTCCAGATATTTCAGGAAGCGCGCCTGATAAATCGCCATCAGCGGGCCCCAAGCCCATCGATACGGTCGGGAACTGCCAGAAGTCGGGCAGCAGGTGCGGGTGAGGGTAAGATGGCGAGCCGTTACCGCCGACTTCCTGACGGAAATTATCCAATTGTTCGTCTGTCAGACGGCCTTCTACATAGGCACGGGCATAGATGCCGGGAGCGGAGTGGCCTTGTACGAATACCAAATCTCCTTCTTCGCCTTCGCCTTTGGCACGCCAGAAGTGGTTAAAAGCCGACATCATACAAAGTGGCAGCAGATTGGAAGGAGGCGATATGGCCGCCCAGTTCCAAATCTTTTTGCCCGCGCGCAGTACCATGGCAGCCGCATTCCAGCGGATGATGGAGCGGATGCGGTGTTCCAGCTCGTGATTGCCGGGCGATTTCTGCTCTTTGCCTACCGGAATCGTATTCAAATAGGCGGTAGTCGCGTCAAACGGCATGTGGATGCCGCGGCGGCGGGTGTATTTCACCAGATTTTTCCAGCAGGAAATGCGCGCGCTCGGTGCCTTCGTTTTCCAGCACGGGCTTAAGGCATCTAACCATTCCTGAGTTTCAATTGGATCGATGTCGTTAATTTGGTTGGACATGGATAATCCCCTTCAGTGGAGAGTTACGGAACACGGCACAACGCCGCGATGTTGAGTTTGCGGACATGGAGGCCGTCTGAAATTTTTCCCTAACGGCCGAAAAAACGGACGGATAGGGGTTAATTGAAGTAATATGTATAGCTTTCAAAAGCTTGTTAAACAAAGTTTTTGAAACGGTTGTAAAAAGCGTTTTTGGCGATACATTTTCGCGCCAGAAATGCTATCAGTTATCGGCAGGGGCTTGCAAACCGTCATGGGTCATATTTTGTGCGGAATCAAAAAGCATACCGCAGCAAAGAGGGTGTTTTCTCTTTTCAAACTTCCGATGGCTGAAATACAGTCCGGTTATTGTTCGATAAAGAATAAATAAATCAAAAAGAAAATTTACCGCCGATGCGGTAAAGATGCTTTTCAGACGGCCTTTTAAAGGTTAAAAAGTAAAGAGTCAGTCTGCCGACTCATCCGTTTTCCGCTGCCGCTTGAGTAGGATGAGGACTGCGCCGTCATTATTTTTATGCGGTTCGGCGTAGGCCAAAACGTCGGGATGCATCATCAGCCAACGTCGGACCAGGTTTTTCAACTTTGGCTGATATCCGAGAACCCAATCCGCTGCCATGGATAATTTCCCCGCACACCCCCGCCGTTGGACGAAAGCAATAAATTCGTTCAATACTTGCTGGGCTTCTTCTTGTGTGTAACCGTGCAGGGTCGACATCGGCAACAACGGGGTAATAGCCGCTTTGCAGGCGTTTGATGTCGTTTTGACCGCGTCCGTTTTTGCTGAATGAAGAGGGGATGTCGAGCCATTGCCCGTCCCCGATATAAAAGTAGCCGTCTTCCAAAGATTTTCCATCGTCTTTGGGGCGCGGTTTGATAGGGGATAAATCGCGCGGTTGCTCAGCAACGGCCGCTGCCGCTTTTCAGGGGTTTGACATCGGCCATTATGGCCGAAAAATCTATTGCTTATTTTGTTCGCTTTGCACCGCCTGCTGTTTTGCGACCTGTTTTTCCGCTGTTTTTCCGCGCCTGTTTTCCAAGGTCTTTTTAAAATGGCTTGAAAAATCGTTGTTTGAATTCATGGGGATGGTTTTTAAGTGAAAGTTGATGACTGTATGGGGTCGTTTTTTGTTTTTCAAAAAGGCCGTCTGAAAACATATGCCGGGATACGGACAATGGTTTTCAGACGGCCTCTACTATATGCTTATTTGACTGTCTGCATCAATGATGGATGGCTTGTTCCATTGCTAGCCTCTCTTGCCGTTCCGCCTCGGCAGCCTCACGTTCGCGTCGGGTGGTCTGACGCATCATATACCAGTTCATGATGATAACCAAAGTGCCGACGATTGCAATGATGATGGTGGCCAACACGTTCATTTGCGGATCAAGTCCGAGTTTGATTTTGGAGAAAATCACTTGCGGCAGGGTGGATGAGCCGGGACCGGACAAGAACGAGGTAATCACCAAATCATCCAGCGACAAGGTAACGCCGAGCAGGAAGCCGGAAACTATGGCCGGCATAATCAGCAGCAGGGTAATCACGATCTTCAGCGGGCGCGCACCCAGATCCATAGCCGCCTCTTCCAAAGACTGGTCAAGCTCAGCCAGACGGGCACGGATGACAACGGTAATGTAAGCCATACATAGGGTGGCATGGCCGAGGAAAATGGTAAAAAGCCGTTGCCGAACGAAGAAGTGTTTCGAAAATGCCTTGCAGCATGGTTTGCACTTGGATGATCAGCAGCAGCATCGACAGGCCGGTAATCACGTCGGGCATAACCATGGGTGCCGATACCATGCCGGCAAACAAGGTGCTGCCGCGGAAACGTTTAATCCGAGCCAATGCATAACCGGCTAAAGTACCGAGTACTGTGGCGGCCAAGGAGGAGATAACGGCTATGCGGGCGACAGCCATGCGGCCTCCAAGATTTGGTCGTTATTCAGCAACGGCATACCATTTGGTGGAAAAACCGCCCCAGATGGTAACGAGCTTCGAATCGTTGAAGGAGTAGACTACCAATACAATCAAAGGGATGTAGAGAAAAGCCAGGCCGAGGAAAAGCATTGCTTTTTAAAAAACCAAGACAACTTCTGTTTGTTAGCCATTTTTCCCTCCTTCATCCAATTGACGGTTTTCATAACGGTGGTAGAAGGTGATCGGCACGACCAGCAACAGCACCATAACCACAGCCAAGGCGGAAGCCAAAGGCCAGTTATTCTGCTCAAAGAAAGTCATCCACAATACTTTGCCAATCATGAGGTTATCCGAGCCGCCAACCAAGTCGGAATAACGAACTCACCCACAGCCGGAACGAAAACCAGCATCGATCCTGCCACGATGCCGGTTTTCGACAGGGGGCGAAGTAATGGAGAAAAAGGTTTAATCGGGCCGGCACCCAAGTCGGAAGCGGCTTCCAGCAACCTGCCATCGAGTTTGATCAGTTGGGTGTAAAGCGGCAGGATCATAAACGGCAGGTAGGCATAAACCATCACCAGCTGGAGTGAAAAGGCGTTGTAGAACATATTCAGCGGTTCGTCGATGATGCCGTATTTGATCAGCAGGTGGTTAATGATGCCGTTAGAAGTAAGCAAGCCCATCCAAGCGTAGACACGCAGCAGGAAGGAAGTCCAGAAAGGCAGCATAATCGCCAGCAGCAGGCCGTTCCGGTAGGCCGGTTTTAGCGCGCGAAATGGCATAAGCCATCGGATAGCCGAGCAAAAAGGCAGATCAGGGTGGTAACGAAGGCTGTCTTCAGCGACGACCAATAGGTTCGCAGATACATATTGCTATCGCCGTCAGCAGGCGACAGCCCCAGCATTTGCGACAGTGTGCCGCCGAAATTCTGGAAGATTTCTTTATAATTCTGCATAACGATATGCAGAGTCTGGCTTCCTGTCTCCGGATCGGTTACCGACAAATCCGGTATACGGCGGGATTTTTAATATCCTGCTCGGCGAAGCTGATTTTCAGGACGATGAAAAAGAGGTGTAAAAAGCAGCAGCAACGCAAACATATGGGATGCCGATAACCAATTTCCGTCCCGGTCGCGGGACGGCGTTTGATATTGACGGACATTTCAGACGGCCTCCTAGCGGGTTAGGGGGTGAGGCTGGTTTTTCCCGGCCAGTCTAGGTACACTTCATCACCCCAAGTAGGCGGCGTAATGTTGCGCACATACCAGTAAGGGGCAGGTACTTGGCTTTTGATGATGCGGCCGCTCTGCATTTGTACGTGATAAATCGCGAAGCTACCTAAATACGCAATTTCTTTACCGTGCCTTTCGCCCAGTTGTGGGTATCGCGGTGTGCGGGTTTTTCTTTTGTGTAAATCAATATCTTCGGGACGGATGCTGACCCAGATGGTTTGATCGACTTTTCCGTCAAATTTTGGTCGGTGTAGATTTTGCTGGGCAGTTCGTCACATTCGATTAGGGCATGCCCTTCGTCTTTGTGTACCACTTTCCCTTCAAAAATATTGGTTTCGCCGATAAATTCGGCGGTAAAGCGGCTGTTGGGATAATCATAGATATTGCTTGGTGTATCCACTTGTTGCAGCTCGCCGTCGGACATAATTGCCACACGGGTAGCCATAGTCATGGCTTCTTCTTGGTCATGGGTAACCATGATGCAGGTTACCACTTTTTCCAAAGTATTGACCAGTTCAAGCTGGGTTTGCTGGCGCAGTTTTTATCCAATGCACCAAGGTTCGTCCAACAGCAGCAGCTTCGGACGCTTGGCCAGGGAACGTGCGAGTGCTACACGCTGTTGCTGGCCGCCCTGAGAGTTGAGTGCGGCTTGCGCTTTTGGCGTATTTGGTCATTTGCACCAGGCGGAGCATTTCTTCGACCGCACATTGATTTCATCGGCAGGGCAATTTATCTTGTTTCAAACCGAATGCGATGTTCTGCTCAACCGTCATATGGGGGAAGAGGGCGTAGCTTTGGAACATCATGTTGATCGGACGCTCATAGGGGCGAGGTGGTAATATCCTGGCCGTCAGGATGATGCTGCCTTCACTCAGGGGTTTCCATGCCGACAGCATGCGCAGCGAGGGTTGATTTTTCCGCTGCCGGAACTGCCCAGTAAGGCGAAAATTTCATGCTGTTGGATGTCAAGATTGATTTGGCGGACGGCAAAAGTGCTGCCGAATTTGCAACCAGGCCTTTGATTTGCAGATAGGGCTGGGCGGCGGGTTCTGTGGTCATCTTTAATGCTCCAAAGAAACTCGATACCGGCTGGAACGGAACTCGAAGAGTGGATACGGATGGGTCAGTCGCGCAGGTTGGGTATCCTTCCGGTACGAACGGGCTGCGTAAGGTGTTCTAAAAACCGCTCATTATATTGGTTGATAAAGCCTTGGGGGCAAACAAAATTATCCCGTACTGCGGATATTTTGGGCCGGCAGTTGTTTGCGGGACAAAATGCAACAATCCCATACATTGTTTCTTTTAGCCCGATATAACGAAGCCTATGGTTGGTCTTTGAAAAATATCCTTTTTCTGCTCTTTTGCTCTAAATTTAGGAATAATAAATCGATTGTAAGCCCTGATAACGCCGCCTTGTCTGATTATATAAATATTTAACAATATGTTTTATTGAGTATTTCATAATGTAATTGAGACATAGCGGCTTGCAGTCGTTTATTTTTTTCAGACGGCCACTGGCTTTCCAAATATTCCGCCAGTCCGCGCTCGCGTAACACGCAGCTCGGGCATTCGTGGCAACCGCCGACGATGCCGTTGTAGCTGGGTATGGGTCTGCTCGCGGATGTGAGTCCAGCGCGCCCATTTCGTCCCGCCAGCGCCCAAGTTTGCGCTGGTCAGGTACATCAGCGGGGTGTGGTTGGAAGGCGTAGTCCATCGCCAGATTGAGGGCAACGTTCATGGATTTGACGAACACGTCGCGGCAGTCGGGATAGCCGGAAAAAGTCGGTTTACACACGCCCGCGATAATGTGCCGGATGCCTTGTCCTTTGGCGTAGATGGCGGCGTAGAGCAGGAACAGGGCGTTGCGTCCGTCCACAAGGTATTGGGCAGGCCGTCTGAAGCGGTTTCGATGGCGGCGGTATCGTCCATCAGGGCGTTGTGCGTAATCTGCTGCATCGAGGCTCAAGTCGAGTACGGTTTGTTTGACACCCAAATCCTGCGCGATCCAGCGCGGGCGCGTTCCAGTTCGACGGCGTGGCGTTGCCCGTATTGGAAAGTGATGGTTTGGACGTTTTCGCGCCCGTAGGGTTTGAATCGCCTGAATCAGGCGGGTGGTCGAGTCCCTGGCCGCCGGAGAAGATGACCAAAAGGCTTGTTGGTTTTGCATGGTGAATCCTAGTTTTGGTAACGCGGGAGGTTTGCGAACCGCGTGGTTGGTGTAAATCGATGGATTATAGCGGATTTTGGTACATCGCTGTTAATCGGCGTAGAAATGCCGGCCTTCCAATAACGAAATCAAGAGTGAAAAACAATGTTTTGGGCAATTATTTCTGTATTTTCAATTATCGTGGCCGTTTTTAGTGATTTGGGTCAATGCGAGCGCTTTCGGTATGGAGGAGCGCGATCATAAAGAAGCGTCAGATTATGAAAAAGCGTTTCGGCTTGGGACCTCAGCCTGTATCCAGACAGTGAGCCATCCGAATAACGGCAAACAAAGGTTTCAGGCCCGTCTGAAAAGGGCAAAAACGGAGCTGTCGCATCGGATGCTGCCGCTTCTGCCTTGAGTTTTTCGACTTTCCCATCAGACCGATACTATGGCGGGCAAATAAAAAGTTTAGTGGTTTCCGATGCCGAAACGGGTAAAATCGGCTCAGCCTCTGTCTTTCAGACGGCCTTTTTCCGGCCGGGACGAGATCGGCCGCCACAATCAATCGAATAAAAATATCAGGAGTATCACCATGGAACACAAACTGCCAGAACTGCCTTATGCCTTGGATGCTTTTGGAACCGCACTTGTCCAAAGAAACTTTGGAATACCACTACGGCAAAACATCATCAAACCTACATCACCAATCTGAACAACCAAATCAAAGGTACTGAATTTGAAAATACCCTTTGGAAGAAATCGTTAAAAATCTTCCGGCAGCGTATTTAACAATGCAACGGCAGCAACTTGGAACCATACTTCTCACTGGCTGGGCTTTACCCCCAAAGGCCAAGGTAAGCCTTCCGGCGAACTGGCCGCTGCCATTGATGCGAAAATGGGGCAGCTTCAAGCCTTCCAAAAAGCGTTCGATACCTGTGCCGCCGGCACTTTCGGTTCCGGCTGGGCATGGTTGGTTAAAACGCCGGCCGGCGAATTGGATTTTGGTATCCACCTCTAACGCCGCCACCCCCTCAGCAGCGACAACACATCCCCTTGCTGACTTGCGACGTATGCGGGAACATGCCTACTCATCGACTACCGCAACAGCCGTCCGAACTATCTGGAACGGCTTCTGCGAAATCGTAAACTGGGACGAAGTTGCCCGCCGTTTTGCCGCTTAAGCTGATTTGAGACACAGGCCGTCTGAAAACCTATTTTCAGACGGCCTTTACCCTGATGACTTATTACCGTTTATCCGGGTCAAGCAAGACTTGCAACAGGCGGTAAAGTCAAAATATCCCGCGGCATCTTGACAGCAAAATCGGCAGGCCAGGTATCCGTCCGATCGCTTTCGGCAATGTATCCCCACGAGGCTAAGACGGTTTTCATTCCCGCATTCCTGCCCGCCTCCATATCGCGCTCCGCATCACCGACATAAAGGCACTCTTGCGGGTGCACATGCATTTGTTCGCAGGCGTAAAGCATGGGTTTGACCGAAGGTTTGGCTTCGTCCGCAGCTATCTCCGCTGACCACTGTCTGCGGCGGGATAGAAAAAGCCGAGTTTTGGTACCAAACGGTCGGTAAACTTTTTCGGCTTGTTGGTGATGATGCCCCATTTCAGGCCGCGTCGGTTCAATTCGCCAATCAGTTTATTGACTCCGTCGAATAAAACCGTGTCGCGGTCAAAACAACGCTCGTATTCGGCCAGATATTCCTCGCGCCACCGGCCGTATTCAGGATGCTCCTTACCGATACCCGCACCAAATCGATCAAACCGCCTGCGCCGTGACTGGCAACAGGGCGGATATCTTCTACTACTTTTCTCCGGCAGGCCGTGCCTGCGCTAACAAAAGCATTCAATGCACCGCCCAAATCCAAAGCGGTATCGGCCAACGTGCCGTCGAGATCGAAATAAAACAGCCTTAATCATATTCATCAACTAATAAAACCGCCAGTCCGGCAATCGCAGCCGGTACGGCAAACATTACCGCCAGTCGTGCAGCACCGTTATTTTCTTTACCAATATATTCAGCATCAACCCGTATGCCGGAAGGAAAAACAGCGTACAGATAACCAGCTTGAACAAATAATCCACAACCGCAATCTGAGGCCAATTTTCCGCCATAAAGGCATCCGTACCGGCATGGAAGGCAATCGCAAGAAGAGTAGGGTATCGACCGCATTGCCGACAAAAAGTGGAAGCTGTCGGTGCCACCCACCATCTTTTCAGACGGCGTAAACGGTCGAAGACAAAAATATCGAGCAACTGCCCCACAGCATAGGCGGCAAAACTGGCGGTGGCAATGCGGAATACCAAACCGTCAAACTCAGCCAATGCCGCCGTCCCCTGCCAGATGCCTTGGTGGAAAGTCACGGATATGGCATACGACAGCAGGAGTGCGGGAAACATGGAGAAAAACCACCTGCCGCGCGAGGCCCTGCGCCGAATATGCGGACGGTCAAATCGGTGGCCAGAAAAATAAACGGAAACTCAATGCACCCCAAGTGGAATGCACCTCGTAGCCGTTGGGCGAAAGGTAACGGTAAAGGAAAAACTGCACCAGGTAATTGCTCGCGGCAATTACGACGATATGAAAGAAAACCAGCCAGAACAACGCCTTTCGCTGTTGCAAAACGCTGAATCCGCGTATATCCGCATTCATAACGCATATCGTGCTCGAACAGGCGTTCGCGCGCCAATTGTTCGAATTCCGTCCCCTCCTTGCCGTAATTGGCAAACGGATGGATAGCAATACCGCCGCGCGGGGTAAATTCACCGAACACTTCAATATGCTTCGGCTGCATCAGTCCGATTAAATCCTTCATGATGAGTATTGACGCGAGTCTTCGTAGAAATCACCGTGAGTTGCGGAAGCTGAACAAATACAGCTTGAGGGATTTGCTTTCCCACCATCGCCGGAATATAGCGTATGTGTATGGTGGCAAAATCCGGCTGCCCGGTCATCGGGCACAGGCTAGTAAATTCAGGGCAGATGAATTTGACGAAATAATCGTTGTCAGGGATGCTTATTGTCGAGATGCTTCCAAAACTTCCGGCGCATATTCGGTTTTGTATTGAGGTGCTGATTGCCGGCGCAGCGTGATGCCCGCAACTCTTCAGAAGAACGCGTCATAGAAAATTCCTTAGTTTTTTATTGTGGGAGGATTGCGAACCACAGTTTGCAAGCGGCGGATTGTAAACCATCAGCGGATTAAATTCAAACCGGCAAAATGTTGCCCAACTTTGCAGAATTGCTAGAGCCGCCTCAGCTTTTCGGCTTTTTACGATGCAAATTTGATTTTTTCTGGAAAATATTGGATTTTCAATAAAACCGGTTTTGCAGGGAAATATCCGGAATCATATTTTTCATTCCGATATGGTTGGATAATATAAAACTACTAAAGCATTACACATAAGACGATATTTAATTACCTGAAGCACATGGGTTTATAAAATAAAAACCTTCTTTGATAACATTAAAATAACAAAAACTGCCCTAAAATTTTTAGAAAACAGAGGCCATAAAATGCACGTTTGTCTCTGAGTTTGGCGGGAAAAATATCAAATATCCCACTTAAACGCACTCCCAAAGAAGATTCCCAATCAAATCACATACTTGGAAGTATAAAAATTTGCAGGTAAATTCACGCTAAGCCGCTCGACTACACGCCATTACAAAAAGCGTTGCGGCGTTTTTATCAGAACCAAATTGAAGAGGTAAAGGAGCATCACAATGGCTAATTATCGGGAAGAAATCAAAGCAGCGGAACAAGTCAAAGAGGCGCACGGTCGGGTTGGGCAGCCATCACCCCTGAATACGTTGCCCGTAGCCGTTTTGCAAAACCGCTTCAAAACCGGCGGACATTGCCAAATACACCGCCCGCCATCATGCGCCGCACGGCAGCGAATACGATGCCAATCCCGCCAACTCACACCCAATCTTTGGGCTGCTGGCACGGTTTTATCGGACAGCAGAAACTGATTGCGGTGACACCATCAAACCCCCGAACAAACGCTACCCTCTACCTTTTCCGGCTGGATGGTTGCCGGTATGCGTTCGAGTTCAGCCCGCTGCCCGACCAATCCATGCACGAAAACCTCTGTGCCGCATTGATTGAAGAGCTGTACACCTTCCTGAAACAAGCAGATGCCCGTGAACTCGATTTACTGTTTACCGCTAGATGAAGCACGCGCCTCAGGCGACAATGCCAAAAGCTGCCGAAATCCGAGGCCAAAATCGACAACTTCCAGACCCACGTCGTACCGATTATCGCCGACATGTGATGCCGGTTTCGGCAATGCGAAAGCCACCATGCTGGCGATGATTGAAGCCGGTGCCTGCTGTATCCAGATTGAAAACCAGGTATCCGACGAAAAACAATGCGGCCACCAAGACGGAAAAAGTAACCGTTCCCCATGTGGACTTCCTGGCCCAAAATCAATGCCGTGCGCTATGCCTTCCTCGGGTGGGCGTGGACGACGGCGTGATTGTCGCCCGTACCGACTCGCTTGGGCAGCAGGCCTGACCAAAACAAATCGCTTTCTCACACGGCCGGGCGATTTGGGCGACCAACTACTAACAGCTTCTTGGAAGGCGAAGAAATCACCGACCTGAGCCAAATCAAAGCTGGCGACGTGATTGTGAACACCAACGGTAAAACCATCAAACCGACCCGCCTGCCGAGCAACCTTTTCCAATTCAAAAGGCACAGGCGTAGACCGCGTGGTGCTGGACTGCATTACCTCGCTGCAAAAACGGTGCGGACTTGCTGCGATTGAAACCGAAAAACCGCATGTCGGCCATCAAAAGAAATGATTGACCGCGTGCGCGAAGTGATTCCGAACGCATAGCTGGTATACAACAGCCCGTCGTTCAACTGGACGCTGAACTTCCGCCAGCAAGTATTCGATGCCCTGGAAAGATGCAGGCAAGAGCTGTCACGCCTACGACCGCGCTAAACTGATGAGTGCCGAATACGACGAAACCGAATTGGCAAAAGAAGCCGACGAGCGCATCCGCACCTTCCAGCGCGACGCGTCCGCACAGAGCCGGTGACTTTTCCACCACCTGATTACCCTGCCGACCTACCACACCGCCGCACTGTCCACCGACAATCTGGCGAAGGTTACTTCGGCGACGAAGCCATGCTGGCTTATGTGAAGGCGTTCAGCGTCAGGAAATCCGCCAGGGCATCGCCACCGTGAAACACCAGAACATGGCCGGATCGGACATCGGCGACAACCACAAAGAATGCTTTGCCGGTGAAGCCGCGCTGAAAGCAGGGCGGTAAAGACAACACCATGAACCAGTTCCACTGACCCATGGTTAAACAATAAGGTTTTTCAGACGGCCTGCGGTCTTCTTCCATCCCCTTCGCCGTCAGGCCGTCTGAAAAAGCCTTTATCCTCTTTGTCTGCGTAGAGTTGAGCTGCGCGGATGAAGTACAGGCTGTAGCCTGTATTGTTTGTGAAGCGTAAATCTCTGATTTGAGGTACTGCAGCAACCTTTCAGGTTGCCGCCTTTTGTTTACAGACATATGTTGAAGCATCGAGGCCGTCTGAAACTCTCCGCAGCCTTTTCAAACGGCCTCTCCGTCCAAAATGACGGCGCAGTTTTTCCTCATCCAAATGCCAATGGCAGAATTTTCCTTATCGCCGTCCAACAGCACGGGAACCAGCTCGTTATATTTTTCCTCCAGCAGCGGATCGTCGTCCACATCCACCACTTCCAATTCGAAAGGCCGCTCCTGTTGCAATGCCGTCAAACGGTCGCGCATGGCGTGGCACAGGCTGCAATATTCGCGGAACATCAAAGTCAGTTTCATATCTTTTTCCAATTTTTCAGACGGCCCGATTATAGCGGAAAGGCCGTCTGAAAGATCAACGCAAGCTGGCGATAGAACCTATAATGCCGCGTTTCCAACCTTTTTCTTTCCGGGCATTTTATGCTGAAAATCTCCACCCGATTCGACAGCGGCGCGGTCATTGTGCACGACCTGGCCGACCCTCAGAACATCCGCCTTTCCATCCGTCCCGACAATGCTTCGAGTTTCGCCCAATCGGTTTTTATTTCCGCCTTCAGGGGCGCGGCTTATCAAAAACTGCGTCATGCACTTTGAAAACGCCGCCTCGTCCGCCTATCCGTCGGGCTGGGAAGACTATCAGGCGCGCCTCCTACGACCGCCAAAACTGGTTCTGCGTGTCCCACCCGTTATGAAAACGGCGTGCTGACCATCGAACACACGCCCCTGTCCAACAGCGTGTGCTACGCCTATTTCGAACCCTATTCCTCCGAGCAGCACCTCAACCTGCTGGGCGACGCGCAAGGCGGCGGCCTGTGCCAGATAGACGACTTGGGCAGCACCGTCGAAGGGCGCGACATCAACCTGCTGACCGCAGGCAACCAAGTCGAAAGCGATTTGAAAAATCTGGGTTATCGCCCGCCAGCATCCCGGGGAAACGATGGCCAGAATGGTTTATCGAAGGCCTGCTCGCCCGCTGCTCGACCCCCAAGACCCGACCGCGCGCGCCTTGCTCGACAGTGCCACATTCTCGATCGTGCCGAATATGAACCCCGACGGCTCGGCCTTGAGGCAGTTGCGCACCAACGCGGCCGGCGCAAACCTCAACCGCGAATGGCTGTCGCCGAGCGAAGCGCAGCCCCGGAAGTGTTTTATGTCCGCGAAAAATGCGTGAAACCGGCGTCGATTTATTCCTCGACATCCACGGCGACGAAGGCCCTGCCTTACATTTTCGTGGCGGGAACCGAAGGCGTGCCCGGCTACGGCCCGCGCATTGCCGCATTGGAAAACCGCTTCAAAGCCGCTTTTGCCGCCGCCAGCCCGATTTCCAAGACGAGCACGGCTACGAAAAGAAAGCCGGCCCAGCCAAGCCGATCTCTCCATGGCGACAAACTGGGTGGGCAACACCTTCGACTGCCTGGCCTCATGCGTTGAAATGCCGTTTTAGGACAACCACAACCTGCCCGACGACGATTTCGGCTGGAACGGCCAGCGGTCCCTGCGGCTCCGGCGAGGCCGTCTTATCGGCCATATTGAACGTCCTGTCCGAACTGCGCCCGCTCAAACAAACGCTTTTCCAGACGGCCTGAACGCACCATCGTCAGGCCGTCTAATAGCGGAAGCGGAAAGAAAAAGCGGATTATGTATTACCTTATTATCGGTATCTGTTGCGGCGTGGCGGTATCCGTCCCTGCTGAAAAATCGCCAAAAAGATCGACCTCGAACAAGCGGTGAGCGTGAACTACATCGCCGCCGTCGGCCTCACTGTACTGTTTTTGCAGCCGGACACTGCAAACTGGCGGCAATACCTGCCCACCTGGTGGCTGTTTGCCGCCTTGGGCGTGCTGCTGCCGACGGTGTTCGTCGTCATGGGCAGGGGCGGTGGATGCGGCGAGGCATCGTCAAATCAGATGCCGCGCAACGCGCTGTCACTCTTCATCCCCGTTTTGGCCTCGTTCCTGCTGTTCGGCGAACAGCTGTCGCGCAGCCGCCTCATCGGCCTCGCCCTCGCATTTACCGCGCTGTTTTGCCTGCTGTGGAAACATGAAGGCGGGAAAAAGCGGCGGCTGGCAGAGTGCCGGCTTGCTGCTGGCCGTTTGGGCGGGTTACGGCGTGATTGATGTCCTGTTCAAACAAGTGGCCAAAGCGGTACGGCCGTACCCGGCAACCTCCTCGTGGCCTTTTTGCCTGGCCGGCATCCTGATGTTCAGCCGCCTGTTTGCCAAAGGCAGCAAATGGACGGCCTCCGGGATCTTGGGCGGCCTGCTGCTCAGCTGCCTGAACTTCGGCAACATCCTCTCCTATATCCGCGCCCATCAGGCCGATGTCCGATAATCCCACGCTGGTGTTTGCCGGTATGAACATCGGCGTCATCGTCTGCGGCACACTCGTCGGCGCGGCTGTTTTCAAAGAAAAATCAGCACAGTCAATGCGGCGGGCATCGCCATCGCCGTCTGCGCCATCGCCTGCCTGTTTTACTGGCCGCAACTGGCCGGGTTATTGGGTATTGCCGCCTGAGCAGGATAGATGGGGGAAGGTAGAGGCCGTCTGAAAAACAATTTCAGACGGCCTCCCTTATTTAAACTGTCTCAACGGCGGCAAAAACAGCCATCCAATCAAACGCAACATTATCAACCGTATTTCAGCCTTTTTCGCTGAAATTTTGTTTTTGTCAGGCCGGGTAAACAGGGAAAATGAATAAGGAAGTGAGTGCGCCCAGCGTGTCGGAGAGCATGTCTTTTTGCGCGTCCCAAATATCGCCTTGCGAACCGAGCACCTCCAGCCCCGCTTCGCCGCCGTCAATCACCGCATACTGCCATTCGATGACTTCGTAAGCCGCCGCCACGCTCATGATGAAAAACAAAGAGAAAAACAGGGCAAGGGTAGGGGCGGCAGAGTTTGCGGCGCAACAGCCATTCCGCCATCGGGATAGGCGTAGAAACCGATAATGTAGTGGCCGACGCGGTCGAAATGGTTGCGCCCTTCGCCCAAAAACGGCGCAAGCAGGCGGTTTGCCCAGTCGAAGGGCACATCGGCGAAGGTGTAATGCGAGCCGATGGTGTGCATAATCAGCCAGAAGCTCATGAATACATAAGCCAAATTGCTGAAACGGAAGCGGCGGTAAGTGGCGATAGCGCGACAAATACGGTGGAAACGGGGATGATTTCAGCGTACCAAACGGCGCGGTCGGACGGGTTGATGCCCGACCAAACGATGAGTGTGGCAATAAAACCGTGAGCAGCAAAGGGGGATGTGCGAAGTTTTTGCATAAAATTTGTCGTTTTTATCAATGGAATGGAAGAGGGAGAGTTATTTTCAGACGGCCTTCAAACCATTGGCGACGCGCTTATAGCAGGTGTAAACCAATGCCGCGCAAGCCAGCCACATGAGGACGTAGAAAACCGTATGGAAGCTGCCAGCCACCGCGTACCACACCGCCAGCACGCCGATGAAGAACGCGCGGTCGCTCTTGCCGAACGGCCCGTCATAACGCCGCCTGTTGCCGTACACTCTGCCCCAACACGCCGCAAAAATTCGGTCATTGCCGCCAGCCAGACAAACAGGCCGATTTGTGCGCCGTCAAACGGGGCGATAAAGGCGAAAAGGTAGATACAGCGCGGCATCGGCGGCGACATCGGTGATTTCGTTCGATAGCCGCCCAATGCCGACTGCTGACCGAACTCGCGCGCCAGCATCCCGTCCACCGCGTTCAACGCCATGCGGACAAACAGCCACACGGGCAATAGCCAAAACAAAGCAGGAACCTGCGCGCCGAGCGACAACAGAAATGCCGACCGCGATCGACACCGCGCAAGCCGCCAGCGTAACCTGATTGGCGGTTACCCCCGTCTGATAAAACCGGCGTACCAGCGGGCGCAGCATGTTTTGAAATTTGGGTTTAAGGGCGTAAATACTCGCGATAGAGGCCGTCTGAAAATAAAAATAAAGAGCCGCGATTATAGGGCAATCCCTTATAATCCGCCTGTTTATCTCCATCAATCCGTGCAATATGACGGCAGGCCGTCTGAACGCCCGGAATCAAACACGCCATGCCCAAACTCCATATGTTCTACCTCGGCGGCAACGCGGGCCGCTCAATATCGAAGTGCACGACATCCAATTTGCCGTTTGCGACAACTACCAGAGGCTGTCCCTGCGCTAAAGGCCGCATGGTTCGGCGATGCCGACAAAATCCACATCGACGGCTGGCAGGTTGTCGAATGGGCGAACGGCTATGACATTACCGTCTCCGAACAGCCCGCCGAAGATGAAAGGCCGTCTGAAAACACACCGCGCCTGTATTTCGCCAACGTCGGCGGCTATTTGGCCGGACAGCTTGCGGAAAGCGCACGCATTCGGCCCTCGTTTGCCGCCGCAAATCCTGCCGAAGCCAAAACCAAAGCCCTGAACACCCTTTACCCGGCCATGTCCAACAACACATAAGACAATCTGAAAGACGTAGACAACCTGCTTGCCCTCGACCGCGTCGGCAGACACCGCATCATATTGACACCAAACCCGCACGGCAGGCCGTCTGAAATCGGTTTTTCAAGGCTATTTGCCGATTTAGCGGATTGACTGCAAACGGAAAAACACAGCTTCGCCCTGCCATACCGATTCAAAACGGATTGAAAAACAGAAAAGCGCCGTCTGAAAACCCGATGCAGGGCTTTCAGACGGCCTTTTATGTTCAAACAGGCAAACCATGCCGTTTAGGCAAACGGATGTTGCAGCAGGATGGTTTCGTCGCGGTCGGGGCCTGTGGAAATGATGGCGACCGGCGCACTGCAGACTTCCTCAATCCGTTTCAGGTAACGCTTGGCGTTTTCCGGCAATGCGTCGTATTCTTTCACGCCGAGTCGATTCTTTCCAGCCGGGCAGCGTTTTCGTAAATCGGTTTGCATTTTGGCCACGGCATCTGCGCCAAAAGGCAGGATGTCTATGGTTTTGCCTTCGAATTCATAGCCGGTGCAGATTTTGATTTCTTCGATACCGTCCATCACGTCGAGTTTGGTGATGCACATGCCGGTGATGCCGTTAATCTGAATCGAGCGTTTCAGTGCAGCGGCATCAAACCAGCCGCAGCGGCGCGGACGGCCGGTTACCGAACCGAATTCGTTGCCGCGCTGCGCCAAACCCGCGCCGACTTCGTCGAACAATTCGGTCGGGAACGGGCCCGAAACCGACGCGCGTGGTGTAGGCTTTCACGATGCCCAGCACATATTGCAGCATATGCGGCGGAACGCCCGCGCCTGCGGCGGCCGCGCCGGCCGAACAGTTGGACGAGGTAACGAAGGGGTAGGTGCCGTGGTCGATATCGAGCAGGGTGCCTTGCGCGCCTTCGAACAGCAAGCGTTCGCCCTTGGCGTTTTTCTCGTACAAGGTGCGGGCGACATCGTGAATCATCGGCAGGATGCGTGCCTTAAAGCCGTTGATTTTCGCCATGATTTCGTCAAAGCTGACCGGGGCGGCATGATGCAGGTGTTCGAGTTGGACGTTGTAGAGTTCGACGTTGGCGCGCACTTTTTCCGCCAGTTTTTCATCGTCGAACAAATCCACCACCCGCACGGCGCGGCGAGGCGACTTTGTCTCGTAAGCCGGGCCGATGCCGCGGCCGGTCGTACCGATTTTTATCGCCCTTCGATGCTTCGCGCGCCTGGTCCAAGGCAATGTGGTAGGGCAGGATGAGGTGGCGGTCGGCGCGATTTTTCAGACGGCCTTCCACGTTTTTCACGCCTGCGGCAATCGGTTCGTCGATTTCGCCCAGCAAGGCTTCGGGGAAACCACCACGCCGGAGCCGATGAAGCAGTCCCAGTTTTTCATGCAGGATGCCGCTCGGAATCAGGCGCAGGATGGTTTTTGCCACCGACAACCAGCGTGTGGCCGGCATTGTGCCCGCCCTGGAAGCGGACCACGCCGCCGGATTGCTCGGCCAGCCAATCCACAATCTTGCCTTTTGCCTTCGTCGCCCCACTGCGAACCGATGACCACTACGTTTTGCGCCATACTATTACCCTCGTTGAAATGTTTGAAAAATAAGATTATTAAGGCCGTCTGAAACAGTTTATGCAGCCTTTCAGACGGCCTGTCTGTTCAAAAAGCCGTCTGAAAGGCTCAATCGCCGAGGACGACCCATTTCCCGTCCTGTTTCAGCAAACGGCGCGAACCGTCGCGCGTGCTGTTTGCTCCATGCCGTAATCGACGACCACCGTTTCTCGGACCGCAGGCGGGCAATTTCTTCCGCCGCATCAGCCGCATCGGCCAACGCCACCGCAATCGCCGTGCGGCGTCCGCCTCAGGGGCAGGCGGCCGAGGAACTTGCGCAAGTCGAAGCTGAAGCCGGTGGCCGGACGGTTGCGGCCGAAATATCCGCCCAAGCCGTCGTAACGTCCGCCGCGCGCCACCGCATCGTGCCCGTCGCTGCCGTAAGCCGCATAAAGCAGGCCGGTGATAGTTATCGACCCGCAATTCGCCAAAATCGATGTGAACCGCCCGTTGCGGGAAGGCTTGGCAGACGGCTTCCAATTCGTCCAATGCTTTGCCGATTAAAGACAAATCCGGCAGTTTTTCCCGTGCCTGCGCCAATATTTCTCGGCCGCCGTACAACGTGGGCAGCAGGGAAAACGCTTTGCGCCACATACCGTCCAAACCCCAGGCTTCCACCTGTCCGCGGACGGCGGCCACGTTTTTATCCTGCATCATGGCCAACAGCGTTTCCGCCTGCTGCGGCGACAGTTCGGCTGACGCGGCCAGTGCGCGGAATACGCCGATATGTCCTAAAGACAGCAGCACGTCGCCGAAATCGGCCAAGGCCAAACTGTCCAGCATCAGGCCGATGATTTCGATATCGGCTGCAATGCCGTTGAAGCCGTAAAGCTCCGCACCGGCCTGCAAAGGTTCGCGGCTGTTGAGGAAGCCTTCCGGGCGGGCGTGCAGCACCGAGCCGGCATAGCACAGGCGGTTGATGCCTTGATTGGCCGACAGCAGGTGGGCGTCGATGCGCGCCACCTGCGGCGTGATGTCGGCGCGGATGCCGAGCTGGCGGCCGCTGATTTGGTCTACAAAGCGGATGGTTTTCGGGGACAGTCCCGAATCGATATGGGTCAGCAGCGAATCGCTGTACTCCATCAAAGGGGATGCACGAGTTCGTAGCCGTGCGAGCGGAACAATGCCAATAATTTCTCTTTTGCACTTTCAAAGCTGACGCGCGCCGCTTGGAAGGATATCGGCGATATATTCTGGTAGTTGCCAAGACTGCATCATGATCGGTTTCCGACGCCCCGGAGGCAGGGCAAACCGCCTGAATCCGTGCGTCTGTCGGAGTTTTTAAAGCCGAACTTTAACATAAAAACAAATTTTTGCAGACGATTGAACTAGCCGGGAATTTAGCCGTGCCTCAGGCCGCAGATATGCTGTTTATTTATAGTGAATTAACTAAACCAGTACAGCGTTGGCTCGCCTTGCCGTACTATTTGTACTGTCTGCGGCTCTCCGCCTTGTCCTGATTTAAATTTAATCCACTATACTTTGCGCCAATTCTTCAGCTGCTTTTTGAACCATGTCCGGCGTGAGCTTGTTCGAGGCAGTCGGTGTGCCCAACGGGCATTCGCGTTTGAAGCAGGGCGAGCATTCGAGGTGCAGGCTGACGATTTTGGCTTTTTTTGGCTCAAGGGCAGGGTGTGGTCGGGGCTGGACGAGCCGCAGGCGGCAACGAGTTTGCGGTCGAGGGCGGCGGCGAGGTGCATCAGGCCGCTGTCGTTGCAGACGACGGTGTCGGCGCAGGAGAGCAGGTCAATTGCTTCGGAAAGGTTGGTTTTGCTGCAAAGGTTGGTGCAGAGGTCGTCTGAAGTCGGTTGATTTCTTCGGCGATGTCGAAATCTTTTTGCGAACCAAAGAGCCAAACCTGCCAGCCTTCCGCCAAATAGCGGCGGCCGAGTTCGGCGAAATGGCGCGCGGGCCAGCGTTTGGCGGGGCCGTATTCTGCGCCCGGACAGAAGGCGAGAACGGGTTTGTTCGTGTCCAAGCCGTATTTGGCGAGCGCGGCGGCGCGGCTTTCGGGGAAAAGTCGGTGAAACGCGGGTTATCGGAATGTCCGTTGAAGTCTGCCTGCGTCGGGTGGGCGAGGGCGGTGTAGCGGTCGACCATCAGGGGCAGGGCGGCTGTCGAGTTTGCGGATGTCGTTGAGCAGCAGATAGCGCGATTCGCCGACGTAGCCGGTGCGCTGCTCGATGCCGGTGGCGAAGGCGATGAGGGGCGGATTTGAGCGAGCCGGGCAGTACGATAACTTGTCGTAACCCTGTTTGCCCAGTTCGCGCCCGATGCGCCAGCGTTTTTCAGTTCCAACGCGCCGTGTCCGAACGGGTTTTTCGATGACGCGGCTGATTTCGAGCATACGTTCGAACACCGCCATCGACCATTTGGGCGCGAATGCGTCTATGGTGCAGTCGGGATGGAGTTCGTGCAGGCGGCGGTAAAGCGGCTGGGTCATGACGCAGTCGCCGATCCAGCTCGGGGTGATGATGAGGATTTTTCGACATGGTGGTAGGGCGTTTTTGTGTTGCGCATGTTGTATAGTGTGAAATAGAAGGGCGGGTATACGGTCTTGCCTTTGCCGCCTTGCTGTGAAAAACAAGCTTGTCCGCGCTGCCGTTGCTGCCTGCTGTTCGGAACGGGGAGGCTGTCTGAAAGTAGAAAATATCTAATTAAGGTTAAATTATGCTAACATGGGCCGCAATTTTATTACATCTGTTTGACTGAATAGGAATATAAATATGGAAATGATGTTTTTCCACGCCGAGCCGTCGGGGAAAATGGATGAACGGCTGCTGGATCGAACCCGCGTCCCGCAGTATCGTCCGCGGCGTGGAAATGGATTATGGAGGGTCTGTTCCGCGAATACCCGCTGTCGTGGATGAGGATTGCCTCTTATTTTGCTGGCCTGCGAATGGGCGCTGACTCTTTGGCACAGCATCTCTTTTATTGCCGGGTTGGTACTGCTGGCCACATATGCTGTCTCAAGGCGGGCGGGCTTTTGACGGCGGCTTCGATACGGGAGCATGAGGAACGCCCGCCCGGCATCGGCCAGATGTTTTGATTTTGGAAGGCAAGATATTCGAATTCATCCTGCTGCTGATTCTGCTGTTCCTTTGCCGCCGCCGCATGGGGTATCTGCTTTACGGCATAGCCGGGTTTGTGGAACCCACTCAGCGGAATGGCCGATATTTTTATGTTTTCTATTGTGGTTTTGAACCGTTCAGCAATTATTGGGCTTTGCACCGGTATTGGGTGTTTATCCAGGACGAAACGCCGATGGCCGCCATTATCCAGCGTCAAAGCCAGCTTCAAAAACATCCCGTTGCTGATTTTCGTCCGCCATCACGGTGGATTGCTGATGGCGGCGGCATTTTGCTGCTGTTGGTCGGCTGCTCGGCAACATTCCGGCAAGGCGGTTACTATATTTTTGTCGCCGTGTGGCTGTTCTTTTGTCGATGGTGTCTTGTCTCGCCACCCATGCCGCTCTACCGCGATGTTATGGTTCGAACCGATAGAGCGACGGTATCCAAACCGGCTACCGCTGAATATCCCGTCTTATCGAAACAGGCGCGTTCCAGCATTCAGACGGCTCAGATCTATCGGCGGCAAAACCACACACCGTGCGGGTTTGATTTCGCCTTCCGGCTAAATGGTGCCGCAATAGGGGCACTCTGATGGTACCGTTGGATTGGATGGGTAGGAAAACGCGCGGGGGCTGTTCAAGTTTCCGTTGCGCGGGCCGCTGCAATGGAGAGGCAGGTCGTGCGTAATGGTAACGGTTTCTTGATTCGGGTTTGCTCATGACAGTTCCTTTCGGCAGGTTTGTGTGCCGTTTATTTTACGGCATGCGACCGTTTGTGCAGGCGAGACGGCGGCAGAGGCCGTCTGAAAAAGGATATAATGCCCGCTTTTTCAGACGGCCTCCATCTCATGCAGCTTTCGATTTCGATTTCGACCTTCCCGAACACCTGATTTTGCCCAACAACCGCCCGCCGAACGCGGCGCAAGCCGCTGCCGTCGGCGTTGCCCGGCGAACCCTTGCGCGACGAAATCGTCCTGCGCGCACGTGTAGGCGACGTGGCTGGTGTTCAAAGCAACACCAAAGTCATGAAGGCGCCTGTTCGGCCAAAAAGCCAGCGGCGGAAAAATCGAGCCTCTCATCGAACGGGTTTTGGACGCGCACACCGCGTTGGCGCATCCGTTCTTCGAAAATCGCTCAAGCCCGGCACGCGGCTGCTGTTCGACGGCGGGATAGGGGCGGAATGACGGCGCGCGGCTGCAACTCTTCCGCATTTCGATCGGTGAAGACGGTTTTACCGCCTCCTCGAGCAGCTATTGGACGCATGTTGCTGCCGCCCTATATTGAACGTGCGGCCGACGGCGATGAGCGAGCCGTTACCAAACCGATACGCCAAACACCAAGGGCGCAGTGGCTGCGCCTACCGCAGGCCCTGCACTTCACCGATACGCTGCTGGCGGAACTCAAAGCCGAGGCGTGCGCTTGGCGGAGGTAACGCTGCATGCCGCGCAGGCACGTTCCAGCCGGTGCGGACGGAGAACATCGCCGAACACAAAATGCACAGCGAATGGTACGACGCCGCCCGAAACAGTGGCGGCGGTGGGAAGCGGCGAAGGCGGAGGGGCAAAAGTCTGGGCGGTCGGCACCACTTCGATGCGCGCGCTGGAATCGGCCGCGCGGGAACAGGCCGTCGCAGCAGGGCGGGGCGATACCGATATTTTCATCACGCCGCTACCGTTTCCCGCGTTGCCAACCGTTTGATTACCAATTTCACCCGCCGAAATCGACGCTTTCTAATGCCAATCAGCGCGTTTTCCGGGCATTGAGGAAATCCGAGCGGAGCCATCGCCACGCCGTGGCAAAAGAATACCGTTTCTTCGCTACGGCGACGCAATGGTGCTCGGGCGCAAGGATGATGCGGAATCCCTGTGATGGATGAGGGCCACGTCTGAAAAACAGCCAGACGGCCTGTTTCCTGCCATTTACGCAGCAGCCAACCAGGCAGACGGCCGCTGCGGCAACGGCGAGCGCGGCGAACAAACGCGCCGATTCCGGCAAACGCAGGACGGCACGTGCCCTGCCATTCTTTCAGGCCGGTTATCATCGGCGTAATCAAATCCTGCTTTTTAAACAGGCGGTAAAACAAAACGGGCCGCGATATGCAGCCCGGCCAGCAGTGCCAGCAGGTTGATTCACTGGACGCGGCGGAAGGTTTTCGCCGCCGTTTTCCAGCCAGCCGTTCAGATAACCGTGGTACAGGAAAGTGTTTTCATCGGCGCAAACAGGCCGGTCAGCACTTGGAAAAACACGGCGGCCAACAGGGCGGCCACCATCAGCGCGCCCAACGGGTTATGCCCGATGCGCCTGTTTGTCCTGCGCCCGCAGATAGCTGCCGATTTGCATGGGCGGAAAAACGCGAAACGTCGTGTCGCTACCCCAAATGCCCCAGCACAGGCGGAAAACCAGTAGCGCGGCCACCAGCAGGCCGGACGCAAAATGCTGGGTCATCCAGCTGCCGCCGGTTTTCGCGCTGAACCACACACGCAGGGCGGCGGCCAGCGTCCAATGGAAAAAGCGGACGGGCAAATCCCAGATTTTGATTTTCTGCATACTTTATCGTCTCGGTTTTCATCGTTTCACTGCTCAGACGGCCTCAAAGAAAGCGGTTGGAGCCGTCTGAAAGCGGCAGGGGGCTATTCGATATTCTGCACCTGTTCGCGCATCTGCTCGATTAACACTTTCAATTCGACCGAAGCCTGCGTGCATTCGGCGGCAATCACCGTGCTGCCCAATGTGTTGGCTTCGCGGTTCAATTCCCGCATCAGGAAGTCCAAGGTTTGCCCACGCCGCCTTTTGCTCGGTAACGATGCGGCGGACTTCGGCGATATGCGTTTTCAGACGGCTGAATTCTTCATCCACGTCGGCTTTCTGCATATAAAGCGCGAATTCCTGCTTCAGGCGGTCTTCGTCGATATTCTCCACCGCTTCGGCCAAACGGGCGCGTGCCTTGTCCAAATGCGCCTGCAATGAGTGCGGAAACAGTTCGGACAGGGCATCGACGATGCCGTCCATCGCCTCCAGCTGCCCAAGATATGTGCCTGAAGCTTTTCCCCTCGCGGGCGCGGGCAGCGGAAAAATCCTTCACCGCATCGGACAACAGGTTTTGCACGGCCAGCGCAAACGTTTCCTGATCTTCGGCCTGACTAACCAGCACGCCGGGGAAGCGCAAAAATATCGGCCACCGTCAGCTTGCCCAAACCGTCGAACTGCTTGCGCCATTTTTCGTTTAAAGCCGCCAACTCGGCCGCCAAATCCTGATTGACGTGCAGTTCTGCCGCCCGTTTTTCCAAAGCCTGAATCTGGATGCGGCATTCGATTTTCCCGCGCACGGCAGAGGCGGCGATGATTTCGCGCAGGCTGCCTTCCAAATGGCGCAGGTCGTCAGGCATTTTGAACTGCACGTCCAAATAGCGGTGGTTTACCGCGCGGATGTCGAGTTGATGCGTTTGCCGCCGCATTCTGCCGGCCGCATTGGCAAAGCCAGTCATACTGTGAATCGTCATGTTTTTACCCGTTTCGTTTTACGAGTGAAAGCAGGGGCAATATAACACATCCGCAGTGTTATAATTTTTCATTTTCAACAGACAGGACACCCCAGCATGACCGGCTATACCCGCACATCCCTGCGCCGCCGACGCTTTACGCGCCGTCAAGTACCCTCATTTCCTGCCGCACGCCGACGGGCTCGGTTTTTAATCGAATGCGGCAACACCAAAGTCATCTGTACCGCCGCGCACAGACGAAAGCGTACCGCCGTTTTTACGCGGCAAAGGGCAGGGCTGAGTAACCGCCGAATACGGTATGCTGCCCGCGTCCACCGCCACACGGATGGCGGAGGCGGCAGCCGGAAAGCAGGGCGGGCGCACGCAGGAAATCCAACGCCTGATCGGCCGCTCACTGCGCGCGGCGGTGGATATGGCCAAACTGGGCGAAAGGCAGATACCGATAGATTGCGACGTGATACGGGCCGACGGCGGCACGCGCACCGCATCGATAAGCGGCGCATACGTCGCTTTGGCATTGGCCGTGAAAAACTGCTTTCAGACGGCCTGATTACCGAAAACCCGCTGACCGGCGGCATCGCCGCCGTATCGGTCGGCATCGTAAACGGCGTACCGCTGCTGGATTTGGATTATCCTGAAGATTCAGGCTGCGACAGCGACATCAACGTCGTGATGAACGGTGAAGGCAAAATCATCGAAATCCAAGGCACGGCAGAGGGCGCGCCGTTTGATTTCGACGAACTGGCCGAACTCATCAAACTGGCGCAAAAGGCATTGCCGAACTGTCCGCCCTGCAGCAACGCACTGGCTCGAAGCATAAGGCCGTCTGAAACATGAAATCCTGATTATCTTCAACAAACCCTGCGGCGTTATCTGCCAGTTCAGCCCGCATGAAAAGCATCCGAGCCTACGAAAGACTACGCGGACGCGCGCGGTTTTTATCCGCAGGCCGTTTGGATACCGACAGCGGCCTGCTGCCGAAGCCAATGACGGGCAACTGCGGGCAAGGATTACCCAGCCCCGCTTCAGTGGAAAAACCTACTGGGCGCAACTCGAAGGCATACCGGACGCTGACAAACCGCAACTGCGCACACCCGATGGACTTAGGCGACTTTACCGCCCGTCCTGCCAAAATCCGGCTGCTGTCCGAGGAAGAAACCGGCGGATTATGGCCGCGCAACCCGCCCGTGCGTCAGAAAAACCGTACTGATTTTTGGCTGGAAATCAAAAATCAGCGAAGGCAAAAACCGCCAAGTCCGCCGTATGACCGCCAGACCGGCTCATCCCTGCCTGCGCCTGATCCGCGTAGCCATAGGCCGTCTGAACCTGTTTGACGAACAACTCGGCTTAGGAGAATGGCGTTACAGCGAATCCTTGCCGTAATCAATCAGGAAATACAGGAAATCAGGCCGTCTGAAAGCAGATTCAGACGGCCTTTTCAGGTAATCGAAGAGGAAATTGTGAAGCGCAAAGTGGAAAGATGTTTTTCGTGAGGTAGGGTAGGGGAACTCCTCTGGCATTATCTGAATCATGCAAAATTGTTAGTAATGCCGGGAGAGGAAAAGGGTAGTGATGTGTTGCCTATCGTATCGCTAGCCGTCATCATGCAGCTGTGACCAATTACCTGGCATGTCTATGGCAGTAATTTACTAAAATTGCCTCATATTTTTATTTTAATCAACGACAGGAAATGTTCTATACAAGATAGTCTGACTCCCTTCATCGAATTTCGCAGCGCAGGCAAGCAATATGACGGCAAATATGCTGTGCGCGATTTGGATTTGACCATTTATCAGGGCGAATCGTGTTGGTGGGCGGTTCGGGCGGCAGCAAATCCACCACTTTACGCATGATTAACGCGCTAATTGAACCGACCGACGGCAACGTTTATCTGCACGGCAAACGCATTAAAGACTACGACATCCGCCAGCTCCGCCACCAAATCGGTTACGTATTGCAGCAAATCGCCCTGTTCCCCACTATGACTGCGGCGGGAAAACATCGAACTCATGCCAGACGTACTGGGGTGGCCGAAAGCCGAACGCAAAGCGCGTGTGAATGAATTATTGGAGCTGGTGGAACTCGACCCTGCGCACTACCGCGACCGCTATCCGCATGAACTTTTCTGGCGGCGAGCAGCAGCGCATCGGCATTTTGCGCGCCATTGCCGCCAAGCCCCAAGTACCTGCTGATGGACGAACCGTTTTCCGCGCTTGACCCACTGGTGCGTACCGTGTTGCAAGACCAAATTGCCATGATTCACCAAAAATTTGGTACCACTATCGTTTTTCGTTACCCACGATATGCGAGGAAGCAGCGAAACTTGCATGCCGTATCGGTGTAATGCATAACGGCAAACTGGTACAAATCGGCACACCTGAAGAAATCAAAAAGCAGCCGGCAAACGATTACGTGCAATCGCTGTTTTCCACCGCTGACGCACCCGATGCCGAACGCATCATCAACCAATTCTTACGATTGGATAAACAGGGACAGGAAGCGTGAGAAGGGCAGTGTTATGATGGTGAAGGCCGTCTGAAACCTCTTTCAAGGCGCTAACACCTTGCTGTAAAGCAAACATAAACATCTATTATTCAACACACTAACCATAAAATTTAAAACTATGTTCTCATCCCTAAACGTTACCCTCTGCCGAACTCTGGCAAATGCTGCTTACGCATTTATGGCTTTCCGGACTGGCTTTGCTCGCGGCAGTGGCCATTGCGGTGCCCGCCGCCGTGTTGTTTGCGCGCAGACGGCAGGGCAGCGGAAGCAGTATTGCAGTTCACCAATATATTGCAAACTATCCCGTCTTTGGCGCTGCTGGGTTTGCTGATTCCGTTTGTCGGTATCGGTTCGCCACCTGTCTTGATTGCGCTCACGCTATGCACGCACTGTTGCCGATTTTCAAAATACCTATTTGGGGCTGACCCAAATCGACCAATCTATTCAAGATGCGTACACCGCATTCGGGCTATCGCGCTGGCAATCATTGTGGCGGATTGAGCTACCCATGGCGTTGCCTGCCATGATTTCGGGCATCCGCACGGCGGCGGTGCTGATTGTCGGCACGGCAACGCTGGCGGCGTTAATCGGCGCCGGCGGCTTGGGCAATCTGATTCTGCTCGGCATCGACCGCAACAACATGACGATGACGTTTACCGGCGCATTGCTCTCCGCGTTGCTTGCTGTCGGCGTCAGCGGCATGATCGGGCTGTTGCAAAAATCGCGACGCAAGTTGCCGATTATTCTTGCATTGGCGGTAGGGCTTCGGCGCACTCGGTCTGTCGCAAATTTCATTTACACCCTGCCACGCAAAATGTGGTGATTGCCGGCAAAATGGGGCACGAGCCGGATATTCTGATTAACATGTATAAATTATTGATTGAACGTGAAAACCCGAATATCAAAAGTTACCGTCAAACCCAATTTCGGCAAAAACCACCTTCCTGTTCAACGCGCTGAATAGCGGCGAAATCGACATTTACCCCGAATTTCACCGGCACCGTGCTGGAAACCTTGGTGCAAGTGCCGCCCGAACAGAAGAACCGCCGCCTGTCGCCCGATGAAACCTATCGACTGGGCAAACAATTATTGGCGGAACAATATCGGCTGGAATTTCTGCCGCCGATGTCTTATCAGAACACCTACGCGCTGGCGGTCAAAAAAGCTACGGCGCGGCGCGCCAACTGAATGACCATCAGCGACTTGAAAGCGGGTAGCGCTCGATATCCGGAGCAGGTTTCTCGCTGGAGTTTACCGACCGGGCGGGACGGCTACAAAGGCATGCAGGCAGCCGGCATCACGCTGAAACACATCGTCCGCCTGGAACCCGCCCTGCGCTACACCGCGCTGCTGAATGACAAAATCGACCTGGTGGAAGCCTTTCTCCACCGACGCCGAATTGAGCAATACCAGCTGCGCCTGCTGAAGACGATATTGCCCTGTTCCCCGCCTATCAGGGGCGCACCGCTGATGAAAGTCGAATTTGCCGCGAAAAGAATCCGCAAATCGTGGCCGCGCTGAAGCCGACTCGGCAGGGAGAAAATCAGCGAAGCGGAAATGAGCGAGATGAACTACCGCGTGAAAGTGCAAGGCGAAAGCGCGGAAACACGTGGCGCGGGATTATTTGGAGAAAAACGGGTTGCTGGCAATTGAGAATGAGCGGCAGGCTACCTGAAACACAAAAGCAGCCTGCACATGGTTTGACAGAAATCCTGCAAACGGCAAAGCCATCCCTGAAAACGCATAAGGAAAACAACATGAATCTAGCCATCACTGGCGCCAGCAGCTAACATCGGAGCATAGTCGCCCGACACCTCAACACGCGGCCTGCCGCTAATTCTGCCGCTGCGCAACCCCGCAGCGCCCGACCTGCCAGAACTGCGAGGCGCGGCGGTTTGCTATGGCGATTTGGAGCTTGCCAAGCAGGCGTTAAGCGGCGTGGACGTGCTGTTTATGGTGTCCGCCGCCGAAAGCCGACGCGCGAACAGGAGCATTTTGACTTTGGTGCAGGCTGCTTCGGAAGCGGGCGTGACAACACATTGTCTATCTCTCTTTTGCACAGGCGGCGTTGGACAGCACCTTCACGCTGGCGCGTACTCATGCGAGTTACCGAAAATGCGATCCGCTTTGAAACGAATATGCCGCACACGCTTCTGCGCGACAATTTTACAGCGAGATGATGGCAACGATTGCCAACGCAGACGCTGCATCACTCGCAGGCCCAGCCGACGACGGGCGCGTTGCCTGCGTTTCGCAGCGCGATGTCGCCCAAGCTGCGGCAAACGTCATCGCCGACATCGCGTGCGGCAACCACCGCCACGACAATCAGACCTACACGCTGACCGGTTCCCAATCATTGAAAGTTTTGCTGAAATAGCCGCCGTCTTAACCGAAATCACCGGTAAACCGCACCGCTACCACAATGAAACCCGTGGAAGAAGCCTTCGCCAGCCGCAACCGCGTACCCTGACACGCCCGATTGGCAGATTGAAGCCTGGGTTTCCACCTACACCGCCATTGCCAAAGGCGAACGCGCCGTTTCAGACGACCTGCCGAGGGTGTTGGAACGTGAGCCGCGCGCCGCTTGTTGAAGTGGTTGAAAGTATATTTACCAAAGGAAAGGCAAACGGCTAAAGTGTAGTGAGTTTGTTTTGAGAGGAGCAGAGGCCGTCTGAAACTCAACTTTCAGACGGCCTTTAATAATCATTATAGGTTGATAGGGAAGAGACAGGCAGGCGAGCGAACTCGAAAGAATCTTAGAGATAAAGCTGTTTATTAGAATATCACGGTATATGAAATTAACGCACAATATAAGTTATGCGTAATTAAAGTTACAGGCTTCACGCAGCCTTTGGCAACCGCCGCATTTTCACTTTTGAAACCAAGCCAAACGATGATGGGCGGCCGCCACTTCGCCAATAACAATCCAATGCGGGTGTGGCGGCGCGTGCCTTCGCGCGCTTGCTACCAAATCGGACAGCACGCCTGTCGCCACGGTTTGATTTTGCCGCGTTCCGTTGCTGATGACGGCGCAAAGGCGTGTCGGCGGCACCGTGGCGGATTAGCCGTGCGGCGATATTTCTTCGCTGATGGTTCTATACAGACCGCCAAAGTCTGGCTGCTGCGGGCAAAACTCGCCCAATCTACATCGCTGCCGTCGGCCTTGCATTGCCCGGTGGTGAACCGTACCGGATTGCGCGCGTAATCGCGTGCCGCGTCAGCGGGATGCCGCGCATAAGCCGCCGACACCGACGGCCGCAGTGATGCCCGGAATGATTTTGAACGGGATGCCTGCCTCGGCGCAGTATCTAGCAATTCTTCGCCACCTGCCGAATACAAACGGGTCTCCGCCTTCAGACGTACCACGGCTACAGCCTTTTTGGGCATATTCAAGAGTAATAAGGCATTGGTCTCTTCCTGCCGTACTTTATGGCCGCCCGCCCGTTTGCCGACGTTGATTTTCTCTGCATCTTTCCGAATCAGGCGAGAGAGTATCCGGTGCCAACCAAGCGCATCGTATAGCACTACGTCGGCTGCCTGTGGCTGGCCTGCAGCATGGATGGTAAAGCAAGCCGGCATCGCCCGGCCCCGCGCCGACCAGGTAACAAAGCCTTGCTGCGTCTGTTTGGCAGCGCAAAGCCGGCCTGTAACCGCAAAATCGGCCTGCGGGACGGTTGTTTTGGGTGCAGTAATCTTGCGAAAACGTCCGGCGAAAAGCCGTTCCCAAAACTGGCGGCGTTCGGGAAGGCGCTGCCGAATTGCCGTTTGACGAGATTCGCGCGGTTTGCGCCGGCAATTTGCGCCATCGAAGCCGGGATATGCTGCGCCACCGGTTGCTTTCGATTTGAAAGGCGGGAGCCGACGTGCCAGCACGGGCGATGTGCCGCCGCTGGATACGGCGATTTGGACGGAGCGAGCGGTCAATCACCGCAGGCACGGATGAGAGCTGCACAATTCCCGCCTGTCCACCACATTTGACCAATCTGAACAGCCGCGTTCTGGCCGCATCGGCCGCCGTCCGGTTTAATTTCTTCTTCATCGTCGGTGGCGGCGATGACCAGCACTACTGCCACTGTCTGAAGTGAGGCCGTCTGCAGAGCTTTCGGCAATGCGGCAAATCCCGCCTTCTTCTCTTCCCATGTTTGCGGGTTTTCGGTCAGCTCCCGCGTTGCCAGCAAGACCGTTGCCCCGGCATCCAGCAGCGATTGGATTTTTGCGCTCGGCTACCGTTCCGCCGCATACAGCCAAAACAGATTGCCGGCTGGCCGCGAAGGTCGGCAAACGTGGGAAGTAACTCATGTCCGTATGTCACTTATCAATGGTCGTTCCATTTTAGAGGCCGTCTGAAGGTAGAAATACCGTGTTTGTCTTTCCTTATAACGAAAGCGGCATCGATGGCGTTTTGAGGCCGTCTGAAAACCAGTGCGGCAACATTTCAGACGGCCTTGGTGTTAAAATCCGCAAAGCCTCCGATTCCGACTGACTTTAACCTTTTCTCCGATTATGACCCAAGACAAAATCCTCATCCTCGACTTCGGTTCGCAA
>BNJV01002651.1_pt1 | contig 63222 bp, 64 predicted proteins | sample 8540591 | NCBI WGS metagenome assembly BNJV01 (sample SAMD00202457, study PRJDB9452) | human saliva metagenome | host: Homo sapiens | reverse complement strand
ATGGCCTTCTCGCTGGGCTGCCCAATCGGCGTCGGAGGCAGACCTGCGTGCAGGCGCGTGTTGTAGGGATTGTCGTTGTCCAGGTCCGCCTGGTCCGGAACGCCGCTGGTCTTTCCGACGCCGTACAGGACGGTCGAGTCCATGCCGAGGTAGCCCTTCGTTTCCCCGTTCGTGTCTGCGAGGCGATTCTCGATGACACGAGCAACCATCGGCATGTACTTGTCGATGTTCATTTCACCGTCGACGATGGAAGCCTTGATGAGGACGGTCTCACGGTCAGCAGGAGCAACGCCAAGACGATCAAGCTCATCGACAGTGCCCTTCACCATCCGTGCGATGACGGTCGTCGGAGTGTCGTCCTCGGCGACCTCATAGGAACCGGGCAACAGCCATCCCTCGGCGTTACCTCCAGCCTCAGACGGTAGCCCAATCGCCTCCGTGTCGGCGAAAGCAGCGTCTACCTGTTCCTCGGTGACACCCATAATGTCGACGATCCGCTTCTTGACCTCCGACATCTTCTGGCCCGACGTGATCGTAATCGTCGAATCGACGCGGTTCGTCTCGTCCAGCAGGCCTGCAAGCGCGCCGGCGGCGCTCATCTGTTGCTTCAGGCGGTACGTACCGGGGCGAATGGACATCGACGCCGAGGTTTTCTCGAACTGACGCACGAACGCTCCGACGGACTTCACCACGCCCGCATCGACGAGCGTCTGGCCGATATCGCGACCGGACGAATTCTCAGCGATCGTCACCTCGACCGAGCCGGAGCCCGGCCCGGGGAAATCATCCGAGGAGGTCGTCGACGAGTTGAAGAGCTGATCGTAGGCGACGTAGCTGGCACCGGCCAGCAGGCCGAGCACCAGAACAATAATGAAGAAGGACCGCACCCGACGGCGGCGCTTGTGCTTGCGCGCCGCTCGTCGTTCACTGGCGAGGCGGCGAGAACGCATACCCGTCGTCTCAGAAGGCGATTCTGTTGCCTGCGCCGCACTACGCTGACGCAGCGCTGCACCGGACACGCGAGGAGTCGCGCCCGTATCCGTCACTTCGTCGAAAGAGGAAAGCGTACGCTCGCCCCGCGCCCTTGCCGAAACGGGCACCACGGCCTCGTCACGCGAGAAACCGTCACGTAAGTCGGTTCCCGCAGCGGGCGTCGCGGTCGCATCCTGCGATGCAAGCTGCTCGTGTAGATCGGCATCGGAATAGACCTTTCGCTCGCCGGAATGAATCTCGCGACGAGAACGGAAGGGGTACGGGGGAGGCGTACTCATGCGTGCGCTCCTTCACTTGGTTCGAGGATGATTTCCTCACCGGGAGCACGACCGCCCATGCGTTCGAGCTCAAGTGCCTGTTCCAAAATGATCTGCGCCGCGACCTGGTCGATGACGCTGCGATGCTCGATCTCGGGGATCCCGGATGCACGCAGACGCGCGTGCGCCTGGTTGGACGTCATGCGTTCGTCGACCATCGCCACACGCACATCGGGAACAAACTTCTTGATGCGGCGCGCATACTTGCGCGCACCCTTCGCAGAGATCCCCCTCTCCCCCGCGCAGGTGCCGAGGAAGTCCCACGATCACTTCGATCGCGTCGTGGCTACGCACGATGTCGGCCAAGCGATCAAGATCGGACAGGTCGGGAGCCCTGTGAAGGGTTTCAACAGGCATCGTGAGAATGCCGTCGGGGTCGCACCGGCTGACGCCGACACGCACGGTGCCGACGTCTACGCCGATACGAATACCCCGACGAATACTCACAGAGCCTCGATTTCCTTGCGGATCGCGTCGATCGCGTCCGCGATGCCCTCGGGCTTAGTGCCGCCACCCTGAGCGATGTCATCACGGCCACCGCCGCCACCGCCCATGTGCTTACCGACGGCGCGAACCAGAGCACCGGCCTTCACCGACGCCTCGCGCGCTGCCTCGTTCGTCGCGACGACAAGCGAGGGCTTGCCGCCGACGACGCCACCGAGGGCGACGACGGTTCCGCGCTCATTGCCGAGGCGGTCGCGCACATCGAGGGCAAGGGTACGCAGAGCGTCCGCAGACGGCATCTCACCAACTGCTGCAGCGACGAGGGTCACGGGACCGACGGCCTTTGCAGAAGCAGCCAGATCGGCGCCCTGGCTCAGAGCATGTGCCGTACGGATCTTCTCGAGCTCCTTCTCGGACTCGCGCAGCTTGGCCAGCAGCGACTCGATGCGCTCGGGCAGTTCATCGGCGCGCCCGCCCACAAGCTGGGAGAGCTGGTTGACGAGCGCGTGTTCCTTCGCCTGGAACTCATACGCACCGTCGCCGACCAGAGCGTCGATACGACGCACACCCGAACCGACGGACCCCTCGGACAGCACAGTGATGCGGCCAATGTGACCGGTCGTGGGAACGTGAGTGCCACCGCAGAGCTCGCGGTCGAACCCATCACCGATAGTGACGACGCGGACCTCGGAACCGTACTTTTCACCGAACAGTGCGATCGCGCCAGTTTCACGCGCGGCATCGATGCTCATGACCTCGGTGGTCACGGCCAGATCCTCGGCGAGCTTTTCGTTCACTAGTGCCTCGATGTCGCTGAGCTGCGAGCCCTCAAGAGCGGACCCGTGGCGGAAGTCGAAGCGCAGGCGCGACGGCGAGTTCTCGGAGCCCGCCTGGGTCGCATCCTTCGACACGACGTTACGCAGGCCCGCGTAGACCATGTGCGTGGCGGTGTGAGCGCGCGCGATGGCGAGGCGACGCTGACCGTCGATCTCGGCGTACGCCTTCTCGCCGACCGTCATGCCGCCCTCGGTCAAAGTGCCGCGGTGAACGCTCAGACCACGGATCGGAGCCTGGACGTCGTGGACCTCCACGACACCACCGCCGGCGAGGCGAATGGTGCCGTGGTCGGCGAGCTGGCCACCCATCTCGGCGTAGAACGGAGTGCGGTCAAGGATGACCTCAACGTCGGCGGGTGCCGTGGCAGCGGGAGCCGGCACACCGTCGACGAGCAGAGCCTCAACAGTGGCCTCGGCGGCCTGCTCCGTGTAGCCCAGGAACGTCGAGCCGCCCCCCATCGCCTTCTCAATATCATGGAAGACGCGAACATCGGTGTGCCCGGTCTTCTTCGAGCGAGCGTCGGCGCGTGCGCGTTCCTTCTGCTCGGCCATCAGAGTGCGGAAGCCCTCCTCGTCGACGGACACGCCCTGCTCGGCGGCCATCTCGAGGGTCAGATCGATCGGGAAGCCGTAGGTGTCGTGCAGCGAGAACGCCGACGCGCCCGAAATGACGGGAGCACCCTTCGCTTCCTTAGCCGTCGCAACTGCGGCGTCCAGGATCGTCGTACCTGCGCTGAGGGTGCGGCGGAATGCATCTTCCTCCGCGTAAGCGACCTCGGAGATCGTCTTCCAGTTGGTCTCCAGCTCGGGGTACGACGCCTTCATCGCGTCCTTCGATGCCGTGAGCAGCGTGGGCATCGTCGCCTCGTCGACGCCGAGCAGACGCATCGAGCGAACCGCGCGACGGATCAGGCGGCGCAGCACGTAGCCGCGACCATCGTTGCCAGGACGCACCCCGTCTCCAATGAGCATCAGGGAGGACCGCACGTGGTCGGCCACGACGCGCATACGCACGTCATCATCGTAAGCGGCACCGGCCTCGGGACCCGCAGCGCCCAGCCCGTAACGCTTACCGCTCATCTGCATGGCGGCCTCAATGACGGGGAATACCTCGTCAATCTCGTACATGTTGGGCTTGTCCTGCATGACGAAGGCCAGACGCTCCAGACCGGCACCTGTATCGATCGCCTTCTGGTCGAGCTCGCCCAGCAGCGGGTAGTCCTTGCCGGAGCCCTCACCGCGCATGTACTGGTCGAAGACCAGGTTCCACACCCTCGAGGTAGCGGTCGCCACCCGGGTCGACGGTACCGCCCACAGCCTCGGGGCCGTATTCGGGACCGCGGTCGTAGTGCCACTCCGCGCAGGGGCCCGCGGGGCCAGGCTGGCCGGTGTCCCAGAAGTTCTCCTCGCGAGGCAGGCGCACGATGTGCTTCGGGTCCATGCCGACCTGCTTGGTCAGCACGTCGAAAGCTTCCTCGTCCTGGTCCCAAATCGTCACCCAGAAGCGATCGCCATCCAGGCCGTACTTGCCCTCGTCGCGCGAACCCGTCAGCAGGTCCCACGCATAGTTGATCGCGCCTTCCTTGAAGTAATCGCCGAAGGAGAAGTTGCCGTTCATCTGGAAGAACGTGCCGTGACGGGTCGTCTTGCCGACGTTGTCGATGTCGTTCGTGCGGATGCACTTCTGCACCGACGCGGCGCGCGGCCACGGCGCAGGCTCAACGCCCGTGATGTAGGGGATGAACGGAACCATGCCCGCGATCGTGAACAGAATCGAGGGCTCCGGAGAGACGAGAGAAACGGAAGGACGAATCTCATGACCCTGCTTCTCGAAGTAGTAGAGCCAGCGGGTGCGGATTTCAGACGTACGCATAGTTCCCCATGTTAGACGGTTGGTGCCGCTTGCGGCACATCGGCACGCGCAAGCGGACAGTGGAATATAGAAAAAACCGCGCCCCCCGAGCAACGCTCGGGGGCGCAGAGTTGACTAGTGTCAGCGCGAGTAGTGCTCGACGACCATCTGGACGTCGACGGTCACGGGGACCTCAGCGCGCTTGGGGCGACGCACCAGGGTCGCCTTGAGGCGGGACAGCTCGACGTCCAGGTACTCGGGGACGGCGGGCAGCACGTCGCGGTGAATACCCTCAGCGGCAATCTCGAAGGGAACCGTGGTCTGGGACTTCGGCTTGACCTGCAGGGTCTGGCCGGGCTTCACGCGGAACGAGGGACGGTCGACGATCTTGCCGTCAACGAGGATGTGACGGTGCACGACGAACTGGCGGGCCTGCTGGATGGTGCGGGCGAAGCCAGCGCGCAGGACGAGGGCGTCGAGACGCATCTCGAGCAGCTCGACCAGGTTCTCACCGGTCAGGCCGGCGGTGCGACGGGCCTCTTCGAAGGTGCGGCGCAGCTGCGACTCACGGATGCCGTACTGAGCGCGCAGACGCTGCTTTTCCTTCAGACGAACGGCGTAGTCGGAGTCCTGGCGGCGGCGGGTGCGGCCGTGCTCACCGGGGCCGTAGGGGCGCTTCTCGAAGTAGCGAACGGCCTTGGGGGTCAGAGCCAGACCGAGGGCGCGGGACTCGCGCACCTGCTTGCGGGAACGATTCGTTGCCATGTTTCTTCTTCCTGTTTCTCATGTCATGCCGGGGATCCCGGCATGGGGCCAACTCCAGGATCGATCCGATCCGTCGGCTAAGGCCCCAGGTGCCCGCTGGTGCGGACAACTGTTCCATCCTAGCGTCTTTTCAGCAGATTGCGAATCACACCGAGCCGCTTCGTGAGCATCGCCTCATGGCCGTTTTCCGTCGGCACGTAGTACTGCGTGCCCTCCAAGTCATCCGGCAGGTACTGCTGAGCCGCGACATGGTGGGGCTGATCGTGCGCGTAGAGGTACCCGTCACCATGGCCCAGAGTCTTTGCCCCGGCGTAGTGCGCGTCGCGCAAATGTTCGGGCACCGCTCCCCCACGCCCAGCGCGAACATCCGCGATGGCGCGGTCAATCGCCAGATAGGTCGCGTTCGACTTCGGCGCAGTCGCCACAGCGACGACAGCCTGAGCGAGGAGCAGACGCGCCTCAGGCATGCCAATAAGCGCGACGCCCTGTGCGACGCTCACGCAGGTGGTGAGCACCTCGGGGGCCGCCATCCCGATTTCCTCAGAGGCGGCAATCATGATGCGCCTCGCGATAAAGCGTGGGTCTTCCCCGGCCTCGATCATTCGGGCAAGATAGTGAAGCGAGGCATCCACATCAGACCCGCGCATCGACTTAATGAACGCACTCGCGACATCGTAGTGCTGATCCTTGCTCCACCGAACCAGCGCTTGATTCGCTGCTGCCTCAACGCTCGCGACAGTGATCTCGCCAGAACCATCGTCGCTGGCGACGCCTGCCGCCGCCTCGAGGAGAGTGAGTGACTTTCGCGCGTCCGAGCCCGCCAGACGCACGAGGCCAGCCACGGCCTCGTCTGTGATGGAGAAGCGCCCCGCGAGACCACGATCATCCGCCAACGCGCGGCGAATCAGTCCCTCGATCGCGTCCGAATCCAGGGGCCGAAGCGTCAGCAGGAGCGAGCGTGAGAGCAGCGGCGAAATAACCGAGAAGGACGGATTCTCCGTCGTCGCCGCAACGAGCACCACCCAGCGATTCTCAACCGCCGGAAGCAGCGAATCCTGCTGCGACTTAGAAAAAGCGATGCACCTCGTCGACGAACAGAATCGTTTCTTCTCCCCCGCCGGCAAGGGTTCGACGCGCATCATCAACCACGCGCCGGACGTCGCTCACACCGGAGGAAACTGCCGACAGCTCAATAAAACGTCGCCCTGACGCACGCGCAATCAGATAGGCGAGGGTCGTCTTGCCCGTTCCGGGCGGACCCCACAGCACCACGGAGGAAACGGCGACACCATCACTCGAACCAGGCGACAGGAGGCGGCGCAGCGGTGCCCCCTCGCCAAGCAGATGAGACTGACCGACTACCTCTTCGAGGATCGTCGGGCGCATACGAACGGCGAGGGCGCGCCCGCGTTGAAAGCAGGCACGCCCGACTCGTCGACAGATTCAGAATCAAACAGATCCATGAAACCTAGCTTAGGACAGAGTGACTCCATTCGAAGCGGAGCCAATCTTAGGACCGGAGAGAACCTGGACAACCACGAGGCCGCCGAGGATCAGCATGCAGGCACCGGCACCGAGCAGGGTATCCGTTAAGCCCCTCGGACTCATCGCCAGCGAGCGAGGAGGAGAGCATCTCCGCGTGAAGCTTCACGGCACCCGATGCGTCAACCGACGAACCGTTCGCCGCTGCAGCCTACGGCGGAAGCAACCTTGAATTCGGCCCAACCGACAAGCTCGTGCGAGCGGTTTGCAACAACGACCTTGTACTCGCCAGTCGGCAGACCCGTGAGGTCCATGGTGACCTTGTTGGAGGGCTCAACCTGCAGCCAACGGGCCTCGCCGGTCTGCAGGATGTTGGCGCTCACCCAGTCGCCGACGGCTGCCTTCTCCGATGGCACGTTAATGGTCAGCTGGCCGGCCGTGAAGGCGGCGCTCACGCCTCCCTTGTTCGAGTCGGTCAGCTGAGACTCGTCAGTGATGGGCGACACGGGGGTCTCGGACGGCTGCGAAGCTGTCGCAGACGCGGACGGGCTGGGCGTCGGGGACGCGCTCTCGGAAGGAGCCGGCGTGGGACGCACGGCCGGCAGCTGCGGATCGTCGGGCACCGGTGCAGGAGCGGCAGAAGGCTCCGTCGTAGGCTCGACCACCGGGTCCGGAGCGGGTGCCGGAGCGGGATCAGCGGTCGGCTCGACCGTCGGAGCGGGCTCGGGGTCCGCCGTGGGGGCAGGCTCGGCCGTCGGCTCGTCCGTGTGGGCAGGCGAGGTCGTCGGATCATCGGTGGGGGCAGCCGTCGGGTCCGCGGTGGGAGCGGGCGTTGGATCGTCGATGTTGTCGACGTACGGACTATTCACCATCACCGTGTACGTGACCGGGTTGGGCTCAACTCCGGAGGAGTCACTGCGATACATCACAACAGTGACCGTGTGTACGGTTCCGGCCGTCCACTTAATCCCCTCGACATTGTTCGTGCCATTGGGAATCGCCGTCATGAGCGTAGGATCATCAAGCGAGGCAGCAGCCCACAGATCGGGGTCGTTCGCCGTCACGGACTCATTGTTACGGGTAAAAGTCGGACGCTGCAGAGGCGTGACCTGGCCGTGATCCAGGATCAGTCCCCAAAATCCGGTCTTGACGTGTTCGGCAGCGAAGTCGGAGTTCTCCGACATAGCTGCGCGGAGCATGCCACCTTCAAACACGCCGTAACGCGGGGAGTCATCCGCGCGCGCGGCAAAACCGGGGATCGCGAGACCGATGCCCGCAAACAGGAACAGCGCCATGAGCAGGCTCATGGTTCGGCTGCGCCCGACGAACCTCCGAGCGGCAACGGCAGACGATGCGCGTCCGTGCTGCATACCGTTCTCCTTAGTGACTAAATCCGCAGAAACCATTGTACTGGATCAAGAGTAACAGGCGTGACGCATGAATGCTAAATCCCAACACACACCATGTGGTTAATGCACACATTCCCAGCGCATTGCCCCAGGTGTGCGAGCTTTAGCGCAGCGGTCCGTGCGAGCGGCGAACAATGCTGACCGTCACAATCGCCCCAAGGAGGGCGAGGAGACCACCACCCGCAAGGATCCAGCCATTAAGGCGAGACTCCTGCTCACGAACAGCCTGATTCGTGGCCTGCTGCTCCGAATGAGCCTTGGGACCAATCTGCGAAGCGGACACGCTCTCCCGATCCGCAGACGCGGAGGGAGACGGGGCATCGGCATTCAAGCCGGTACCGCCAGAAGCAGAAGACGAACCATTACCCCCGGAGGAAGACGCGGCCGAGGCGGAGGGCGTCGGGGTCGCCGACGAGCGCGAGGCGTCATCCGAGGCATCGGCCGAGGGGTGGTACGAGGGGCCGGCGTCGCCGGCGCGTTGGGGGAGCACTGGCCGACGCGTCACTACCAGCATCACCGGAAGCATCATCCGTCAGATCAACAACGGGCTTAGCGGCGTTGTCAACAGCATCATCAGCCGGAGACTCCGTAGGCCCATCGGTGGCTACGTCAGAAGTCGCATGGCCATCAGGGGCTGCCGACGGCTCATCCGTCGGTGTCAGCGAGCACGCATGCGCCTGCGCATCGGCTTCTACGACCGTCACAGACACCTGCACATAGGTGCCGGTCACGCCATCACCGATCATGATCGAGTGTTCGGATCCAACCACCCACGTCGACGGCAGCTCAATATCGGCGCTAAAGGTGCCAGTGGTCGACACTTCAGCGACGCTCCAGGCGGTCTTATTGCGAACGACAGACGCGGGAACCCAGGCGGGAAGAGTGACACCGTCGGGGCGAACTTCCTGCCCATCGTCGAGCGTAACGATGACAAAGCCGTGCAAAGTCTCAGAAGTAGCACCCCAGCCAGAACCCTCCACATGCAGCGGGGAACCAACAGGAACAACCGACGAAACAACGATGGATGCACCCTCGTCAGCAGCAGTCAGACACTGTCCGCTCGCGCCGACAACTCCGTCAACGCTGTATGCCGGCTGAGCAGCGACAAACACTCCACCGACGATGGAAGCAGACGCGGTCAGAGCCAGCAGAGGCATACGCAGTCCTCTACCGTACGATCGCATCTGTGTCGTCATCTGTGTCCTTCTCTGTTTCAACGGGATGTCGTGTGCTAACCGGCTTCACCAGGCCCAAAATAAATATGTCAGTGCCTGAGTAACCACCAGCTACAGAAACCATATTATTGCCTGATGTCCATTCCGCAATTGCGAACAACAAGGAAATTACCGGAACATGCAGTCAAAACACGGTTTTATCTGGAAATATCAGGCTTCTATCAACTTCGTGTGAATTATATTATCCAGCAATCACGGTACTACATGACCTGTCGGTCAAGATTTGAGACATTGGAATCACAACGCCCCGGTCATCGCACCGGAATCACCAGTGGCGATTCGGTTTCTGGGTCGTCGATGATCCTGCAGGGCACGCTGAAAACGCGTTCGATCAGTTCTGCCGTCACAACGTCACGCGGTGCCCCCTGGGCCACAACCTCACCATCCTTCATGAACACAAGGTGCGTTGCGTAGCGGAAGGCCAGATGCAGGTCATGCAGTACCGCAACGACCGTCACGCCGTCCCTGTGGAGGCGCTGCGCCAAACGCAGGACCTCCAACTGGTGGTTGAGGTCAAGATACGTCGTTGGCTCATCAAGGAGCAGAATATCCGTCGCTTGGGCGAGCGACATCGCGATCCACACGCGCTGACGCTGTCCACCCGACAGTTCGCCGACTCGACGCCCCACCAGGTCCGCAACACCCGCATCCTTCATCGCGCGAGCCACCGCCTCGTCGTCCTCATCACTCCACTGATGGAGAACCGACTGATAGGGATAGCGGCCGCGAGCAACCAGATCCTCGACAAACATGTCGCCCGGAGCGACCGACGACTGAGCAAGCAAACCCAGTCGACGCGCAAGAGCCTTCTGATTCATATCAGTAACGCTTCGCCCACCCAGCTCGACCACACCGCGTCGCACGCCAAGCACTCGGGCTAGCGAACGCAGAAGCGTCGACTTGCCGCAGGCGTTCGGTCCAACAATGACGGTCAGTTCTCCTGGCAGAACATCGAGTGAAAGCCCCTCGAGGATCGGGTCATTTTTCCCATAGCCGACAACAATGTCTCGAGCACTCAGCCCACGGCTCACAGCAGACTCACTCACGATCTCACCTCACGAATCAACAACCAGAGAAGATATACGCCCCCAACGACGCCCGTCACGACACCGACGGGAAGCTCGGCCGGAGCGACGAGCCTCTGTGCGCACACGTCTGAGACCAGCACAAGCAAGGCTCCGACGAGAGCAGAGGATGTGAATCCGACTCCCCCCCGCCGCCGCACAGCCGATGCGCGACATGGGGAGCGGCGAGAGCAACGAAGGCGACCGGCCCCGCCACCGATGTCGCGGATGCGACGAGTAGGATCGCGACGACGATAAGGAGTACACGGGTGCGACGCACTCTCACGCCGAGACCCGTCGCCACATCGTCGCCCATCGCGACAAGCCCGAGTGGCACCGCGAAAACGGCACACACCACAACGACAGCGCAAATCACGATCAGCAGAGGCATCAGACGCGCGAGAGTAACGCCGGAGAATGAGCCGGCGCTCCACAGCTGCGCACGCTGTGCTGCTTCCAGCGGAGCCTTGACGATGAGCAGCGAATTGACAGCACGCAACGCCGCCGAGCAGCCAATGCCCACGAGGACGACACGAATACCCGTCACTCGCATGCCACCCGCGCACGCAAGGATGACCGCACCCGAAACGAGTCCTCCAAGCAACGCACCAACACCAGTGACAGTGGGGCTCGAGCCCAGAACGATGATCGCGATCAGAGCGCCGGTCGCACAGCCCGTCGATAGACCGACGATGTCGGACTACCGAGCGGATTACCCGAGATCGTCTGGAAGATACGCCCGGCAATCCCAAGCGCTACGCCGACGCCAATCGCTGCGAGCATGCGCGGCAGGCGCACCGACTGGACAAAGTAGACCCCAAGAAAATCGTCCCGAGGCCCACCGTCTCCCAGAAGACGACGAAACGAATCGGCGGCAGTGAGCCCATAGTCCCCCAGAGTCAGCGAATAAACGGCTAACGCGGCGAGGAGAATGAAACCGATGACCACGACGATTGCGCTGCGCCGGTGCACGCGCACCGATAGCCGGCGTAGTGAAACGGTCTTGTAGCGCGACGGAGCTGGCGTCATGACATGCCCTTTCCACGCGCCCCCAAGATGAAGAACGGAGCTCCGATCAAAGCGACAATGACGCCCACGGGTACCTCGGACGGGGCGAGCACGAGGCGTGAGACAACGTCAGCACCGCACACCCAGGCGGCGCCGACCACGATAGACCACAGGGCAATGGCACCCTGCCGGGCTCCGACGATGCGTCGCACCATCAGCGGGACCGCGAGGCCGACGAACGTGAGGGGGCCTCCCAGGGCAGTGGCTCCCCCGGCCAGCGCCGTCACGGCGACAACCCCGAGAAAGCGGATGAGTCGCACGCGCACTCCGAGGCTCACCGCGGCGTCATCGCCGAGTGCAAGGACACCCAGTGCCGAGGTGATAAGTAGGGCAACCACGGTGCCACCGGCGATGACTGCACCCGCGCTGGCCACCGAGGCCATATCAACGCCTTCCAATGATCCCGATGCCCAGTATCGAAATTCGTTGAACGCGAACTGATTCGCCGCGAGAACAGCCTGAGTGAGTGAGGCGAGAGCAGCCGATACGGCAATACCCGCCAGGGCGAGGCGCGATCGAGAGCCTCCCCCGCTACTCGAAAGAGCGAAGACGAGTCCAGCAGCAACTCCCGCACCGATGAGCGAGGCCCCCAGCGTCGCTGTGCGAGTGGCGACGCCGCTCGCAGCCGTGACAGTCACAACGAGAAAGGCCGCTCCTGCGTTGATGCCAAGCACACCGGGATCTGCGAGAGGATTACGAGTCATTGCCTGCATGATGGATCCTGCCAGCCCCAGCGCCCCGCCGATCACGAGCGCGGCGAGCGTGCGCGGAACACGCAGCTGCGTCACCACCTGCGCGTCCTGACTGACGCCGCCGTGCACGAGCGCGTCCCACACCACGTCGGAGCGATCTGACGCGAGCCGAAGGCGAGGGAGGCGAGGGCGACGAGAGCAAGCACCAGCGTCGCCACTGCACAAGCAATGGCGACGCTGGTGATGCGACGTGTCGTCATGTCAGGTCATTAACCCGGATCGTTTGGCCATCGATATCAGGAGGCCGGGACGAACTGGGCCTCGATGTTCGAGATGATTCCGTCCATGAGGAGGTATCCACCGGCGGAGGTCCACAGGGAACCGTCGACGGGGATCACGTGGTTTGCCTTTACGGCACCGAGGGAGTCAAAACCGACGGTGCTCTTCGCCTCTTCCAGGGCGGCGGCCGAGGCCTCGACGCCCGTGTTGCCACCGGCGGAGGGGTTGTTCACCGAGGACTTACCCAGGGTACCGAAGAAGATCCAGTCAGCGTCGATCTGATCAATGTTTTCCAGCGAGACGGGCTCGGAGTGGCCCTCGCCATCACGATCCTGGTTCGCGGGACGCTTCATGCCGAGTGCGGTGAGAGCCTGGCCTGCGGGTAGCTCCTTGAGGATGAGGCCGGCGCTGTCGCCCTGCCAACGCACCACCGAGTAGGTCTGATCGAGGTAGCCGGCGTCCTTCAGGCGGGCGCTCACGGAGGCAACGTGCTGATCGAATTCCGAGAGCTTGGCCTGCGCCTGGTCGGCAACGCCGAGCGCGTCGGCCGTCAGGGTGAAGGTCTCGCGCCAGTCCCCGCCCTTTTGCGTCGTGAAGAAGACGGGGGCGATCTGAGCGAGCGCAGTCAGCGTCTCGGTGTCGTTGTTCTTCACCGATGTGCCGTCAACGAGGATGAGATCCGGGTGCGCCGCACCGATGGCCTCAAGGTTGGGGGTGCCGATGGAGCCCAGGATCGGGATATCGCCCGCGCGATCAACGAGGTAGTTGGGGACCGTCTGCTGGCCGCGGCCGGAGACGACACCGATCGGGGTCACGCCCAAGGCGAGCGCGTTGTCGGTCGTCGGCTCAGAGAGCGTGACGACGCGGCTGGGATGGGACGGCAGGGTCACTTCCTGACCGGATGCGTCGGTGACAGTGCGCGTCGCGGAGGTCTCAGACATCGCGGAGGCCTCGGGGGACGAGGCCGGGGCGGGCTGGTTGGACGAGCATGCTCCCAGAGCGAGAGCGGTCAGAGCGACGCCGACGATGGCGCGAATTCGCGTCGACAGGTGCACGAGTGCCTCAATTCAGTCGATCTTATCATGTGCATAGGTAAGCCTAACCTACAGACTACACATTGACCTGGGCTGTCTCATTCCTGGTCAGCATGTGAGAGCGTCCCATTCATCAAGCGCACGCACGAGGCCTTCGCGCCACCATGCCACGTCGTGCCCGCTGCGATAGTGGTCAAGCTCAACCGCCACGCCCAGGTGCCGCAGTAGCTCGGCACAGTCATCCACCACGGGGTGCATCGTCTCTTCCAACGTGCCCACCTGCAGCCGTAGCCGCACACCCTGGCGCGGCCTCACCGACCCGACGCGCAGGTCGCCCATCAGCGTCCCTTCACCAACGCCTCGTCGTGCACCTCCCCACCACAGGGACGGCGATTGAGCGACAATCTCATCGACGGGCACATCCGATCGGAGACCGGCCTCGAGTGCGGCGAGGCCACCGTAGGATTGGCCGGCGACCATCACGGGCCCCGCCCCCGCTTCATCACAGACTGCCCGCAGCAGAGCAGCAACGCGATCCGCATCGGTCAGCTCCGCCTCGCGCTCGCCCAGCTCCCCCGCGTCGATCGTCACGACCCGCAAGCCGGGATAGCGCCGAGTCAGCCAGCCGACCCCGTTGCCTCGCCAGATCTCACCATCGAAGAGGATAAGCGTGCTCGTTGGGTCCGCCTCGCCGTCATACATCACGACCCGGCGCTGGCGCGTGTGCCCGAGCCGGGCACTGACGCGCGTGCCAATCTCGCTCTCTCGCGGCGCACGCATCTGAGGTGCCGCCAGATTCTCCGATGGCCACACGACCCGCGCGTCGGGCCCAACGAAAAGTGAGGCTGTGGCACCTCGCCCATTCACGACTCTCAAGGGATTCGATTCATCAGGGCGCGCATCCTCAAGAAATCGTATCCACTCCCCCATGTCCGTACGCACCCCGGGGTCGAGGCCCCACGGGCCCACGATCACCGTTTGATAGCTGAGGATCGCATCCGCAGGAAGCGCACATACGAGCGCCCGACCATCCGCCCGTCCCGGCCCCACCGACATACGAAAATCGTCGAGATGTTCGCGCGCCCGATCAGTGATCGTGTTGAGGACGACGTAGCAGTGCGCAGGCACCTGGGCTCCCCACTGGAAGGTCACGCGTACGGCGTCGACTCCATCAATGACAAGCCGAGGCCCGACGATGGGGAGCCCATCAGCGTAACGATAGATCCCGTCTGACGCCTCCGGGCGCAGCCGACAAAAACCCGTGCGCGAAAAAGACGTTCGCTCAAACGCCACGAGATCAGTCGAAAAGCGAGATGTCGCCCGCGCCGACGCGCGCGACGACAGCGTCCCCACCAGCGAAGTCGATGACCGTGGTCGGCTCAGCAACGCCCACGGGACCCACGACCACCAGGTCGACCTGGTGCCCGATGCGATCATCCACGTCGAAGCCGTCCGTCAGCGGATCCTCCTCACCCGGCATGATGAGCGTCGAGCATGCCAGGGGCTCACCCAGCGCCTCGACGATCGCCTGCGTAATGACATGATCGGGGATACGCACGCCCACCGTGTGCTTCTTCTTGTTGAGCATGATGCGCGGGACCTCCTTGGTCCCCCGCAGGATAAACGTGTATGGTCCGGGGGTCAGCGCCTTCATGGTGCGGAACTCGTGATTATCAATGATCACGAGCTCGCCCAGCTGCGCAAACGAGTGGCACAGCAACGAGAAGTTGTGCTTGTCATCGAGCTTACGGATGGCACGGATTGTGTCCATACCCGCCTTGTTGCCCGCCTTCGTGGCGATCGCATAGCCGGAGTCGGTAGGCAGCGCGATCGTGCCGCCGCGTTCCAGCAGGTCAACGACCGTGTTGACCAAACGTGCCTGCGGATTCTCAGGGTGCATCTCGACGTACGACATGTACCCATTGTGCACGAAACCCCCACCGGTCGGTAACCGATGGGGGTTCCGTGGACAAAGTCACGGACGAGGAATCACTTCTCGGATTCTTCGGATGCTTCCTCACCGCGCTTCTTCGGCTTCGCGTCGACGCCAGCTTCCTTACGCTGCGCGGGCGTGATCGGGGCCGGAGCCTCGGTCAGCGGATCGTAACCGCCGCCGGACTTCGGGAAGGCGATGACGTCGCGGATCGAGTCGGACTTCGTCAGCAGGAGACGATGCGGTCCCAGCCGAAAGCAACGCCGCCGTGCGGCGGGGCACCGTACTTGAAGGCGTCCAGCAGGAAGCCGAACTGCGTCTGGGCTTCCTCCTCGCCGATGCCCATGACGTTGAACACGCGGTTCTGAATGTCACGGCGGTGGATACGGATGGAGCCGCCGCCGATCTCGTTGCCGTTGCAGACGATGTCGTAGGCGTAGGCCAGCGCGTTGCCCGGGTCCTTGTCGAAGGAGTCAACCCACTCGGGCTTGGGCGAGGTGAACGCGTGGTGGACGGCCGTCCAGGCACTGTGACCCAGCGCGACGTCGCCCTCTGCCTCGGCGTCGCCGGTGGGCTTGAAGAGCGGCGCGTCGACGACCCAGGTGAAGGCCCAGGCGTCGGGGTCGATGAGGTCGCAGCGCTTGCCGATCTCGAGGCGGGCCGCACCGAGCAGCTCGCGCGAGGGCGTGGGCTTGCCGGCAGCGAAGAAGATGCAGTCGCCGGGGTTGGCACCGGTGGCGGCGGCCAGGCCTTCACGCTCGGCCTCGGTGATGTTCTTAGCGACCGGACCGCCCAGCGTACCGTCCTCGGCGATCGTGACGTAGGCCAGGCCCTTGGCACCGCGCGCCTTGGCCCATTCCTGCCACTTGTCGAAGGTACGACGCGGCTGCGAGCCGCCACCGGGCATAACGACGGCACCCACGTAGGGGGCCTGGAACACGCGGAAGGTCGTGTCCTTGAAGTACTCGGTGAGCTCGGTGAGCTCGAGGCCGAAGCGCAGGTCGGGCTTATCCGAGCCGTAGCGCTCCATCGCGTCCTTGTAGGTCATACGCGGGATCGGCGTGGACAGGTCGTAGCCGATGAGCGCCCACACGTTCTTCAGGACGTCCTCGGCGACCTCGATGACGTCGTCCTGGTCCACGAAGCTCATCTCGATGTCGAGCTGGGTGAACTCGGGCTGACGGTCGGCGCGGAAGTCCTCGTCGCGGTAGCAGCGCGCGATCTGGAAGTAGCGCTCCATGCCGGCCACCATGAGCAGCTGCTTGAAGAGCTGGGGCGACTGGGGCAGGGCGTACCAGGAACCGGGCGAGAGGCGAGCAGGGACGATGAAGTCGCGGGCACCCTCCGGGGTCGAACGGGTCAGGGTCGGGGTCTCAATCTCGACGAAGTCGCGTGCGTAGAGCGCCTCGCGGGCAGCGCGGGAGACCTTCGAACGCAGGCGGATCGCGTACTGCTCGGGCTCGCGACGCAGGTCGAGGTAGCGGTACTTCAGGCGGGTTTCCTCGCCCACGTTGCCGGAATCTTCAGCATTGGAGGACACCTGGAACGGCAGAGGCGCGCTGGTGTTCAGGATTTCGATGTCATCGCCCATCACCTCGATGGCGCCGGTGGCCAGGTGCGGGTTTTCGTTACCCTCGGGGCGAGCGCAGACCTCGCCGGTGACCTTGAGGACGAACTCGGAGCGCAGCTCGTGGGCAACACGCTCGTCGCGGACGACAACCTGGGCGATGCCCGACGCGTCGCGCAGATCGATGAACGCCACGCCACCGTGGTCACGACGACGATCCACCCAACCGGTGAGCGTCACGGTCTGACCGACGAGGTCGGTGCCGAGGGTTCCAATGTTGTGAGTGCGAAGCACTGTGATTCCTTTCGTAGTTACCATCCGCGAGACAGGCGGCGGCAGTGTTATTGTACGCCTGCCTTCCGAAGAGTCGCGCGTGCCGCGAGTACGATAGTCAACATGCCACCCGCCATTTCTTCCCCCGCCCGCACTTCATGGACGACGTCCGAAATTGGCTTGGCCATCGGTTCGGTGCTCCTCATCACCCTCGTAGCTTTTGAGGAGCTCGCCGCCACGACGATCATGCCCGCAGTCGTCCAGTCTTTTGACGCTGCCGCCTGGTACCCGATCGCCTCGGGCGCGGCCTTAGCGACGCAGCTGAGCGCCACCGTGGTCGCGGGTGCTCTGGCGGATTGGAAGGGCCCCCGTTTTGTCCTGCTCGCGGGATTGGTTCTCTTCGCTGTCGGTTTGGTGGTGTGCGCCGCGGGCACAAACGTGGCGGTGTTCGTTGTCGGCCGCGCGCTTCAGGGGCTCGGTGGAGGCCTCCTCATTGTCCCGCTCTACGTCCTCATCGGAGCGGTCGCTTCCCCTCGTCACCGTCCCTCGTTCTTTGCGTCTTTCTCGTTGGCGTGGGTTCTCCCCTCGCTGGTCGGCCCCGCGATCGCAGGCCACGTCACCCAGGAGTGGGGCTGGCGCTACGTCTTCGGCGTCGTCCCGCTTTTCGTGGTGATCGCTGCTCTGCCCATCGCCTACGTCCTGCGCTCGGTGCCGACTGCGCAGGGGGAGCGTTCCTCCGTTCTCGCGGCGTTGTCGCGCGACGCCGGGCTCGTCGGTATCGGGGTCATGCTGCTCCAGCTCGCGGGCGCGCTGACCACGCCGCTGGCACAGTTCGGAGTCTTCGCCCTCGGCGCATGCATCACGGTGTGGTCTCTCCCCCGTCTCCTGCCGCACGGAACGTTCATCTCACGCCGAGGCATGCCCTCGGCAATTCTGGCAAGGCTGTGCGCGATGGCCTCACAGGTTGGTCTCGCCGTCATGATTCCGCTCATCCTCCAGCGCGTGCACGGGTGGTCCGAGGCCTCCTCCGCCTGGTGGGTCACCCTCGGTTCGATCACGTGGTCGATTGGTGCGGTCGGACAGGCACGCGTTCACGATCCACATCTGCGCCGCCGACTCCCAGTCATCGGCGGTGCGCTGATGGCGATCGGCGCGATCCCCGTCGGAGCACTGCTAGCGCCCTCGATCCCCGTATCGGTGCCTCTCGTCGGCTGGCTGCTCGTCGGCCTGGGCATCGGCCTCGTGCACGCTCCCCTGTCCGTCATGGCCCTCGAGGTCACCCCCGAGGCCAAGCACGGGCGTGTCGCCTCGTGGCTGCAGGTCGCGGATTCGGCAGGCCCTGCCCTCGAACTTGCTCTCGTTTCCGTCGCCATGAGCGCGTGGGCCGCCACCGCCACGGTGGGCGGGGCGGCCTACGCTCCCTATTGGGTGATTGCTGGAGTGCTTGCGATCCTCACCGTGATTGCCGTGACTCGGCTGCGTCCCTCTCCGGAACGCTCCACGGGCGAGGCGGCTAGCGCTCAGTCGTCGTAACGGCGCTTGCCGAAGTGGCGGCGTCCACCATCGCGGCCTCCGTCGCGGTCCCAGCCACCGTCGCGGCCACCCTCGCGTTCGCGGCGGGCACGCTTGATGTCTTTCTCCCAGCGCTCGGTACGAACGCTACGGCGCGGACGTGATCCGTCACCCTTTTCGAAGCGGTGCGGACGCTTCTCATCACGGTCCCCGAATCGACCCTCGCGATCGCCGTAGCCACCGCGGCCTCGGTTATCTCGGTCGAAGTCGCGGCGCTCACGGCGCTCGAAACCGTCGCGGTCACCGTACGAACGGCCGCCGGGACCCTCGTCCACGCGGATGCGCAGCTGGCGGCCCGACACGTATCCCTTGGAGATACGGGACGGCTGCTCGCCGGACAGGGTCAGCGGTGATGTCGACCAGGGAGAAGGTCGGGTAGATCTCGATATTGCCAATATCGCGGCCGTCGATGCCACCCTCGCCCGCAATGGCACCCACGATCGAACCGGGCTTGACGCGGTCCTTCTTGCCCACCTCGATGCGGTAGCGCGTACCGGAGCCGGGAGCCGGGCGGCCGCCGCCGCGACGACGGGCACCGTTCGCGCCGCCCTTGAGCGGGCGGTCTTTGTCGCGGCCCGCCTCGAAGGTGGCGCCGACGAACTCGCCGGACTCGTCCAGCTCTTCCTCGCGGCGGATCTTGCCGTTGCCGCGACGATCCTTTTCGCGGCGCGGCGCGGGGCCCTCGTCGCCGACGGCCGTCGCCATGAGGGCCGCGGCGATGTCCTCGACAGACATCTCGTCTCCGAGGTCAGCGAGCAGGCGCTTGTACATGTCGAGACGGCCACGCTCGATACGAGCGGACAGGCCCTCGAGCAAGCGGCTAGCGCGGAATTCGGAGACAGCTGCGGGCGAGGGAATCTCGACCTCTTCCATCTCGGTGCCCGTCAGCTTCTCGATGCGGCGCAGACGGCCGTGCTCGCGCGGGGTGAAGAAGGTCAGCGCACGACCCTCACGGCCCGCACGGCCGGTGCGACCGATGCGGTGCACGTAGGCCTCGGGCTCGCGCGGAACGTCGAAGTTGACGACGAGGGAGATGCGCTCAACGTCGAGGCCTCGGGCGGCCACGTCGGTCGCGACCAACACGTCGAGCGAGCCATTCTTGAGGCGCTCAACCATGCGCTCGCGCTCGGTCTGAGCGACATCACCGGAGATGCCGGCGGCGCGGAATCCGCGGCCCTGCCAGCTCCAGCGACACCTCTTCGACATCGGCGCGCGTGCGCACGAAGACGATGGCGGCATCAGCATCTTCCTGGCCTTCCTTGATGTGCTGGGCGCGGGTGGCCAGCACGCGCGAGAGCGCACCGATCTTGTGCTTGTAGGGCACCACCGCGTAGGTCTGGTGGATGGTGTCGACAGTCGAGGACTCGGTGGAGACCGCGACCTTGACCGGATCCTTCAGGTGCTCGCGAGCGACCTTCTCAATGGCCGCGGGCATCGTCGCGCTGAACAGTGCCGTCAGGCGATCATCCGGTGCGCTCGATGCGATCGTCTCGACGTCCTCGGCAAAGCCCATCCGCAGCATTTCGTCGGCCTCGTCGAGGACCAGCATGCGCACGTTCGACAGGGTCCAGGGCGCCCTTCTCGATGAGGTCGATGACGCGACCCGGGGTGCCGACGACAACCTGAGCGCCGCGCTTGAGCGCACCGATCTGCGGGCCGTAGGGGCGAGCCGCCGTACACGGGGACAACGTCGAGGGCGGGCGGTACGCGCCGCGAAATCCTCGATCGCCTGGGCGCTCTGCATCGCGAGCTCGCGGGTGGGAGCCAGGACGAGGGGCCTGTACGTCGCGCTCGTCCGCGTCAACAATCGCCAGGGAGCGGCAGACCGAATGCAGCGGTCTTACCGGTACCCGTCTGGGCGATGCCGACGACGTCGCGCAGCTCCAGCAGCGGCGGGATAGCAGCGGCCTGAATCGGGGTGGGGACGCGGAATCCCCATGTCGGTAACGGCGGCGAGGATCTCCTCGGGCAGGCCGAGGCTCGCGAAGGTCACGGTATCCGCGTCCTCCTCGTCCGCGCGGTGATCATCGAGATCACGGTCATCGTCGAGGTCGTCGATATCGTCGGCAATTGCCGTCATCTCGCGCTCGTCGTCAGCGCGTTCCATGAAATCGTCAGAGGGCATAATTTCATCCTTGCGTGGTGCAATCAGTGTCAGCAAAACCATCGGGGCGGGCCTACTCGGCTCCTCGGCGCGGCCTCACCCATAACAACAAATCCCGCATCCCGCGGGCACCATAACAAGGGGCAGCGCCTCATCGCTATGACCAGCATACCCTCGCATGCAGCGCGAAGATGCGCGTGGTCGGCGAACTCACTGTTACCGAGTCACCGTGGGACGCAGGTCATGACGCTATCAGAGAGGCAGGCGGGCGAGGAAAGATGCGATCGTCACCTGTCGATTGTCCTCGGACCGCAGGGGAGCAACGACGAGTCGATCGACCGCATCACGGCACAGTCCCCGCAGGTCGCGCATCACGGTGCGTCGACGGCGCGATGCAGCCCACCGGGCGAGTGCTCGGCTCGTGCACGCACATAGCACCGTGATTAACAGGCACAACGCGGCCAGAGCCGTCGGAAGTGGAATCGGCCCGAGCGCGGGGACCCGAACGTCAATGAGGACGGCCCTGCCCAGGTGCACGAGAACAATCCACGCCACGCCCACGACAACGCCGAGCCACGCAAGCAGCTGCGCCCCTCCCAGCACGCGGCACAGCGCCGGCGCTCCCGTCGACACGCGGATATGCTGCGCAACCTCGCGATGCGCTGCGTCTGGAACCTCTCGTGCCCCGCTGAGCGCACGCTCGACCAGCGCCGCGCGCCAACGGGCGGGACGCGCCTGTGCGCGCTCCCCAACGATCCCGCGAACGGCGTTGACGAAGGCAGCTTCATCGGAGGCGGACCGAGTCGGCAGCGTCGGAGTCGTCGCCCCCTCAGCGCGCGACTCATCGTCCAGATGCAGGCGGCGCAGCGGGTCCGCACCCGTACGCGCCAGCCAGCGCAACGGCAGCCAGCCGCCCACCCGGCGTCCGGCACGCAGCGTCGAGTCAGCCACGGCCTCAGCGATGATGGGGGCACCCGCGAGATCAGCGGCCGTGCCTGCCAATTGCGCGGCCACGCCATCGGTCTCGAGACCTCGGATCGTGCCGGTCAGCTCCAGGGACTCGCCCAGCAGCCGGGAGGCCTCACGCAGTGCGGCACGCGCGCGCGAGGCCTGCCGCGCGACCCGCTCGGCCTCACGCGTCAGGTGCTTGATCAGCGTGCGCATGCCTTCACCCGTCGTCGACGACACCGCGAAGACCTCAGCCTGCGCCACACCGCGCTCACTCAGCAGACGACGCAGGTCCTGCGCGATCACATCACGCTCGGGCATGGAAATGGTGTCGATGTGCGTGAGGACGACCGTCACCGAAGCGTGGGACGAGCGCAAGCGTGCCAACCACTCGTCGTGGAGACGCGCATCCGCGTACTTCTGAGGATTGACGACGACAACGAGCGCGTCGACGCGCGATGCCAGACGACCGGTGATCTCCGCGTGGCTTGCCTCGACCGAATCAATGTCCGGCAGATCAACGACGACGGTGTCGCCAGGCAACCCTTGCGGAGCCTCCACCCGACGACCGATGCCCAGCCACCCCAGCAGCTCCTGCGGTTCGCGCCCTCGCGGCAACACAGCGCACGCCTCGTTCGTCGTGGGGCGTCGAACACCCGCGGTGACGACCTCTCCCCCACTCAGCGCGTTCACGAGGGAAGACTTGCCGGCACCCGTACCTCCCAGCATGCCGATGACGCACCAGGACGGGTCAACCTCGCTGCGTTCGGACGTCACGTCAATGAGCTCGCGAATGCGCGCCAGGGTCTGCTCATCAAGGTCCCGAGCAGCCAGGGTGCACATCTCGTCGAGCTGCTGGGCGGCCGACGCCACGGGGTTCGTCGCTCGCCTCATGCCAGCACCTCCCGGGCGCTCTCCACGGCCGCCGCAAGCTTGTCGACGAGAACCTTGTCGGACGTACGGTCGAGGCTCGCACTCACCGGTGCTACGACATCCGACAGCGACTCGCCGGCGAGGCGCTCGAGCGCCGCGCGGGCCTGCTCGGCCAGCGAGCGAACCGTGCGCTCGCCGAAGTAAGCTTCCAGGATTGTCTGCGATAGGGCGGCAGATGCGCCGGCGATACCAACTTCAACACCTGTGAGACCACCGGTCATCGTAAACGCGGTCACCATCAGTGACACCGTCACGACGTTGATGCCGCCCGCGAGCATGCGCCCGCTGACGCGCGAGGACTCGGCCTGGCCGCGAATGATCTGCGTGACCTCACGCGTCCACTCCTGCGCGACTGTGCGGCCGCGCTGCGCCGCCGCATCGACGTCGAGCAGCTCATCGAAGGAAGACGTATCGACGACCGAACGCGCCCTGCGCAGGGATTCGCCCCACGCCCGGTGGTACTGGTCCGTCAAACGCTGCGCAAGGCCTCCAGTCAGGTCGTGCTGCACCTGAACGTCCGGGGCTGCCCGTCCGCGAAGAGCCCCCATGACGCGCGAACTCAGGCCAGAAAACACACGCGAGATGGTCTTGGACATATCCCACGAGCCGAGCACCTCGGCGATGCGTGCGCTCACTTCGCCACGCAGCACGTCGTCACTGGACGAGGAGGACACCTCCCGGGCATAGGAAGCAACGAGCTGCGCAATATCATCGGAGGCCGCCTCGAACTCGCGGTTGCGTTGCCTCGCAGCCTCCAGCGCACGCGTCGTCTCCTCCAACGACGAGGCGACGGCACCGGACAACGAACGGCGTACGATAGCGGCGCGTTCCTCGGCATTGCGTCCGATTCCCTCCAGGTACGCGCCAATCGGCGCAATTGCCTCGGCGGGCAGGCGGGAATCGTTCAGCGGCTGCTCCTCGACCGTATGAATCGCCACCTCGCCCAGGCCTCGCCGCTGGGCCAACGCGGCCAGATCCTCGCGAATCTCCTGCGTCGCCCCAGCGGGGACGCGATTAAGCACGATAGCGACAGGCAGTCCGCGGCTCGCGGCTTCCTCCAGGTGCTTCCACGCCACCGCATCGGCGTAGCGGGCCGCGGTCGTGACGAACACCCACAGGTCTGCACCGTCGAGCAGCTCCGCAGCCAGGCGACGGTTTCCATCCTCGACAGAATCGATGTCCGGAGCGTCCACAATGCCCACGGCGGGCCACAGCGTCTCCTCGACCACGATCGTGATCGCGTCGAGGCTGTCCCCGCCCGTGCCCACGCTCTTCGCCAGGCGGGGCAGCACTCGGTCCGACATGAACCACCCGCGTGCCTGCGGCGAGCACACCAACACGGGGCGGCGAGTCGTCGGACGCACCGCGCCCGCCCGGCTCACGTTCCGGCCAAGCAAGGAATTGACGAGCGTCGACTTACCCGACCCCGTCGAGCCGCCGACGACAACCAGCACGGGCGCATCCGCATCCTCGAGGCGCGGCAACACGACGTCCTGCAGGCGTCGCAGCGCGCGCTCCGCGTCAGCACGACTCCCGTCCGGAATGGCCTGGAGCGTTTCCTCGAGGGCTTGTGCCAGCGAGCGAGCTGCTTCAACCGCCGTGAGGGACACTCAGTCCGTCACCTTCTCGATCGCGGGAACCGCGTCGGCCTCGGGCAGGACCCACGTGTGCGGGTCGGCATCCACCTGCTCGCCGCTGCGAATATCCTTCACCGTATCCACGCTGCCCTCCTCGCCCGGGAACCAGACGAAGGGGATTCTGCGCTTATCGGCGAACTTGATCTGCTTTCCGAACTTCGCGGCGCTGGGAGCAACATCCGTCGAGATACCGCGCGAACGCAGCACAGTGGCAATAGCCTCCGAGCGCTCACGCTGTTCCTCCGCGATGACCGCGACCACGACCGCCGTGGGCACCTTGCGAGAGGCCGTCACCATCGGCGCAGAAATCATGCGCGACACGAGGCGCGAGACACCGATCGACAGACCGACGCCCGGGTAGGTGCGCTTGCCGTCCTTCGCCAGGGAGTCGTAGCGCCCGCCCGAGCAGATCGAGCCGAGGTCCTCATGACCTTCGATCTCCGACTCGTACACGCTGCCCGTGTAGTAGTCGAGGCCACGAGCGATCTTGAGGTCCGCGACGACCGCACCCGGCATCCGCTTGTTCGCGGTATCAAGGAGCTCGGTCAGCTCCTTCAGGCCCTCATCCAGCAGTTCGCCACCCACTCCGAGCTCGGCCAGACGCGCGCGTACCTCGGAAGAGTCGGACGTGCGAATCTGCGCCATCTGAAGCAGAACGGACGCCTGGTCGCCCGAAATATCGGACTGAGCCAGCTCGGCGGCCACACCCTCCGGACCGATTTTGTCGATCTTGTCGAGGCCACGCAGGGCAGCCTCCACGTCCGTGACCCCGAGGGACTCGCACACGCCCTGGACAACCTTGCGGTTGTTCACGAGCACGCGCACGGGCGGGATCGGCAGGTTGTTCAGAGCCTGCGCCATCACCAGCGGGAGGTCGACCTCGAAGTGGAACGGAAGCTCGCCGTTACCCACGACATCGATGTCCGCCTGCGTGAATTCACGAAAGCGCCCCTCCTGGGGACGCTCGCCTCGCCACACCTTCTGGATCTGGTAGCGCTTGAAAGGGAAATCCAGCTCGTTCGCGTTCTCGACCACGTAGCGGGCGAAAGGAACGGTCAGGTCGAAGTGCAGACCCATGCCCTTGTCCTTGGGAGCGCGCGCGCCCGCCGCCGCGGCCTTCAGGGCCTGCAGGCGATCGAGCACGTAGATCTCCTTGGAGGTCTCGCCCTTTGCTTCCAACTGCTCGAGGGTTTCCACCGCACGGGTTTCGATGCCCGCGAAGCCGTGCAATTCAAACACGCGCCGCAGCTCGTCGAGGACGTGCATCTCAATGATGCGGCCCTCCGGAGCCATTCGGGGAAACCTGACAGGGACGTGCGAGCCATTGAGCGTTCTTTCTGTGAGGAAGGTGGTTAGCCGATGCGACGAGCGCGAATCAGATACTGGTTCGAGCGTATCTCATCTGCGAGCGTCGTCGCCGGACCGTGGCCGGGAACGAGGACGGTGCGCGGATCGAGCGCGTTGGAAATAGTGCGCAAAGAATGCCGCATTTGAGTTTCGTCGCCCCCGGGTAGGTCAGTGCGCCCGACGCTGTCTTTAAACAGCACGTCTGCGCTCAGCGCCCACGGAACCACTTCATCGGAGGAGTAGAAGGACTGGTTGTTCACCCGTATATCGAGCGGGCTCTCCCCGAGGAAGATCGCCGATCCCTCGGTGTGGCCAGGTGCGGGAACCATGCGCAGCCACACGCCCGGAGTTACCTCGAACGAATCGGAGGGCATCTCACGCAGGTCGGCGGGCTTGACCCACTCACCCACGAAGTCGGGCAGCGGCATCGGCAGGAACGAGGCCGGGTCGTCCATGCGATACATGTCGGGTCCCGGCAGTATATGGGAACGGTCGCTCCGTCCGGTCCCCAGGCGGACACCGCTGCTGCGTCCCAGACGTGGTCGGGGTGTCCGTGCGTCAGAAGCACGCCACCCACGCTCACGCCCTCGAGCTCGAGGACCTCGCGGATTAGGTGCTGGATTCCCGCTGAAGGGTCGACGACAAGGGCAGTGCCCGCCCCGGAAGGGACGAGCACAAGCCCATTCGCCGCGTAGAAAGGCGACGGAATAACGTGAAGACGCATGTCACTCCATGGAGGAGGAGATCTGCGCGAGCCAGGCGCGCTTGGTCTCGAGTGCCTCGCGCACGCTCCTGGCAGCCTTCTCGTCGCCCTTGGCCTCGGCCTCAGACAGAGAACGCTCGAGCTGAGCGATCTGCTCCTCAAGCTGACCAACCATGCCGGCGGCGCGTGCGCGCGTCTCGGGGTTAGTGCGACGCCATTCCTTCTCTTCGGCCTCGCGAACGGCGGCCTCAACGGCGCGCAGGCGACCCTCGATACGGTGCAGGTCGGCGGAAGGCACGCGGCCCACCTCCTCCCAGCGGTCCTGAATCTGACGCAGCTGAGCCTTCGCACGATCAATGTCGGTCACCGGCAGGATCGCCTCGGCGTCAACGAGGATCGCTTCCTTCGCGACGAGGTTGTCGCGGTACTCCGCGTCGGTGGCCTCGTCCTTGGCGCGGCGAGCGTCAAAGAACACCTGCTGAGCGGCGCGGAAACGCGCCCACAGCGCGTCGTCTTCCTTACGCGAGGCGCGCGGCGCGGCCTTCCAGCGGTTCATGAGCTCACGGTAGGCACCGGAGGTACGCGACCAGTCGACGGACGAAGACAGAGCCTCGGCCTCAGCGATCAGGGCTTCCTTCACACGCTTCGCCTCGGACTGAGCCTGATCGAGCTGCGAGAAGAACTGGCGGCGGTGACGGTCAAACTGGGTGCGCGCGGAGGAGAAACGCTTCCACAGCTCATCCTCGACGGCCTTCTCCAGGCGCGGACCGCGGCGCTGCAGGTTCTTCCACTCGTCAAGGAGGTCGCGCAGGGTCTGCCCCGACTGCTTCCAGTGGGTCTGAGCGGGATCCTGGGCAACAATAGCCTCGGCGCGCTCAACGACCGAAGTACGCTCGGCGAGAGCGGCAGCCTTGGCGGCCTTGCGCTCCTCGCGGGCGATTTCCTTGCGCTCCTCGGCAGCCTTCGTGGCCGCCGCGACGCGCTCACGCAGCGCCGGGATATCGCCGATAACGTTCGGAGAGGCGACCTGCTCACGCAGCGTTGCGAGAGTCTGGTCGATGTCGCGCGGGCTCAGCGTGCCCAGGCGATCCTCAAAAAGCTTAATGGTGGCTTCGAGGTCTGCGTAGCGACGCTCGTACAGAGCGTAGGGAGAAGCAGGAATACCCTCGGGGAAGCCGCCAATGACGCGCTCCTCGTCTCCATCCTTGACATACACAGTGCCATCCTCGCCGATACGGGCGAAGGGGTGCTCAGGGCACCTCAGAAGCAGCGATCGTCGCCGAGGCAACGACCTCCTCAGTCGTCGAGGTGGCAGCTTCGGGAGCGGTTTCATTATTCGGAATCGGCGTCGTGGTCACGATATTCCTTCTGAGACGAGGGCTTACGCCCGGCGCGAGTGTGTGCCGATGTGACACACACTGCTAGTGTGTCACATCTAACGAGCAGGGGAAAGCTCATCACCCAAAAGGGGACGGATGTAACACCCGTTTTGCCCAAGTCGCCGCAGGCCTCCCGCGCCTCGTCTATGAATCGGCACCGATGCGCACCGCTTCGAAGACTCCGTCGACCCGACGAAGAGCGGACAGAACAGCGTTCAGGTGCCCGAGGTCGGCCAGCTCGAATGAGAAGTTTCCCGAGGCGACCTGATCTCCGTCGGTCTTGAGCGCGGCGGCGAGAATGTTCACGCGATAGTCAGACAGGGACGCGCGTCAGATCCGACAGCAGTCCGCCACGGTCAAGAGCGCGCACCTCGATCTGCACGCGGAACGGAGCCCCCAGGCCCTCCTCGTTCCAAGACACGTCGACGAACCGCTCGGGCTGCAACTGCCCGAGCCGCACAGCGTTCGCGCACGTGCTGCGATGCACCGAGACGCCCTGGCCTCGGGTAATAAAGCCGACGATGTCGTCTCCAGGCACCGGCGTGCAGCACTTCGCCAGCTTCACCCAGATCTCGTTCGGGCTCAGACCCGAGACGGTGATCGCCGCATCGCCCGAGGCATCGGAGCGCGGCTTCTGAGAACCGGGGGTCACGGCCTCGGACAGCGTCTCTTCCGTTCCATCTCCCCCACCCAGGTTGTCGACCAGCTTGGAGACGACGTTTTGCGCGGAGATGTGCCCCTCACCGACAGCTGCGTACAGGCCGGACACGTCCGGATAGCCGAAAGACGTCGCCACCGACAGGATCGAGTCGTGGTTCATGAGGCGCTGGAGGGGCAGGTTCTGCTTACGCATCGCGCGGGCGAGCGCCTCCTTGCCGGCTTCCACGGCTTCCTCGCGGCGCTCCTTCGAGAACCACGCCTTGATCTTCGAACGCGCACGTGGCGAGGCGACAAAAGCCAGCCAATCGCGCGAAGGCCCAGCCTTGTCCGACTTAGAGGTCACGACCTCGACTGTCTCGCCCGACTCAAGGCGCGTATCCAGAGAGACGAGACGGCCGTTGACCTTCGCGCCCACCGTACGGTGGCCGACCTCCGTATGCACCGCGTACGCGAAGTCGACGGGCGTCGAACGCGCCGGCAGCACGATGACCTGGCCCTTCGGCGTAAACACGTACACCTCGTCGCCGGCGATCTCGTAGCGCAGCGAATCAAGGAACTCCTCAGGATCCCCCGTCTCGCGCTCCATCTCGACCAACGCGCGCAGCCAATTCGCCTGCTCATCAGAACTCATGCGATCGGCGTCTCCGCTCGACGCGTTGGGGTTCTGCTTGTACTTCCAGTGCGCGGCGACACCGTGCTCGGCGCGCTCATGCATGTCAAAAGTACGGATCTGAATCTCCACCGGCTTGCCGCCGGGTCCGATGACCGTCGTATGCAGCGACTGGTAGAGATTAAACTTCGGCATCGCGATGTAGTCTTTGAAACGGCCGGGAATCGGGTTCCAGCGCCCGTGCAGCGCCCCGAGCACGCCGTAGCAATCCTTGATGGACTCCACTAGGACACGCACAGCCACCAGGTCGAAGACCTCATCGAAGGCCTTTCCGCGCACAATCATCTTCTGGTAGATCGAATAGTGGCTCTTCGGACGGCCGCTCACCGTCCCCTTCGTGCCCGAATGACGCAGATCCTCTTCGATCTGGTCAATGACATCTCGCAGGTATTCTTCGCGCTGGGGTGCCCGCTCTGCGACGAGGCGGTCGATCTCCTCGTAGATCTCCGGGTACAGCGTCTTAAACGACAGCTCCTCGAGCTCCCACTTCACCATATTCATGCCGAGGCGATGAGCGAGCGGAGCGTAGATCTCGAGCGTCTCCTTCGCCTTCTTTGCCGCCGACTTGGCGGGCACGAAACGCCACGTGCGAGCATTGTGCAGGCGGTCGCCGAGCTTGATGAGCAGCACACGAATGTCGCGACTCATCGCGACGAGCATCTTGCGCAGCGTCTCGGACTGGGCAGCAGCGCCGTAGTGCACCTTATCGAGCTTGGTCACGCCATCGACGAGGTTGGCGATCGCCTCGCCGTACTCAGCAGCAAGCTGCTCGAGGGTGTAGTCCGTGTCCTCGACCGTGTCGTGCAGCAGCGCTGCGACAAGCGTCGGGGTCGTCATGCCCATCTCCGCCAGAATGGTCGCAACGGCGACCGGATGGGTGATATAAGGTTCACCGGACTTGCGCATTTGCCCACGGTGGTGTTCCTCGGCAGTGCGGTAGGCCCGCTCGACGACGCTGATGTCCGCCTTCGGATGGTTCGCCCGCAGGGCGCGCACAAGCGGCTCAATCTCAGGGATTGTGGCGCGTCCACGTGAGCCAAACCAAACGAGGCCAGAGCGCACTCGGGAACCGGCCGCGGGAAGTGCGGATCCTGAAGTCATGTCGTCGCTGCTCATGGCCCCATGATAGCGACGAACGAGCGGGTCCGGGGATCGTGGCGATCCCCGGACCCGCTCGCTGTCAAGAAACGACGCTTAGAGGTGTAGCGCGCTCTCCACCGTCACATCCGTCAGCACCGAGCGTCCACCCAGCGCATCGAGTTCGAGGAGAACGGCCACGGCCTCGACGGAGGCACCGCACTGACGCAGCAGCTTCACCGCCGCGTTCGCGGTGCCGCCCGTTGCAAGCACGTCGTCAATGATAAGGACGCGCTGTCCATCGTGGACCGACTCGGGGTGCATTTCCATGCGCGCCGTACCGTACTCGAGTTCATAGTCGACGCCGATCACGTGGCCGGGAAGCTTGCCGGCCTTGCGGATCGTCAGCATTCCGAGTCCAAGCTCGGCGGCCACGGGCGCGCCGAGGATGAAGCCGCGCGACTCAAGACCCGCGACGGCGTCGATGCGACCCGCGTAGCGAGCGCCGATCAGCTCAACCAGTTCCTTGAATGCCGGGCCATTCGCAAACAGCTCAGTGATATCGCGGAACAGGACGCCGGGTTCCGGAAAATCCGGGATCTCCAGCATGTTGCTGCGCACCAGAGTGGCGATCCGATCGCCAAGCTCACCGATCATCGATGATTCTTCTTCCTATGGGGCTGGTTCTCGTTGCCCAGGCGCTTGCCGGGCTTGATGGGAGCCACCTTCACCGACGCGGAAGCGCCCGGCTTGTCAGCGGCGTGGCGGCCCTGACGTACCCGGTCGACGGCCGCGTTGTGCTCGCGGGTCTTATCCGACAGCTCCTGGAAGGTCACCAGAAGCGGCGACGCGATGAAGATCGACGAGTAGGTACCGGCGATCATACCGACGAACAGGGCCAGCGAGATATCCACCAGGGTACCCGGGCCCAGGGCCACGGAACCGATGATCAGGATCGCACCGACAGGGAGAAGCGCCACAACCGAGGTGTTGATCGAACGAACCATCGTCTGGTTGACCGCGAGGTTCACGTACTCGGCGAAGGTGTAGTTCCTCTGCTCGTAGACGTCCGAGGTCAGCTCGCGCACCTTGTCGAACACGACGACGGTGTCATAGAGCGAGTAGCCCAGAATCGTCAAGAAACCGATCACGGTTGCGGGCGAGACCTCGACCTGCAGGATCGCGAACACGCCGATGGTCACGGCGATGTCGTGCACCAGCGCGAGCAGCGCGGACGCTGCCATGCGCCACGATCGGAAGTACACCGTCATGAGCAGGGCGACGAGCGCCATGAAGATGACGAGCGACTGGGCAGCCTTACTGGTGACCGACGAACCCCAGGAGGGGCCGATCGAGGAGGACTGCACCTCGGACGCGTCCACGCCGTAGGCGCTGGCCAGCGCGTCGCGCATCTGCGCGGTCTGCGCGGAGTCGAGGGACGTGGTCTGGATGCGCACGGAGTCGGAACCCACGCGCGTCACCTTCGGGCTGCCCTCAACGAGGCCGGTCGAGCTCACTGCACGCGACGCGAAGGATTCACTCTGGTCACTCACGTGAGCGACATCGAACTGCGAGCCTCCGGTGAACTCAATCGAGCGGTTCAGTCCCAGGATTGCGACGAGCGCGAAACCGATGACCACCACCGCAGCGGCGAGGCCGACGAAGATCTTGCGCTTGGGAATAACGGCATAGGACTTGTCGCCCGAGTACAGGGCGTTACCCCACTGAGCAAAACTCATCATGTCAGTTCTCCTCTTCCTCGGTCACGTCTGCGGCGTCATCCGTCGTTTCGACTGAAGCGTCGTCGACGGTTTCTTCCTCGGCCTTGGCGGCGGCGAGGCGGGCGGCGCGGCGGCGCTCGGCAATCGACAGACCGTCGCCGGCCTCGTCGTCCTTGTCCTTCGTCGTGGCGGATTCACCGCGCACGACCACGCGTCCGCGACCCGCGTACACGAGAGAGCTCTTCGCGCCCAGGTGCTCGGGGTCCAGACCCGACAGCTTGTGTCCTTCGCCGAAGAAACGGGTCCGGATCAGCAGCTCCATCATCGGGTGGGTGAACAGGAAGATCACCGCGATGTCGATGACTGTCGTGATACCGAGGGTGAAGGCGAAGCCCTGAACGCCACCAACGGCGAGCAGGTAGAGGACCACGGCCGCAACCAGGTTGACGGCGTCGGACACCAGGATGGTGCGCTTGGCGCGATCCCAGCCTTCCTCGACGGCGGCACGGAGCGGGCGTCCATCTCGGACCTCGTCTCGAACACGTTCGAAGTAGACGATGAACGAGTCGGTGGTCACGCCAATTGCCATGATCAGACCGGCGACACCTGCCAGCGAGAGGCGGTAGCCCATCGCCCACGACAGCAGCGTGATCACCAGGTAGGTGATAACCGAAGCAATGACCAGCGAACCGGCAGAGATAATCGCGAGGCCGCGGTACTGCCAGATCAGGTAGAGGATGACGAGCAGGAAGCCGATGAGGGCCGCCCACAGGCCAATGGTCAGGTGGTCCGTACCGATCGTTGCAGAAATCTGCTGCTCGGACTGAACCTCGAAGTTCAGGGGCAACGAGCCGAACTGCAGCTGGTTAGCCAGCGCGGTCGCAGACTGCGCGGTGAAGTTACCGCTGATCTGTGCCTCACCGTTCGCAATGATGGCCTGCATCGACGGAGCGGTAATGACTGTTCCGTCGAGGACGACCGCGAACGAGTTACGATCCGGGCTGCCTCGGAAGGACGACCCCTGGGGGTCCGAATCGTGGTAGCCGTACAGGATCGTGGAGGTTTCCTTGAACTTCTCGGCACCATCGTGGTTGAACTGCAGCGACACGATCCACTGGCCGGTCGACTGACCGTTATTGTTGCGCGCGATGGCCGCGGTCGCAGACGTCAGGTCCGAACCGGGAACGGCCACAGGGCCCAGGATGTACTTGACCTGGCCGGACTCGTCGCAGGCGGCGTAGGGCTTATCAGCGGGGCCCTCGACGCGCTTCACATCGGCAGATGCCGAGCAATCGAGCGTCAGGAAGTCGTACATGACCTGCTCGGTCACCCAGGCGAGATCCGAAGCGTTCTCGGGGGTCGTCGCGGGGGTGTCGGACAGGACGCCGTCACCGTCCGCGTCCGCAGCGCCACGAGCGGTCGCCTCGTCCAGAGCGGTGGACTGAACGCCGGACTGAGCCGTGTCAGCCGCGCCAGCGCCGCTCTGTTCACCCGACTGAGTGCCACTCTGCTCGCCGGATTGCGCACCCGACTGAGCGCCGGACTGCACACCCGACTGAGGGTTATCCACCTGAGGCTGCTGCTGATTCTGGAGAACGCCCTGCGCGGGCCCGATGCGCAGCACCGGGCGGAAGTTCATCTGCGAGGACGAACGGATCAGGTCCAGCTGCTCCTGGGAGGGGGGTGCCGGGAATCGACACCATAATGTTCGAGCTACCCATCGAGGAGATCTCGGACTCGGACACGCCGGAGGCGTCAATACGATTACGAATAATCGAGATCGCCTGCGTGATGTCCTCCTCGGTGATCTCACGCTGTCCCTCCGAGGTCGGGGTCGGAGTCAGGATCAGCTGAGTACCACCCTTGAGGTCAAGGGCCAGGTCGGGATACGGGGACACGCCCTTCACGAAGTGCCCGATCGCAAGTGCCGCACACGCCGCCACGATGGCGACGGTCAGGGTCACGAGCGCGCGCACGGGGCGTCGCTTGTGTGATGCCACGGTTCTACTTTCCGTTCAGCCTTGAGTTACTTCTGCTGCTCGTCGGTGTCGCTCACGTCGAAAGACTGGGCGTCTTCCTCATCGAGGCCGAGGACGGACGCGTCCTCCTCCACCGCCTCTGCCTCGTCGGCGTCCGCGTCAGCCTGATCTGCGTCAGCGAGCGGCGGCTGTCCACCGATCTCGGCGATGAATTCGCGCTCCCAGTACATCTCGTGTCCGTCGGTGGTCTCCAGGACGACGATGTCGCCGTCGAGGTCGACGAAACGACCCCAGAAGCCCACGCGGGTACGCACCCATTCGCCGGGCGTGACGGCTGCGAGCTGGTCGCGCTTTTCCTGTTCCAGCTTCTGCATCTGCTGCCTGCGGGAGCGCGAGCTCCACATCATGAAGACGATGAGGAAAGCTGCCATGATCAGGAGCATGTAGTTGTTCATAAAGGCTGATTCACTTTCGATGACGGTCTAGCGCTTCGAGCGCACTTTGCCAGTCTAATGCCCGAGCAAGGTTTTAGCCTAAGTGATCAAGGTGTGGCGCGGCGCAAGACGCCACCGGGGCCGTTTTGACACCGCGCGCCACCCGCGGCCAGCACAGATGGGGACGAGGCCCACTCCCCTAGTCGAAGAGAGCGCCGTCCGGCGCGGGTGGAGTGAGGCCGAGGTGAGCCCACGCCTTGGGGGTTGCCATGCGTCCGCGGTTGGTGCGCACGAGAAAGCCCTCGCGCACAAGGTAGGGTTCTGCAACCGTCTCAACCGTTTCTGCTTCCTCGCCGATCGTCACGGACAGGGTCGTCAGGCCCACCGGGCCGCCCGCGAAACGACGGCAGATGGCATCGAGAACCGCGCGGTCCAGGCGATCCAGGCCGGATGGGTCGACCTCGAAGAGCTCGAGCGCGCCGCGCGCGGCCTCGAGGGTCAGCTGCCCGTCGCCGTGCACCTGGGCGTAGTCGACGACGCGACGCAGGAGGCGGTTCGCGATTCGGGGAGTGCCGCGCGAACGCGAGGCGATCTCGTGAGCGGCCTGCGCGTCGATGGGTGAACCCAGCAGCGTGGCGGAACGGGTGACGACGGACTGCAGGTCATCGGTTTCGTAGAACTCGAGATGGGCGGTGAAACCGAAGCGGTCACGCAGCGGTGCGGGGAGGAGGCCCGATCGCGTGGTTGCCCCCACGACCGTGAAGGGCGGAAGGGTCAGCGGGATCGACGTCGCACCGGGTCCCTTGCCCACGACGACGTCGACGCGGAAGTCCTCCATGGCGAGGTAGAGCATTTCCTCGGCGGTGCGCGCGAGGCGGTGAATCTCGTCGATGAAGAGGATGTCGCCTTCTTGGAGGCCTGAAAGAATCGCGGCAAGGTCACCAGCATGCTGGATCGCGGGACCGGAGGTCAGGCGCAGGGACGTGCCCATCTCTGCAGCGATGATCATCGCGAGCGTCGTCTTGCCGAGTCCCGGAGGGCCCGCGAGGAGAACATGATCGGGGCTCGCCGAGCGCATGCGCGCGGCGTCGAGGACGAGCTGCAGCTGGCCGCACACGACGCGCTGGCCGACGAACTCCGAGAGCTTCTTGGGGCGCAGCGCGGCCTCGGCAGCGCGCTCAAGCTCCCCGGCGTCGGGAGCGACGATGCGCATCGCATCGACGTCGAACCCTGAATCCATCTGATCAGCCACGTCCGCCTCCCAGCGTCACGAGAGCAGCGCGCAGCATGTCGGAAGCGCCGAGTCCGCTGCCCGCAAGCTTCTCGATGGCCTTGGCCGCCTGGGCCTCGGACCATCCGAGACCGACCAACGCGGCGCTGACCTCCGAGGCCACGGCGTCCTCGGTGGGCGCGGGAGCGGCCGTGGTTTCGCCGCCCGGCAGGGCTGCTGGAGTACCCAGCTTGTCGCCGATTTCGAGCGCCATGCGCTGGGCTGACTTCTTACCCACACCCGGGATGCGCTGGAGCGCCGTCAGATCCTGGTCGCGCACCGCACGGCGCAGGTCGTCGGGACGCAGGACAGCCAGTGCGGCGAGCGCGATCTTCGGGCCGATGCCCGACACCGACAGCAGCTTCGTGAACACGTCACGCTCATCCGCGGACTCGAAGCCGTAGAGCGTCATCGAGTCTTCGCGCACGATCATCGACGTGAACACCGTCATCTCCTGATCACGTGACGCACCCTGCGCGAACGCGGGCGTCACGTGCACGCGAAAGCCGATGCCCCCCACCACGATGTCGATGTGGTCGAGGCCGACGCTCGCGACTGTGCCGCGCAGAATGGAGATCACTGCGTTCCTTTCGTTCACGGGTCACCCGCGCGCGCGGGCGAACATATGTACGATTCTAGCCGCGCCTGCGCCTCGGATCGACAGCACCCGTTCGGCGTTGCGCGGCCTGGGCCTCGGCCCACGCCTTTTGAGCGGGGGTCATGGAGCCGCGCGCGGTGAGGCGGCCCGAGATCGAGACGGCGACCGACGAGTCCTCAGGGGCACCGAACAAGCCGGTCCCCCGCCACGCGTGCGTGATCGCGATGGCCAGCGCGTCGGCGGCGTCCGCGGGCTTGGGGACCTTGGCGAGGCCGAGGATTCGAGCGACCATCGCCTGCACCTGAGCCTTGTCCGCGTTGCCGTTGCCGGAGACGGCGGACTTAACCTCCGAGGGCGTATGAACGGCCATCGGCAGGCCGGCACGACCGACGCACGTCATCGCCGCGCCCATGACCTGCATCGTGGTGGTCACCGACTGCAGGTTGTCCTGCGCGAAGACGCGTTCGATGGCAACAACCTCGGGCTCGTAGCGCTCGATAACGCTATCGATCGCATCCGCGATCGTTCGCAGCCGGAAGTGCGTCGCCAGGTCCTTATCCGTGCGGGCCACACCGACGTACACAAGCGAGGCGCGCCGCGACGCATCGACGTCAACCACGCCGAGGCCGCAGCGTGTCAGGCCCGGGTCGATGCCCATGACGCGCATCAGGAGCGCGCCACCATATCGACGAACATGGCGTGGATACGGTCGTCTCCGCCCACCTCGGGATGGAAGGACGTCGCCATGACGTTGCCACGGCGCACCGCGACGATCGGGCCGTTGGCGCTATTTCCGGCGCGCGCGATAACCTCGACGCCCTCGCCCACCGACTCAACCCACGGAGCGCGGATAAACACGGCGTGGAAAGGGCCGCCCTGAAGACCCTCAACGTCCAGGTCCTCCTCGTAGGAGTCGACCTGGCGACCGAAAGCGTTACGGCGCACGACCATGTCGAGCGCGCCGAAGGAACGCTGGTCCTCGCGGCCGTCCAGGATCGACGAGGCAAGCATGATCATGCCCGCGCACGTCCCGTACACGGGCATGCCGGACGCGATGCGTTCATTGAGCGTGTCAAACATGCCGAAACACAGGAGGAGATTCGACATGGTCGTCGACTCGCCACCCGGGATAACCAGGCCATCGACCTGGTCGAGCTCAGAAACCCTACGCACAAGCAGCGCGCGGGCGCCGGAGTTTTCCAGCGCCCGCACGTGCTCTGCGACGTCGCCCTGCAGGGCGAGAACGCCGATGGTCACCATCCGCGCTCCGCGAGGCGGTGATCGACCGGCAGGTCGTCGACATTAATGCCGACCATGGCCTCGCCCAGGCCACGGGAGACCTCGGCGATGACGGACGGATCGTCGTAGAAGGTCGTGGCCTTAACAATGGCGGCCGCACGCTTGGCGGGGTCGCCCGACTTGAAGATGCCCGAACCAACGAAGACGCCCTCGGCGCCCAGCTGCATCATCATCGCAGCGTCGGCGGGAGTGGCGATGCCGCCGGCCGTGAAGAGCACGACGGGGAGGCGACCCTCGCGCGCGACCTCGGCGACGAGCTCGTAGGGGGCCTGCAGTTCCTTGGCCGCGACGTAGAGCTCGTCCTCGGGCAGGGAGGTCAGGTGGCGGATCTCGTCGCGGATCTTGCGCATGTGCGTGGTCGCGTTGGAGACGTCGCCGGTGCCGGCCTCGCCCTTGGAGCGGATCATGGCCGCACCCTCGTTGATGCGGCGCAGCGCCTCACCGAGGTTGGTCGCACCGCAGACGAAGGGAACGGTGAAGTTCCACTTGTCGATGTGGTGCGTGTAGTCGGCGGGGGTCAGAACCTCGGACTCGTCGATGTAGTCGACGCCGAGAGACTGCAGGACCTGCGCCTCGACGAAGTGACCGATGCGGGCCTTAGCCATCACGGGGATGGACACGGCCTCGATGATGCCTTCGATCAGGTCCGGGTCGGACATGCGGGCCACGCCACCCTGGGCGCGGATGTCGGCGGGGACGCGCTCGAGGGCCATGACGGCCACGGCGCCCGCGTCCTCGGCGATCTTCGCCTGCTCGGGGGTGACGACGTCCATGATGACGCCGCCCTTGAGCATCTGGGCCATGCCGCGCTTCACCTGCGGGGTGCCGACCTCGCGCTTAGCGGTCGAATCGCTCATGTTCACTCCTGCTCTTCCAGCTGGGCACGAACCTCATCCGACAGGGACATGTTCGTGTAGATGTTCTGCACGTCATCGGAGTCCTCGAGTGCGTCGATGAGCTTGTTGACCTTGAGAGCGCCCTCGAGATCGAGCTCGACCTCGGTGGAGGCGACGAACTGGACTTCGGCGGAGTCGTAGTCGATGCCGGCATCCTGCAGGGCGCTGCGAACGGCGACAACGTCCTTGGGATCGGACTCGACGATGAAGAGCTCACCGGCGTCCTCGACCTCTTCGGCTCCCGCGTCCAGGACGGCCATCATGATGGATTCCTCGTCCACACCGTCGGCGGCGGGCACCTCGACGATGCCGCGGCGCGAGAACAGGTAGGACACCGAACCGGGGTCGGCCAGCGAGCCGCCGTGGCGGGTGAAGCCCAGGCGCACATCGGAGGCCGCGCGGTTACGGTTGTCGGTCAGACACTCCACCAGGAAGGCGACGCCGTTCGGGCCGTAGCCCTCGTACATGATGGTCTCGTAGTTGGCGCCACCGGCTTCAGCACCGGAGCCACGCTTGACGGCGCGGTCGATGTTGTCGGCGGGGACGGAGTTCTTCTTCGCCTTCTGGATGGCGTCGTACAGGGTCGGGTTGCCAGCGGGGTCGCCGCCGCCCGTGCGAGCTGCAACCTCAATGTTCTTGATGAGGCGCGCGAAGAGCTTGCCGCGCTTGGCGTCAATAGCGGCCTTCTTGTGCTTGGTGGTCGCCCACTTAGAGTGTCCCGACATCACTTCTCCCTGTTGGGTGGATAGATACCGCCACATTCTAACGCGTTTGCGGCCCCCATCCGCATCCGGGCGGGCGTCACGTGGACAAACGTAAACACACTCACAGGAAGGACGGACGAGGCCGGGGCTACTTCCGCGGGCACGCGACCTATCGGGTGGGCGGGGTGAGCACCACGCGAAGGGCGGCGCTGGAGGGTGCCAGTTTCTCCCAGGGTCCGTCGAATGTGAGGATGAGAGCGGTCGCGGTGGGCACGCCTCGGACTACCTCTGCCCGATCGTCCTCGCGGGCCAGAACATAGCCCGCGCCGGAGATGGTCGGCTCGTGTCCGACAATGAGCGCGCGCTCTCCCTCGAAGGTGCGAGCCAGGGTCAGGATGTCTTCCTCGTCGGCGTTGTAGACGCCGCGGTCGAACCAGCTCTCGCGAATCGACGCTCGCTGGCTGATCTGGGCGAACGTCTGCTGGGCGCGAACCGCGTCCGAGCACACGGCCACATCGAAGCTCCCGATCTCGCGGGACAGGACACCGCCGAGGCGCGCGGCCTGGTCGACGCCCGCATGCGTGAGGGGGCGCGTGTGATCGGGGTAGGAGTATGCGGCCTGCGCGTGGCGAACGAGAACGAGGGTTGGCATACTTCCAAGCGTAACCGCACGGGGAGGACACCATGGCACTGGGAGTCGAAGCCGCATCGGGCATCTGCTCGGCGCGCGAATGCACGAACGCCGCGATCTACCGGATCGACTGGCGCAATCCCGCGATCCATCGCGGGCGCACGAAGACGTGGCTGGCGTGTGAGGAGCACCGCTCCTACTTGGAGGGTTACTTCAGGTACCGCTCGTTCCCCTACGAGGTGTCAGCTTTCGTCGCGCCCGATGAGGACTCAGGCGGCGAATCGTCTCACGACCACTGATCGAGGGGACGGTCGTTCCAGGTCAGGGCGTGCAGGCCCTTGGCCAGCTCGGAGGCCGAGGCCGGGGCGAAACCGGGAGCCCACTCGAAGGTGGACGTGCCCGTGTTGGACATGAAGTGCTTGGAGACGAGGTCCTCGTCGATGTCGGCGGACAGCCACGTGGCCAGCAGACGCGTGAGGGCACCGTGGATGACGAACACTGCGACGGCCTCGTCCCCCGCCTGCTCGCGAGCGGCCAGGCCCACGCGGCGCACGGTTTCCAGCGATCGGGCCAGGGCCTCGCGCCCGTTTTCGCCGCCCGGCATACGGTTGTCCAACTCCCCGGCGCACCACGACAGGGTCGTGTGCACGTAGAGGGACTGAGAGCACGGGTCGGCCGCCATTTCGAGATCGCCGGAGCGCAGCTCGCGGATGCCAGGGTGCACCTGCGGGGTCAGCCCGTAGGCGCTCGCCAGCGGGGCCGCGGTCAGACGCGTGCGGTGGAGCCCAGACAAAGCGATGACCGTGGGAGGAGGCGCAACCTCGGACTCCCATCGATCCGCGAGGCGCTGGGCCTGGAGAAGCCCTTCGGGAGTCAGTCCGAGGCCGGGGCGCACCGTATCGAGCGCGCCGAGGCGATTCGCGGGGGTCTGTCCGTGCCGTACCAGCACAATCTTCACTGCTGCTCCCAGAAAAGTCGTTCCATGACGGCGCGCGCCTTGCGTCCAGCGCGCAGCCAATCGTCTTCGAGGGCATTCAGCCCGCCGCTACCGTACCCGAGGATCGCTGCGAGGGCACGCAGCTCCGCGCTGTCACGAGGCAAGACGTCGAGCTTCACACCGCTCATGCGCCCAGTCGCCAGCGTGTTGGCCACGCGAATGCGGGTGGCCATGTCCCAGGCATCGAGAAGAGTCTGCGCGTCTTGAGCGCTGATCAGCTCGTGCTCCCGAGCGCTTCGAATCGCCTGCGTCGTCGAGGGCGTACGCAGTGCGGGGTTGTTTGTTCCTGCTCGCATCTGAATGAGCTGGATCGTCCACTCGACGTCGGTGAGGCCACCGGGTCCGAGCTTCACGTGACGAGCAGCTCAATGCCGCGCGGCAGGCGCTCGTTTTCCATGCGGGCTTTGAGCAAGCGAATGTCGCGCACGTCTGCCTCGCTCACTCCCCCGTACGCAAGCTCCGCGAAAAGTTCTCGAGCCTGATCGGCGAGGCTCCCCTCCCCGATCGGGCGCGCACGCACCGCCGCCTGTCTCTCCCACGTCGATGCCCAGCGCTGCGCATACTCACGGTGCGACTCGATCGTGCGGCTCATCGGGCCGTTCTTGCCCTCGGGCCGCAGATCGGGGTCGACGACAATGCCCAGCTGATTAGTCGCAGAGCCAAGGAGCTTCTTCACGCGGTTGACGATCGCCGTCGCGCTTGCCGCCGCCTCCGCGTCGGAAGCTCCGCCGACGGCCTCGTGCAGAGCAATCACGTCTGCGTCCGATGCGTACGAGCATTCCCGTCCGCCGTAGCGGCCCATCGCGACGAACACGACGTTCGCCCGCATCTCTCCCCGCCGCTCAGTTTCCTCCCGCTGCGCGATGGCGAGTGCTCCGAGAATTGCCGCATCCGTGGCGTCAGCGATCGCGTTCCCGCGAGGATCGACGCCGCCCAGCAGGTCACTCATCGCGCAACGCGTCAACTCGCGGGTGCGCACGGCGCGGACCCGAGCGGCGGCCTCCATCGCGTCGTCATGACGGTCGATGAGGGCGGCGACTTCTCGGGCCAACCGGTGCGGCTCACGCGGTGCCAGCTCAGCATCGTCGTCGAGCCACGCCACTGCCTCGGGACGCTTGGCGAGGGCATCCGCAATCCAGCGAGAGTTCGGAAGCATGGTCGTAAGCCTGTGGGCGGCCACTCCCGAGTCGCGCAGGAGCGCGAGGTACCAGTGCGAATCGCCGATGTCCTCGGACAGGATGCGGAAGTTCAGGAGGCCCATGTCGGGGTCCGCCCCACCAGCGAGCCACGAGATGAACACCGGGAGCAGGTGGCGCTGAATCGCCGCGCGCCTGCTCGTCCCCTGAGTGAGGGCTCCGATGTGCGTCAGCGCTCCCGCCGGATCACGGTAGCCGATCGCCGCCAGGCGATCGCGCGCACCATCTGCATGCAACGACACCTCATCCTCACTGAGCGACGCGGTCGCGGCGATGATCGGGCGGTAGAAGACGTCCTCGTGCAGAGCGCGCACGCGAGTGCGAACCTCGTTGATCGCAGCGCTGATCGACGCCGCATCGGGGAAGCGAGCGGGTCCCATCGCACGCCCGAGGACACGCAGCTCCCGTTCCTTATCGGGAATCAGGTGCGTACGGCGCATGCGGGGCAGCTGGGTGCGGTGTTCGACGGCCCGCAGGAATCGGTAGCACGAGGCGAGCTGACGCGCGTCGCTGCGTGCAATATAGCCGCCCTCGCGCAGCGCCTCGATCGCCTCCAGGGTCGACCTCACGCGCAGGAAGGCGTCGGTACGACCGTGAACGAGCTGAAGCAGCTGGACGGTAAACTCGACGTCTCGCAGACCGCCGCGCCCGAGCTTGAGCTCGCGCGACGCGTACGAACGCGAGATGTTGTCTTCGACGCGACGGCGCATCTGGCGTGCCGCCTCGACGAATCCTTCGCGCGTCGCCGCGCTCCACACGTAAGGCTGCGCGGCCTCCTCGAAGGCACGCCCGACGGCCTCGTCTCCCGCGCAGGCGCGGGCCTTCAGCAGCGCCTGGAACTCCCAGGTCTGCGCCCACTTGTCCCAGTACTGACGGTAGGACTCAACGGTGCGCACGAGCGCTCCGTTACGTCCCTCGGGGCGCAGGTTCGCATCCACCGTCCATAGCGGAGCTTCGGTTCCTGGGCCCGAGCAGGCGGAGGCGGTGGCAGCCGCGAGGCGCGTCGCGACCTCGAGGGCCACGCGCTCATCCCCATCCGCCCCGGCCTCGGCGACGTAGACAACATCGACATCGGAGATGTAGTTGAGTTCGCGTGCTCCCGTCTTGCCCATCGCGATGATCGCAAAGGGGACGAGCCCGCGCGGATCGATGTCCCGCCTCGCCAGGGCCAGGCCGGCCTCAAGGGTCGCGTCGACCAGGTCGGCAATGCGCCGACCGACCTCAGGCATAAGCCCTTCAGGATCGTCGCTCGTCAGGTCATCGGCGGCCAGGTACAGCAGGACCCGGCGATACGCGCCGCGCAGATCGTCCACCCGGGCATCCTCAGAGGCAACGAAGGCACCACGCTCCCCTCGCGTCGCGCCCACGGACGCGAGCATCACGCTCGAGGCCTCGCCGGGATCCTCCCAGATCGCCCGTGCACGGGCGGGATCGGCGATCACGTAGTCGCCCAGCCACTGGCTACCACCTAGGACAGCGCACAGGCGAGCGCGCGCACGCGAATCATCGACGAGTCCACGCACGAGGCCGGGGTCGGCCTCGTGCAGACGGATCGCCGCCAGCAGCGCCTGATCAGGGTCGGCACCCGCTCCCAAGTCCGCCCCCCAGACGTCTGCTCCACCGGGTAGCTCCTCGAAGAAGGAGAGGGCACGGCGTGGATCTAAGAAACCGGCGATCCGGAGCGAATCAGCGCTCACCGGGGAACAACCTTGAGGAATTGCTCGAGCTCCTGGCGAGTGATCTGCTGGCGGTATTCCGTCCATTCCTTGCGCTTGTTGCGGATGACATAGTCGAACACCTGCTCACCGAGGGTGGCGGCCACCAGGTCGGAGATCTTCATGGCACGCACGGCGTCCGCCAGCGACGCCGGTAGGGCGTGAATACCCATGACTTGACGCTCACGATCCGACAGGTCCCACACGTTGTCCTCGGCCTCGGGCATCAGCTCCATCTTCTTCTCGATGCCGTCGAGGCCTGCCGCGATGAGGACAGCGAACGCCAGGTAGGGGTTCGCACTCGGGTCAGGGGCTCGGTACTCAATGCGTGCCGCCGCGGCCTTCTTGGGCTTGTAGAGGGGAACACGCACGAGAGCCGAGCGATTCAGGTGCCCCCAGCACACGTAGGAGGGTGCCTCTCCCCCGCCCCACAGGCGCTTGTAGGAGTTGACGTGCTGATTGGTGATGGCCGCGATCTCCTCGGCATGGGCGAGAAGGCCCGCAATGAACTGACGCCCCGTCGTGGAGAGGCGGTACTGACCCGCCGGGGAGAAGAACGCATTTTCTTCGCCCTCGAACAGCGACAGGTGCGTGTGCATGCCCGAGCCCGGGTGCTCAATGAAGGGTTTGGGCATGAACGTCGCGACGAGCTCCTCGCGCAGCGCGACCTCCTCAATGAGGGTGCGCGCAGTCATGATGTTATCCGCTGCGCGCACGGGGTCAACGGCTCGCAGGTCAATCTCATTTTGTCCAGGCCCGCCCTCGTGGTGCGAGACTCAACCGGAATCGCCATGTCCTCAAGCATGCGCACGGCACGACGGCGGAAGTCGTTCGAATCGCCGCGTGCGACGTGATCGAAGTATCCGGCCTGATCGACGGGGATCATGCGATCGGGCGTCACCGGCTGACGCAGCAGGTAGAACTCGATCTCCGGGTGGATCATGACCCGGAAGCCGGCATCGGCGGCGCGCTCTACCGCCCGCTCAAGGACGCCGCGGGGATCGGAGGGAGCCGGGCGACCATCAGGCATGAGAACGTCGCAGAACATGCGAGCAACCGGATCCTCGTTGGAACGCCACGGGAGCAACTGGAACGTCGACGCATCGGGCTTAAGCAGCATGTCCGACTCGTAGACGCGCGTCAGGCCTTCGACGGCCGAGCCGTCAAAGCCAATCCCCTCAGCGAACGCCTCCTCAAGTTCACCCGGGTCAATCGAGATCGACTTCAAGACGCCCGCAACATCCGTGAACCACAAACGGATAAAGCGAATGTTCTTCTGCGCGACCTCGCGCAGCACGTATTCCTGATGCGAATCCACCGGTACCCTCCCGTTGAGAAAAGAACGGGCCGACCGCAGGGACTGCGGTCGGCCCGGCATGGTTCCAGTCTACTTGCCCAGGTTGAAACCCTTCGAGATGGATTCAAGTGCGCCGGTGAGATCGGAGGGAAGCATCCACAGCTTGGACGCCTGACCGTCAGCAATCTTCGGCAGCATTTCGAGGTACTTGTAGGACAGGAGCTCGGGCGTGGCCTTGCCAGCGTTGATCGCCGCGAAGACGGTCTGGATGGCCTCGGACTCGCCCTGTGCGCGCAGGATCTGCGCCTGGCGAGCACCCTCGGCCTGGAGGATCAGGGCCTCCTTCTGACCCTTGGCCTGCAGCACCTGAGCCTCCTGCTGGGCGGAAGCGGCCAGAACGGCGGCCTGCTTGGCACCCTCGGCCTTCTTGATCTGCGCCTCACGCTCGGCCTCGGCGGTCAGAATCGTGGCGCGCTTCGTACGCTCCGCCGTGATCTGCTGCTCCATGGCGGCCAGGACTCGCGGCGGCGGCTCGATCGACTTGAGCTCCACGCGGGTCACTCGAATACCCCACGGGCCCGTGGCCTCGTCAAGGACACCACGCAGCTGCTTGTTGATCGACTCACGCGAGGTCTGCGTCTGCTCCAGGTCCAGCGAACCGATGAGGTTACGCAGCGTCGTCGCGGTCAGCTGTTCAATCGCCTGCAGGAAGTTGGCGACCTCATAGGTCGCGCTGCGCGGATCCGTGATCTGGAAATAGATGACGGAGTCGATCGAGACCATCGCCTGGTCGGCGGTGATGACGGGCTGAGGCGGGAAGTTCGCGACCTGCTCGCGCAGATCGACACGAGCGGCGACGCGGTCCACGAAGGGGACCAGCAGGTGGAAACCGCCCTGCATAACCGCCTGGTACCGGCCAAGGCGCTCGACAACGTAGGCCTGCGCCTGCGGGACAATGCGCACCGCGCGGACCAGCGAGACAACGACGAAAACGATGAGAGCAAAGATAACGACCAGGGCGATGTTGCCGATGAGGTCAACGGAACTCATACCGTCTTTCCTTTCTTATCAAACAAATGGGGCGCGACTCAGGACGCGGGGTCGGCATAGGGGTGCGTGGGGGCGAGTTGCGTGGGTTCGACGGCGCTCACGACGGCGGTTGCACCGTCGATGCGATCAACACGAACTTCGGTGCCAACGGGCAGCGTTGACCCCTCGGTGCGCGCGCTCCACTCTCCACCGGAGAACTGGATACGTCCGTGGCGCTCGCCCACGGCCTCGGTCACGTAACCGGTCTTGCCAATCAGGCCGTCAGTGTTGCTCGGAACGTAAGCGCTGGACCGGTCGATACGACCCTTCAGGAAGGGACGCAGGATGACCAAAAGGGCGATCGAGACGACAATGAAGACGATAACCTGAATCGTCAGGTTCGCGCCGCACGCGCCGGCGATGCCCGCGGCCAGCGCGCCAATCGCAAACATGAGGAACACGAAGCTCACGGCCATAACCTCGACAATTCCGCAGACGAGGGCACCGAGAATCCACAGCCACCAGGTACTCATCACACCTTCCCTTTCAGTCGGTGACGCCGCGCGCCCACCAGCGCCCGTCAGCGTTTCCAGCGAGCAGAGGCATGCCGTACACCTCTGACAGGTTGACACCGGTCAGGACGTCGTCGATCGGCCCCTGATGCGCGATCGCGCCGTTCGACATGATCGCACAGTGCGTGACACCCGCGGGGATCTCTTCGATCTGGTGCGTGACCAGGATGACCTGCGGTGACTTCGAACCCGCCATGATCTCTGACAGAGCGGCGATCAGCAGCTCACGCGCACCCAGGTCGAGGCCCGACGTCGGCTCGTCGAGAATGAGCACCTCCGGGTCGGTCATGAGAGCGCGCGCCAGCAGCACGCGCTGGGCCTCGCCCTCAGAGAGCGTCGAAAACTCGCGCTGGGCCAGGTGCGAGACACCGAAGATGTCCATGAGCGCATGGGCGCGCTCGTCGTCGACCTGCTCGTATTCCTCGTCGTGGGCGACCGCCAGGCCCCAGGCAGCGCTGCGGACCGTGTCGAGGACCGTCTGGGTCGGCACGATCTTGGCCCCCACCGCCGCGGAGGACAGCCCCACGCGCGTCGCGATCTCGGCCGGATCAGCATCCAATAAATTGGTTTCTGACACCGTCACCTCTCCACTATCGGGAGCGATACGGCCCGAGGCCACGCGCGCCAGCGTGGTCTTGCCGGCGCCATTCGGGCCGACGATGACCCAGTGCTGGCGCGGGCGCGTCGACCACGAGACGTCGGACAGGACCTGCGTGTCCCCGCGTTGGAGAGACACGTGAGAAAGATTCAGGACGTAAGTCATGTATCCAGCCTAGTCGTCTGTCGGGTGACGTGCGCCCTAAACGAGCGAACGGTACAGCTCGGCGGTCTTGACTCCGATCGCTTCCCAGGAGAAGTGATCGCGGGCTCGAACGAGGCCGGCCTCACCCATGCGGCGTCCCAGCTCAGGATCGTCAAGGACACGCACCAGTCGATCAGCCATCGCTTCCTCGAAGGCACGAGGATCAAGCGGCGTTCCCGTGCCGTCCTGCATCTGCTCGATCGGGACGAGGTAGCCGGTCTCCCCATCGACGATGACGTCGGGGATGCCACCGGTCGCGGTACCGACGACGGGCAAACCGAGAGCCATCGCCTCCAGGTTGACGATGCCGAGGGGCTCGTACACAGACGGCGTGATGAAGACCTGAGCCGAGGACAGATCGCGGCCACCTCGGGCTGGGGAAGCATCTCGGAGATGAGAACGACGCCCGAGCGGCGAGCACGCAGCTCGGCGACGAGGCCCTCCACCTCCGCGGCGATCTCGGGCGTATCGGGAGCACCAGCGCACAGCACGAGCTGAACGTCATCGGGCAGCAGCTGAGCCGCGCGCAGGAAGTAGGGCAGGCCCTTCTGGCGAGTAATGCGACCGACGAACACGACCGTGCGACGCGACGGGTCAATGCCGTGCTCGGCAAGAACGCGTGCGCGCAGCTCCTCGCCCGCCTCGCCCTCGGGGGCGTGCCACTTGTTCAGATCGATACCGTTGTGAATGACATGCACGCGCTCGGGATCAACGCCCGGGTAGCAGCGCAGAATATCGTCGCGCATGCCGTTCGAGACCGCGACGATCGCGCTCGCAGCCTCGTAGGCGGTCTTCTCCACGTAGGACGACAGGCGGTAGCCGCCGCCGAGCTGCTCAGCCTTCCACGGGCGCAGGGGCTCGAGTGAATGCGCCGAAATAACGTGCGGGATGTCGCCGAGAAGCGACGCAACGTGCCCAGCAAAGTTCGCGTACCAGGTGTGGGAATGGACCAGGTCAGAACCCTCGCACGCGGCGGCAATCTCGAGGTCAACACCGAGCGTGCGCAGGGCGGCGTTCGCTCCGGCAAGCTGAGGCAGATCAGCGTGTCCGGTCACGCCCGGGTCAGCTCCGTCGGTGCCCGGTTCGCGCGGACCGTCGAAGGCCTGGACGCGCAGGTCATCGACGAGGCCACGCAGGACCTTGGCCAGTTCGAGCACGTGAACACCGGCTCCTCCATAGACGTGAGGCGGGTATTCGCGGGTAAGGAGATCAACGCGCATGGTGGGGTCCTTCCGACGGGAGCGACGTGTGAGACTCATCGTATCCGATCTCACGTCGTCGCCGGTCGAAAACGAGACGGTGTAGCAATCGATAGACATTTGTAATACAGTGTGACCACTCCCACGGGTCCGCGCCGATGCGGATCCACTCGACCAACGAAGAGGTGCCACATGGCAAAGAACCACGTCCTGGCAATCGTTCTCGCGGGCGGTGAGGGTAAGCGACTGATGCCCCTGACGAATGACCGCGCAAAGCCGGCCGTTCCTTTCGGTGGCCACTTCCGCCTGATCGATTTCGCTCTGTCGAACATCGTGAATTCCGGATACCTCAAGATTGTTGTCTTGACGCAGTACAAGTCCCATTCACTCGACCGTCACGTTACAAAGACCTGGTACACGTCTCCCCTACTCGGCAACTTCATTGCCCCTGTACCGGCTCAGCAGCGTCGCGGCCCGCACTGGTACCTGGGTAGCGCAGATGCCATCTACCAGTCGCTGAACATCGTCGACGATGAGCAGCCGGAGTACATCGTCATCATCGGTGCGGACAACATCTACCGCATGGACTTCTCGCAGATGGTCCAGCACCACATCGATTCGGCCTGCCCGCCACGGTCGCCGGCATCCGTCAGCCGATCGAGCTTGCTTCGGCGCTCGGCGTCATCGACGGCGAGAACGGCGTCGTCAAGAACTTCCTCGAGAAGCCGAAGAACGCCGTGGGACTGCCCGACGATCCGACTAAGGTTCTCGCCTCCATGGGCAACTACGTGTTCACCACGAAGGACCTGGTCAACGCTCTGCGTGAGGATGCGTCCAACCCCGATTCGAAGCACGACATGGGCGGCAACATCATCCCGTGGTTCGTCGAGCGCGGCGAGTGCGGCGTCTACGACTTCCAGGACAACGACGTGCCGGGGTCGACCGACCGTGACCGCGACTACTGGCGTGACGTCGGTACGCTGGACGCCTACTACGAGGCGAACATGGACCTGATCTCGGTGCACCCGGTGTTTAACCTGTACAACCGCGAATGGCCGACCATGACGATGATCGACGGTTCGCTGCCGCCGGCCAAGTTCGTGTACGGCGATGCGGATCGTCTGGGTCACGCGATCGACTCGTTCGTCTCACCCGGCGTCATCGTCTCCGGTGGCGAGATCGTGCGCTCGGTCATTTCCCCGAACACCTACGTCCACTCGTGGGCGAAGATCGAGGATTCGGTCGTTATGCACGGCTGTCGCATCGGCCGCTCGGCCCGGGTCGTGAAGACGATTCTGGATAAGAATGTCGTCGTTGAGGAAGGCACCGTCGTCGGTGTCGACCTTGACCACGATCGCGAGCGTGGCTTCACCGTCACCGAGTCTGGTATTACGGTCGTTCCCAAGGGTGCGGTCGTCCGCAAGTGAGCATGACTCACCGTCTCGATGAGCCGGGTGCTCCGCTGCTGTGTGCCAGCGGGGTGCCCGGCCTCGTCGTCACCGACGTCGATTCGACCCTGATCCGTCAGGAGGTCATCGAGGAGCTCGCAGGCGCTGCGGGCACTCGTGAGCGGGTCGCCGAGATTACGTCTCGTGCGATGAATGGCGAGCTCGATTTCGCGGAGTCTTTGCGCGAGCGCGTCGCAACCCTGGCGGGCGTTCCCGAGTCTGTCTTCGGCGATGTGCTGTCCACCATCTCCCCCACGACGGGGGCACGTGAACTGATCGACGCTGTTCACCGGTCCGGCGGAAAGTTCGGCGTCGTCTCGGGCGGGTTCGAAGAAGTGGTCGCTCCCCTGGCGGCCTCCCTCGGTATCGATTTCTACGCGGCGAACCGCCTCGAGGTCGCCGACGGCGTGTTGACGGGCCGCGTCCTCGGGCGCATCGTGACCTCCCAGGTGAAGGTCGACTGCCTACGTTCGTGGGCCTCGTCCCTCGGGGTCCCCCTCGAGCGAACGGTCGCGATCGGCGACGGGGCGAACGACGTCCCCATGATGCACGAGGCCGGGGTCGGTATCGCGTTCTGCGCGAAGCCCGCCGTGCGCGAGCAGGTGTCGGTCCAGCTCAACGCTCCGGATCTGTCTCTGGCAATCGCTCCCCTCGGCCTCGCCTAGGAGGAAACGCTAGGGTTCGCGCGTGTCGGTCAGGCGGATCATGTGCCCATCCCACCCATCGCGCCAGGCGCGGGCATACTCGAGGATCGCCGCCGGGTAGATCTCTCCATCGATCTGGGCGGCGGCCTCGTCAATATCCCACCAGGCCTGAGTGTCGATGACGGAGCGTTCCAGCTCAGTCCATCCTTCCCTGCTCAGCGCGGTCGAGGGTGCCTGCGCGATGAAAAACCACTCGTCCTGCCGGGCGGTGACCGCCAGGAAGTCGAACTCGGCGGTCCGGTAGAGGACGGGACCCACCAGGTCTTCAGGAGCCAGCTTAATGCCGGTTTCTTCAGAAACCTCACGCACGGCTGCGGCGCGCGGGCCTTCCCCCTCTTCGATGCCGCCACCGATCGTGAACCACCAGAACCGCTCCGGTTGATCTTCGTCGTGGCCCTTGGCCAATAGGACCCGTCCACGGTCGTCAAACAGAAGGACGCGGGCGGCCTCCCGGTGGGGATAACCGTCCGCGTCCACAGGCCAGTCGAGTGCGCTCATGCCTCCAGGGTAGCCCGGTGGCGGCGCAGTCCCCACACGAGGAGGGCGACGCTCACGACGAACACCGGGATTTCGATGGCGCCGTAGGTCAGGTTCCACGAGTCTTCGGGAGCCAGGAACCCCACGCCGTTGGCCTGAGCGTGCAGCGCGAGCGCTCCGACAAAGCCCAGGGCACCGGCGAGGATTCCACGCATCGCGCTATTGGCACGCAGGACGGCCCAGGCCAGCGCGTAACCGAACACGCCGGTGAAGATAGCGTGAGCGTAGGCACCGAGGATGGCGCGTACGAGGAACGATTCCCACAGTCCACCCATGCCGTCTTCGAGGGCACTCACGTAGTAGCCCACGTCCTCGCCCCAGGCGAAGCCGATGCCAACAAGGGCACCGAGAACGCCACCCTGTGCGGGCCGCTCGATCAGCTTACGTGCAGCCACAATCAGCGCGAGGACGCCGAGGCCTTTGCCGGTTTCCTCGACGACGGGTCCCGTCAGCACGGACGTCACACAGTCAACGGTACTTTCCGCTAAGCCAGAGTCTTCAACAGCGGAATCCAAAAAGCCGTTTCCGAAGCCGGCAAAAATGAGAGCACCGCCGGTTCCCCAGGCGAACGCGGCGAGCCATGCGAGAACCGAAGGCTTCATGCGCGCCCACGCACCGAGGAATACGAGGCCCACGACTGCGCTCAGCGTCGAGGCTCCGACCGCAAGCCAAGCATCGGAGGACGAGACTCCGGCCAGGGCGTTCGAAAATTCATAGATAGCCGCCGGGATACTCACTGCGATCAGCACGGCGGAGCAGATGATCAACGCCCAGGAACGTGGGCGCATCGACAGTTCATCAGTCACTGAGGTTTCCTTTCTGTTGCCGCCCATCGTGCCCCATGTTCCTGTGCGTCGCCTATGAGGGGACGATGGAACTGCCGTGAGAAGGCGCTGACTCGAAAGGCGTGCACCAGTGGCCTCCAAGAAAGCCTGCCGTTGCCTCAGCTCGTCTGAAGCACCCCGCTACACCAGCTCAATGCTGCGCGTCAGGCGACCTGCGCCCGACCGGCAACGGCGTTTGTGACATCCTTTTGTTGCTCCGCGATCGAGGTCAGTCGCAGGAATTCGCGCCGGTTGTCGACGGCATCAGCCAGCATCTGACGATCGTTCTCAATTCTCGAGGGATCGGCACCATGACGAGCCATGAGGCGCTGGTCAAGGCCGAGGGAGGCCAAGTCGGACAAGAAGGCGCGCATCGCACGCTTCGCATTCCGACCACCCTGGGCAGCCCACTTGAAGGCAGCCTTACGCGCGCGACGATCGGTCGCCATCGACACTTCGCCGGGAAGGATCCATCCGGTGCGCACGTACGGGACCAGGCCGTCGCGAATGTGGAGGGCCTCCCGTCTAGCAGCTCGCAGCAGCAGAATAGACCAGAGAAGGAACCCAGGAACACCCACCACGAGATACATCGCGATGAAGCCGAATCCGGATCCGGTCAGGGCGGTGCTTCCATTCCACACGAAGTGAATGAGCATCGCGAAGAACCAGAAGATGATCACGATAGCGGTCTTCGACCAGCCCCGCTTGAACTTGAGGAGGGCGAGCGCCAGTCCGATGCCCGTCATCGAGGTTGCCATCACGTGCAGGAAGGGCCCCAGCAGGGCACGAACGACGAATACAAAGACGAGGGTCTGTGTACCTTGTCCCTCGGTGCGCAGGAAGTACAGGATGTCCTCGAAGAATAGGAACCCAGCTGCCGAGAACCCCGCGTACACGACACCGTCGAGCACCGAGTTGATGGAGTTGCGTCGTACAACGACGATGATAAGGACACCGATCCCCTTGAGGGACTCCTCCACGAGGGGCGCGATGAATGCAGCGCCAAGTGCCTCAGCGCGGTCGATGTCGCCGATTGTGGCGGCGATGTCCGCGCTCAGCGCCGTGTTCATAATCATCGCCGACAGCGTCGCCACGCCTCCGCCCCAGAGGAACATCGCGAGCTTCGTCGTCCACGGTTCGGGTTCCCAGCGATCGATGCGCTGGAGGAATCCGACGACGATCACGAGGGCGACGAGGGACAGCAGCGTCGTCTTCACGAATGACGTCACACTCGAAGACTCGGGCGCCAGACCGAAGATAATGATGCCGATTGTCCCCAGCACGCCGATCGTCGTCATGACGACCTCGAACCAGGGGAAGGAGTGCGCGGGCTTGGGAGGCTGCCAGACGGGAGCGACATCGTCGGCGCCGGCGCCGAGACGCCGTCAGTGGAGTCGATCGTGGCGCTGCTGATCTTGCTGAGGCGATAGTCCTCGCCGGGTCCTCCCCAGTGGGTCGCGTGCATGTCAGTAACCTCGTCCGCCAGTTCGCGTGTCATCATCAAAGTCAATCGGCTCGGGAATCGGAGCATGCCCGGCCAGTCGCAGCAATTTTACCATTCGTGCGGAACGCAGGGCGCGAACTCCCGCGACATCCACGTTATGCACGTTGCGTGTGAGCTCGATGCGATAGCACGTCGCATCCAACGCTTCCAGGCGCGCACCGGCCTCAGGATCCGACGCAATCCGCGCCCGTTCTTCGGGGGTGAGAGTCTCACGGATTGCCCGGGACAGGGCGGATGCACGCTCCAAACGCGTCGCGACGTCGACACGATCGCCCTGGCGTTGCGCCGCAGTTCGGCGGTCGAGGCCATCGGTGGTGAGCTGGTCTCCCCCGTCCTGAATGTAGGCGCGTGCGGCGTCGGCGAGGCCAGAGCCTTCCAGCCCGGCGCTGCGGCTCAGCAGGTCCGCCTCAGAGGCCCGGCGCAGCAGGAGCCGCGAGAGAGAGTCGCGCGAAGCAAGGATGCGCTGATGGAGCCGGTCCAATCTGCGCGCACGCGTAATCGCGAATCCAGCGACGATGCCGAGCGCGATGACGGCGAATACTACAGCGACGAGCAGCCAAGGTGAGAGCGAGATCATGCGAGTTCCGCCCCTTCTTCTCCGCGGCCTCGGATCAGGTCACGTGCCCGGCGCGTTCCCGAGTCGGCGGGACTTCCCATCGCGATCGCCAGCTTGTAGACCTCGAAGACCTTATCCGCCACAACCTCCCAGTCATACTGCGCCGAGGAGCGAGCTCCGGAAGCGGACAGCTCCTCAAGGTGCTCACGATCACTGAGCAGGTCGATGAGCGTACGTGCGAGCGAGTCGCTATTACCCGTCTCGAAGAGTGCGCCGGCTCGCCCGTCCTCAAGTACCGCGCGGAACGCGGGGATATTCGAGGCAACGACAGCCGTATGGGCCGCCATCGCCTCGACGAGGACGATGCCGAAAGACTCGCCGCCCGTCTGCGGAGCGACATAGATGCTGGCGCCCGCGAGCAAGGATTCCTTCTCCTCGTCGCTGATTCCTCCCAGGAAGGACACGGAATCACCAAAGCGCTCGACGGCCTGGCGGATCTCCGGGGCGTCTCCTCGTCCGGCAATCAGGAAACGAGCGCCTGGGAAACGCTCGAGCACACCAGCGATGGCACCGGCGAAAAATGCTCAGGCCCTTGCGGGGCTCATCGAGGCGGCCGAGGAACACGATGACCGGACGTTCATCGGTTGCTACCCACTGGTCAAGGGGCTGCGCGCTGCGGAACGAGGCCGTCTCGACCCCGTTCGGAATGATGACGGCATCGCCGCCGTGATGCTCGATCAGCGTTCGACGAGCCTCCTCGGACACGGCGATGCGTACTCCAATGCGTTCCATGTACAGGCGCATGGGAGCGGACGCAATTGCGCGCGAGACCGACCGGCCGAGGGCCGCGTGGAATGTTCCCACGAGAGGGGCGCTCGACAGCATAGCGGCCGCCATGGAGACCGAGGGAACGACAGGCTCATGGACGTGCACGACATCGAAATCGTTATCAGCCAGCCAACGGCGAGTCCGCGCGAGCGCCTTCGGTTTCACAGAAATATTGGCCACCGATCCGTTGAAGGGAATCGACACGGACGAACCGGCGGACGTGATCCACTCGGGCAGGTCCTCCGAGGTCGACGGCGTCAGCACCCGAACGTCGTGTCCGCGCGAACGCAGCTTCAACGCGAGGTCTCGAATGTGGAAGCCCACTCCCCCGGGCACGTCCCAGGAATACGGGTTCACGATTCCGATCTTCATCGATTCTTCCTCTCGTGCTCGGCCCTCGCGCGCGCCAGGCGCTCGGGGTCAAGATCCTCCACATACACGCGCTGCATCATGTGCCAGTCCTGCGCCTTGGGCGCCATCATGGCGGCAAATTCGTCTACCCATGCCTGCGTGAGGGCCTCGACGCGGTTGAGGCCGGGTCGTTCCCGGTCAGCGGCACTGATCGGCCCAACACAACGCACGCGGACATCCGCCCCGGTCGGCGTCTCATTCTCGTACGTGATACAGGCGACAAAGAGGGGACGCTCCAGCTTGGTCGCGAGCGCAGCGGGCCCCGCGGCGACGAGTGCCCGCCGCGTACCAAGATCAACCTCGATGCCCGAACCCGAAATATCCCGGTCTGCAAGAAGCGGGACGATGACGCTACGGCCGCGCACGCGCTCAACGAGGGTGGAAAAGACCGATTCCCCCTTTGCGACGCCGATGATCTCCATGCCGAGGCCTTCGCGCAGCGCCACGAAACGTTCAAACAGTGAGGGAGGCTCCACCTTCTCGGCCACGGTCACGATGCCACGACCGTGTGCGCACACCCACGCGCCGGCGCGATCCCAGCTGCCGGAGTGTCCGAGAGCGAGCACAACCGGGCCATCTGCGCTGGCCGCGGCCAAGGCCTCGAACCCCTCGAAAGAGACCCCCTCGAGCAACGGTGCGCCGCCGCGCGAGCCAAGCATCAGCTGTTCGGCGTAGTTGCGAATGTGGGAGCGAACTGCGGCGCGCAACTCGTCGGACGACGGCTCCGTTCCAGTCAAACGCGCCATGTTCACGCGCAGTCGATCAATCGTCGCGCCCCCGCACCTGGCCGCAATCGATGCGCCAGTGTCCGCCATGCGCATGACGACACGCAGCGGGAGGCGAGGAGCGACGGCGAAGGCGAGCGACAGGGGCGAAACACTCACGGTGTCCCCTCGTCGATGTGACGGGCGGTGAACCAGATGCGCTGGCAGACGGTCACGAAGGATGCAAACGCCACCCAGGTGAGGCCAGCCGCAAACACCCACTCGGGCAGACCAAGGCTCATAAGGATCGCAGTGCCCATGCCGATGATGAGCCGGTCCGTGCGCTCGGCTATGCCCAGCTTGGCGACGACGCCAACGGATTCCGCGCGGGCGCGCGCGTAGGGAACGGCGGCGGCACCGACAATTGAGCAGATGCCGGCGATGATCGCCCACGTGCGCACGAACGAGTTCTCCATCTGGAAGACCGCGTAGGCGGTGAGGGAGCCAAACACGGCTCCGTCACCCAGACGGTCGAGCGTCGAATCGAGGAAAGCCCCAAAACGTGTGCCCCCCGTGGTCATCCGTGCGAGCGTGCCGTCAACGGAGTCTCCGAACATGACGACGGCCAGGGCGATACCGCCCTGCCAGATCCATCCCTGAGGAATGCAGATGAGCGCGATTGCGACCGTCGCAACGGTGCCCGCGACCGTCACCATATTCGGTGTGACGCCGAACCGTGCAAGAACGCGAGCGAGAGGCGTAAAGATTGCCTTCGTAATGGAACGTCCGTGGTTTCCGAGCATCAGTCCTCCTTCGGCCAGGCGGCAGCCAACCGGGCGCGAGCGTCCTCCAGGAGCTCAGGCACGGCCTTCGTCTGCGCGATAATCGGCAGGAAGTTCGCGTCCCCCAGCCAGCGCGGAACGACGTGCTGGTGCAGGTGAGCGGCAATACCGGCCCCGGCCACCTCACCCTGGTTCATGCCCAGGTTGAAACCCGCCGGAGACGCGACCTCACGGGTGACGCGCATGGCCATCGCAGTCAGGTTGCCCAGCTCCACGCGTTCCTCGTCAGTGAGTTCGGTGTAGTCGGAGACATGACGATACGGGCACACGAGCAGGTGCCCGGAATTGTAGGGGAACAGGTTCATGAGCACGAAGCACGTGTCGCCCCGGTAGACGATCAGTCCCGTCTGGTCGTCCTTACCGGGCGCCGTGCAGAACGGGCACCCGACATCCGAGGAATCGGCGGGCTTGCCTTCACCGCGGATGTAGGCCATCCGGTAGGGGGTCCAAAATCGACCGAAGCCGTCCGGGACGCCCGCCAGCGAGCGGGCATCCTCGGTCGGCAACGGGCCGTTCGGGGTCCCGATCAAGTCGGAACCGGCGTCGCGGCTCATGGTGCTCACGCCTCGTCGAGGCCGTCGATCTGGTCGGCGTTGTTGCGCTGCTCGATGTGCGACACAATCAGCTCGACCGCGCGATCAACGGCGACGCCGTTGTGCTGCGAGCCGTCACGCAGACGGAAGGAGACCGCGCCCGCCTCGACATCCTCGCCACCGGCGATGAGTGTGAAGGGGATCTTATCCTTGGAGGCGTTGCGAATCTTCTTGCCGAAGCGGTCGTCCGACAGGTCGGTCTCGACGCGCACACCGTGCTCGCGCAGCTTCGCGGCGACGTCCTTGACGTAGCCGTCGAAGGCCTCGGCAACGGGGATGAGGCGGACCTGGACGGGCGAGAGCCACGCCGGGAAAGCGCCCGCGTAGTGCTCGGTGAGAACGCCGATGAAACGTTCGACGGAGCCGAGCTTGGCGGAGTGGATCATCACGGGGCGCTGACGAGTTCCGTCGGCCGCCGTGTACTCCAGGTCGAAGCGGTCGGGCTGGTTGAAGTCGTACTGAATCGTCGACATCTGCCAGGTGCGGCCGATCGCGTCCTTGACCTGCACGGAGACCTTGGGGCCGTAGAAGGCGGCACCGCCCGGATCGGGAACGAGGTCAAGGCCGGTCGCGGCGCAGGCGTCTTCGAGGGCCTTCGTGGCGGCCGCCCAGTCCTCGTCCGAACCGATGAACTTGTCCTTCTTCTTGCCGTCCTCGTCGCGCGTGGACAGCTCCAGGTAGAAGTCCTTGAGGCCGAAAGCCGAGAGAATCGAGAGGAAGAACTCGATCTGCGTGCGGATCTCCTCCGAGGCCTGCTCAGGGGTGCAGTACGTGTGCGAATCGTCCTGCGTGAAGCCGCGCATGCGGGTCAGGCCGTGGACGACGCCGCTCTTCTCGTAGCGGTAGTCGTGGCCCAGCTCGTAGAAGCGCAGAGGCAGTTCGCGGTAAGAGCGTCCGCGGGAGCGGAAGATCAGGTTGTGCATCGGGCAGTTCATGGCCTTGAGGTAGTACTCCTGGCCTGCCTTGGTCACGTTGCCCTCCTCGTCGCGCTCTTCGTCGACGAGCATGGGCGGGAACATCGTGTCCGCGTAGTAGGGCAGGTGACCCGACGTGTGGAACAGCCCACCCTTGGAGATTTCGGGGGTGTGCACGAAGTCGAAACCGGCCTTCTTGTGTCGGTCGGTCACGTAGGACTCAATCTCGTGGCGCAGGATGCCACCCTTGGGGTGGAACACGACGAGGCCGGGGCCGATCTCCTCGGGGAAGGAGTAAAGATCCAGCTCGGCGCCGAGGCGACGATGGTCGCGGCGTTCGGCTTCCTTGATGCGCTCCTGGTAGGCGACGAGGTCTTCCTTGGAGGCCCAGGCCGTGCCGTAGATGCGCTGGAGCTGATCGTTCGACTGGTCGCCCTTCCAGTAGGCCGCCGAGGCCTTGGTCAGCGCAAAGCCGTTGCCGATGAGCTTGGTGGAGGGCAGGTGGGGGCCGCGGCACAGGTCCTTCCAGGCGACGGAGCCGTCGCGTCGGACGTTGTCGTACATGGTGAGCGTGCCGCCGCCGACCTCGACGGATGCACCCTCGGCACCCTTGCCCTTCGTGGTAACGAGCTCGAGCTTGTAGGGCTGCTCGGCCAGCTCGCGGGTGGCCTCCTCCTCGGAGATCTCGCGGCGCACGAAGCGCTGCCCTTCCTTGATGATGCGCTTCATGCGCTTCTCGAGGTCGCGCAGCAGCTCGGGGGTGACCGCGTCGATGTTGCCGAAGTCGTAATAGAAGCCGTCGGTGATGAAGGGGCCGATGCCCAGGTTCACGTCGGGGAAGACATCCTGCACGGCCTGTGCGAGCACGTGGGTGGCGCTGTGGCGCAGGATATTCAGGCCGTCCTCGCTTGCCAGAGTGATGGCCTCGACGGTCGTTCCTGCTTCCAGAGGCGTCTCGAGGTCGCGCGGCGTGCCGTCGACCTTGATGGCGACGACGTCGCGCGACTTCTCGAACCACGTCGTGCCCGTGGTCCCCGCCGGTACGGTCTGTTCGTGTCCGTCAATGACGAGCGAGATATCGGGCACTGTGTCTCCTAGTTTCGTTAGATACGCGAGATTGTGTTGCGAATAGAATTCTAGCCCCGTGGCGGGCCCGCTTCAGGAGCGGGCGCGCCAGTCCTTCAGAGCCTTTGCGGCGCTGAGGGCACGGTATGTGGCCTTCTTGATGGGCATGTCCCAGCCGCCGGGCACGTCTGTGAAGTGCGAGGCAAAGGCGCTCTTGTACTTTCCGACGCTGTAGAGTTCGGGGCAGCGCGGCGAGTGGGCGCCCATCAGGTCGAATTCGCGCACGCCGTCACGGGCAAGGAATTCGGCGGCCAGGAAGTCCAGGACCGGGGGCTGACGCAGGCGACGGCCGGCCTCGGTCGAAGCGCCGTACTCGGCCTGCGCGCGGATTCCCTCGACGAGGCAGAAGTCCCAGCAGAGGATGTTTCCGTCGGCGTCACGCATCGAGAAGATACGCGCGTGCTTCGGGCCCAGCGTCTGAAGCAGGCTGAGGTAGTACTCCTTGGGGTGAGGACGGAAGCCGTCACGCTTGGCGGTCTCCTCCATGACGGCGTAGTACTCATCGATGACCTGCGCCGCGTTTGGGTGTCCTCATGGAACGTCACGCCCTCGGCCTTGCCCTTCTTGAGGCCGGAGCGGATCGAGCGCTTACCCGCCTTGGGCATAGCGGCGAGGATCGCTTCCTCGGTCTTGCCGGAGGTATCGATGACGACAGTACGGTCGTAGGAGATCGTCTGCAGCGGCATGCACAGGTCGGGGTGCTGATAGATGGCATGCAGGCGCACGAAGGCGACGGTCTTGTCCTTTGCCTGAATCTCGCGCACAAGGTCCGCGCGCAGAGCAGCTTCGCGCTCCGGGCTCGCTTCCTTGACCCACGCGGGTCCCCACTTTGCCCACAGGTAGTGGACACCGCGCACCGAATACTTGTACAGGGTGATGAACGCGATCTTGGCATCATCCTCGCACCAGGCGTAGCGTCCCCACACTCCGTGGCCCTGGGATTCCTCAAACGCCTCCCACACGCACGCCTGTTCGATGGGTAGGGAGCGGTCCTGGAAGCCAGAGACCGCGGCGATCTTGTCGTCCTGCGAGATGGGCACGAGTGCGGTTGTCGTCATGGTGTCCTCGTTGGTCGGAATTATCGGTCGCGTAGGAAGTCAGTCTATCAGGGGCATCTCCCCCGCCGACGAGGCCGGGACCGGGCAGGGGAAGGGACGTGACGTCAGTAGGACGTCTCGGTGGGCTCCGGGTAGTAGCGCGCAAACTTCCGTCGGTGGTTCTGCTTCTGGAGCCACACGGTGAGGTTGCGGCGCAGGTCTTTCTCCGTCGGATTCAGGAGCAGATCAAAACGCCGGCCCTCACGGATGATGCGCTTGACGCGCGCGCGCAGATCCTGATCGGTGATGTAGTGCAGCAGCAGGGAGTCTGGGACGAGGGTGTAGAGAATCTCGTCAGTCGCCTGGGTCTGCTCGCAGGCCTTGCCGTCGATAAGGTCCTCGACCATCGGGATCATCGGGTTCAGCCGGCGGCGGCCATGTACCAGTTGTTGCGGCCGATGCGCGGGTTCACCTCAAAGAACAGCGCTCGTCCATCCCTGGGATCGATCTTCACGTCAAAGTTCGCGAAGCCGCGGTACCCGTTCTCGGTCAGCAAGGAGCAGGCATCGCGCCACAGCCTCGGGAAGTCCTCGGTGATCATGGCCACGGGGTTCCCGATCATCGTGGGCGCGTGGTCTTCGAGGAGGACACGCGCCGAACCGATCAGCGTGACTTCTCCGCGAGAATCCACGTAGGCGGTGATCGAGCGCATGGCCGTGTTATCGCCGGGAATCAACTCCTGCACCAGGAAGGTATCGCGGAAGCCCGCAGCCTTCAGGGTCCCCCACAGCTGGGTGAGTTCCTCGGCCGTGTCGATGAACCAGATCTTGCGCTTGCCCTCAAACTCGAGCACATCGTAAGGCTCGCCCTTCGCGGACTTAGCAACCACCGGAAAAGTGAAGGGAATCTCAGGAGCGGCCCAGGCCTCGTCCTCCACGCCGGAGAAGTCTACCTCGACCGTGCCCGGCGTAGCGATCCCCGCACGCTCGCACGCGCGGGCGAACTCGGCCTTATCGGTCAGCCGATCCATGACCTCCTCGGTAGGGAACGGCAGCGCGTAGTGACGCGAGAGCGTCTCCATATTCCGTGCCACGAACGCCGAGAAGATGTCGTGGTTGGCCATCAGGATGAGCTTCTTATCCGAATGCTCGCCCGCGATCGTCATGAGGGTGTCCAAGAGCTGCGCGTCACTCGCATGAGCGCTCACGTGGCGGACATCAAAAAAGTGAGAACGTGTAATCGACTCCGTCGGCTGCGATCCCACACAGATACACCGACAACCGAAAGCTTCGTTGAAACAGCGCCCAATTCCGTACACTCCGAAGTCTCCTCCGATAATGACGGGCAGGATGTCTTCGCGTGGCATCAGCGGTCGCGACTGAGTCAGATAGTCGATCGTCATGCCACAAGCCTAGCGCCTGGTAGGATACAGAACGTTCCCTGAGACCTCTCTCACCAACACGGAAGTACATTATGAGCACGCCCTATTCTCCCGAGAATCAGCAACCCTACCAGCCCCAGCAGGGTGGATACCCCCAGCAGGGCGGATACCCGCAAGGTGACTTCGGCCAGCAGCCTACCCAGCAGATGCCTGCCGTGGGCGACTACGGGCAGCAGCCTACCCAGCAGATGCCTGCTGTGGGCGGCTACGGCCAGCAGCCTACCCAGCAGATGCCTGCCGTGGGCGGCTACGGCCAGCAGCCTACCCAGCAGATGCCTGCCGTGGGCGGCTACGGCCAGCCTCAGGGCTACGGCCAGCAGGCTCAGCAGGGCTACTATGCTCAGGGTCAGTTCCAGGGTGCCCCGGACGGCGGGCAGCCAGCAAAGAAGAAGACGGGCCTTATCATCGGCATCATCGCTGCCGTCCTGGTCGTGCTCATTGCCGCAGGCGTCGCCATCTGGTGGTTCGTGTACAACGACGACTCTTCCGACGACGCAGCTGCCCAGAGCACCCCGAGCACCGCAGCACCTTCCGCAGGCGTAAACCCGTCGCAGCCGCCCGTGACCGCCAACCCGTCGCAGCCGCCCATGAGCACCAAGCCGTCGCAGCCGCCCACGAGCACCAACCCTTCCGCACCTGGCGGCGGCTCTGAATCCGACAAGGAAAAGCAGGCCATCGCTGAGTGCACGAAGGAAATCAACAACGACTACGCGAACGCAAACGTCTCGGACGCGAAGCTCGAACTGAAGGAGAGCTACGGTGAGACCAGGTGGTGGGATTACACCGGTACCGTCACCGGCACGAGCAATCTCACGAACAAGCCCATCACCACCCGTTTCACGTGCTCCGTGTTCTACTTCGAAGACGAGAAGCAGTTCTCCGCCGTCGTCATCCCTGAAAATTACTGACACGCAGCACCAGCTCCTCGTCGCGCCCAACGGCTGCGCCCTGGCGCTGACACGCGCTGACAGGTTCCGATAGACCGAAGGGAATCCCCATGTCCAACCCCTTCACCCCCAACCAGCAGCCGATGCCTGGCAACGGTCAGTACCCGATCGGGCAGCAGTTTGGCGGCGGCTACGGTCAGTCTCAGGGCTACGGTCAGCAGGCCCAGCAGGGCTACTACCCTCAGGGCCAGTTCC
>BNJV01001276.1_pt1 | contig 63232 bp, 73 predicted proteins | sample 8540591 | NCBI WGS metagenome assembly BNJV01 (sample SAMD00202457, study PRJDB9452) | human saliva metagenome | host: Homo sapiens | reverse complement strand
CGATGGTGTTTGTGTGGCCCGAGGTGTTCCGGGCGCCGGAGGCCCGGCCGCCTGAGGGCTAGGCAGCCTCACTGCGTTCGGCGCCGCGCCCTGAAGCCCGCCCGTGCCCTCCGGTCCCTCCGGCGCCCACACCTGTGGGGCCGGGAGCGCTGTTCGGCAGCTCTACGCGTCGTCTCGAAGCCCGCCAGGCCCGCCACCGCCCACGGGCACCGCAGCCTGCCCACCAGATCCTCCGGCGCCCTCCACACCTGTTGGGCCTGGTGTTGAGGACGATCCACATCATTGCTGAACCCACACCCAATTTCGCACGTAATTCCCCCACATCCCTTTCAAATTCTGAAATACGATCGTTGGGAATTGCAACGTTTTCCGACTTTATTGAAACTTCACCCAATCGAATTACGTGCGACTTTTCTGGGGAAGACTCCCAACACCACCACGGGCACCGCAGCCAGGCCTCCTCGCGCGCGACTCGTCACCACAGGCGCGCACATAGTTCGCTCTGCTCGCCTCCATCAGTGTCCACGCGCGAAAAAGTTTGCCCAGCACGACCTAAACTGCCAAAAATCAGCGCTTTTTGCCTGCAGGGCGAACTTTTCGCGGTTTGTTCCAGAATCCACTCCTGCTGGGCGAGTTTTTCCGCTGATGGGTGCCACAGCCACCTCCACAACACCCGACGACCACCTCGCCTGAAACCGATGACACCAATGCGGGTGGATCACCGCCCCGAGATGAAACCACCGACACCACTGCGAGCTCCTCGCCACACACGTTTGAAACCATTGACACCTCTGCTCGCACAAAACAGCCAATTTCAGGCCATTTTCCGCCCGCAAAGGCGTCGCCGGTTTCATCAGACGCCAAATCAGGGCTTCTGGTTCTCGGCAAGATACTCAGATACTCATGCTTGCTGCCTCCGTCACAATCCTGGTAGCGTCGGAGCAGTTCGACAGTAAGGAGATGCCATGAAATCGAAGAAGCACCTGCTAGTTGCCCTCATCGTCGCGGTCCTGGCCGCGATCGTCATCTTCCCGATGCTGCCCCTCGAATACCGAGACCGCGTCGTCGCGATCCTCACCCACCCGCTGTACTACCTGGGCTTGGGTAACTGGTGAGCGCTCGATAGAACGCGTTTAACTCAAGAACGCGGCGGGGTCGTCCACGAGTGAATCCAGCACTCGGAACGCCGCACCCCGAACCGTCAGCGACGCAGAATCCGGCAGCACCTCAACGATCGGCGAGGACCACGGGGCCTGCAGCGTGCGCGTCTCAATCTCCTCGCGCGCCGGATCCAGCAGGGGCACCACTCAGCTCAGCGACGGCACCGCCCAGCACGACGTGCGGGATATCCATCGCGTTGATGACCCCGACAACACGCGCCCAAGGCCGCTCCGGCCTCCGTCAACACGGTGCGCGCACGTTCCTGCCCTCGCCCCCGGCAAGCGACTCTGAGGTCTTCGCCCCGGCCTCGTCGACGAGGCCCGCGCAACGCAGAATCCCGCGCGGCCCGGACCCCGCAGGGGCACCCACATGCTCGGCGAGGGCACGCACACCCAGGTAGGCCTCGAGGCATCCGCGCGCCCCGCAGCGGCACAGCGGCCCATTGGGGATCCGCGCACATGTCCCAATTTCGCCGGACCAGGCACGCGCCCCGCTCATCGGTCGATGATCGACGATGACACCAGCGCCAACGCCCACCTCGCCCGACACGTACACGAAAGTCGACGGCCCGCCCGCTACGCCCGGGCGTGTGTAGGCGACCGCGTAGGCCGCCAGGTCCGCTTCGTTCGCGACGACCACCGGGTTCAGTTCTGCGAGTGCGGCAAGTAGCTGGTCGTGCGGGATGTCTCGCCACCCCAGGTTCGGGGCGAGCGCGAGGCGGGTCGGCGACACCAGGCCCGGCAGCCCAACGCCCGTCCCGAGGAACAGGGCGCCGTCGGGCAGGGTTTCTTCGAGCAGAGTGTGGGCCTCCTGGGCCGCGAGCGCCATCGTCTCCTCCGGCGCACTGTCGGCGAAATCGCGCTCAATCCGTCGGTGCCCGAGCTCCCTTCCGGCGAGGTCAACGAGCATGACGTCAAGGCTCGCGACGTCCACTTCGATGCCGAGGGCGACGGCGCTGCCCTCCGCGGGGTGAGGCGGTTGGCCGGGCGGCCACGGCCGCCGCCGTCGCCGGGTTCGAGTTCCGCACGAGTCCGGCACCCACCAGGGTCGTCCACGAGGCGCGATCGTCGCGCGCGTCATTCCGGTGCGCTGCGAGGCCTGCGCGTGACCTCGCCCGGCGAGGCGAGGATAGCTGCAGCACCGTCGACATGTTGGATGCGCGCACGTTTTCCGACTTCACACCGCGGTTCTGAGCGCCCATCCCCCGCTCCGAGGGGCGCGGCGAGGCGACCGGGCCGCGACAGATGCGGCCGGCGTCGTTGGCGCTGTCGGAACGGGTCGGCTGGACCCAGGCTACCGTGTCGGAGCGGCGGTTCCGCGAGTTTGCGGCATCCGCAGATGCTAGGTGTTACAAACGTCGTCAATCCGAAGCATTTTCAGTCGGTCTCTCGGGCTGCATGTTACAAACGTCGTCATTCCAACGCCAAAAACGCCGAAATGAGCCACTGCTTTCACCCTAGATTGACGACGTTTGTAACAACGGCCAAGAAAGACGTGCTGAAATCTCCCCAGATTGACGACGTTTGTAACAAGCATGCAGCGCGGCACCTCAATAAATGCCCTTCACAATCAGGTTTCCCCAGGATGCATCGGCACTTCGAGTTTTCCACAGGCAATCGCACACTACTTGCACCAGTTGACATGAAATAAGACAGTCAGATCATCACGTGAAATCCAACCGTGGGAGCACATCATGACCGACAACGAACGACCGTCACTTCGGGCCATCCGAGAATGTCTCATCACCCCAAGGGAGGACCCGAATCGGATGCGCGTCAGCAGAGCAGCCCACAAAGGAACACTCATCAGGATCGCGCGAGGAATCTACCTCCCTGCTTCAACTCTTGAAGGCCACCCACTTTGGCTCCAAAAGACAATCATTCGCGGGTCACGCATCTGTGCCCCTGACGCATGCGAAGGCGCGATTATGTTCTGGCTGGCGAATGTGCAGGATGGATCCTAGGGCCTCCCGTTGATACCGACAGGGGCTGATTACCGCCTATGCGCCAAACAATCGCGGAGAACGGAAACTCTTTTCGACGCGGTTCGCATCGGTTCCAAGCTGATTATGCCGGCGGGACAAGCCTCAATCATCCGAACATCTCCCCGCACACCAGATTGCAGGGTGCGCTTCGCTATCCCTTTTGCTCCGCGCATCCTGGTCGACTGCGCGCGGCTCGCTGCAGAGGAGCAGGCCTTCACGCTGACGTGCGCTGGCATGGCTCGCTTGGCAGCTACTACGCTGACCAGCTCTGCTTCTCGCGAACGAGCCGAACAGGCGCGCCATGATCTTCTCCAAGAACTCGCTTCGACTCCCCCGATCGAGCCGCGGTAGGAGCCCAGGCTCGATGGGTTACCCACGCAGATGCCGGATGTGAGTCCCTGGAGAATCTCGAGTTCTCCACGCGTTGATCCTGGCCGGAATCAGGATCGCCACTCAGGAGGAAGTCCGCTGCAGCAGGGCACACCTTCTTCATCGACATCGCAATCCCCGGTCTGAAAATCGCCATCGAGTTCGATGGACGCATCAAGCTATGGAGACAGTGTTCAGGAAGTACACGACAACATCGAGGCTGAACAACGCCGGGCTCGCCTCTCCAACTCGCCGGGTGGCGCATCATCCGTATCGCTGGTCCGATCTGCAACGTATCGACGAGGTTGTCGCGCAGGTTCTCGTTGCTATGCGGCAGCGTGCCGGCCACTGAGCACCACTTCGACGCACCCGTCGTGCGGACTTGTCGGAGGGCCTTGACGAACGCGCACACAGGTATTAAGTTTTACCCCACGACAAATAAATTGTGACGACGCGAACACGACGCGCAAACGACCGCGCGACAAACACGCGAGTACGGCACACGGACCAACATCCACCACCACTACGACGCGCAGCGCCATCGACGACGCGGTACCATCCGTCTCCAACTGAACACCGACGTTCGAAAGGACACCACCATGACAACCACCCCCGACAACAAGTTCTCCTTCGGCCTGTGGACGGTCGGCTGGAATGCGGTCGACCCCTTTGGTACGGGGACCCGCCCGGTCCTGGATCCGTGGGAGTACACGGAAAAGCTCGCGGAGGTCGGCGCGTGGGGCATTACCTTCCACGACAATGACGTGTTCGACTTTGATGCGTCGGATCAGGAGCGTCACGACCGCGTCATGAAGGTGAAGGAGGCGGCCGACGCGGCTGGCCTCGTCATTGAGATGGTCACGACGAACACGTTCACGCACCCGGTCTTCAGCGATGGCGGCCTGACGAACAACGATCGTTCGATCCGCCGTTTCGGCCTGCGCAAGATCCTGCGCAACGTGGATCTGGCTGCGGAGATGGGCGCGACGACCTTCGTCATGTGGGGCGGGCGCGAGGGCGCGGAGTACGACTCGTCGAAGGACCTGAATGCGGCGTTTGACCGCTACAAGGAGGGCCTGGATACGGTCGCCGCCCATCACAGTGCGCGGCTACGACCTGAAGATTGGTCTGGAGCCGAAGCCGAACGAGCCTCGCGGCGACATTTTCCTGCCGACGGTCGGCCACGCGCTGGCCCTCATCGCGCAGCTGGAGCACGGTGACATCGTGGGCCTGAACCCGGAGACGGGCCACGAGCAGATGGCCGGCCTGAACTACACGCATGCGCTGGCACAGGCGCTCAACGCGGCAAGCTCTTCCACATTGACCTCAACGGCCAGTCGGGCATCAAGCTACGACCGGACTGAGGCGTTTGGTCACGGCGGATCTGGCTAGCGCGTCTCTTCACGGTCTGACCTGCTGGAGAACGGCTTCCCGGGCGGCAGCCCACGCTACGAGGGTCCGCGCCACTTCGACTACAGCCGAGCCGCACGGAGGGCATGGAGGCGTGTGGGAGTCGCGCGCGCGAACATCGAAATGTACCTGACGTTGGCGGCGAGGCCCGCGCATTCCGCGAGGATCCGGTCACCCAGGAGCTGCTGGAGGCTGCGTCGGTCCCCGAGCTGGGCGAGTCGACGCTGGCCGCGGGCGAGTCCTCGAGGACTTCCTGGCGGATCGCAGCTCCTACGAGGACTTCGACGCGCAGGCCGCCGGCGAGCGCGAGTACCACTTCGTGGAGCTGTGCCAGCAGGCGTACGTCACCTGATCGGCTGATCGTCTCTTCGACGAGCTGAGTGATGGGCGAGAGCCTTTTCGTTGCTGGGCGTCGATTCCTCGACGCAGTCATGCAAGGTGGTCGTGTGGGATCCGGTGTCGGGCGAGGTGGTGCGCGAGGGTCGCGCCCCGCATCCGGAGGGCACCGAGGTGGATCCGCGCACCTGGTGGGACGCGTTGAACGAGGCCGTGGCTGCGGCCGGCGGGCTGGATGATGCGGGCGCTCAGCGTGGGCGGCAGCACGGCATGGTCGCTGACAAGCGGGGCGAGGGTGATTCGCCGGCCCTGCTGTGGAATGACACGAGGCGCGGGCGCGGCTCGGGGATTTGATTGCCGGTGCAGCGCGGGCGAGTCGTCGGGCGGGGCCTGGTGAGCCGATGCCACGGGCTCGGTTCCGGTCGCGTCGTTAACGGTCACAAGCTGCGGTGGTTGGCGGATCCTGAGCCTGAGGCGGCCCAGCGCGTGGCTGCGGTGTGCTTACCCCACGACTACTTGACGTGGCGGATCGCGGGCGGTTTTGAGCGCCTGGGGTTGGAGGGGTTGGCGACGGACCGGTCGGATGCCTCGGGGACGGGTACGTGGATCGGTCGGTCGGCGCTACGGCGCGACATTCTCCTTGGGCGCTGCGTGCAGCGAGGAGCGTGCCGAGAGCATCGTGCTGCGCGGATCGCGGAACCGTACGAGGTCGTGGCGCACGGGGACGAGGCGCGCGGCTGGGGCGGAGATTGCCTTGGGTCCGGGCGCGGGTGATACGCGGCGGCGGCCCTCGGCGATGGTTGGGTCCGGGCGCGGCGATGCTGAGCCTGGGGACGTCGGGCGTGGTCGCGGCGGTCGGGTCTTCCGTGTCGGATCCGTCCGGCTAGTCACGGGCTTTTCCGGACGCGTCGGGCTGGTGGCTGCCACTGGCGTGCACGGCTGAACGCGTCGCGGATTATCGACGCGATGAGGCGGGTGACGGGCCTGGGGTACGAGGAGTTCGACGAGGCCGCCCTGTCGGTTCCGGACGCGGGAGGACTTTCGCTGATCCCGTACTTCGAGGGCGCGAGCGCACCCCGAATCTGCCGGACGCGACGGCGACGTTGGAGGGCATGACGCTGGCGTGCGACCCCGCGCACGTGGCTCGCGCGGCGGTCGAGGGCTAGCTGACGCTCATGCGCGGGGGCCCTGGACGCGGTGCGTGCGGGGTGTGCCCATCGAGCGGGTGGTCGTGGTCGGCGGCGGGGCGCGGTCGAGAGCGGTTCGGGCCCTGGCCGGGCATCCTGGGGGGCCGGGTGGAGGTCTCCCTCCGCCAGTACGTCGCCCTGGGGGCGGCGAGCAGGCAGCCGCCCTGAACGTGGCGGACCTGGGGGCGGGCGGGCAGACCCCACCACCGCGAGCTCGGGCGGGTGGCTCCGATGTTTGACGAGACGATCACCCGCTGGGGGACACACAGCGCGAAAGTGGGACTTGCTGGCCGCGCACCTGGGTGAGGATGCGCTGTCCTGTCGGTCGCGGACATGGAGTTCGCGACGTGCCCGAGGTATCGCGCGATCATGGACGCATGCGCGGAGGGATTTTCGAGCTACGGAGGTCTTGATGACTTTCGCGAGGCCGCGGCTGTGGCAGGAGCGCCGCCACGGTGGACGCTCGAGCCGGGCGACGCAATACATCTTTTTCCCGCATCGTCCGGTGTGTCGCCCGCTGTGCTCGATCGTCCTGCCGGGGTTGCTCAGGCGCCCTCCGCGCTGGTGACGCTGGATCCGGCGTACGCCGATCATCGAGGTCGTGGAGCGCGCCGGGTGCGAGCTGCGCCGGGTGCCCTCGACCTGTCGGGCGAGACCCCTCGAATTCCCGAGTTTGTTCGCCCGCGCGATGGAGGGCGCAGACCTGCTGCTCTGGTGCAGCCCGCACAACCCGACGGGTCGCGTGTAGCGACTGAGGGCGAGATGAACATGGTCGCTTCCCTCGCGATTCAGGGGGACGTGCTGGTGCTCTCCGACGATATTCACGCGGATTTTCAGCGGCCGGGCAGGAACCGGTACCGGCCGCTCGCACGGCTAGTCGCGCCGCGCCTGTGGAGTCAGGCGCCTCATTCAGTGCGCGTCCCCGGGAAGACGTTTAACAGCGCGGGGTTGGAGGCCTCGGCGATCGCGGTGCGCGGCGAGCTCAGGAGCGCCTCGAAAGCCAAGCGCCTCATGGGCCTGCACAGCGAATTTCTTCGCGATTCCAGCGACGATCGCCGCGTGGAACCTCGGCGAGGCGTGGGTGGATGAGCTGTGCGATCGCATCGACACGAACCTGCGCGTGGCGGTCGAGTACCTGCGCCGCGCGCACTGCCTGAGAGCTCGCGTCGTCGACCCCGACGGCACGTACCTGGTGTGGGTGGACGCCCGGGCGTACCTGGCCTCGTCGGCTTCTCTCGACGAGGCCGTGGCCCTACTCGGGTCGCGGTGTCCCCGGGCGAGGACTTCGGTTCTGCGTACGAGGATTTTTCCGCATCAACGTGGCGCTTCCCGAGCGCGACCTGGTGCGAGGCTCTGGAGCGCCTTGTGCGAGGCGATCGCGGCGCTCGCATCGAACTAAGCGGACGCGCACTGGCGCGCGGACGCAATGAAATAGAAAGGATTGACGATGTCAGTCACCTCCTCGGAGAAGCGGGCTCACCGCACTCCATCTCTCCTGGTCGCGGCGATTCCCGCGGTCACGCTGATCGTCCTTTTGGGCGGCGGCTACATCGCGGCGAGCCTCCCGGTGGAGCCGCTGCTCATCGCGTCGGCCGTGGTCGCTGGCATTGTCGCCATGACCCTGGGGTACACGTGGGACGAGATCATCGGCGCGATCGCCGAGAAGATCGCAAAGACCATGCCGGCTGTTCTCATCCTGATCGTTGTCGGTGCCTTGATCGGCACGTGGATGGCGGGCGGCACGATCCCGATGCTCATCTACTACGGCCTGAAGATCATTAACCCGCAGTTCCTGGCGCTCATCGCCCTCGTCGTGACGGCGATCGTGTCGCTGTGCACGGGTACCTCGTGGGGTTCGGCGGGCACGATCGGCGTCGCCTTCATGGGCGTGGCCGTCGGCATGGACGCGAACCTGCCGATGGTGGCGGGCGCGATCGTGGCGGGCGCCTACTTCGGCGACAAGCTCTCTCCCCTGTCGGACACGACGAACATCGCGTCGCTGGCGACGGGCGTGAACCTGTTTACGCACATTCGTCACCCTCATGTGGACGACCGTACCGGCGTTCCTGACCTCGGCGGTCGTGTACCTGATCTTCGGCCTGCAATCGTCGGGCGGGACCGTGCCCGAGAAGGTCGGCACGATCCTCGCGACCCTCGACTCGGCGTTCAACTGGAACCTGCTCCTGCTGGTGCCCGTCCTGGTTGTGCTGGTCGGTTCCGTCATGAAGCTGCCGACCGTGCCGGTCATGCTCGTGTCGTGCGCGACTGCCATGTTCAACGCGGTCGTGTTCCAGGGAGTGTCTTTCTCAAACTCGGTCGTGGCCTCCGTGAACGGTTTCAAGGTCGACATGGTCGGCAAGAGCGGCTTCCAGGCCGACTCCGTCATCGAGGACGTGACGCGCCTGCTGGAGCGCGGCGGCATGAACTCGATGATGAGCGTCCTGCTGATTTGTTTCTGCGCGATCGCCTTCGCGGGCACGGTGTCCGTGTCCGGGTCGCTGGACGTGCTGATTTCGAGCCTGCTGGCTCCCGTGAAGTCGACCTTCGCGCTGATCGCGGCGACGATCGTCACAGGCCTGGCGGTCATCGGCATCACTTCGAACGGCCAGGTGTCCCTGCTGATCCCGGGCGAGATGCTGCGTGGCGAGTACATCAAGCGGGGCCTGCACCCGAAGAACCTGTCGCGAACCATCGAGGACGCGGCCACCGTGTGGGAGCCCATCCTGCCGTGGACATCGGCGGGCGCCTACATGGCCGGCACCCTGGGCGTCGCCACCCTCGCCTACATGCCCTGGGCGATTTCCAACTGGATCGCCATCTTCTTCGCCCTCGTGTGGGCGGCCACGGGCATCGGCATCGCGAAGCTCACGCCCGAGGAGCAGAAAGCCCTCGAAGCGGAGGGGTGAGCGCAAGTTGTTGAGGTGGGGACCCCGGGTGGGGTCCCCACCTGTTGTGTGTGAACACCATGAGGCGCGTAGACGAGCAGCATTCCACTTGTATGTATGATCCACTGAAGATCGACGCACACACTTACTAACAACCACGCTATCGTGAGGCGCATGACAAAGACGTACATGAACGGCGAGGCAAACACGGACCAACTCGCTCGCTTAGGTGACGTCTCAGCAACAAGATTCTGCTGTCCAACTAGCCAACGAAGGAAAAACCGTGCCTGACAGTCACGCAGCCAACGACACGACGCACGTTCTATACAGGGAGGTAGACCAGGACTTCCTCAGTGACTTACGCAAGACCCTGGAAAGCACGAACATCAACTTCCTCCTGGGCGCTGGATGCTCAATGCCGGCGTTCAAAACTCTGGGCAATTTGGAAGAGCTGCGCGTCGAACTCGAAGAAAAGAAAGACAGCCTCGGGGAAAACAGGGACGTCATCTACCGCCTGATCAAGGCAGAGATAGATCGCCTTTTCTTCATGGGTTCCATCTACCGCAATGTCGATTATGTGCCCAAAAAGGATAGATTGCCCCGAAGAAGACATTCAACAAACCAGAGCAGCCTACAAGGGTTTCTGCACTGAGGCGATTCAGACGGTTGCGAACAGAGAATCTGTCGACAAGCCGAAACAGGTTACGTTCTTCACCTCGAATTACGACCTGTGTATGGACCTAGCACTCGACGAAGCGGAAATCCCGACTAACTCGGCATACCTGGGCCGTTTTGCCCGACGAGTTACACTACAGACGTTCGGCAATCGCGTTTTCTCGAACGGTATCGGCCTCGGATACCGAACCGAAATCCCATCAGCAAACCTCGTGAAGATTCACGGATGCGCATCGTGGCGCGACGACGGCGATCATCTGACCATCGATGATAGCTATCAAATACTCGAAGACATCAAGACACTGTTTAACACGATCAGCCGATTTGGTGAAGGCCAGCCTGAGATCAGGCCTAACGCCTCAGAGCCGAGCGAATCACGCGCAATAGAGACCGGCACCGAAACACCTGCAGACTTAGAGACACTGAAACATCAGGCGGAAGCGACATTTGAGCGCGCAAAACAGGACGAACACGGAGAACAGAATCTAGTTGACAAGCTCGATAAGCTAGACGAAGCACGCGACAAGTTGGCCGTCGTGCTTCCCAATAAAGGAAAGTTCGCCTCAACCGTCCTTAACGAGACGTATTACGATCAGCTACGACGCCTGTCGAACCAGTTGGAGCTTCCTAACACGAGCCTTCTTGTGATGGGCTTTTCATTCGCAGACGAGCACATCCGTTCACTCATCACTCGTGCCGCTAAGGCGAATCCAACGCTGAAGGTCATTATCTTCTGCTACTCCAAAGACACAACGAGAACGATTGCGGACTACCTGCGCTACTCCCCAAAGGAGTACCCGAACATCGAGCTAGTGGTCGGCCCCCGTTTTTGGGCAAGCGCTCGGAACCGAAGCGAACGACCATCAACGTCTTGATATCCGGGCGATCGCCGATATTCTCCGAAAGGCAAGCGCATGACCGCTCATACGGGAACCGAGATCTCATCACTGCGAATCGGCACGGTGACGGCGGTGCGTGGACGGCGGATCGAGATCACTGTGGACGTCGATAAGAACGACTCCAGCCTGATCTTCCAAGGTCAGATCATCAGCAACGTGTCGATCGGCTCATTTTCTTGTCGTACGACGAGGCTACGCACATCTCGTCGTACAAGTCGAGGAAGAAGAACTCGTCGAGAACAACGCATGGGAGAATAGTGCCTACCAGCGGGATGTCGACCGCAACACACGTATTCTCAAAACAGCTTTGCTCGGTGAATTTCAAACGGATACATCGGTATCACCTTTCCAAACACGCTTTGTCTCAGGCTCACAAACAACTCCGCTCATTGGCAATATCGCATACCTAGCCTCCCCCGAGCAAGCCTCAAAGATCTACGTATCAGAGTCGGCGCCAGGAACACAGATTACAATTGGACATTTAGCGAATGACATCACGATTCCATTTCCAATCGATATATCGTCATTCTTTTCAACCCACATTGGCATTTTTTTGGTAATACAGGTTCCGGAAAGTCGCACACTATTTTCCGAATTTACACTCAACTCTTTGAGAGAGCATACCAATACAGAACTAATGGACACCCACTCAACTCCTCCCAGTTTATCCTATTCGACACAAACGGGGAATACCGAAATCTAACTCACTCCAATATATCAAGCAATCCGCTTTTTGGGCGTATTTATTGCTCACCACAGTCAAAAGCCGACACGAACGAAAAACAGACAAATTCTATCCCACTACCAGCCAGAATCATACAGAATGTCGAATTTTGGATCAGCATACTCGAGGCCTCAGAACGCAAGGAGCGCGATTTAATTAGAAGCACCCTCAGGGTAAAATTAAATTCCGACTCAACTCGTAGTATCGCACAGGAGCTTCTGCATATGTTTTTCACCTGGCGCACACAGAGCACACTTAGCCCAACGATGATGTTCTTAATCTTGCGCAGGATTCACACCATTGCCGATCCAAACCATGAGACATTCTCACACGAAATTCACAAGTTTGAAAAGTCCATCAAGTGGGATTCCAGAAATCAAACATACTATATCGATACACCATCGGATCCCTTGTACACAAGCTCCCCTTTTTTCGAGAATCACTTAGATTCATTTTTTAATCGCGCTTTTTCTAAAGATTTCACTAAAGAGCTAACGTCCCTCGACAAATTTGAACTAGCATTTTATCTCACCTTTATCGCAGCCACAATTTCAGGGCACAGAGATGAAGCGCACATCAACTCACTACTCGATCGCGTCATTGACCGAGTTAACATTCTTCGAAAATGGTTCATCTTTACCACAACCGACAGTCCATCATATCCAGTCCTTCAGATCATCAACTTAGAACAGGTCACTCAGACCGAACGCTATCTGATCCCACTTATCACCATCCGTGCGCGATATATGGAACAGCGGCGGAAATCCATTTCACCTAAAAATCCCACTTATTTGAATTTCATCATTGAGGAAGCTCATACTCTGTTATCGCACGGAAGGAGCATCGAAGACAATTTCCATCAAAAATGCACTTCTTGATTTACTGGAGGAAATCATTACAGAAGGTAGACACTTCGGCATTTTTCTTACAGTTTCCTCACAACGACCTTCCGAAATTTCGACAAGAATCACATCGCAGTTGCATCATTATTTGATTCATCGTCTAGTGAATCCCGCAGATCTAGCCTGCATCCAAAGCGCGATCAGTTTTCTCGATAGCAAGTCCTTTGAGTCGATCCCATCATTACCGTGTGGTACCTGCATCATCTCCGGCACGAGCGTTCAGATTCCTGCCGTCGTCAAGATTGATGAATGCCCGAGGGACGTAGGCCCAACAACGAGACAATCAATCTCGTGAAGCTGTGGGGCCTAGCGCCAGACTCACCCGAGGATGCTGGTAGCACCGCAGCCGATTCGGTCGACACCCAAGAGCCAGAATCGACAGTAGAAGAGTTTTGATACTGCCCCTGGCAGACATGAACCATCGCCGCAACGCACGACCAAACATTGAGGGGTGGGGTTCCCAACCGGGAACCCCACCCCCTCACCGAAACTGCTAGCCGCAGCCTCAGAGATTCTCAACGACCGCCGCGCGGGGCCGCGCTCGCCTGTGGATGCGTCGCGCCATGCCTCGAGGGCTCGCAGGAACGCGGTGGCGCCGGGGTCCTGGAGGCCGATCGACCGGTCCTGCAGCCAGGATGCGCGGCCGCGCTGCGACTGGAGGTCGCGGGTGGCGACGACGGCCTCGGCGGCGTCCGAGATGGCACTATCGAGGGCCGCCGCCGCGAGCGCGCTGTCTGAAGCGACCGCGGGGTTGGCCTCGATGCTGCAGACCAGCGAATCGACGGCGGGGACCATCGCGTCGAGGATGGTCTTGTCCCCACCTGGCTCTTGCCCCGGTGAGGAGATGGAGCTTGCCGCCGCGCGGATGAAGGCCTCGGCCTCGACGGCCGTGACGTCCTCGCAGCCGACCCACACCTTCGATCCGGCGAGGAGGCCACCGGCGACCAGCGCCGCCATCGTTGACGGGTTGGCGTTCGCGAATGCCTTCGCGCAGGCGCGCGCGACGTCGGAGGGGGCGGGTTCGGGCTCGGTCGGCATGGCCTTGAGCGCCTCGATAACCGCGCGGGCACCCGCGGAGATCGTGATTCCGAGTCGCCGTCGCCGAGGACCTGGTCGAGGTCACGCAGTTCATCCGATGATTCGATGAGCAGCGTCATCGAATCCTGAATGCGCTGGATGAGTTCGGGCGAACGCATTGTCATGCCTCCCTGAAGAACGGGGACTGGGCCGGGGCATCGAGGAGCTCGAGGAGCTCGTCGTCGACCTTGAGCAGTGAGATCGAGGCGCCGGCCATTTCGAGGGACGTCGCGTATTCGCCGATGTAGCGGCGTTCGATGACGACGCCGAGTTCCTCGAGCCTCTGGTGGGTGCGGCGGTAGAGCAGGTAGAGTTCTTCGAGGGGCGTGGCGCCGAGGCCGTTGACGAGGACGGCGACACGGTCACCCTCAGCCAGGCCCAGGTCGGGGATGACGGAGTCGAGGGATCTGGTCCGCGATCTCGTCGGCGGTTCCGAGGGGGCCGCGGTGGATGCCGGGTTCGCCGTGGATGCCGATGCCGATTTCCATTTCCCCTTCGGGCAGGTCAAAGGATGCGGCGCCCGTGGTCGGGAGGATCGTCGGGGAGAGGCCGACGCCCATGGTGACCGTGTTGTCGACGACCTTCTGGGCGACAGCGGCTACCTCGTCGAGGCTGTCGCCGCGCTCGGCGGCAGCGCCCGCGGCCTGTAGGCGAAGAAGATGCCGGCGACGCCGCGGCGGTCCTGGCGCGTTCCTTGGGCTGGGAGGCCACGTCGTCGCAGCCGAGGACAGTACGCGTCTCGATGCCATCGAGTTCGAGGAGGTCGACGGCCAGGTCGAAGTTGAAGACGTCGCCGCCGTAGTTGCCGTAGAGGAAGAGCACGCCCGCTCCGCCGTCGACGGCCTTGGCGGCGTCAGCGCACTGCTGGACCGACGGGGAGGAGAACACGTTACCGATGGCGACGCCGGAGCACAGCCCCTTGCCGACGTAGCCCTTGAAGAGGGGAGGTGACCGGAGCCGCCGCCGGTGACGATGCCGACCCGGCCGGGTGCGGGGCTATCAGCGCGGACGAGGACGCGCCTGTCGTCTCCGGGGGTGCGGACCTGATCGGGGTGCGCCAGGAGAATGCCCTCAACCATCTCATCGACGAACTGGTCGAGGGTTGTTAATGATCTTCTTCATGATCATTTCCTTTCTGTTGCGCCGCTATTGAGGGCGGCTGCTGGTTGTGGGCGCCTGAACGTCGATGTCAGGCGTGTTCGAACGTCTTTCCAGTCGACGCAGTCGAGAACGAGGACGCCGATGAGGATGACGCCCTGGGCGATTGCGTACTGGAAGGCGGATAGGCGCATGGAGGTGAAGCTGCTTTGGACGACCTGGAGGGTGAGGGCCGCCAGGAATACGCCGCCGACGGTGGCGAAACCGCCGTTCGGGTTGGTCCCGCCGAGGACGGCGATGACGATGACGAGCAGCACGTGGGAGGCGCCGTAGTCCGCCGAGGCCGTGGGGTTTCGTGCGATGAACACGATGCCCGTGAGGGGAGCCGAGGAATCCGGTGAGCAGGTAGGAGCTCATGAGGATTCGGGAGGAACGAATTCCGGAGAATCGGGCGGCCGTCCCGTTGGATCCTTCGAGGGAGAGGGACAGTCCCAGCGGGGAGCGGTTGAGGATGAATCCGACGAGGAGGGCGACGAGTCCGAAGACGATGAAGAGGAGGGGAACTCCTGCGACTGCGGTCTTGCCGAACGCCGTCAGCGCTTCAGGGGATCCGTAGAGGGTTTTGCCGCCCGTCCACACGACGGCGAGGCCGTTGAAGATCTGCATGGTGCCGAGCGTGGCGAGGATCGGGGTGACGCCGACGTAGGCGATGAGGACGCCGTTGACGAGGCCGCACAGGAGTCCGACGCCCAGCCCGATGAGGATGATGACGGGGCCCCATTGTTCGGTTCCACCCAGCGCGCTCGAGGTGTACAGGGTCGACACGGTGATCGCGCAGAGGTTCGCGATGGCGACGAGCGACAGGTCGATGCCGCCGGTGACCATCGAGATCATCATGGCGATGGAGAGGATGCCGATTTCTGCGACGGCGAGCAGCATGTTCTGCAGGTTGAGGCCCGTGAGGAACACGCTCGGGGAGAGGACCGAGAAGATTCCGATGGCCACGAGGAGGATGAGGACCATGCGGGCGATCGACCGGTCGCGGCGCAGCCGGGAGAGGAGCGAGGCGCTGAAGCGATCAATCCGGGAGTTTGTGTCGCGGAGTGTGTTGTTCATGGGACTCATCCTTCGACGGCTTGGGGACGGCGTTGCTGTGGTCGGCCTGGGCGCTCTTGGCGCGCAGCGTTCGCGTGCTGCGCTTTGCGGCGAGCGCTTGATGCCGACACCGGCGACGAGGAGCAGGCCGACGGCGGCGCGCTGCCAGGCGCTGGGGACGCCGATGAGGATTAGCGAGTTGTTGATGAGCTGGACGAGCAGCACACCGAGGATCGTTCCGCGTACCGACCCGCGTCCGCCGAAGATCGACGCGCCTCCGAGGACGACGGCGGCGATGATGTCGAGTTCATGGCCGACGAGTTCCTGAGGGTTGGCGGACCTGCCGAGGATCATGTAGACCATGCCGGCAGTTGCGGCGAGGGTTCCGGCGATGACGTACACCCAGATTTGGGTGCGTTTGACGTTGATGCCGGCTCGGTGGGCGGATTCGGTGTCGCCGCCGATCGCGTAGATTGCGCGCCCGAACATGGTCCGCTGAGCACCAGCGCGATGACGATCGCGAGGATGATGGCCGGGATGATCATGGAGTGCAGCGGCGCGACGCCCGTCGATGTTTCGACGGAGACGAGGTTCGCGGTCGAGGCCGACGCCATGCCCTCGGGCAGCTGGGCGATGTACTTGGAGCCGATGTACGCCAGGAGGAAGCCTTGGAAGATTCCCTGGGTGCCGAGCGTGACAATGAGGGTCGGGAGCTTGAACCTGGAGATCAAGTAGCCGTTGAGCAGGCCTAGGAGCGCTCCGATGGCCAGCGCCATCGCGAAGGATCCGACGAGGCCAATGTTGATTCCTCGGCTCAGCTGGAACACGATCGTGGCGTAGGGAGGCGAACGAGGCGATGGCCGCGAAGGACACGTCGATGCCGCCGGAGATGATGACGAGGAGGACACCCAGCGCGTAGATCATCGGGACGATGGAGGAACGCAGGAGGGAGAAGAGCGTCGAGACCGTGAAGAACGCGGGGCTGATCGCGGACATGATGATGGTCAGGAGGACCAGGACGGATAGGACGATTCCTTCACGGTTGGGTCCCCAGATCCAGCGCAGGATCGCGCCGTGCGACGGTATTCATGTTCATGACACGACCATCTTTCTAATCGTTCGAGCATCGACGTCCTCGCCGGCCAGTTCGGCGGCGATGTGCCGCCCTTGGTGATGAGCACTCGATGGCAGCAGGAGACGAGTTCCGGCGCGTCGTCGGAGATGATGACGATGGCTATGCCGGCTTCCGCTTGTTCGCGCAGGATGTCGAGGATCTCGGCTTTGGAGCCGACGTCAACACCGACCGTGGGGCCGTTGAGAATGAGGACCTTGGGGTTGCGCGCGAGCCACTTCGCGAGGACGACGCGCTGGGCGTTGCCGCCGGACAGGGATCGCACGGGGGCGAGGACGTCGGGGGCTTTGATGCGCAGCGACTCGAAGTAGTGGGCGATGGTTTGGCGGATCTTGTCTTTGCGCAGCGTGTTGAGTTTCGAGGTGTGGTGGTCGATGGACGCGGCGATGACGTTGTCGGCGATCGACTTGTCGAGGAAGAGGCCCTCGGTGAGTCGGTCTTCGGGGACGTATCCGATGTGGGCCTTGATGGCCTGTCCGATGGAGCCCACCTCGACGTGTTCGCCGTCGATGTAGACGCGTCCAGAGTCGATGGGCAGGAGGCCGAAGAGGGCCTCGGGCGATTTCGGTACGGCCGGATCCGAGGAGCCCGGTGATGCTCGAGGATTTCGCCCTTCTTCACGGGAGAAGCTGACGTCCTCGAAGCCCCTGGGAGGTGAGGGATTCGACGCGCAGGCGCTCCTCAGCGTCCTCCGCGAGGGGCGGACGCGTCGGCTCTGGTCAAGTTCCTACCCGTCATGTAGTGGGTGATCTTCTCGCGGTCGAGGTCCTCGACCGGCGAATCGATGACGTTGCGACCCGAGCGCATGATGGTGACTCGCCGCGAAATCGCCATGACCTCGTCGAGCTTGTGCGACACGAAGATGAGGGCGACGCCCTGCGCGCTCAGCTTTTCGACGACGATGAACAGACGCGCGACCTCACGCTGGGTGAGGGCGGTCGTCGGCTCGTCCATGATGAGGAGCTTCGCGTTGCCGGCCAGGGCGCGGCAGATGGCGGTGAGCTGCTTGTCCGCGACGGAGAGCTGTTCGACGTCGGCGTCGAGCGGGAGCGGGACACCGAGGCGCTCGACGATCTGCGCGGCCTGCTGTTTCGCGCTCGTGGAGCTGAAGAACTTCTTTTTCTCGGTGACCGACGAGGTCATCATGATGTTCTCGACGACCGTCAGGTTCGAGAACAGGCTGAAGTCCTGGTAGATGACCTGGATGCCGGCATCCATGGCGCTGAGCGGCGTCAGCGAGGAGACGGAGTGGCCGTCGATGAGGATGCGTCCCGCATCGGGCGCGTGCACTCCGGAGATGACTTTGATGAGAGTGGACTTTCCGCAGCCATTCTCGCCGGCCAGGCACAGCACTTCACCCGGCCAGACGGCCATGTTGACGCCATCGAGGGCGCGAACACCGCCGAAGTTCTTGACGATATCCCGAACCTCTAGAAAGGGGTTCTCCCTGCACGCTGACGCCTTCTCCGTGGGGGCGCGGTGCTTCATCCACATTGCTGCGCATGTGCTCTCCTTCGAGTGTCTTGTCGACTGCGCTGTCGTGGGACGCCCGCCCCGGCCTCGTGCCGATGTGTCACGAGGCCAGGGCTGCGTGATCAGAAGTCGTAGTTCTTCGCTTGCTCGGCGTCCGCGGCGATCTGGGCGTTGCCGACCCAGACGTTGTCGTAGCCGTCGAGCTTGTGGAGGTTGTTGTAACCCTCGATGCCGAGATCCGTGCCTTCGGTGATGGTGCCGCCGTCAGCGAGGATCTTCGCGATCTGCAGCTGGGCCTTGCCGGCGAGGGCGGGGTCCCAGAAGAAGATCTTGTCGATGGATCCGGTGGCCAGGTACTTCGCGGAGGCCGAGGGGATGGAGGTGCCCATGACGCAGACCTGATCGGAGAGGCCGGCCTCTTCGATCGCGCGGGCGATGCCGGGCACGTCGTTACCGGCGGAGCCCTGGAAGGCCTTGATGTCCGGGTACTTGCCGAGGACTTCCTTGGCCTTTTTCGTAGGCGGCCGTCTCGTTGTCGGTCGACTCGATGGGCGTCTCGACGCGCTCCATGCCGGGGAAGTTCTTCATCTGGTAGTCGTAGGCGGCCTCGACCCATTCCATGTGGGTCTTGGCGGTCAGACCACCGACGAACTGCACGTACTTGCCGGTGCCGCCCGTGCACTCTCCGATGTTCTTCATGATGTCGACGCCGTAGGAGGCGTTGTCGAACGCCCTCGATGTCCACGTCAACGTTCTTGATGCCGGTCGCCTCGTGAGAGACCACCTGATGCCCTGTGCCCGCGCCTGTTCGAGGACGGCGGAGAGGGCCTCGGGAGAGTTGGGGACGACGGTGATGGCGACCGGCTTCTGCGCGATCAGATCCTGGATGATCTGGATCTGCTTTTTCCGGCGCAACGTCGGTTCCACCCTCCGTTCGCGTGTCGTATCCGTTCTCGGCGCCCCATTCCTTGACGCCCACGTCCATGCGATCAAACCATGCGATGCCCTTGACCTTGACGACGGTGACCATCGTCTTGCCGGAATCGCCCGCGGCCGAGCCGGTGTTTGATGAGGAGTTGTCGCCTGTCGTCCCTCCGACGGTCGAGCAGGCAGTCAGAGCAAGCATCGATGCAATGGACACCGATGCCGCCGTCAGTCTTCCGATCTTCATGTCGTCACTTCCTCGTGATCTAGTTGTCGGACGTTCCGGGTTCGCCATCTCCCCGCGATGACGCACGCATCATGGCGTGACCCGCGTCGCAATCACTTACATTACACGCGGTATCGCGCAGTGGCAACTCGCTTTCGCGCATATATGACGGCTTGATTCGCCGCTAACTGCTCACTGGCGCGCAGCTCAACGCACGGTTATACGCAAATGCTGAGCGAAAAACGCCCCTGTGGACTGGTGATTTAGGCAAATGCCCTCGTTGCGCGGTATCGCGCACATTCGCGCCGAAAGTTCGGTACAGTGTCAAGCGGGCGGCGATCACGATGCACTATTGCAGGCATCATTTTCCCCTAGCCGCACCCCGCGTAGACCATAGCCAGCAGAAGGAACCATCGTGACCCGGCAAGACACCATTGTCTCCATGATTGAGGCAACCGGCTTCGAGACCGTGTCCTCCTTGGCAGAGGCTCTCGACGTGAACGTGTCAACCATCCGCCGGGACCTGGAGCACCTGGCCGAGGCCGGCCTCGTGCGCCGCACCCACGGTGGCGCGATCCCAATCCCCAGGACGAGGACACCGAGGAGTTCCTGCAGGATTCCCCGAACCGTGCGGAGAAGCGTGCGATCGGCCCGGCCATGGCGGAGCGCATCCTGGACGGCCAGTCCGTGTTCATCGATTCGGGGTCGACGTGCCTCGAGGTGGCTCGGGCCCTCGACGCGCGCCGCGTGACCGTGGTGACGCACGATCTGCTGGTGGGCCTCGAGATTTTGAAGAAGCCGTCGCTCAACCTGGTGTTTGTGGGCGGCGAGCTGCTGCCGAACCGGACCCACATGTGGGGGCCCACCGCCATCGATCAGCTGGAGCACATCCGCGTGAACACGGCCGTTTTCGGCGCGAATTCGGTGATGGAGGACGGCATTTACGCGTCCACCGGGTACTCGATCGAGCTGCAGCAGAAGGTCCGCTCGATCGCGTCGACCGCCTACTTCGTCGCGGATTCGACGAAGTTCGGCCGCAACGCCCTGTACAAGATCCTCGGCATCGACGCGTTCACGGCCGGCATCACGGACTCGCTCCTCTCCCCCATCTCGGCGGCCGCCTACCCGATCCCCCTCATCCGGGCCGAGGGTGAGTCAGGGGTAAACAGGGGCATGCCATCCAGGACCGACACTCCCTCGGTGGCCATAGCTACGACAGCGACGATGAGCATCTGCACCCATACAGGCGCACCAATTCTTCAGGAACAGCCACCCGGCTTTTTGTCAGAGGCTACGGACTGCAGAGTGTGCTCGATAGGTTTGCGTACAAACGCGCAATTCCTGTATGGTTTGACTATAACCATACTCACGTGGCAGGACTACCATGGGACAGCAACGAGGCACTTTCTACTGGGACGACGATTCCCTGTCGCCGGGTAATCGTAACGATGGTGGGTGGTCACAGAACCTCTACGATCAGAACGGACACCTCCGAGAACACGGAACGTTCTTCCCAGACCTCGACTCAGACGAGAGCAACTCAACGTATTCCCCGTACGGCGATCCTCCGATGTTTATGTCGAGCGAGACTAGGTGGGATTCGGAGGATGAAGATAATGAGGCATCTGAAGATGACGCTACCGATCAGCTTGCAGAGGCTCTGATTCTCCTGATCGGTGCGGCAGCGGTAGCTGGTACTGCATATGCGGCCCCTCGAATCAAAAAGTGGGCCTCCAACACTGCCGTCCCATTCATTAAGAGTTCATTGTCGAAAGTTCGGATGCCGTGGGGGAAGAAACAGGACGAAGAGATCGTTCCTGAAGCAACTGGGGTGACACACTTCCGCAACGCGGAGATAGATCCAGGTCCAACGGGTTCTCACACGCCTCTCGCGATTGATGCGAAGCGTCAAACGATGTCGAACGCGGAAGCTCAGGCACGTCTCATGGCCGCTGCTGCCGCGCAGCTGTTCGCAGATGAGCAAACACGCCTCGTCATGCGAGCTGACGTCGTCAATGCCACGGATGTGGATGATCTACGTAGGCAGCTCGCAACCCATCCCCACGACGAGCTAGAGAAAATCCTCCAGCACCTCGTGCGCAACCCGCGTCTTCTGGAAGACGGGGCCTCGCCCAGCTGGCTTCCTTCCTCGACCACAACTCCCCCGGGCTCAACCCAGCCCAGCAGCAACACGCACCCTCCCCCACACCTCGGGCAACACCGATAACAGGTGAGGTGCCAAGCACGCAGCCAGAACGAGAGCCACTCAAACGAGGCAGCTCGGCCTGACGACCGCCTATGCGTCCGCAGGATCTTCCCGGCTGACGTTGATCGTGATCTCCTTCGTCCGCCGCAGGTGCGACAATGTAATACGCGGATCGAAGGGCGATGACCAGGAGAAGTTCTCGTAAACGTCCAGCCCGCGACCAAGATCGATCGCCCAGCACAGCGATCACGAGGACTCTATGTCGAGCACCAGACCACACTCACGCCGAGCGACGGCAACCAGGTGGAAACCCTCCAAGTCAACGAGCAGATCACACCGATCACAACGATCAAGCGACACAGAGCAGCAGCAGGGTAGGGTGAGACATTGTCGAGGTCCTTGACGACAGCAGGGGGTAGAAGTCCGCTCATCATCAAGGACCTCGACCTCTACCCGCAACCCCCGACCAACACCCGGTCACCCACACTCAACTCTGAAGAGCAAATTGGGCCCATCATCTCGTCGAGGTCGAAGACATTCTCCTTGAAACGATGAAAGCCTCGAAAGTGAACCTTGGTGATCACGACACCAGCTCCCCAAGGCCTCGCGCGGTAGCGCTCGGTCGAGCTTAGCAGCAATACGCTCCTGCTCATCCACAGGCGGAACTGGAACGGGTACTACTTTCAGCTTCTCGACTGAGAGTCCAGGTTGTGCTGTTGCGGTAGCGTACTGATTCAAGTTCAGTTGCTCTAATGCTAGAGCCGCCCAAGCAGGAGATGTATGCCCGAATGTCTCGACTACTACCGCATGCTCAGTCGCGAAAAAGCGCCCCGAAGCCACATTGATATTGCCACAAAGAGCGCCTTGACGACCGATGATCGGGTAGGTTCCGTCTCTGTTGTAGTCGGCCACGTAACCCCTGATCCCGTTACCTCCGTAGCACGGGTACTCGCCAACTTCAGAAATGTTGCCAACGGCGACGTTCTTGCCTGCCTGCATGTTGAACACGCGGCCTAGACGCGACCAAACCCAACTATCTGGCAGGTCGAAGGGCTCGTCCGTTTTGTCCACTGGTGGCAGTGGCTTCTGCTTCTTGATTTTGCCCTCCTTTTCGAGTTGCTGGCGTTCGGTTTTGATGGTTTCGAGGAGTTCTTTTGCGGTGCCGTCTTCGGGGTGTTGCTTGGTAAGTTTACCGCTGATGGCGGCTTGGAGGATCGCGCGTTCGATTGCTTTGGCGAACTCGCGGTCTAGATACTCTCTCTCTCAAGTTCAGCAAGTTGGTCGATGAGTGGCAAAACTCCGTGGAGCTTAGCGACGATCCTCCCTTGCTCTGCGAGTGGAGGTACTGGAATCGGAAGATTAGTTAGCGCTCCAAGCGGAACACGCTTCTGTCCGGCCGTGCCTGTCATCTGAGGTGTCAACTCATCTTGAACATACTCAGTCTTCAGGAAAAAGAGGAGGTATTCAGCTTCCATGAGGGATGCAGGGCGAAGCACATGAAGCTCCGTGGTGCCAGCACCATACTGTGAGCCCAAACGCCGCACGATTGCTGATTTTCTGTTCTGGAAACACGGCGTAATCTTGGCCATTACAACGTCACCTTCGGCGAACTTAGTGAAGCCCGACTTCACTTCAGACCATTTGCGTCGTTGCGGGTGAATTCGCCCCGTATACCCGTCCTCAATGCTCGCCATTGGTAGGAAACCGATTTGCTCGGTGTCGTTGCCATTTACTCTTGGGTTCGGGAGAGCCACGTCGCCCAGACGAGACCACATCCAATTCGCGGGTAGGCTCAACTGTTTCTCGTCTTCAGTGACGAGTGGAAGCGGTTTCCGCTTCTTAAGTTTCCCTGCCTTCACCAGTGCAGCGCGTTCGGCAGCGATCTGCTCAAGGAGTTCTGTGGCAGTACCGTCCTCTGGACGTTGGTCAGTCAGTTTGCCGCTGATGGCGGCTTGGAGGATGGCAGCGCGGAGGCGGTCGGCGATCATTCGGTCACCGCCAGGAGCGCTTCAATTTGGGCGATCTTGGCGTCGATTTGCGCGTCGAGTTCGGCTCGTTTGGTCTTGTAATCAGCGATTGTTTTCTTCTGGGCTGAGCACGACGGTTGTTTGTTGCGGGAAGCCGCAGAGATCAAGGTTGTAACCGCCCTCGATAAGTTGATCGGCGGTGAACCGCTGGGCCTTGGGGTTGCCGTCAGCGTCTTCGATCTCTCGGCGATCCATCCACCACTCAGCGGCGTCGGCCAGGTGTTCCCTCAGCATTGGTCTGGTCTTGGAGAACGCTTTGTAGCCTTCGGGGAGGTCTACTCGGTAGTACCAGGTCTCCTTGGTTGTACCGGTGTTGTCGAAGAACAGGAGGTTGGTGGCGATTGGGGTGTAGGGCGAGAACACAGAGCCCGGCAGGCGGATGATGGTGTGGAGGTTGAACTCCTTGAGGAGCCGTTCCTTCAGTGCGAGTTTTGCGCCGTCGTTGCCGAAGAGGAACCCGTCGGGCAGTACGACCCCGGCTCTTCCGTGTCGTTTGAGCCGGTAGGTGATGAGCGCGATGAATAGGTCTGCGGTTTCAGAGGAACGGAAGGCTTGCGGGAAGTTCGCTTTGACCGATTCTTGCTCTGTGCCGCCGTAGGGCGGGTTCATGGTGACGACGTCGAACTTCTCGCTGTCTTTGAAGTCGCGCACGTTGCGTTCGAGTGAGTTGCCGTGAATGAACTGGGGCTGGTCGACGTCGTGTAACAGTAGGTTGGTCACGCCAAGTAGGTACGGCATTGGCTTCTTCTCAATGCCGTAAACGCTGGAGCGATATGCCTCGCGGTCTTCGACGCTTTCGACCTGTTCGTCGAGGTGTTTGAGCGTTGAGGTGAGGAACCCGGCTGTTCCGGCTGCGAAGTCCGCGACGGTCTCTCCGAGCCTGGGGTTGATCATTTCGATCATGAAGTCGGTGACCGCGCGCGGCGTGTAGTATTCACCTGAGCTGCCCGCGCTTTGGAGTTCTTTCAGCAAGGTCTCGTAGATCTCGCCGAAAGCATGCCGGTCTGTATAGTCCTCGAAGTCAATCTCGTCGATCAGGTTAACGAGTTGACGGATGAGAATGCCGTCCTTCATGTACTGGTTTGAATCCTCGAACACTGCCCGAACCACGGATTGACTGAGCGGCGTCGATGCGGTGATCGGCAGCGATTTGAGGACTGGGAAGAGTTCAGTGTTGAGGAACGTCAGCAGTTCCTCACCGGTCTTGGAGCGTCCGTCTTTTTGGTCCGGTGCCCAAGATCGCCAGCGGAGATGCTTGGGGATGATCGACTGGTAGGCGGGGTTGTGGAACTCCCAGTCGGCTTCTTTCGCGTCGTAGACCTTGAGGAACAACAGCCAGGTGAGTTGGGCGATGCGTTGGGCGTCGCCGTCGACCCCGGCGTCTCCGCGCATGATCTTGCGGGAGGTTGAGATGAACGAGTTCAGGCTCATTAGCTACTTGTGCTCCTTATGCAGCTTCGTAGAGGGCGTCTTCGAGTTCACGAATGGCCTGGAGGTAGGCATCGCGTCCTCCGAAGAGGCGGGCAATCTTCCGCGGTGACCCGTACTGGGTGAATGGGTCAACGCTGAGAATTCTGGTTGTTTCGATTTCAGATATACCGATATCTGCGTACTTATCCAAGAGCGCTTCCAACACTTCGCGGCACGTGTCTGAGTATTTGTGGAGGTAACCGCGCTTCTTGACATGATCAATACGCTCTTGTTTGGTCAGTGGAGGCTTGTCGAAGGCAACGTGGAGGATCAGGTCGAAATCGTCAACGTCGAAGAACCTACCGTCAGCTTCTTCGCGTATCGCCTCAAGGAAGACGCCACGGCTGCTGAGCTGGCCGATGAGTTCGTCCTTTCGCTCGGCCTGCGACCAAGCGGTAAGGAACGAGTCGAGGCTGGAGTACGTGTTCAGCAATGACCGCTTCGAGAAGTCGCGGATCGATTCGGTCATGAGTTTGCCGGTGACGGGATCGACGTACTGGACGCGCTCGTTGAGCAGTTTGACTTCGACACCACGAACTCGCACCTTGCCTTGCTTTTCAGGGGCTGGGTCGTCGATCCAAGGCGGATCACAGATGATCACATCATCTGGGCCGAAGTCCTCGATGTAATCTTCAGACCCGGGGTGTTCCACGGTTTCGTCGTCTTCTGGCCATTCGGGTTCGGGGATCTCGCCGTCATCTCCAGGCTCGGGCAAAGGCATGTCTATGCTGCCTGCTGGGTTACCGTCGAAATCCGGGTCGGCGAAGAGTCGGGTCGATCCACGGAAGTCCATGATCGTGAAGAACTCTTTGCCATGCTCAGGATCGAGCCGGGTGCCGCGTCCGACGATCTGTTTGAACTCCGTCATCGACCCAATGTTGGACTCCAAGACGATAAAGCTTGATCGTTTTGACGTTGACGCCTGTGGTGAGCAGTTTCGATGTGGTCACCAGTGTCAGGTACTGCTCGTTGACGTCAGCGAAGTTATCGAGCTGACCCTTGCCTTCTTTATCATCTCCGGTGATCTTCATGACGTACCGGTAGTCCTCGATGACCCGTTCAAGGTTCTCGTTCGCTAGGGCTTGGCGCATTCGTTCAGCATGCTCAATATCGACGCAGAAGACGATGGTCTTCGAATCAGTGCCGTACTTCTCCAGCCAGGACGTCACGTACTTGGCGACCATCTGGGTGCGCTCATCAATGATGAGGTTACGGTCGTAATCCTTGATATTGTACTCGCGATCCTCAACTTCGTTGCCATCAACGTCGACTTGTCCCTCGAACGGTCGCCAGTTCTCCAAGTCGACGTCCAAGCCAACACGGATCACCTTATACGGAGCGAGGAAGCCATCCTCGATTCCCTGTTTCAAACTGTAGGTGTAAACAGGCTCACCAAAGTAGTCGATGTTCGACACTTCCTTGGTTTCTTTCGGTGTTGCCGTCATACCAATGTGGATGGCGCTAGAGAAATAGTAGAGGACACGTCGCCACAGCGATTCTTCGCGTGCTGATCCACGGTGACACTCGTCAATGATGACGAGGTCAAAGAACTCTGGTTTGAACTGCCGGAATGGTTCTTCACCCTCCTCACCAGCGAGCTGTTGATACAGGCTCATGTAAACCTCGTAAGAGGAATCCAAGTGCTTGCCTTTGACCTTGGTGATGCGGCCAGAGAGTGGCTCGAAGTCGCCAGTGATGGTCTGATCGATCAGCACGTTGCGGTCGGCAAGGTACAGTACGCGTTTCACTGTCCCAGCTTTGAGGAGCCGCCAAATAATCTGAAAGGCCGTGAATGTCTTGCCGGTGCCGGTGGCCATCACCAGGAGTAGACGGCGGTCGCCGTGTGCGATTGCTTCCAGCGTGCGGTCTACCGCTACCTGCTGGTAATAGCGAGCTTCTTGCGGTTTGAACGGGTCAACATGATATGGCTCAGCAATCAGTGCCGCACCCTGAGCGTCAAGTCCTTTGCCAACCAGATAGCGTTGCCACAGCTCATCCTCGGTAGGGAACTCATCCAAGCCGATCTCTCGCTCAACGCCGGTAAAGAAGTCGTGCTCGATGAAGCCCTTGCCGTTTGACGAGTAGGCGAACGGGGCGTCAAGCTTCGCGGCATAGCCTAGTGCCTGCTGCAGACCCTGCACGAACAGTGTGCTCCATGTCCTTGGCTTCAACAACCGCAAGCGGCTTACGCGACTTCGAACCAAGCAGCACATAATCCGCTTTGCTGATCTCGCCCCGTTTGGTCTTGGTACCTTGAACGATGACCTGGCCAGGAGCGATGACAAACTCCATACGAAGTTGCTCTTTACGCCAACCAGCCGTCTCTGTGATCGCAGGTGTAATGAACCTGAGTTTGACGTCCTCTTCAGTGAGCTTTGACATTGCTCTCCTCCATGTCTTCGACAATCTCCGCGATATTGATCAGTTCTCGGACCGACGCTTCAGCGATTTTAACGAGCACGGTGGTAGTGACATTCTCGTTTCCATCGAGCTTGGCGACGGTGCCGGTACTGATGTCTGCCTTGACCTGAAGATCACGCTTCAGTCAGCCTTTGTTGACGTGCCTCTTTAACAACAAATCGTAGCAGGTTCTTATCATTACTCCTCTGCTTCTTGATCGTTTACCTTCTTGTTCCATCGCCGATTGGAGGGAGCGAAGTCCACGCGTCAGTGACTAACTAGTGGGGGTGAGGCCTGAGAACCTCACCGCCATCGTCATATGTCGGGATACTCATCGGTCGGTTTCGCGCAACGGCAGTACGGTGTCCCGTATTCGCGGCCAATGGTCTGTCTGCACACAGAGAGCAGGGGTACCCACACGGCTACGCAGACTCTCTGGTCTCTTGGTCGTAACCAATCTGCCAAAACCCCATATCCAGCAGCTTCATCTGCGGATAGACCAGGTCCCCGATCCGCATTCCTCGCCGCGCTTCCTCGAGGCGGTCGTTGTGGGCTTCGTAGAACTCCGCGAGCTTGCGCACAGACTTCAGGCTGTATTCCTGCATCGTCACCTTGTATTTCTTAATGCCGTCAACGAAGAACCTGTCGTACGCGGGCACGCACCCAAAGCGTTCCCATCAGGATTTTTCGTGATGAGGATCGGCGACACCGGGCTCGCGACCTCACGACCTGCGACCTCTTTGCGGATCTGATCGAAATAGTCGGCGATGTAGTTGTTCACGGTCTCGAGCATCATCTGAACCTCAGACTTCCTCAGATCCGCGCACGCGAGCCCGAACAGGCAGTCGTATTCAGGCTTGAGGATCTCCTCGACGATGGGCGTGTGCACCTTGTAGTCCTTCTGAAGTATGAAGCACGAGCCCCGATACATTCCCCAGCTCGCCAGGTAGAAAGCGAGATGCAGACTCAAATGGTCATAGTCCGGGGAGGGGTCGGTCCGCGCGTCTCGAAAAGCGCGATAGCAATGCTCCCACGAGCGGGAGCGCCCATTCTCGTTCGCGCGCGCGTCTTCGTAGAAGGTCTGCGCAGCGTTGATCAACTCATCGATGAGTTCCATATCATCTGACCCTCCAGATAGAGATCCAGCCCGTCCACTCCAAGGGAGCAGCGGGCTGAACGGTTGACTATAACGTACAACGTAGTCTGTTTGGGAATCAAGCCTATCCCCCCGTCACAGGAGAGCTCGCATACCCACAGCTCACGACGAGGCCGGGGCGCATCATGCACATACGTGCGGTTATGGGGATGCGGGTGGGAGGATTTGCGTGATGGTTGCGCAGCATTCTTAGTGTTTCGTGTCGGTTCTGCGCGTACCCTGATGAGAAAGGACGCGCCCCCAACGATGGGAGCGCCGGGAGGACACCTCACCGTGGAGGCACACACTATGAAGGTCCCACCCTATCCGAGCGACCCGACGCCGAGGAAGACGAGCAGCCCTTCCCCACCCCGCCAGCGCACCGCAAGAAGCGCTCTCTGGGCGCCAGGAGAGCCGCGCTCCGCCCGTGGGCAATGGGTATCGGGCTCACCGTACTGGTCGCTGTGGCAGCTGTTGGTGCCTACACGCTGGGCGCGAGCATCGGCTCGTGGAACGATCGCCCCAGCACCGCAGCAACACCCACGGTACATCCAGCGCCCGCACCATCGGCATCCAGCGAACCTCCGATGTCAGGCGGCTACGAGATCGGCCCCGACGGAGTCCTCGTACGCCCAGCCGAGTTCGCGGCAGACACGTACACCAAGCCCGAACTTCCCGAGGCCGCTAAGGAAAACACCGAACGAGGAGCAGAGCTTGCAGCTGAGCACTTCCTAGCTCCCGAGAACTACGCATGGAACACGGGTGACACACAGCCACTTGCTGACATGTCCGAGCCCGGAGATAACTTCAGTGGCTCATACATAACTGCAATTAAACAGGTGTATTCAAACGGCTGGGCCTATGGGAATAACGCAACAATTACGGAGATTGTCACTGTTGAACCTGTATCCGCCGAGCAATGGGGAGCTCAGAATGACACTATCGGAGTGTTATTCCATATTCGATCAACCGATGGTGTCACGTGTATCGGCCAGAAGATTCTTTCTAATGAAACTGAATATGACTCAAGCCTTGCACTCTTCGTCACATGGAAAGGCGACCGTTGGGTCATAACCGGGGGAAGTGTTGATCGTGTTAACAAACAATAGAGGACGCTTTTTTCGAGCACTTGCTATCAGCATAACGATTTGTAGTACACAAGCATCGGTTGCACATGCGGTCAACTACATTGCTCCCGCAGAAGGTGGGTGCGCAAATATTATCGGAGAACATCAAGGACAGTGTGCAACCGCTGGGCCTAACGGCATAGATGTCGAAAATTGGCACAGGGGTCACGAGCAATATTCTTCTCCGCAAGGCAACAACAACTCGACTGTCAACGACCAGAGGGCTCAGCTTACTGCCGATGCAGCAGCATCTCCAGAGGCGCGCACCTATGCGGAGGATGATAAGTGTGATGGCCGCACGATGCACACAGTGACGTTGCCGGATGGGACCGAATCTGAGCCATTTGTGTGTGCGCACATCACGCGGAAGGGGAATGGCGATACTGCGGGGCAGCTGCCAACCACGCGCGAGATCCTGTACTACGCGGCCACGACGATCCATGCTGACGGCGCGGGCCTTCACAAGCGGCCCGAGGGGGTCTCGTACACGAACAAGTACATTCCCACGCTTGTCGCTGCCACGCATCCCACGCAGACCCACACCGTCACACTGTTGGGCCACGACATCACGGTCACCCTCACGGCCACGTCCTACACGTGGAGCTGGGGAGACGGAACCCCGGACCTGACCACGACCTCGCCGGGGATGCCCTGGCAAGAGGGCATGGACCCCAACACGGATCCAGCCCTGATCCGCCACTACTACAAGGCGCCCGACGGGTGGAAGTCCTTCCTGGATGGGCCCTACCCCTACGCCACGCGCACCATCACGCTCACCACCACGTGGGCGGGCACGGCCACCAACCCCTTCACCGGCGACACGCAGACCATCAACGGACTGGTCACCACCACCGAAACGACCGGCCCGTTCCCGCTCGGACAACTCATTGTCAACAACACCGACACCGCAGAAGAAAAACAAGGCCACTAAGCGAGTGATGCACCATGACCTCCAAACTTTCCACCATCGGCAAGTGGATCAGCGCAACCATTGCCGCCATTGTTATTGTCGCCGCGTCATTCCTGGGGTTCCACGCGTTCAACGCTCGAGCCCACGCGAACGCCGAGCTTCAGTCCGGGGCACAGTCGCCCCAGTCTGACAGCACCGAACAATCTGGCCCCCAATCGGGAGACACTCCTCAATCCGCAGAACCGACACCCGTTGACGTCCCGAAGCCCACTCCCCCGCCTCACCTCTACGCAGGCGGACAAATTGGTGCCCAAGCGACATCACAGTGGTACATCGACCTATGGGCGTATGCGTTCAACACCGGGGACACAGAAGACTTTATGAAGGTATGCCAGGTTGAGGGATACTGCGATGCATTTGCACATGACCTGGAACGCATGCATACAGATGCATATCTCGTCAAGCCGCTCACCAATACGTATCTTCAAACAAATAAGATTTATGACTGCTCACTCCAAAAAGGCAGGCACTCAAGGAATTTGTATCGAATTCACATATTTGCAAACACCTGCAGGATTCCACCACCTAACAGAAGAAAAAGGCATCAGAACAATACGACACCATAAGCACAGTGACCGACGAGGAAAGCAACAACGAACAAACACTCTTCCGTGTCCTATTTCTTGAAGAGCGGGGGACACATGGGTCGTCACCCACATCTGGTATCACTAATAACCGCCGAAAAATCGTTAGTCACTGATCACAACAGGATGCGGAATCAACTTTGTTCATTGACCCTTACCTACGCATCCGTGGTGCCATAGCTCAAACGCACCATATGCCGAGGCCCCAACCCACCGCCGTGGGCTGGGGCCTCAGCAGCTGATGTTTCACGTGCAATTACTGCCAGGACAGCAATAAGAAGTCTCAGTTCCCTGAACAAGCTCGTAACGCACCCAACGGCGCTGTCCGGTGGACCGTACCAGGCCTCACGAAACAAGATCGCGGAGATCGGAACGCACTTCTTCCACACTCACGCCGAAGCTCTCCCGATACTCGCTGTTGTTCCACGTACACTGCCGTTGCTGAGGGCTTCCTCATCGCTATCGTCGACGATGGCGCAGCAGGAGCACCCGCTCCTCCGATGGCGCCATCTCATAGACCCGCCCATCCATCTCATAGACCCGCTCATCTATCTCATAGACCCTCACCTCTATGTCATAGAAGCCCATTTCTATCTCATAGAACCCTTGATTGACTCCATAGGGATTCATACGTGGGGCAGGCGATGTCATGCCACATCTTCAGAAGTCTGAACGCTGAGGCCCCAGCCCACCATCGTGGGCTGGGGCCTCAGCACAGATGTTTCACGTGAAACAATCGCGGGAGCAGCCACCAAGCGGCCTCGAGCGCGAGGCCACACGAGCCTCACTTCCGGTGGTAGCGCGGGCTCGTACCCAAGTGCGTCGGGTAGACGTTCAGGCCGTCCTTCAGCTTCGACTCGTCGAGGCCGCGATACGTGTACGAGCTATCGTTCACGATATCCGTGGGATCCACGACGCCATCCGCGTACTGCTGGACCTCCTCGGGCGTCGGACTCGACCCGCCCTGCTTCTGCGCCAACGGGTTCTCATCAGGGAACTGCGACGGATCCGTATTCAAAATCGCGCCCGGGTCAATACCGCCAAACCCTGTGTACTTGTTCCACCCGTGATCAGGATTCAAGCCCGTCTTCACCAGCAACTGCAACAGCTGATTGCTGGTCGCCTCAGGCCACCGCTGCTTCGCCAACGCCAGAACACCGGTCACAATGGGGGATGAAAACGACGTACCGAAATACTGAACCACCTGACCCGACGCAGCATCGCGAACGGCAACAGGACCTCAATAGACGTCGTCACCACTCCCTCACCCCACGAGGAGTACTCCTGACGAGTCCCATCCGTACTAATCGCCGTCACACCAACGACGCCGGACCACTTGGACAACGATGCAAGATCGTCATCACGCGCTTCATTGCCTGAAGCAGTAACGAGAATCACTCCGCTCGACATAGCGCGAGCAACCGTCCACTTCATCTGGTCATCGTCATCATAACTCGTAGCAGATAGATTGATTATCTGGGCACCATCATTCATCGCCTGATTCATCACCCAGACATATTCCGTTCGATTCACGATACGCGTGTCTGTGTAGCAATCATCCTGAGCCTGATCGCCATCATCACCAGTGCTGAAGGGAGCGCCACTGCCAAAAGGAACCTGATACGTCAGCAACTTGCTACCGGGAGCGACGCCATAAGTATCCGCCACAAGCACAGACGCCACAGCCGTACCATGTGTCTTCGATCCAGAAGTAGTCGTGATGGTACACGTCGTCTGAGGAGAGATATCTGCACGCTGAAGTTCTGGCGCTGATGTGTCTACCGGACCATCGATCATTGCGATGGTGACCCCTTCGCCCGTGTAGCCCTTCGCGCGAGCCCGATCGAAGCCGTAGTACGAGAAGTACGCCTGATCGGCCGCGGTGATCGTGTCGGCTGCATGCGCGGGGGCAGCGGGAATCGACACGATGCCCGCCGCGAGCGCACCCACGGCAGCCACGGCGACACTGTGCCTCACGCGCGTTCGCCGGTTCCTCTTAGCCCTCACCATTGCCGCGGGTCCCATCCGTCGTCCCGACGCGGAGCAGGCGCAATGTCCTTATCGGTCCCGTATGTCTGCGACATCGGATTCACGTACTTCCGGCAACTCGTCCTCGTCCTCCACTCGGAAAGGCGTGTACTTGCGACGCTTCGCCTTCTCGTCGTCCTTGCCACGGCCGGCGCCCGCACCAGCACCGCCGCCCATGAAGCCAGAGGCTCCTGGGTTCCGGCTTTCCCGGAGCCAGCGGCACCAACACCGGCGCCCGCACCGCGGGAGCCGTCAGCTCCGACGATACCAGATAGGCCTGCGGTACCAGAGGGTGCCTTGTACGTCCCGTAGCCCGGACCGGAGTAGGCTCCCGCACGCAGCGAAGACATGCCGCTCACGTTGCCTGCCGTTCCCCCTCGCCCGAGGGCAGCTGCAGCACCACGGCCAAGAGCACTCGCCGACGAGCCGAGGCCTCCACCCATGCGGGCCGCACCACCGACGCCAAGGGCTCCCGCTCCTAGCATCCCAGCACCAGCAAAACGGGAGGTCAACGCGGACTCGCTTCCCGGACCGCCATTCACGTTCCACAGTGGGTGGTATCGGTCTACCGGGGGTGCCGGCGTGTAGCCGCCGACGACACCATTGCGGTGCCAGTCTCCGTTCACTCGCGTATGCAGCAGGTCGACACCCATGAGGTCCTGCGGGTCGGAAATCGGGTTCAGGCGCGACCCCACCTCACCCTCGGTCACGAAGCGATTCGGGATACGAGGCGATGACATGACGCGATCACTGACCGGACCACCCTCGTCGTACCCCGCCGGATAGAGCCCGGAGCCAGAGCCTCGCAGATCAGATCGGCCATAGTCCGTGTCACGGCTGCCCGGGTACACACCCGCCTCACGAGCGGGAAGTATTCAGGTATCCACGCTCAATGTCGCGACGAACAGTACCACTTGACGGACCTGACCCCAGCGGCGATGTTAAATCCGGGTTATTGACATGCTTCTCCATCGCTGCAGACTGCGCATTCGTCCCGTCCGCCAGGGGCCTGCATCGTGTCGTTCGCGCGCTGCAGGATGTCCGTCGCGGCGGCTTCACGCTGGTTGTTCGCCTGGATGATGAGACCTTGGACGTACGCTTCACCCGTCATGGCGACCGCATTGATGGGGCAGTCCGCGGGGCCCATATACCCTGTCACAGGGAATGACGACGTGGGCTGCGTCTGCCAACGCCTGCAGCTTCGAGTCGACCAGGGTGGGCGAAAGCTGCATAGCGTCCTCGCGCACGTGCTTCATGACGCGACGGGCCTCCGCGTAGAATTCCATCGCGGTGTTGTGCCCATCCTTGATGGCCTGCACCTGCTTCATGGCACGATCGGTCCACGCGTCGATCTGATCACCGGTTTCACCGGTGAATCCCTGGTTCGTGCGCATGTGGTGCGTCGAGTTGTTGGCCTCGTTCAGGCCGCACACGATCGTATTGTGTTCGTTATCCGAGGCGTCCAGCGCGGAGGCCGTCTCGATTGCGGCGACGAGCTGCATGAGGCGCTCGTACATCGGGCTCTCAACCATGATTCGTACTCCTCGTTCTCAGATGGCCGACGGCGCGTTTTGGGCGGGTTCGGAGGACGAGGCACCGGCATCGGTGCCCGAATTCGCTGCCGGGGCGGAATTGTCGACCGGCGTCGGAGGTGCAGTGTACGTCGAATAAGCAGTCGATCCACCGCCACTCGTCGGGCTTGGGTCCAGGCCCGCCAGGATGGCGGCAAGCTGGTCAGCATTCGCCGTCTCCGCAGCCTCGAAGGCCTCGGCTGCCTGTTCAACCTCTCCGTCGAACTTTGTGAAGCTCTGCTTCTGCTTGCCGATGAGACGATCCTCAGTCTTCAGCAGCGAAACGATCGCCGTGCGCATGGCCTGGAACCCGCCCTCGTCGGACCAATACGAGGGGTCTTGCGCGTCAATGAGCCGCCCGAGAGCCTCCGACGAGTCCCCCAGGGACTCCCCTCCCCGCTTCATATCGTCACGCGTCTGGGCGTGCTTATCGGAATCGAAGCCGACGTCAACCACGCGCTACCTCCTGATCAACCGACCCACGATTTCGTGGGCCACAGAACACTGTGCTACCTCGCCAAGCATATGACCAGTTGTTCAGGTTAACAAGCGATTCAGAGGTTCACGAGGCCATGGTCGGGTCCTCGGAGACGCCCACGCACAGGCCCCCGCTCACAGGCCCACGCACAGGCCCGCCAGGCTCATCCCCGCCTCTCGCGCAATGTGCGCGCGAGGAGGCCGTGCCTCGGCGCGAAGACCCAGGCGAGCACGAAGCACGCGGTGAGCACCAGGACGATCGTGGCGCCCGTGGGCACGTCCAGCGCCCACGACAGGTACAGGCCCACCAGGCCACCCGAAGCACCGAGCGCGGGCGACAGGATCATCATGGTCCCCAGGCGGTCACACAGGAGCCGCGCGGTGGCCGCGGGGGTGACGAGCAGGGCCAGCACCAGGACGTTGCCGATCGTCTGCACCGAGATCACCACGGCCAGGGCCACGGCGACATACAAAGACAGGTCAGCCAGCAGAACGTGCACGCCCGCGGCTCGCGCTCTCGCGGTCCAGGGTCACGGCGACGATGGGCCGGTGCGCGAGGAACAGCATGAGCAGCACAAACAACGCGCCAGCCAGCACCACGGGCACATCCGACGCCGGGATGCCCGTAATCGACCCGAAGAGGAAGTCCTGCAGGCTCCCGGCGTACCCGGGCGCCCGCGCGATGATCGCGACGCCGAGCGCAAACGCGCCCACGAAGAGCACGCCGATGACGGAGTCCTCCTTGAGCCGCCGATTCTGCGCCAACAGGGCCACCAGCACGGCGGTCACAACGCCCGCGAGCGCGCCGCCAAACACCAGGGACCCGCCGCACACGAAGGCGATCGCCAGGCCCGGGAACACGGAGTGCGCGACGGCGTCGCCGATGAACGCCATGCCGCGCAGGACGACGTGCACGCCGACGCTTCCGCACACGAGCGCGGCGACGACCGCGATCAGCAGCGCGCGCGGCAGGAAAGCCAGCGCAGGATTCGTCAGGTCGCGGAAGAAGTCGTAGGGGCTCAGGAAGTCCGCCGCCGCGGCGAGGCCACCCCCGGCCGCGTGGATCACGGTGCTCATGCGCGCACTCCTAGGGGCGTCGAGGATCGGGTTGTCGGGGCGCACGTCGAAGGCGCGGATCCACGGGTCGGCGTCGGCGAGCTCGTCGGGCCGCCCGGACGCGACGATCGTGCGCCGCAGCAGGTAGAGACGGTCGCAGCCGGCGCGCGCGCCGATGAGGTCGTGCGTGGTCATGAGGAGGGCCCGCCCGCCGTCCGCGAGACTACGGAACAGGGTCGCAGAGCATCTCCTGCGTCGGCATGTCGAGGCCGGTGAAGGGCTCGTCGAGGAGCAGCACGGCGGGCCGGATCGCGAGGGCCCGGGCGACGAGGACGCGCTGGCGCTGGCCGCCGGACAGCTCGCCGATGGGACGCTTCGCGAGGTCGCGCATGCCCACGAGGGACAGGGCCTCCTCGACCGCGCGAAAGTGCGGGGTCCGCGCGCGCCCCAGCAGTCCGCGCCGCACGGTAACGGCCTGCAGGACGGCGTCGCGCACGCTGATCGGGAAGTCCCACGCGAACTCGTGGCGCTGCGGCACGCTAGCCGATCGCGCCGTCGGTCTCGACGCGCCCGCTGGAGGGAATCAAGCCCAGGATCGAGCGGATCAGCGTGGTCTTTCCGGCGCCGTTGGGTCCGATGAGACCGACGAGCTCCCCGGCCTCTACCTCCAGGTCGACGCCCTCGAGGACGCTGCGCCCGCCCAGGGACGCACCCAGTCCGGTGACGCGCAGCTGGCTCACTGCACCCTCCCCGATCGTCGAGGCCGGGGCCGCGCTCGCCCGAGCCCTCACCCCGGGCGGAGGGCAGGGGCGCGAGGATGGAGTCGGCCTCGGCGATGGCGGCGGCCTGTTCGGCACGGCTACGGCGCGAGCGCGCCACGACAAGGGCGCCGATCACGAGGAGCGACGCCACGGCGACGGCGATGATCGCGAGGAAGGCCCAGTCGGGCAGCCCGCCCGACGCGGCGCCGGCGGCAGAGGAGGAGCCAGCGGGGTCAGCGGCCCCGGAACCAGCGGGCGCAGCCCCAGAGGAAGAGGAAGAAGCGGAGGCACCATCGGCGGGGGCAGCGGCGGGCGCGGCCATGGCCAGGGCCTCGGACGCGGAGGCGGCGTCACCAACGGCGAAGCGCAGGGTCGTGGAGGCGGAGACGGCCTCGCCGGCGGTGGTCGTGCCCAGGAAGGTCACGGTCGCCGTGTAGGGTGCCGGGCGCGGAGAACGCCCAGTTGGCGTGCACGTGCGTGCCCGAGTCGATCCACACGTCGCCAGGTGCCGCGCCCGAGTCGGCGAGCAGGAGGGGCTTGCCGAAGGTGCCGGACTGCAGGAACAGCCACGCGCGGCCGGGGCCGGACACGGGGGCCGACGCGCATGGTGAGGCCGCGGTCGATGGTGGCGGTGACGGCGGGGTCCTGCGTATTCCAGCCGAGCCACACGACGCCCGGGTTCTGCGTCTGGGGAACGACGTACACGGGCTTGCCGGCGACGTCGGCCAGGAAGGGGTAGTCGGCGGAGTCGGGCGCGGTCATGATGGCCGCATCATTGACCCGCAGGACGGTCTGGTTGGGGTCGCGCCACGGCGCCGCTCTCGGCGTCATGGCGCAGGCCGGCCCTCCACTGTCCGTCGATCGGTCGGGGGCCGAGGTCGACGTGCCCGACGGCGATCTCGCTGGCCTCATTCGACCACTCTTCGTGAGCGGCGACGCTCTGCGCGAGGTCGGGGTCGGGACTCGGGTCAGCAACAGAAGAGGGCGCCCGCGATGACGAGGAAGGCCGACACGAGGAGGGCGAACACCGACGTGCCGAGACGGGCGGAGCGCGACGAGGTGCTGGCAGGCCGCCGGCTAGCCCCGGGGGCGGCGGCAAGGCCTGGCCGGGCTTCGAGCTGTGATGCCCGCCCGCTCGGTCCCGTGGGCGGCGGCAAGGCCTGGCCGGGCTTCGAGATCGACCACTCCGAGCGAAGCTCGCGTGTGGCGATCTCGCGGGCGGGCCGCCGCCCACGGGACGGCAAGAAAGCGGGCGGGCAGGCCACACCTCGGCCGGAAGTCTGGCGAGAGAGAAGGATTTCATGGCATCTCCTTGCCGCCCAGGCAGCGTGCCAGTGAGCGGGCGTTGTGTTCCATCATGTCGATGTAGGTGGGTGCTTGGTCGTCGAGGGTGTCGCCGTACAGGGGGCAGATGTCCACGCCCGCGTCGGTGGCGGCGGTGCGCAGGGGTGGAGCGGGTGCGCGCCAGGTTGGGTTCGAGGAACACCGCGGGGATCGAGGAGTCGGACAGGGTGGCCTGGAGTTTGATCCGGTCGGCGATGGAGGGTTCGACGCTGGGGTTGGGTGCGACGAAGCCGGCGACGGTAAGCCCGTAGGCGTTGGCCAGGTACGCGTACGCGTCGTTGGTGGTGACGAGTTTGCGGCGCTCCTCGGGGATGGACGCGATGGTCGAGGCCACGGTGGCGTCAAGCTCGTCGAGGCGCGTCAGGTAGGCGGCTGCGTTGGCCCGGTAGGTGGCTTCGCCGTCGGGGTCGACGGAGATCAGCGAGTCGCGGATGACGCGCACGTACGCCTGGGCGTTATGGACGTCGTGCCACAGGTGGGGGGTCGATGTCGCCGTGGACGTGCTTGCCGAGGACGGCCTGCGGCAGCGCATGTACACGTTCGCGCCGGGCTCGCCGATGAAACGGAACGAGGCCTCGCCGGGGATCGTCGTGAGCGCGCGGGTGGGCACTTCGATGACGACCTGGTCGAGGTCGGTGCACTCCATGGTCGAGGCGACGGCCGCGCCCGTTGTTCCTGCGCCCACGCAGGGGGCCGAGGCCTCGTCCCCGCTAAGTGCGCCGGCGTCGGAGGCGAGCTCGACGCGCTTGGTGGTGAGGTTGACGGTGATGTCGGCGTGGCCGGCGGACAGGACGCGGCGGCCCTCACTGGCGGCGATCTCCTCGGGCGGGGTGCCGACGGCGAAGACGGCGGTGCCTTCCCCGACGCTGACGGGCGTGGCGCCGGGGGTGGTGCGCAGGTTGGCGCGGAAGTGGACGCGGTAGACGCCGGGGGCGGTGAACGCCCAGCTCATGTGCTGGTGGGCGTCGGCGGGCAGCTGCGCGGTGTCGGTGTCGTATCCGCCTGCGGCGTTGAAGCCGTCCGAGGTCGCGAAGGCGATTTCGGGCTGCCCGAACGACGTGGTGAGGTAGGCGGCGGCCTGGCCGGGCCCGTCGACGCCGGTGGTCGTCAGGTCGATCTGCGAGGCGCGGGTGGCCCCCATGTCGGTGCCGTCGCCCCACACGCGCATGCCGAGCCAGGGGGTGTCGAGCGCGCGGTCTTCGACGAGGGGGAGGATGGTCGCGCCGTTCTTGGCGGCCTCCTCGGCGACGGAGACGGAGCGCGAGCCGGCGGGCAGGTTGGAGTCGAGTGCGCGGATGAGGGCGTGCTCCTCGAGCATGAGGTAGTTGGAGAAGGCGACGTCCGCGTAGGCCACGTCCCGCACGGTGCGCAGGGAGGGCTCCCACGAGTGTGGGTCCGCCCCGTTGGGCACCATCTGCGTGACGTGGACGCGGTCTCCGGCGACGTTGCGCACGAGGTCGGCGAGGATGCCGGTCGTGGCGACGACGCGCAGTTCACCGTCGGATGCCGGGTCGGGCGCGGGCGCGCAGCCTGCCAGGGTTCGCCGTGAGCGCTAACGTCGAGGCAGCGAGCACACTCTCCCCGCCACCCACGGAAGGGGAGGCGGGGGATAAAGAGAGTCGGCCTCGTAAATGAGGGGTCACAGCGCCCGGCGCAGGTTGCGGCGGCGTCCGATCGCACCCACCCACACGCAGGCAGCGCCCGTGAGCGCCCACGTCAGGGAGACGACGGTCAGCGGGATGGTGTCGGCGCCGGTGGTGGCCAGGGAGAGGTCGCAGTCCTTGCCGGACGCGGTGCGGCCGACGACCTGGGAGACCATGGGTCGCCCGTTGGGGCCGGTCGCGCCGGTAGCCGTGAGGTCGCCGCCCGAGCCGAAGCCGCTGCCCGCGAGCGCCGCGCCGTTGGGGGTGACGCGCATGGTGATGGTCAGCGTGTAGGTGCCGGGCGCGGTGAACACCCAGTTCTGGTGGGCGTGCGTATTGGCGCCGAGCGTGTAGCCGGTGCCCGGGCCGTCGAAGACGTGCTCGCCGACGCCGGAGCCGAGCGCGCCCGCGTTGAAGACGGCGACGCGTCCGGGGCCCTCAACGGCGTCGAGGGTGAACTGGACGGGGCCGGTCGTGCCGGTGACGATCTCTTCGCGCTGGGAGTTCAGGCCCAGCCACGGCACGCCCGCAATCTGGGTGGAGGGGATCAGCCAGACGCTCGAGCCGGGGGTGGCAACGAAGCCGAGGTCAGCGGGCGCGGTGATGCGCGCGGCGTCACCGAGGGCGAAGGTCAGGGACGAGGGGTCGACCCACTGGGCGGGCTGGCTGCGGTCGTCCTTGACGCGGGCGACGAGGGTGCCGTTTTCGATGGCGGGGCCCAGGTCGAAGTGGCCGTCGGTCGCGTTACCGGAGGCGCCGTCGCCGACGCTCACGGTCAGCGTGGTGCGCGCGGTGTTCGCGGGGGCGTTGTTCGAGGCCAGGGTGGCGGCCTCGGCCTCTGTGGCCTCGCGGGTGATGCGGGTGGCGACGCAGCGCTCACCACCGGTCGTGCCGGATGTGGTGCGGGCGCCCGAGGAGGGGCGGGGTTCGCGCCGGTCGTCGTGCCGGTGGTGCCGGTCGTTCCCGAGGTCGCGGCGGGGGCCGGGGCACTGGGGGTTCCCGTGGCACCGCCCTCGCCCTGGTCCTGGGCGGCCTGGTTGTTCGTGGAGCTCACGGGAGCCGGGGCCCACGCCGGGGGCGGGGCGGGCTGCGCCTGGTCGGTCGAGGGGCCGATCCGGACTCGGCGAGGCACGAGGCCTCGTCGGCGACGTCGATCGTGTACGTGTGGGCCGCGGACTGGGCGTTGGCGGCGCCGGTGTTCCCTGGGTCCACGCGCTGGCCTGGACGGTCAGCGTGTAGCGGCCGGCGCGCGTGAAGAGCCAGTTGACGTGCTTGTGGGCGGCGTAGGGCTGGTCGATGTCATCGCCCTCGGGGGCCAGGTCGAAGCTGCCATCATTGGTGACCGCCTTGGTGCCCTCGGTGAAGCTGGAGGTGAAGGCGTAGATGCGGCCGTTCTCCGGGCCCGTGTAGGAGATGTGGAAGCGCGCGGCGTCGTAACCGCCGGCCGTGACACCCAGGGTGTCCCAGCCGGGCCACAGGACGGTGGCCTGGTTATCGCCCGACTGGCCGAGCAGGTAGGCCGCGGCGGGAGCGCCCGTCGCCTGACTGACGGAGGCGGGGATCTGGGTGAGGGTGGACTTGTTGACGGCGAGGAGCGTCTGCTCGGGCTCACGCATGACGCCGGAACCCGTCGCGTCCTCCTTGATGCGCAGAGTAAGCGCGCCGGACGCGTCGGAGGTCAGGTCGAAGATGTCCGCGTGGCCGCGGTCCAGGGTGGCCGTGGTGCCGGCGGGGGCGGTGCGCATGACGGCGCAGGCGGAGGCGTCGGCCTCGGACGAGGCCGTGGCTGCGTCTGCGGTGGCCTCGGTGGCCTCCTCTGTCGCTACCGCGTCCGCGGTGTCGGCGGTGGCCTCGTCGGCGGCGTGTGCCGCCCGGGAACGAGGGAAGGAGGTGGCCACGAGGGGCCATGGCGGCGAAAGCCCGGGCAGCTGCGCGGCCCGGGTTCCGGTACTTCGTGGGGTTCATGAGGGGGTCCTCTAGGTGCTTCGCACGTGAATATGAATGAGAATCGTTATCATTCTATGCCTATGGCCCTCGCCGCGCAAAGTTCTGGCGCCCGAAACCCCTGATCGCAGCCAATAGCTCTGACGAAGCCCAGATCCCCCAAGGAGCACCGCTCCCCCACCTCAATAGATGTCGTCATGCCCCTCGCAGGCCAGGGCCACACACAGGCATTTCATGAACCTGCACGAAACAGCATCAAGATTCCCGAATTTTTGTGATCTGTAGACGAGCAGAGCCGACACAACAGACGAATTGTGACGGCGTGCGCACGTTTGCGCAGGTGGTGTGCACGTAGCCACTTTGCTTTGCAATTGCTTGGTTTTTGATGCGATCTAAATTACTGGCCGAACGGTTGATTGAGCTTTTTGGGAGGGATAAACTATAACCATCAAGCGCCTGACAGAGCTGCCAAGCTGGTCTGGCGCTTTTCTTGTTTGAAACGCAGGGTCGCGCCGACGCTACCCGCGTTGGCACTCCTCGTTACAGACCGGGTGATCCTCGGCCTCGTCAAGCAGGGAATCAATACACAATACGATCCCACAAGGAGTTCACTCATGTTCTCGACCATCGACGTCATGGTTGCCCAGGCCCACATCGATCAGCTCAACGAGCTCGCCGACACCAAGCACCTGGTGAAGGCCGACCGCCACTGAGCGAATTCCGGCCACGCCGGAGTTCCACGCAAGTCCGCAGACCCGCAGGGGCTGCGGACTTTTTGCATACTGTCGCGAACACGCGGAACCGCTCCCCCACGTCGCGCTCGACCAACGCATCGCCACGGGGATATTCCACGGTTGCTGGCCAGGCCGTGGAGCCCATAGGTAGAGACCGGCGACGCAGCGCAGAGGACACGACGAGGCCTGCCCGCGCCCTGGGCCTGCCTGCATTGCCCGTGGGCGTGACACTGATATGGGTGGAAAATGTCTACTCTTTTGGGTGGAAAATGTATATTGCTTGAGATACGCGCTGATCGTAGGAGATTCAGAAGCAGGCTGTACGTTTGAAATAACCGGCCACCTCGCCGCTCCTCAATAGATAAAAAGCCAGTCATCGGCGTCTCCATATCAGCGGAGGGTCAACGGCTGGCTTTGCTACGTGCAATTGTAGCTCTACCAAAGGCTGAGATTCATGTTGTGTGTCCTGAGCGAGGACGCGGCAGGGCCTGGCCGCGGTGCCGGTGGGCGGTGGCGGGACCTTGCCGGACAACGAGCCGACACGTAGAGCTGCCGAACAGCGCCCCGGCCCCACTGATGTGGAGGGCGCCGGAGGGTCCGGAGGGCCAGGCTGCGGTACCCGTGGGCGGTGGCGGGGCCTGGCCGGGCACACCAGAACCCCAAGCGCCGCCGGTGTGGAGGGCGCCGGAGGGTCCGGAGGGCACGGGCGGGCTTCGAGGCGCGGCGCCGAACGAAGTGAGGCCGCCTAGCCTCGCGGGCGGCCAGGGCCCGACGGCGCCTGGGAACATCAGCGGCGCCACAGAGAATGTTTCACGTGAAACATCTGCCCAACCACCGGCCCCGTTACCCCGTATGGCCAGGAAAGTGGCACACTTGACCTATACGGTTCTACGTAACTTCATGCAAAGGATGGCATGCCTTGACTCAGCCTTCGACCAACGGCGGCACCCCGGCCTCGTCCGGGCGCACGCCCGCGCAGGGAAACCGCCTCGATCCCTGGTACGACGTCTACGCGGACCGCGCACACAACCTGCGCGCATCCGAGATTCGAGCTCTGTTCTCGGTCGTATCGCGCCCCGAGGTCGTCTCCCTCGCAGGCGGCATGCCAAACCTCAAGGACCTGCCCCTCGATCGCCTCGCGGCGTCCGCGGAGAAGCTCATCCGCAACCACGGCGCGCAGGCCATGCAGTACGGCAGCGGCCAGGGCTGGGAGGTCTTGCGCGAGCGCATTACCGAGGTCATGGCCTACGACGGCATCGTCGGCGCCGACCCGGACGACGTCGTGGTCACGACGGGCAGCCAGCAGGCACTCGACCTCGTCACCGAGCTCTTCGTGAACCCCGGCGACGTCATCCTCGCCGAGGCCCCCTCCTACGTGGGCGCGCTGGGCGTGTTCCGGGCGCGCCAGGCGGACATCGTGCACGTCCCTATGGATGAGAACGGCATCATTCCCGAGGCCCTGGTGGAGACGATCCGCGACGTGCGCGCCTCGGGCCGCACAATCAAGTTCATCTACATCATCCCGAACTACCACAACCCCGCCGGCGTGACGCTGTCCGCCGAACGCCGCCCGATCATCGCCGAGATCTGCCTGCGCGAGCACGTCCTGATCGTCGAGGACAACCCCTACGGTCTGCTCGGCTTCCACAACGATCCCCTGCCGGCCATCGCCTCGTACAGCCCCGAGGGCGTCGTCTACCTGGGTTCCTTCTCGAAAATGTTCGCTCCCGGCTTCCGTATCGGCTGGGCGTACGCGCCGCACGCGATCCGCGCGAAGCTGGTCCTGGCCCTCGAGTCCGCGATTCTGTGCCCGTCGATGGTGGGCCAGATGGCGATCGCCGACTACCTGAGCAACTACGACTGGTACGGCCAGGTGAAGTCCTTCCGTTCGATGTACGCGGAACGCTGCCGCGCAATGCTCACCTCGCTCGAGGAGTACATGCCCTCGTGCACGTGGACGGTCCCCGACGGCGGCTTCTACACGTGGGTGACACTGCCCGAGGGCCTCGATGCGAAGGCCATGCTGCCGCGTGCCGTGCGCGCCCAGGTCGCGTACGTGTCGGGAACGGCCTTCTTCTATGACGGTTCGGGCTCCAACCACCTGCGCCTGTCCTTCTGCTACCCCACTCCCGAGCAGATCCGCGAGGGCGTTCGCCGCCTCTCGACGGTCATCAACGCGGAGAAGGAAATCGTCGACATGTTCGGTACGGCTTCGGGCAACGAGGCCGGGGCCGGGTCCGATCGCTAAGAATTACCTGAGGAGACACCCCCATGGCTACCAAAGTTCTGATCATCGCCGGCGGTCTGACGCACGAGCGTGATGTATCGGTTCGTTCGGGCCGTCGCGTCGCGAACATCCTGACGCAGTTCGGCTACGAGGTGCGTATTTCCGACGTGGATGCGTCTCTTGCCGAGGCTATCGAAACCTTCTCCCCCGACGTCGTGTGGCCGCTTGTGCACGGCTCGATCGGCGAGGACGGCTCTCTGCAGTCCTTCCTGGAGTCGGTGGGAATCCCCTTCGTGGGTTCCTCGTCGGTGCAGGCGATGCTCGCCTCGAACAAGCCCACGGCGAAGGCTCTGCTGGGCTCTGCGGGCCTCGCGACGCCCGGCTGGGTGACCCTCCCCCAGGCGATTTTCCGCCAGCTGGGAGCCTCTCACGTGCTGTCTGCGCTCGAGGGATCGGTGTCTTTCCCCGTCGTCATCAAGCCGACGGATGGCGGCTCCGCGCTCGGTATTTCGACCGCACAGGACGCTAAGGCCCTCCGCCGCGCGATGGTGGATGCCTTCGCTTACGGCCAGCGCCTGATGGTCGAGCAGCGCATCAACGGTCGCGACGTAGCCGTCTCCGTCGTCGATCTGTGGGATGGCCCCGTGGCCCCTGCCCCCGGTCGAGGTGTCCACGGATCGTGGCCGCTACGACTACGACGCCCGCTACACGACCGACGAGACCGAGTACTTTCGTTCCGCTCGCCTTTCCGACGAGCTTCTCGCGGACCTCCAGGCCGCGGCCGTCGAGGCCCACACGACGCTGGGCCTGCGCGACCTGTCCCGCATGGACTTCGTTGTCGACGACGAGGGCACCTGCTGGTTCATCGACGCGAACGTTGCACCCGGCATGACGGACACGTCGCTCCTCCCCAGGCCGCCGACGCGCTCGAGGACTCATCCTTCGCTCAGCTGTGCGCCGATATCGTTGACTTTGTGGCCGGTGGCCGCGACGTCAACAGCGTCGACTACGTCATCGAGGAGACCGAGGCCAACGCCGACGAGGCATCTTCCGAGGAAGTCGCCGAGTAGAGCCGCTGCTCTTTCGAAGACGACTGTGGGCCCGGAGGATGATCCTCCCGGGCCCACATGTTTCACGTGAAACATCGTGAATGCGCAATGCGCGCACTCCGATTGGCAACAGCCACACGAGATACAATGCGCACAGGGATACGCCAGCATCGATCAATCTGGGCGAAAATTTTCGTTCTCTGTACGGCTCTGTTTCGGTTTTCAGCGATTCAGAGCGCAAACCTCGATTTCGCCGATACAGAGGCTCTCAGAAAAGGAATCCGAGATCCTTCAGACGCGCTTTCAGCGTCCTCAACACCGTGCCAGACGATGCCCTTCACTCCGAGCAGCTCGGCCGCGCGGACATTCTCGCGACGGTCATCGATGAAGACAACTTCATCGTGAGGGCATGTCGAGCCGTACGAGCACGTCACGGTAGATGCCGCGAGACGGCTTACAGATCCCGTAGTCGCACGAAAAGGCGAAGAAGTCGAAGAGGCTTCCCCACTCCGAGCGACGAATGGCCTTCGCAATGGGATACGGCGCGTTGGACAGAATGCCGACGCGTACGCCCTGTCGGCGCAGCCGGCGCACGAGATCGAGGCATCCTCATTCGCCGTCGCCATGCGGGACGCATCAGAGCGCAACAAGCTCCTTCAGAAGGGCACCGGAAGGCTCGGGCTGTCCGCAATCTCCGGCGATACGATCCCAAAATTCACGATCAGACATTCCGGCGTCGTACTCGCCACGATGGGTCCACATCGCCTGGTCGACGAGCGTCGTGAGACCTCGGGAGCCGTCGCCAAACATCTCGGCGATAGCGTGCGGGTCTGGGTGAGCGTCGACGAGGACACCACCAACATCGAAAAGCACGGTGCGCGAACTGCCTTGGGCGTTCATGCCTTTCGCTCCTTCTAGTACTGCGAGGGCCCGATAACGGACCCTTTAGAGGTAGTTTAAGCGTTAATTCAATCGAAGATTAGCTCAGAAAATGTCGCGTAGGGAACATACTGCGCGTGATCTGCGGAAAGAACTATGAAGTTAGATCAGTGGAGAATAATGTCTGCAATTCGCTGAAGATCCTCGGATCCTGCGAATTCGATGACGATCCGACCCTTCTTGCGTCCCTCAGTGATGGTCACGCGCGTATCGTACGCATCAGAGAGCGCCGAAACGACGCTCTCCCCCAGCTGCGAGAGAGGACGCTGCTGGCGGGCACGCGGGCGCGGCGTTGCCTTTGCCTTGCCGAGACGGACGATCTCTTCGGTCGTGCGCACGGACGAGTCCCTCGGCGACGATACGCTCAGCGAGCCGTTCCATTTCCTCGGGGGTCGACAGCGAGAGCAGCGCACGGGCGTGGCCGGCGGTGATGACCTGAGCGGCGACCTTCTTCTGAACGGACGGCGGGAGCTTGAGGAGGCGCAGGGTGTTCGCAATCTGCGGGCGCGAGCGGGCGATTCGCTTGGCGAGCTCTTCCTGAGTCGCGCCGAAATCCGCCATGAGCTGCTGGTATGCGCTCGCTTCTTCCAACGGGTTGAGCTGGGCCCGGTGGAGGTTTTCCAGGAGCGCGTCGCGGAGCAAGTCCCCGTCTTCGGTCTCCCGGATGATTGCCGGAATCGTGGTTTCGCCTGCGAGCTCTGAGGCGCGCAGGCGGCGCTCACCCATGATCAGTTCGTAGCGTGCTTCGGGCTTCTCGGCGAGGAACTCGGTGAGCTTCTCGGAGCGGCCCTTCGTGGGGATACTACGAACGACGACGGGCTGGAGAACGCCGACCTCCTTGATCGAGGCCGACAGTTCCTTCAGATCATCCTCATCAAAGACCTCTCGAGGCTGCTTCGTGTTGGGGACGATCTGATCGATCGCAATTTCAGCAAAGGATGCACCGGGCACCGGAAGAAGCTCGTGATCAACGGATGTTTCACGTGAAACATTCTGTTCTTCGCGCTTGTCTGCTTCGTTGACGGAAGCGTCTTTCGCGGGCACACGAGTCGCCTTCTGGCGGGAATCTGAGCCATTGATTCCAGCGCCGAGACCGCTGCGAGAGCCAGCGCCTCGACGTCCACCGCCCGCCTCAACGGACGGCATGGTCGGACGCTTCTTCTTCGACGAGGCAGTGCCACGCTTGGGCTGCAAAAGATCCTTCGCAGAACCTCCACGCTTACCGGCGGAGCTACCTTCGGGGAAGAACACGTCCAGGGGACGGGAGGGCGCGGAGGGTGCATTATGCGGCGTCTGCTCACTAGCCTGAGGAATGAGAGCGCCAAGACCACGGCCGAGGCCAGTGTGCTTGCGAGCGCCCTTACGGCCCGCAGACTTCGGTGCTGCATCCGCCATTGCAATACTCCTTCAATTGCGTCGGTTCATTGTTTCACGTGAAACAATGGCATGCGCTCAGCTAGTAAGCGTCTTTGATCACTTTGTTGCACCAATGCTCACGCACGGTGACTAATACGTGCCGACCTGCGGAAACATGCGGAAAACTCCGAATGTTTCACGTGAAACAATCACTCTTCAGAGGCTGCGACGCGCTGGCACAGCTCCAACGCGGCCTTCCGATACGCGATTGCGCCCACGTTACGGGGATCGTACGTGACGACAGTCTGACCGTAGCTCGGCGCCTCGGAAATGCGCACAGAACGCGGGATGACGGTCTCAAAAGTGTGGTCCGGGAAGTGCGAGCGAACCTCGCTCTCAACCTCCTCGGAAAGCTTCGTGCGCTTGTCCGCCATGGTGAGCAACATGCCGGAGACACGCAGGCCAGGGTTAAGATCCACGCCGATCCGTTCGACGGTGTTCCACAGCTGGCTGAGGCCCTCCAGGGCGTAATACTCGGCCTGAATCGGGATCATGACCTCGTCCGCGGCGACCATGACATTCAGCGTCACGAGGCCGAGGGAAGGCGGGCAGTCGATGAGCACGATATCAATGTCGGCATGCTCAGAAACATACTCACGCAGGGCCTCGCGCAGCCGGTATTCACGGCGCTCGACGTCGACGAGCTCGATTTCGGCGCCGGAGAGGTCGATCGTGGCCGGGCACACGACAATACCATCGATGTCGGGGCACGGCTGCACGACGTCTGCAACGCTGGCCCCGCCGATGATGACGTCATAGGTTGACGGGGTTCCGGCGGGGTGCGGCACGCCGAGCGCGCTCGAGGCATTTCCCTGGGCGTCCGCGTCGACGACGAGGACAGACAAGCCGCCCATCGCGAGGCCGGCCGCGAGGTTAACAGCCGATGTCGTCTTACCGACGCCACCCTTCTGGTTCGCGACGGCGATGATGCGCGTGTGCTGAGGGCGCGGGAACGTTGCGCGTTCGAGCATGGCCAGATCGCGCATGTTGCGCTCGATCTGATTCGACAAAGGGGTGTTGTTGGTACTCACGTGACACCTTCCTAGATACTGCCCCTAGTTTACGGGCAGACGCACACACTTCCAGCACGAAAAGCCCGGGATGCATCCAGGCGCACACAATCTCCATGCACCGCCGTACAACAAAGAAAAATTTCGTTCTGTAGGATCGATTCTCCCAGCGAAGAGCCGAAAACGTGACAAACCGTCAATCGACAGAATCGATCTGACACAACACCACACCGATGTGGCCTGCATCACTATATGAGAGGAGCGCCGCAGTAAACGCCACGACGCTCCTCTCCCCCACTGGGGACGCGTTACTTAATGCGCGTGCAGACGACCACGTACGTGGACTCGTCCTCCATGATGGAGGGCACCTCGTGGATCTCAGCGCGCAGGTGGTGACGGCGCAGCTCCGCCGAGGCCTCGTCCACCTCGATGGGCGCGCGGCGACCCTTGAGGGCCACGAGCGAGCCACCGGGGGCGATCAGCTTCGAGGTCATGCGCACGAGCTTGCTCATGTTCGCCACGGCGCGGGCAGTGACGACGTCAGCCTTGCCCTTGCCGCGCAGCTCCTCGCGCGCGCCTGGTGAATGGTGACGTTGTCGAGACCCAGGTCCTCCACGACGTCCATGAGCCACTCGACGCGGCGCGCCATGGGCTCAGCCAGGTGCACGTCGAGCTCGGGGCGGCAGGCGGCGATCACAATGCCGGGCAAGCCGGATCCGGAGCCGACATCGAGGACCTGACGGCCATCCTTACGGGGCATGAAGTCCAGGACGGCAGCGGAGTTGACGATGTGGCGCGACCAGATGCGCTCCATGTCGCGCGGGCCGAGGAGGCCGCGAATCTCGCCTTCCTCCTCGAGCATGCGTGCGTATTCGGCGACCTCCGCGAAGGCCGGTCCGAAGAAGTCGCGGACGGCCTGCGTGGGCTCTTCTGGGACGAAGGGGTCGCCGACCTGGCGACCCCTTCCCGTCCCGTTCGGGTTCTCACTCACCGTCGGTGTCCCTCGGGGAGGATCACCACGCGGCGGTGGGGGCTCGGCGCCCTCGGACTCAGAGGTGAGGCCCTCGTCGGCGACCACGTCGTGGCACACCTTGCGCTCAAACGGGTTCATGGCGTCGAGCTTGACGGCCTCGCCGGTGGCGCGCACGCGGGCGATCGCCTCGCGGGTGATGTCCTGCAGCTCTTCCTTGCGCTCGGCGCGGAAGCCGGCGATGTCGAGCATGAGGCGCGAGCGCTCGCCTGTCTCGGTCTGGACGGCCAGACGGGTCAGCTCCTGGAGGGCGTCCAGGACCTCGCCGTCGTCGCCCACGAGGCGGTCGAGGGCGTCGGGGTCGTCGGCGACAATCTCGACCGAGGCGCGGCCGTTTTCGACGTCGATCTCGATGTCGCCGTCGAGGTCGGCGATGTCAAGCAGCTCTTCCAGGTAGTCGGCGGCGATTTCGCCTTCTTCTTCGAGGCGGGTCAGCTTGTCTGCGTTGTCGTCACTCATGACGTGTCCTCCGTAGTGGGGAATGGGGTCTTGCTGGTGTCCAGGTTACCGGCTGGGGGCCTGGAACCGTGAATCTATGGTGGTCAGCGCTTGTTGCCGCGGCGGCGGGCCTTGCGGCGCTCGATGCGGCGACGCTCAATCTCCTCGGCGCTCAGCGAGCCGTGGCCGGAGGTCGACTCGCCGGCCTCGGCCGCATCCTTCGACGAGGCCTTGGCGGACTCACGCTCGAGGGCACGGCGGTCGCGGACCTGCTTCTGGAGCTCGGCGCGCTGGGCGGAAGCTTCCTGCTTGGCCAGGCGCTTCTCGACGGCCAGGGTGAGGCCGTGCATCCACTGCTCGTCGGGCAGGGTCGTCCACTTCTGGGTGGCCAGGTTGCGGTAGACAGTGATGATTTCGCCGGCGCTCATGGAGGCCGGGAAGTCGGAGGCAACGCGCTGCTTCTTGGCCTTGGAGCGCAGCTCGGCGAGGGTGCGCTCGTTGAGCTCGTCGATACGCGGGTCGGAGCCGGCAACACCGAGGGCGGCGCGCTCACGGTCGTAGTTCTGGAAGAAGGGCTTGGCCCATTCCTGGTAGGCGGACTCGCGCGAGGACAGCAGGTCGGCGTAGGCCGGAGAGCCGGGGGTCGGCATGACCTTGATGGTCCAGAGGGACTGGGCGAGAGCCCAGAAGGAGGCGGTCACGGTGTAGATGACGACGCCCATCTGGAAGAACGCGCCGGAGAAGATGAACATCAGCGGCATCACGTACATCATGGAGCGCTGCGACTGAGCCATCGGGTTGTCGCCCATGTCGGGCATGTTGCGCGAGAAGGACAGTCGCATGGAGACGAACTGCAGGACCACCATGAGGACGATCGCGGCAATGAAGACGGCGACGATCGCGGGCTGGCCCCAGGACTCGCGCAGGGTGTGGGAGAGCGGAACACCGAAGACGGTGGAGTTGACGATCTCGGTGGACACGGACTCGGTCAGCGGGCCGAGGTGGTCGGTGGCATCGCCGCGGTAGGTGTAGGTGCCGGCGGAGATGGAGGAGACCGCGATGATGGCTCGGTACATGCCGAACAGGACGGGCATCTGCACGAGCATGGGCAGGCAGGAGGCGAAGGGCGAGACCTTGTGCTTGCGCTGGAGGGCCTGGGTCTCTTCCATCATCTTCTGACGGCTGACCTGGTCCTTCTTGCCCTTGTACTTCTCCTGGATCTTACGCATCTCAGGCTGGATGGCCTGCATGGCTCGCGAGGAGCGGATCTGCTTGAGGAACAGCGGGATGATGGCGATACGCACCAGGATGGTGAGCAGCACGATGGACAGGACCCACGCCATGCCCGAGCCGGAGGACATTCCGAGCAGCACGAGGAGGTCGTGGATCCAGACCCACACGTAGGAGATCGCCCACGCGAAGGGGTGGAGGATTGCGTCGAACATAGTTTTCGCTTTCGCCGTGGCGCGGGAGCGCCGCTGTTTCGTTGTTCCTTAGAGTCCCGAGGCCGTGTCCGGCTCGGTCAGGTCGTGCTCCGGGTCGAGTCCCATGGGGTCGGGGCGGACCCAGTTGTCGTGCCCAGCCCAATCCTCGGGTGGGACCCATGGGTCGGGCTTCCAGCGTCCACGCTCTGGTACGTGGTCCACTCCCCCGTGGCTCCAGGGGTTGCATCTGAGCAACCGCCAAGCCGCGAGGATGAGTCCCTTGATGGGTCCGTGGACGCGAATGGCCTGGAGAGCGTATGTGGAGCAGCTGGGTGCGTATCGACACCGGGGGCCGAGGGCCGGGGAGATGTAGCGCTGGTAGGCGACGATGGGTGCGGACACGAGAGCGCGAAGCGCTCGGCCCGCCATGTTCATCGTGCGTCCCACTTACGCCACGCTCGCGCCATCACGCGGTCGAGGTGTTCGCCGAGTTCCTGGAGGGGACGCCGAGAGCCTTACTTGAGGCCCTCACGACGACCCGGGATCCTTCGGGGAGGTCGGCAATCCGTTCGCGCATGAGGTGGCGCAGCTGCCGCTTGACGCGATTGCGTCCGTTGGCGCGCTTAATTTCCCGCTTGGGTACGACGAAACCGACGAGGCGACTGTTGCGTTCCTCGTCGGCTCGGACGTGGACGACGACCAGCGGATCCCCTGCTCGCGTTCCCTGTCGGATCGCGGCGGTGAAGTCCGCTGGGTCAACCATGCGGTGCGCGCGCGGCAGCACCGGGGTGTCTCAGGCGGACAGCTTGGCGCGGCCCTTGCGGCGGCGGGCAGCCAGAATGGCGCGGCCGGCGCGGGTCGACATGCGCAGACGGAAGCCGTGCGTCTTGGAACGACGACGGTTGTTGGGCTGGTAGGTCCGCTTGGTGGTCACGGCAATTCTCCTCGGCGGGGAGTGGTTTCCCACTCGGTATCGGTTGGGCTATCGACACGTAAGCACGCGCGATAGCGGGGACGCACGCCCGAAATGGGCGCAAACAAAGACCAAGACTAAGCGGATTGGGGCCACACGTCAACGCGGCAGCGTTACCCACCGCGTCACACACAGTATCCACAACTGTGCAAATCGCTGTGGATCTCATCCGTCCACAGAGGGTGGACGACGACAGTTATCCACAGGCTGTGCGTATTTTTGCTTTCCGCACGCTGCTGCGGACCCAAAGTTGTAACTACAAAGCTGTGATTCTGTGATAGTTCTCCACAGCTTCATCCCCAGTCTGTGCATAACATGTGCGCGGACTACACTGCGACAATGTACGAGCGTCACGCACATCACCGAGAAGTCGTGACCGAACTCACCAGTATTTGTGACCGGAGGTTGCCGTGGAGTCGGATTCCCTCACACGCGCGTGGGCTGCGGCCCTGGATGCAGTCCCCACCGACGAGCTGGGGCCCGTCGCCACGTCGATGCTGCGCTCGGCCCGTCCCCTCGGCGATATCGAAGGCACGATCCTCCTCGCCGTCCCCAACGATTTCACCAAGCAGTGGATTGAAGACAAGGCGCAGTCGAAGCTGACGACCGCCCTGTCCGTGCACCTGGGCCGCACCGTCCGCATCGCCATCACGGTCGACCCCACGCTCGAGGTCGTCACGGAAGAAGAGGAGAGAGGAGCCGACCCCGCCGCACCCGCTGCGCCCGCGGCCACCCCGGCCTCGTCGTTCGATGAGGACGAGGAGCACCACTCCCCGCCCTCGTCACCGCGCCCACCGACTCCGGCCCGACCCACCTCAACCCGAAGTTCACCTTCGACACCTTCGTCATCGGCCCGTCGAACCGTTTCGCGCACGCCGCCGCGCTGGCCGCCTCGAAACCCCGGGCACCGCCTTCAACCCCCTCTTTATCTACGGCGATTCCGGGCTGGGCAAGACGCACCTGCTCCAAGCCATCGGCCACAACGCGCTGTCGATGATGCCTCACCTGAAGGTCCGCTACGTCAACTCCGAAGAGTTCACGAACGAATTCATCAACGCGATTCGTCTGAACAAGACGGACAACTCCCAGGTCGAGGCATTCCACCGCCGCTACCGCGAGCTCGACATCCTTCTCATCGACGACATCCAGTTCATCGGCGACAAGGAACAGACGGTCGAAGGTTTCTTCCATACCTTTAATGCGCTGCACAGCGCGAACAAGCAGATCGTCCTGACCTCGGACCTGCCCCCGGCCCAGCTCAAGGGCTTCGAGGACCGCATGCGGTCGCGCTTCTCCTCGGGTCTGCTCGTGGACGTTCAGCCGCCGGACCTGGAGACCCGCATCGCGATCCTGCATAAGAAGGCGGACGCCGAGGGCCTCGAGGTGACCCCTGAGGTCTTCGAATACGTGGCCTCGCGCATCTCCTCGAACATCCGTGAGCTGGAGGGCGCGCTCGTGCGCATCGGCGCGTGGGCGTCGCTGTATCAGGAGCGCATCGACCTGAACCTCGCGCAGATGATGCTCAAGGGATTTCGTGTCCAACCCGGACGACAACGAGATCACCGTCAGCCTCATCATGAGCCAGTGCGCCGTCTACTTCGGCGTCACGATCGAGCAGATGGGTTCGTCGGAGCGCAGCCACAACGTCGTCGAGGCCCGTCAGATCGCCATGTACCTGTGCCGCGAGCTCACCGACCTGTCGCTGCCCAAAGATCGGGCAGGCCTTCGGACGCGACCACACGACGGTCATGCACGCGAACAAGAAGATCTCGAAGCTGATGAAAGAGAAGCGCGAGACCTTCAACCACGTGTCGGAGCTTACAAACAGGATTAAGCAGAAGGCCAGGGAGTCGTGAAAATGGCGCGGGCGCTGACGAAAGTCGGCGCCCGCGCGAGATTCACAGGAGTTGTGCACAGATGGTGGACGAATACGCGTCGGCTGTGGAGAAAAGGGCCTTGCCTGTGGATCTCAAAAAGTTGTCATTTGCTTCGTGCACAGGCGTTCGTGACGAATTCACAGCCTCGTCCCGGAATGACAACACAGAGATTTGACTGAAATTCCAACGTATAAGGGAGTTATCCACAGAATTCACAGCCCTTATGATGGAGGGACAGTCAAATGACAAAAATTTTTTCACAGGCCTCCGCACAACAACGTCGCCGCCGACGCTACGTGATGGCACGCGCGAGGCAAATTTCCTGCCCCACGTGGGCACACTTGTGGGTAAAGTAGTGTCCGATCCGTTTTTGTGTTTTGGAGGCAGCTATGAAGTTCACCGTCGCCCGCGATGTTCTGGCCGAAGCCGTGTCGTGGACCGCCCGCGCGCTCCCCGTGCGTCCGGCCTCGCCGATCCTGGCCGGCGTGCGCATCAAGGCTGAGGGGACGAGCTGACCCTGTCCTCCTTCGACTACGAGGTCTCCGCGAACTCGCACATTCCCGCGACCGTCGACGAGGCCGGCGAGGTCCTGGTGTCCGGTCGTCTGCTCGCCGACATCTCCAAGTCGCTGCCTTCCAAGCCCTGTCTCCGTCGAGCTCGATGGCCAGAAGGTGAACCTGGTTTGCGGCTCCTCGCACTTCACGCTCGCGGTCATGCCCCTTGACGAGTACCCGCTGCTGCCCGCGCAGCCCACGGGAGTCGGCGCGATCGATTCGTCGACGCTGTCGCAGGCTGTGTCCCAGGTGTCGATCGCCGCGTCGCGCGACGACACGCTGCCCCTGCTGACGGGCGTGCGCATCGAGATCAACGGCCCGTCGATCACGCTGCTGGCCACCGACCGCTACCGCCTCGCCATGCGTGAGCTCGATTGGGAGCCCACCGACACCTCGATCGAAGAGGTTGCCCTGGTCAAGGCCCGCATCCTCCAGGACGTTGCCAAGTCGATGACCTCGGGAGCCAAGGTTGAGGTCGGCCTGTCCGGCGAGTCCCAGCCCGGCGCCTCGTCCCTCATCGGCTTCACCGCCCAGGGTCGCCGCACCACCTCGACCCTCGTGGATGGCGACTACCCCGCCGTGCGTCGCCTTTTCCCCGACACCACGCCGATCCAGGCCGTCGTCGATCGCCACGCGCTGCTCGAGGCCGTCAAGCGTATGTCGCTGGTCGCCGAGCGCAAGACCTCCGTGCGCCTGGCATTCACCGAGGGCCAGCTGGTCCTCGAGGCTGGCCAGGGCGACAACGCCCAGGCCTCCGAAGCTATCGAGGCGACCCTGAACGGCGACGACATCTCGACCGCGTTCAACCCGCAGTTCCTCATCGACGGCCTGCAGGTCCTGGACACCGACTACGTGCGCTTCGGCTTCACGCACCCCACGAAGCCGGCCGTCATCACGGGCCAGAAGAAGGCCGACGAGGGCGAGGTCACGCAGTTCCGCTACCTGCTGATGCCCATCCGCTTCGGCATCTGACGTGCGCGTCTCCCACCTGGCCCTCGACGACTTCCGCTCCTGGAAGCACGGGGTCGTCGAGCTGCCCGAGGGCCCTACGGTCCTCGTGGGTGCGAACGGCCAGGGAAAGACAAACCTCGTCGAGGCGCTCGCCTACCTGTCCACGTTCTCGTCGCACAGGGTCGGCGCCGAGGGTGCCCTCGTGCGCATCCCCATCGACGAGGACGAGGCCGCCCCGGGCGGTGCCGTCATCCGCGCGCGGGTCGTAGCCTCGGGCCGCGAGCAGGTCATCGAGCTCGAAATCGTTCGCGGCAAGGCCAATCGCGCGCGCATCAACCGTGCGCAGGTTAAGCCCCGCGAGATTCTGGGCATCGTGCGCACGGTCGTGTTTGCACCCGAGGACCTCTCGCTCGTGCGCGGCGACCCGTCGGTGCGCCGATCTTTCTTGGACGACCTGGCCACGCAGCTCTCCCCCATTCACGCCTCCGTGCGCTCCGACTTCGACCGGGTCGCGCGCCAGCGTGCGGCGCTGATGAAGGCCGCCCAGGCCTCGCTCCGCCGCGGCCAATCCCCCGATCTGTCGACCCTCGAGATCTGGGACCAGCAGTTCGCCGCCCTGTCCGCGCGCATCACGGCGACGCGAGCTTCCATCGCATCGCGCCTGGAAGAGCCGGCCGCGCGCTCCTACGACGACGTCGCCGACTCCCCGCGCCACCTGCGCCTCGCCTTCGACGCGTCGGTCGACCGCGTCATCGGCACCGACCCCGAGAACCCGGCCAGTGCCGACCTCACCGACGTGGAGGCCCAGACCGAGCGCCTGCTCGCTGCCCTCGCGTCGGTACGAGAGAAGGAAACCGAGCGCGGCGTCAACCTCGTCGGCGCACACCGCGACGACCTGACCCTCGGCCTCGGCGCGATGCCCGTCAAGGGCTACGCCTCGCACGGCGAATCATGGTCGGTCGCCCTCGCGCTGCGCCTCGGTGCCTTCGAGCTGCTCAGCGACGACGGCGATACTCCGATCCTTATCCTCGACGATGTCTTTGCCGAACTCGACTCCTCGCGCCGCGAGGGCCTGGCCGCCCTGGCCTCGAAGGCCGAGCAGATCATCGTCACCTGCGCGGTCGCCGGCGACCTGCCCGCCTCCCTCGACCACCACGCCCTGCACGTGCGCCTCGACCCCGAGCGCGGCACCGTCATCGACGAGGCCGACAATGAGTGAGCGCGAGGACGTGGCCGACGACGAGCTGAGCGGAGCTGCGGCCCCCGGCGACGAAGCCGACGCCGACGAGTTCGTCGTCCGCGCCCTCGAGCGAGCCCAGAGCGTCGCCCGCACGCACGGCTACACGAGGTCCACCCTGCCCTCGTGGGGCCTCGACGAAACACGTCCCCGACGCAGCCTCGACGGATCCAGCGAATACGCCGCCATCGAAACCGACGGATTCGGCCGCCTCGCCGACGAGGAGAGCGTCGCCGCGCGCGCCGCCGCCCGAGCCGCCGCCTACCGCCACGCCAACGGGATCGAAGCCCCGGCCTCGTCGACAGATGAAGACCCCGAGGGTGACCTCGCGGCCCTGCGCCAGGCCCTGGAGGGAACCGGCGCCTCGTGGAGCCGCGCCCCCGGCATGGCAGCCATGCGCCCGCGCTACCGCAGGGCCAACTCCCTGGGCGCGATCCTGGCGCGCACGATCAAGATGCGCGAATGGGACACCCCCACCAAGATGGGGTCGATCATGGCGAAATGGCGCGACATCGTCGGCCCGCAGGTCGCCGAACATGCCCGCATCGAGACCTTCGAGGGCCACCGCCTGGTCGTGCGCACCGACTCCACGGCCTGGGCCAAACAGCTCCAGCTGCTCCTACCCACCATCGAGCGGCGCATCGCCGAAGAGGTCGGATCCGGCGTCGTCGAGCAGGTCATTATCCGAGGCCCCGTCGCCCCCTCGTGGCGCAAAGGCCCATACGTCGTGCGTGGCCGAGGTCCGCGCGCCGACTACGGGTGACAGCGCCGCGCACGTCGGCGTCCAAATGATGTTTCTGACCGCGCGGTCTCTGATACGCTGTTCCGTTAGCCCGCGCGTGAGGGCTTGTTAAGGAGACATCATGAGCAATCCATTCGCCAGGAACGAAGGAAGCGCCCAGGGATTTGGCCAGCAGGGCGGATACCCCGGTGCCGCCCAGGGCGGATACCAGCAGGGATTTGGCCAGCAGGGTGGGTACGCCCCCGGCCAGTACCAGGGTGGATTCCCCCAAGGTGCACCCCAGCAGGCCTACGGCCAGTGGAACCCGCAGGGTGGATACGGCGGACAGGGTGGATTCCCCCAGGGCGCGCCCCAGCAGGGCGGCAAGTCCAAGACGCCGCTCATCATCGGCATCATCGCGGCCGTCGTCGTCATCGCGATCATCGTCGGTGTCGTCATCTGGGCGATGTCGGACTCCGATTCCGACGACTCCTCGAACACTTCCGCCCCCGGCACCCGGCACCTCCGCACCGGCGAACCCGGGGAGCGGCAGCGCAAACCCGGCGAACCCCGCGCCCGGCAACCCTCAAGCGCCGAACAACACCAACCCGTCCGCCGCACCCACGCAGGGAAACGGAACGGGAGCCAACGGCTTGCTCAGCATGACCCCGGTGGGCGCTAACTGTCTCTACGAGATTACCGATATCTCGTACGGACCCAAGGCCGATAACAACGAGCAGACGCTCAAGATCACCTTCAAGGTCACGAACAAGGGTAATGCGGCGGAATTTGGTGGCATGTACCCCCGTCCGTACCAGAACAACGAAGAGCTCGGCTCGCCTAACTTCTTCCGGACTCCGGAGCCCGACGACTTCGAATACGTGCCCTGGCGTAGTCGACGTTCCTGCTGGGCAGTCGGTCGAATATGTCGTCTACCGGGTTATCTCGGATAAGAGGGACCCCATCGAGTTCCGCGACCCGAACTGGATCATCCTCCAGGGCCAGGGCAGGATTACCAAAAGTGGACCTGGCAGCCGAAGTGATCAGCTGATCAGGCGTCGCGCACGCATCCGCTCAGAGCTCTGTATCGGCGTCGTACGGAGCCTCCTGGCGCGCGAATCATCGCTGCTGACGAGTGAGTAACGGGGCCGCCCTCCCAGCCGGGAGGGCGGCCCCGTGCGTCCCAGCCGCAACCACAATCGACATGTGACTGATCACAGTCGACTTTTCGTTGGAATCTCGCAGTTTGTAAAGTAACCCTCCGGGCCTGTCAATCCCGGGACAAGCCCCATTTTTGGTAGAATCTACAAGGTTAAACATCTATTTTTCGCGCAATGCGAGGGGAGCCACGTGGCTGACAACGAGAAGACCGCCGAAGGCGAGCAGTCCTACGGCGCATCGGACATCACCGTCCTCGAAGGCCTGGAAGCCGTCCGCAAGCGCCCGGGCATGTACATCGGATCGACCGGCGAACGCGGCCTGCACCACCTGGTGTACGAGGTCGTCGACAACTCCGTCGACGAGGCCCTGGCCGGCTACGCGGACCACATCGAGGTCACCATCCAGGCAGACGGCGGCATCAAAGTCGTCGACAACGGCCGAGGCATCCCCGTCGACGAGCACCCCACCGAGCACAAGCCCACCGTCGAGGTCGTCATGACGATCCTCCACGCCGGCGGTAAGTTCGGCGGCGGCGGCTACGCCGTCTCCGGGCGGCCTGCACGGCGTCGGCATCTCCGTCGTCAACGCCCCTGTCCACCCGCGTGAACACCGAGATCCGCCGCCAGGGGCTACGTGTGGCGCATGTCGTTCGCAAACGGCGGCACCCCCATCACCCCCTCGAACGCGGCGAAGCAAACCGACGAAACCGGCACCACGCAGGTCTTCTACCCGGACCCCGGAGATCTTCGAAACCGTCGAATTCGACTTCGAGACCCTGCGCCAGCGCTTCCAGCAGATGGCCTTCCTCAACAAGGGCCTGCGCATCACCCTGACCGACGAGCGCGAGTTCGCCACCGACGAAGGCGACGAAATCGCTGACGGCGAGGAGGCCTCGGACAAGAAGACCAAGGGTCACCGCACCGTCTCGTACCGCTACGAGCACGGCCTGCGCGACTACGTCGAATACCTCGACTCCGCCAAGAAGTCCGACACGATCAACAACGAGATCATCGACTTCGAAGCCGAAAAACGACGAAGGCACCATGAGTGTCGAAATCGCCATGCAGTGGACCACCGCCTACTCCTCCTCCGTCCACACCTTCGCCAACACCATCAACACGACCGAAGGCGGCATGCACGAGGAGGGCTTCCGCACCGCGCTGACCTCCCTCGTCAACCGCTACGGCCGCGACAAAGGGCATCATCCGCGACAAGGACGACAACCTCACCGGCGACGACGTGCGCGAAGGCCTGACCGCCGTCATCTCGATCAAGCTCACCGAGCCCGCAGTTCGAAGGGCCAGACGAAAGACCAAGCTCGGCAACACAGAGGCCCGCACCTTCGTTCAGCCCAGCAGGTCTACTCCAAGCTCACCGACTGGCTCGACGCCCACCCCGCCGACGCCAAGGCCATCATCAACAAGGGCCAGGCCGCCCAGGCCGCCCGCGTCGCCGCCCGCAAGGCCCGCGAGGCCACGCGCCGCAAGGGCGTCCTCGAATCCGCCTCCATGCCCGGCAAGCTGCGCGACTGCTCCTCGCGCACGCCCTCCGAGTGCGAAATCTTCATCGTCGAGGGCGACTCCGCAGGCGGCTCCGCCGTCGGCGGCCGCGACCCCGAGCGCCAGGCCATCCTGCCCGATCCGCGGCAAGATCCTCAACGTCGAAAAGGCGCGCCTGGACCGCGCCCTGTCCTCGGACACGATCCGCTCCCTCATCACCGCATTTCGGCACCGGCATCGGCGAAGACTTTCGACATCTCGAAGCTGCGCTACGGCAAGATCGTCATCATGGCCGACGCCGACGTCGACGGCCAGCACATCGCCACGCTGCTGCTGACCCTCCTCTTCCGCTACATGCGACCCCTCATCGAGGGCGGCCACACCTTCATCGCCATGCCCCCGCTGTACCGCATCAAGTGGACCAACGCCGAACACGAGTTCGCCTACTCCGACAAGGAACGCGACGAACTGCTCGCCGCCGGCGCCGCCGTAAACCGCCGCCTGCCCAAGGAAGGCGGCATCCAGCGCTACAAGGGCCTCGGGCGAAATGAACGACCACGAACTGTGGGAGACCACCATGGATCCGGAGCGCCGCATCCTCAAAGCAGGTCACCCTCGACGAGGGCCGCAGACGCCGACGAGACCTTCACGATCCTCATGGGCGACGACGTCGACCGACGCCGCACGTTCATCCAGCGCAACGCCACCGACGTGCGCTTCCTCGACATCTGAGACACCCCACGACCAGCCCAGCCCCAGGCCTCGTACCCGGGCGGGCCTGATCGAGCAGAAACAACGTAAGGAAACACTCGTGAGCGACGAGCCCGACTACCGACGCGCGGCACATCTCGGACACCGAGCGCATCCGCCAGGTCGACCTGCAAAAAGAGATGCAGCGCTCCTACCTCGACTACGCGATGAGCGTCATCGTCAGGCGCGCCCTGCCCGACGTGCGCGACGGCCTCAAGCCCGTCCACCGCCGCGTCCTGTACGCCATGTACGACGGCGGATACCGTCCCCACCTCCTCGTTCTCCAAGTCCTCCCGCGTCGTCGGCGAGGTCATGGGTAACTACCACCCCCACGGCGACGCCGCGATCTACGACGCCCTCGCGCGCCTCGTGCAGCCCTGGTCGCTGCGCTACCCCCTCGTCGCCGGCCAGGGTAACTTCGGTACCCCCGGCAACCTGGGTCCCCGCCGCACCCCGTTACACCGAGTGCAAGATGGCGCCCCTGGCCATGGAAATGGTCCGCGACATCGACGAAGAATGCGTCGATTTCCAGGACAACTATCGACGGCCGCAACCAGGAACCCACCATCCTGCCCGCGCGCTTCCCGAACCTGCTGGCCAACGGCTCCGAAGGCATCGCCGTCGGCATGGCCACCCGCATCCCGCCGCACAACCTGCGCGAGCTCGCGCGCGGCGTCGAATGGGCCCTCGAGGCACCCCGATGCGTCCCGCGAAGAGCTCCTCGAAGCGCTCATCAAGCTGATCCCCGGACCCGACTTCCCCACCGGCGCGACCATCCTGGGCCACAAGGGCATCGAAGACGCCTACCGCACCGGCCGCGGCTCCATCACGCAGCGCGCCGTCGTCAACGTCGAGGATCCAGGGCGTCGGTGCCCTCAGTCGTCACTGCCTCACCACTTCTTCCTGGCGTAATGTGCTGCTCCTGGGCAGCCTGGCGTGCGG
>BNJV01000651.1_pt1 | contig 63305 bp, 127 predicted proteins | sample 8540591 | NCBI WGS metagenome assembly BNJV01 (sample SAMD00202457, study PRJDB9452) | human saliva metagenome | host: Homo sapiens | reverse complement strand
GCTTCCATAATCAACTCCACAAAATTTATTAATATATCCGATAATTAAATTTTTAAAATTTATAAATAAAATAAAAAATTTATTTTTATAATTTAGTTGCATATAATTAACATTATATGCAAAAAGTTATTCAACTTTTAAAAATAATTTTTGTATTTCTTCTAGATGAAGTCTTAAAGGCTTTATTTAATATTATAATTTTTAATTCGATATAAAAATATACCCTATATAAAAATTTTGAAATAAAAAATACTCAAATTAAAAAGTCTATTTAATAATTTTTTATTTTTATAATTTTATTTTTATTGTAAAATATCGGTTAAATATATAATATGAAAAATTTATTTTATTATTATCGGACAAAAGTATAATTATGTAATATTTAAATATTAAAGAATAATTAAAAATTAAAAATATAGGACTTAATCTAAAAATTTAAAAATTTTATTCTTCATCTAAATTTATTTCAGGAAGTTTTTTTCTAAAAACTTTTTCTCTAAAACTGATCTAGCATTTATATATACTTCTGTAACCTTCGTATCAGAATGTCCTAAGAAATCTCTAATTTTCTAAGATATCTGCTCCATTAAGCGAAAGTTCAGTTGCTATTGCATGCCTGATATTATGAGGACTTATATCTTTTTCTATTAATTTTCCCCATATCTTGAATAATAACATTCAATGAACGGTATGATAAAGGGCTGTGTTTGAAAACAGAAGTAGCAAAGATATAATGTTCATCTAAGTCCTTAGAATCTAAAGAATACATATTCATTAAATAGCTTCTATACTCCTCCAACTTCTTAACCAATGATTTATGTATAGGTTTATAGACATCTTTACCACTCTTAGTTTTGAACTAATTTAAAGAAGTATTCATCTTCTCTTCTCAAAAATGTTTAAATTTTAGTGTTAAAAGTTCTTTACTTCTCATACCAGTATAGAAGAGAGTATATAATATAGTAATATTTCTATATTTTTCACTATCTATCTTTATAAAGTCCGATAATTTTTTTCTTATATCATCAATAGAGACTTTTAGTACATTTTCTATGTTTCTATTCACTTTAAAAAGCTTTATATATTTAACTGGATTCTTTTATCCATTGCTTTCAAGTTCCTTATATAGAGATTTTAAAAGCAGATAAAATAGTATTTACAGAAGTCTTTTTAACTTTCTATCTTCAAATAAATGAACAATATATGCTTCAACATCTTCTTTTTCAATATCTTGCATCAGTGGAATAACCTCAGAAATAGAGAAGTCATTCTCACCCTCATAGACAAAATGTAAAAAAATCTTTCAAATGAAACATATAGTCTTTAACTGTTTTTCAGATTTATATATCTCAAATATAGTTTTTTCTTATCTTGATTTCTCTCTCTGGTTTACAACCAAATCTCTTTTCATCAATTTTTCTTTTATTTCCATATTTTTTTCCTATTTCCTATTTGATATTTAACTTATACTTTTTCCCATTTATGTTTCCTAATATCTTCCTCTGTTGCAAGTATAAAATCAAATTTTATTGAGTATTCCATAAATTTATTTATTCTTTTTTTCTAAATCACTTTCATTTTTCCAACAACTCATACATTCATCACAACATAAATAATCTTCATCTATATTTTTCATTATTTCTAATCTTCCTTGTCCATCGCATACAGGGCAAGGTTTATACCAACAACTCATTTTAAGCCTCCGATTTTTCCATATCAAAAAGTTTCAATTTATAGATAATTTTTCATTTTATTTTTGAGACTAAATCAAAATTTGATAAATATTCTTCCATTAAATTATTATTAATATTTATTTTTCTTTTCTTAAAATATCTATAATTTTTGATAATTATATAAATTTATATAGTTTTTAACAGAATCTAAATATTCTTTTTCCCATTCTCTCTTATTTAGAATTCCATCTTCTATTGTAATTTCTTTTTCTTAGATTTAAATTTTTCTCTTTAACAAGAGGGTAAATACTTTTCTGGAATTTCTGCTTGACTTACTTTTTATTGAAGAAAAAAATCTAAATAAACTTCATTTTTCTCCTCTAGTACATTATAATACTTTGTAACTATAGCTGGAATAATAAGTATACATCTCAATGGTTCTCCAAGTAATGCTGAAGCACATAGCCTTATGATGTCCATCTATTATAAAAATTTATATAATCAGTAAAATTATATACTATTGTTCTTGGACTAGAATCATCTAATTCTAAAAATTTATCAATATAATACTCTACTCTATTTTTATCATATGAATCTGTTGTTTGAGTAGGATAAAGATATACAGGTTGCCCATAGATGTATTCAAAAATAATTTTTCGTTTCTCTAATTTGTTAGGAACATTCCAAAAAGAAATTTTTATCTCCATCAGTTGGGATAGCATATTGCATCTGCTATTAAATAGAAACCTGTCTCAAACAATGTTAATAAAGGCTCAATATCTCTTATTGATTTTTCTAAAGAAATGTAATTAGAATTTATATTTTCTTGTATAGCTAAAAGCTCTTTCACAATTAGTATTTTTCTATTCCATAGCCCAGTTGCAAGTAGACTACAGCAAGTGGGGACAATTAGGAATTTTTGCCTGTAAAAGTGGAACATCATTTAGCTTTATTTGACGAGGGATCTATGATCAGAGCCATATCTAGCTACATCATTTACAAGTTTAGCTTTTTCCATTTATGTAAACTAACCTAGCTTCTTTTTATACTTGGAATATTAGAAGTATCTAATTTAACATCTAATATTTCTACTGATAAGTTTTCTATATTTTTCTTTATTTCCATATTTTTCCTATTATTTTAAGCCTCCCAATATGAATTTATTATTTCAAGAACAGGATCTTCTTTATTTTTCAGAATAATAAGTATAATAGTCAACAAATATTTGTTCAACTTCATTATTATCTTTTATACTCACTAATATTTTATAGATAAATTCTCTTAAATTCTTATTTATTTCATATCTTAAAGAATTTTTAGCATATTTTAAAGCAATATCTTGTGCTTTTTCTATATCAAGAAGTTTTAATTTATAGATAATTTTTTTCCATTTTCTTTTGATTTTTATATCAAAATTTATTAAACAATCTTCTATTAAGTCATCTGTAACTTCTATTTTATTATTTATTAGAATATCTACCATTCTACCATATTCTTTTTTTGAGTTAAATATTTTTTTGCTGAGTCCAAATACTTTTTCCCACTTTCTTTTTATTAATAATTCCATCTTTTATTATAATTTCTTTTGAACTAAGACTAGGAATTTCAGCTTTAACAAAAGAAGAATAGTTATAAGGAATATCTTTTTATTTATGATTATTGAAGAAGAAAAAATATTTTTAATTTCATTTGGATATCTTGCAACCACACCTGGAATAATCAATAAACATCTTAATGGTTCTCCTAGTAATGCAGAAGCACAAGCCTTTATGATGTCCATCTATTACAAAAATTCATAAAATTATCTAAGTAATATACTATTGCTCTTGGACTAGAATCACTTAATTCCTTAAATTTATCAATATAATATTTTACTCTATTTTTTCATCATATGAATCTGTTGTTTTGAGTAGGATAAAGATATACAGGCTCTCCAAATATATAATTAAAATATGAATCTTCATCATCATAAATAGCTACAGGTCCATGTTGCAAAGTTTCAACTGGCTCATTAGGAACATTCCAAAAAGAAATTTTTATCTCCATCAGTAGGGATAACATATTGCATCTGCTACTAAATAGAAACCTGTTTCTAATAAAGTTAATAAAGGCTCAATATCTCTATTGATTTTTCTAAAGAAATGATAATTAGAGTTTATATTTTCTTGTATATCTAAAAGCTCTTTGCAATTAGCATTTTCTATTCCATAACCAGTTGCAAGTAGACTACAACAAGTAGAACATTCAGGAATTTTAGCCTGCACAATTGGAATATTATTTAGTTTTATTTGATAAGGTGAAGTATAATTATCATCATATTTCCCCATATCTTTGACAAGTTTAGCTTTTTCCATTTATATGAACTAATCTGGCTTCTTTTTATACTTGGAACATCAGAAGTATCTAATTTTATATCTATTATTTCTACTGATAAATCATCTTTTTAAATAACATCCAATTTCCTTTCTATTCATCTATACATACTCTATCATAAACAAAAAGGTTTAATATAGTTTTTATTATATCAACATGTAAAGGATTTGTTGCATAATTTTTAATGTTTCTTCATTATCAACCTTAACAAATAATGCAATATCATGAGTACTTGTAGTTTCCATAAATGTTTCAACTCTAATTTCTCTTAATTCTTTTATTTTACCAAATAATCCTTCTAAAACCATTTTTTTATGTCTAGTTTAACCTTCTCTTTTATCTTCAACATCTTCTTTTTATTTTCCACATAACTATATGATTTAACATATTAAAACCTCCTTTAAATTAAGAATTTAAAACGAATATTTATAATTCTAGCTAGTTCTGTTTTTCTTCAAAATCAATTTCTAATTTTTGAGAATTTTTCAAAGTCTGCAATTAAAGTATTTTTCGTTTCCATTCATATTTAGTTTTTATTCCACGATAAAAAAACTTTCAACAAATAACTTATGATTTAAAAGGAAAATTGTTGTATAGAATTAACTACAATATCTGCAAAGTCTTTTGCATTAATAGGTGCAAATACTCTTTCGTCAACACCATCAAAAGGCAACAAAAATAGCTCCACCTGAATGAGGACCACGATAGTAACAGTATTTTTATCAGCAAGACCACAGGCTACAATTGATAAAAATATGCCCGTTTAATTCATCAGTTATCTCAATTTCAGCAGTAGTCAAAGCTTCTAAATTCAATTTTTTTCTCCTTTAGCTTTTATCTCTTGCCAAAGAAATTATATTTTCATCAAATCCATTGATATTTTCTCAAGCCCAAAGCCAAGTATTAGAAGAGTTTGATTCACTACCTAAAAATTGTAAAGGATATTCATCGTCACCAAAAGATATAATTCCTCTATCAAAATCTACATTCCAATCTCTATTTTTACCACATATTTTTGCACATGCAGTTTGAATTGCCATTATTTTTTTCCTAAATTAGCTGAAAATACATCATTCCATTTATCCATTTTTCCTCCATACTAATTATTTCTTTAAAAAATTTTGTCTCTTAAAACTTTGTCTTTTCAGTATAAATTTTTCATTACTTCTTCCATAGACATATTAAATATACCTTTGAATTGTGATACAGGAGTAAAGAAAAATTCTAATTTTTTTCTTTTCCAAATTCATTTTCTAAGTCTTTCCATTCATCAGCATTTAAAACTGTAAAAGCTAGAGTATCATCTCCTAAACTTTCTGAAAATAATCTTATTTGATATTTAGGACTGATAAAGTCATCTAAAGTCTTGATAGTAATATCTCTGTCTGTCTCATCATCTTCATAAGGAATTATTAATACCTTATTATCTTTTTTAATATTAGGTCAATACCTCTTCCTAAATCAATTTCCTTCGTTTCTAATTCAATAATATCTTCATGAGCTAATAAGCCATTGAAAATAACCTATTATATCTTCATCATATTCTCTCCAGTCAATCCAAGTTATAACTTTGCTATTAAAAATCTTCTCTATTTTTTTATAGGGATCTTTTTAGGAAATTCTTTTATTTCATTATATACTTTATCCATTTATTTCTCCTTATACTAAATTTATACTATATTATACAACAAAAATAATAAAGTTAATAGTTTTTTTCTTTAGTATTATTTAAAAAAATGACCGTAAGGTTTTTTTAATGCACTTTTGCTTGACTTCTGTCTTTGAATATGATATAATGAGTCCATAATATTATATTAGATATTTTTTTAAGGAGAACAAAATGACTAAATCAAAATTTAATGCTATTGTTGGATCAATAGGTGCATTTATAGGGATCTTTGTATTCATAAGTTATATCCCACAAATTATTGCTAATTTAAATGGAGCTAAAAGTCAACCATTACAACCTCTTTTTTTGCAGCAGTTTCTTGCTTAATATGGGTTATTTATGGTTGGACAAAAGAACCTAAAAAGATTATATACTAATCGCACCAAATTTAGCTAGGAGTAATATTAGGTACTATAACTTTTCTTACTGCCCTTTAAAATAGTTAAAGCTGTTACATTTTATTGTAACAGCTTCTTTTTATTATAAAATTATTTCTTTTATTCTATATTCATCTTCAATTTTCTCAAATTGTATTTCTAATTTATCTTCATTTCCAAAAGTCAGCAATAATTTTATCTCCTTGCCATTCATATTTAGTTTTATTCCATTCTAAGAAATTTTCAACAAATATCTTATGATCGATATCATAATTTTTAATAGCTAGCTCTGTTATATCAGCAAACTTTTTTTATAGCAACAGGTGAAAAACTGTTTCAGGTAATTTAGATACCACAAAGTAATACATTCCACCTTTTTCTGTGTAATCTATTCCAGAGAAAGCAATCTTTATCATGTAAAAATTCCACAAGCAAGAGATACAAAAAGCATTTGCACTCATATTTTTCAGGTAATTCAAAACTATTGTAAGTCAATATTGGAATTGCATTATTTCCAGCAGTAGCTTTGAATTTCCGTAGCAAGTGAAGAATCTTCCCAGATCCAAATTGTTTCTCCATTTTCTTTTAAAATAGCTGTTCCTATAAATTCTATAGGATATTTTTCTTTAGCATTTGAAAAAGTATTGTCATCTAAATTAACTGTCCAATCTGCACCTGTAAAAAAATTTTTTCATTGAAATTATCTTGAATAGCTAAGACTCTTCCTAAGTTTTTCAGATAAAAGCTTCTTTAGTTAAATCTAGTTCAAATTCATTTAAAAATTTTTATTTCTTATAAGATCGTATATATTATTATTTTTGATAATTTTCAAGAAAATATTTGATAAGTTCAACAGTTGGACTATTAGGATATTTTTCATAAATCTATCATATTCTTTCTTAGCTACTTCATCAACAGTAATAGGAATATTATCATATCCACCATCTAGTGTGGGAGTATTATCCATACCTAAAAGATAATCTTCTCTATATGAGTTCAATAACGCATTTACTTTTTATATTTAATTTAGTATCAGGATATTGATTTAAAAAGCTTTCCCAAGTAACTATTCTCTCCAATTTCTTCAAATGAAACCAATAAGCCTGCATCAGCTTGATATAGTTTTTTTCACTATCTTTTGCCCATATTTTTTTAAATACTCTTTATAGTCATCAGTTACATAATCTTTAAACATATCATAATATAGATGAGGTAGTTCTCTAATAGTTACCATACCTTCACCTATGTCCCAAAGCTCTAAATCATATTTATTTAAAATTTTATTGGCATCAGCCCAATCTTTATCTGTAAAAATTTTTCACCATTTGTATCATTGTAAATACTATCTAAAAACCTGCTAAAGCGTCTTCTATATCATATAAAGTATGATTATTTTGGGATTGATATTCCTCATATAGATTATTTGCTTCTTCTTTATTTAATGATTTTTAATTTTTCCATTGTCTCTTTTTATCAGTAGCAAATTTTTCAAATAAACTCATAACTCTCTTTCAGAAAATTTTTATTTTTTTCATTTTTTTACTTCTTCATTTTTACCTTTATTACAATTAGTTAATAATAAAAACTAAATATTAAAAAGCACAATAAGTCCAATTTTTCATTTATTCCCCCTATTATATATTTCTTCATTTTTATCCACTAACATATCATTAATATTTTTCGTTTTTTTATAGTTTTCTAAATAATATTTTATAATTTCTGTTGTTGGACTATTAGGATATTTCTTTATAAATCTATTTAACTCCTTAACATCTTCATTAATTTTTCCCATTTTTAAGGCTTCTGTTGTTGGAAGAGAGTTAAGGCAATGATATAGTCACCTCTATATGAATAACAAATATCATTTGCTTTTTTTCTTTAATTTACTATCTGGATATTTTTTTCTAAAAAACTTTTCCCAATTAATAACTTTATCTGCTACTATTTCAGGGTGTTCATTAAGAGAAGATAGATAATCTATATATTCTATATCTTCACTACGAAGTTTTAAAAATCTTTATAATCATCACTTACATAATTTTTAAAAAAATATTATAGTAAAAAAATCCTTCTTTTTCAGTTAGCATAAAACCTTCTTCAATTTCAACAACTTCTAAAACCATAATTATCTAAAAATTTATTTTGTTTATTTAATTTTTTCTTTATCTATATCACCTTCTCCAATATAAAAAGGCATTATCTAACATTGTATAATCATTTTCATTCATTTTTCTAAAAATTTCATTATTACTTTCAAGGTAATCTTCATAAAAATTTATTAGCTTCTTCTTTATTCAAAGTTTTTAATTTATTGATAACTTCTTCCTTATTTTTATTAAATTCTTTCTAATAGAGTATTAGTTTGTTTAGAGAATAAGTTTCCTTTTTCTCTTTCTTTTAAATAACCTAAATAAAAATATTTTTCTATATATTCATCTACTATTCTTGATAAAAACTTCACTGTCATTATCCTCAGGTTTATCAAGATTAACCTCTTCTAAATAGTATCCTAAAAGTTCTGTTGTTGGGCTGTCAGGATATTTTTATAAATCTATTATATTCCTCAGCACTTTCTTTATAATCATAAATTCCACCAGAACACCCAAAATATAATCTCTTCTATAAGAATTACAAATATTATTTACTTTATCATTTAATTTGCTGTTAGGATATTTTTCTAAAAATTCTCCCAAGTTACAATTCTATCTCCTAATTCTTCAAGAGTTATACATAAACCTGAATCTGCTACATAATGTTCTTCATTCTCCTTAGAAGTGATTTTTAAATATTCCTTATAATCATCAGTAACATAATCTTTAAAAGTTTTATAATAAAAATCTGGGACTTCTTTTTATTATGCAAGTACCTCTTGCAAGATACCAAAGTTCTAAATCATATTTATTTAAAAAAATTTATTGGCTATTTTCCCATTCCTCATCAGTGAAATTTTTCAGAAGTATCCTCATTATTATAGATACCACCTGACAAAAGTTTATCATGTTCTATATTTAGATTTTCTAATATTGTATTATTACTTTCTAAATATTGTTCATAAAGTTCATCTGCCTCTTCCTTATTCAATGTCTTTAATTTTTCTAACATTTCATTTTTATTTTTAGAAAAATTCTCTAAAGAGTCTTTATTAAATAATTGAATAATTTTATTTTCTTTTTCAATAGAAAGAATTTTTATAGCCAAATATACCTCCTATAGCAAAAATTGCTACTGTAAATAGAATAAGCAAAATCTTTTCATCTATTCTCCCTTAGATTCTTTATCTTCCTCTGTGATAACTTCTAAAGTATCTTTTATAACTGGTTCATTAGAATTTTCTGATTCATAATCTTTCACAATTTCTTTCTCAAACTTATCATATAATATTTCTTCAATATTTGGATTTTTATAATTTTCTAAGTAAAAAGTTTATATATTCAACAGTCGGACTATCTGGATTTTGCTTTTCTATAAATCTATTAAATTCTTTTAGAATATTATCAGGTATATAGTAAAGTTCAGAGTTTTCTGATCCACCTTCTCTTGTGTGTAAATTATATGCTCCTAAAATATATGCTCTTCTGTAAACATTAGCTTCAATATCTGCTTCTGCTAAGAAATCACTGTTAGGATACTTCTTTTGAAAATCTTCCCAAGCTAATAATCTATCGGCTATTTTTCATGAGATACCAATATTTCTTCAATACCAAAATAAGGTTCAGCATATTCTTTTGCAACAAGTGCTAAATAGTCTCTATAATCATCAGTTACATAATCTTTAAAGATATCATAATAAAAATTAGAAACTTGAGCTATCATAGCATTTCCTTCACCCATGTCTATAAGTTCTAAATCATAATCTTTTAAGTAGTTATTAACTGTTTTTCCATTCTTCAGGTGTAAAATTATATTTTGAATCAGCCATAAAAAAACATTTTTCAAGTAGCTCAGAATGTGCTTCATTTATTTTTCTAACATAAAGTTTGTTAGTAGCTACATATTCATTATAGATTTTATTCCCTTCTTCTTTATCCTTAGCTGTTTTTAATCTCTCCATAACAGATTTTTGCTTTCTACAAAATCATTCAAAAGCTCTTTATTAAACATTTGAATAATTTCATTTTTCTCTCATCTGAATGAAGTTTCTTATATCCATATAAACCACCTATAGCAAAGATTGCTATTACAAACAAAAAAATAATAAAAAATTTTTCATATTTTTCTTTTCCTTTCTTTTTGTAATTAATAATTAACTATATCTATTATACAATAAAAATCCTAAATTAATAGGATTTTTATTTTTTTATTATATTTTATAAACCTTTCTTAAAAAGTTTTTAAATTCTGCAACTTCTGCACTAGATTGTGTAATAGCTACTGAATAATCTTTTTTTCCAGCTAATGCTGGTTCATAAGTAATAGGTATAAATTGAAATTTAATTTCTGGATTAGCCACTATACAATATCCTAATGAAGTTTTAGTTTCACTTTCATTTTTTTCTTATTAAATACATATGGTTTATCATAGTCTAATAAATCTGGATTAACTGGAATTACTACAACCTCTCCTTCTTTATATCCCACAATATAGTTAGTATGTTTTTGTAACCTTAACAACAACAGCATTAGTAAAATTTTTCCATATGACAATAAATTAACTTATAATCATCACCATTCGGAACACTCTCATTGAAAGATTTCTCTCATTCTTGCTTTTATTTTTGATTTTCCTCATCAGTTGCTCCTAAAAATGCTTTTTTTACTAAGTCCATAAGTCCCATAATAGATAACCCTCCCTCTTAAATTTTCTTCTTATATTTTAACATATTTTTTTCTATTTTAAAAAGCAAAAACTTTTTATTTTTTTCCTTGATATAAATATAGTACAATGAAAATATAAAAATCATACAGAAAAATATGTCAATTTTTCTAAATAAGATTTAAAAATTTTTAAGGAGGAACTATATGTCAGATAGCTCAGTTAGGATATATTTTAGGAAAATCATAGGCTTTTATAGTGGGGTACTTTTGTAATTAAGTATATTATAAAAATTTTTATAAAGAAGACTTTTTAATAGCAGATTTAAAAATTTTTATTTTTATTCAATCAATAAAATATCGATTTAATACTTTAATTTTAGAATTTTTAAAAATAAATATCAAAAAGGGAGTGTTAAAGGCAAAACTACACTCCTAAGTTTTTGATATTTTCATATCCATCATAATCCAACTACTTTTTGTAGGAGGTTATCCAGCTCCCGTTGGACTTCGATAGTCGTGATAAAATATAAATCGCATTCAATTCCGTTCGATATCCCTTTATGCTTTTTAGATTTTATTAGTTAGATTATTACCAAAAAGCAAATTAATCTATCGAAGAGAATAATTTTACTTCAATTTCTGTTTTAGCATTTACACTATCAATTTTTTTCAGATAAAGAATTAACTTCATTTTTCTAGTTTATTAAAACTTTTCTGCTAATTCTTTTTTTGTTTAAAAACTCCATATTGAACAACTCCAACACCATTTTCAACTGTTGTACTATCTCTTTAAAAGATATTCTAAATCAAAAAAGAATACTTTCTTTTTAAACGAACTTCTTCTAAAAAGTGCAAATAAAGATTTATTTTCAATAAAATTTTCAGTGTTAGCAACATTTATTCCGTCTTTTAGTGTTACAATATCTTGATTTATTAAGTCTAATTCAGATAAGTTTTTTTAACATTTCATCTGCTTGAGCTTGTTCAAAAACTTCTTTTCCATTAACTTTTAAAGGCACTACATAACTGTCACGAATTAAGTCAAGTAATCTTCTTTGCTTTTTAGATAAATTCGAAATTGTAAATATAGCTTGCTGTAATGTTAACTTCATACCAATCCCTCCTTAAGAATAAAAAATTTTCCTAGACATTTTAGTACAAAAATTAAAAAAATTACAAGCTTTTTAATTTACTATAGCTTTATCTTTTAATTTACCATCTTTATCATAATATTCCCATAGACCTACAGGTCTTCCCATTATATAAGCACCTTTTTGTACGATAAGTTCCATTAGTATTATATAAAAAGTAATCACCATTTTCCTTACCATCTTTATAAACAGTTTCTGTAGACTTCATTCCATTGTTTTTCATAGATGATATATTTTCCATTTAATTTACCATCTTTCCAATTTATAATAGATTTTAATATTTCCATTTTTATAGAAAGCTTATCCATTTACCATCTTGTTTCCCATTTAAATAATAAAGTCTATCTCTCCTTCACTTACTTTTACCAGTGAAAAGGAACATCAGAATCTTTAAGATAATAAAGTTTTTTTCAACTATTCTTAAATCTTTTTCTAATTTCTTGAGAATTTGAAATTGCAGAAACAGAAAAAAGTAAAGCAAAGGCAACTAATAATAACTTTCTTTTCAATTTGATACCTCCCTTAATTTTTATATTAAGTTAATCTTTTTTTAATTCTTCTTCTAAAACATCTAATAATCTATCAAATTCTTTTGCAACAGAATCAAAAGATTCTTTCTTAGTTAAATCAACCCCAGCTAATTTTAATTGTTCCATAGGGTGATTATTTCCACCTGATTTAAGAAGAGTTAAGTATTTTTCTCTGCTTTCAGGATTAGTTTTTAAATTTTCATATAGCTTTGCTGAACTTGCAAAAGAAGTTGCATATTGATAAACATAGAAAGGTGATCTAAAGAAATGAGGGTATTCTTGACCAAAATTATCTTTTGTAGTTCATCTATTGTTATGCTTTCTCCAAAATATTTTTTTAAATAAATTATACATGATATCACTTAAAAATATCAGGAGTGACTGCCTTATATTCTTCTATCATCTTATGTGCTTCATATTCATAGCTAGCAAAAAGAGTTTGTATATAATAAGTTCCAACTATATTTCCTAATGCTTGTTCCAATAAAGCAATTTTTTTCTAAGCTATCATCTGAGTTTTTCTAGCATATAGTCTAAAAAGTAATCTTTCATTAAAAGTAGAAGCTACTTCAGCAACAAATATAGTGTAATCTGCTGTTGAATAAGGTTGAGCCTCACTTGAGTGCATACTATGAAGAGTATGTCCTAACTCATGTGCTAGAGTAAATACAGCATCCATAGTTTCTTGATAGTTTCAAAAGCATATATGGGTGAACATCATATATATTTATAGAGTAAGCTCCACTTCTTTTATTTTTTTAGTTTCAAAATACATCAAGCCAACCTTCGCTTATAGCTCTTTTTCATTTTTGCTTGATAATCTTCTCTAAAGGTTTAACTGAATTTAAAACTATTTCTTAGCATCATCATATTTAAATACTTTGTTATAGTCAACTATGTTAATACTGTTGTCATAATAATGATATTCTTTTTAATTTTAAAGCTTTCTTTCTAAGTTCTATATATCTTCTTAAAGGAGCTGTATTTTCTTGAGCTGAATTAACTAAAGAAAAAAATAAACTTCTTTTTGGAATGTTCTTATTTTCTAAAGCTCTATCAAGACAAGATTCATAACTTCTTGCATTACAAGAAGCAACATTTTGTTGAATAATAGCTCTGTATATTGCTGCAAAAAGTATTTTTACTGTTTTCATAACTCTTTATATAGTGCTTCAAAAGCTAATCTTCTATCTTCTTGATTTCTATTAGTTGCTAAAATTTTTGAATAAACTCCATTTGAGACAGCTATTTCTTCACCCGTAGATAATTTTACAGTATTCCATTTCATATCTGATATAGAAAGTTCTCCATATATATCAGATGATGATCCCATAAATTGAGAAAAATGTGAAAGTAATTGTTCTTTATCTTCAGATAAAGACATGCTTTTCTTAATCTATACATTTCACTAAGTCCAAATCTTCTTTCTTCTAATTCTGGATGCTTTTTTTAATCCATTCATTCATAGTTTCTTCAGGTATTTCTAACATCTCAGGAGCTATCCAAGCAGTTTCAGTTCCAAACTTTGTATAAATCATTTCTATTTCTTGCATCTTTATTGATGTTATTTCATCAGTAGAATCTAAATCTTTTAACATATATGGATAAAGATAAAGTCTATCTAGTAATCTTGCTATTTTTTTCCATCAATAATTCTAACTCAACAAATTTTTCAGAGTTATTTTTTTATTTGTCCTTTATATTTAGGAACTTCTTTAGTAAGTTTTTTTCAAATTTTTTTCTAAATCACTTTCCCACATATCATAATTTTTCATAGATATCATTTCAAATTCCATTTATATTTTTTTGTTCTATTGTTTTTCTATCTTTCATTATTAGCCTCCATTTTAAATCTAATTGTATATTAAAAATAGTATATAATGATTTTGCTTTTTATTAATAATATATATAATTTATGTTATAATAAACTATATTAATTTTTAATTTTAAATTAGTTTTTAAATAAATATGAAAAAAACTTGAAATATAGATAGTTTTTCAGTTATTATTTAAACATGTGATTTTGAAAAATTTTTAGAAATGTGCTATTATAATGATAGTTGCTATTAAATACAAAAAGAGATTACAGGAGGAGAAATGGCTAAACAAAAAAATATTATGCTTATTTTTTGATGATAAGCGTAATGGAATTGTGGAAAGTTGGACTGAATGTGAAAAAGATAGTAAAAGGGTACAAAAGGCTAGATATAAGTCTTTTATAGATAAAGCTGTTGCACAGAATTGGCTAGATAGTGGTGCAAATTATGAAAGAAAAAAATAAGCTCGACTACTCCAATAAATACTAAATTAGAAAAGGGAATATACTTTTGATTCAGGAACTGGAAGAGGAATTGGAGTTGAAGTAAGAATTACTGATGAAAATAAAGTGAGCTTTTTAGAAACTTTACCAAAAGAAACTGTCAAAAATTATTAAAAAGTACAGAATGGACAGTGAATGAGTATGGAAACATTTACTTAGGTGCAAATAGAACTAATCAATTTTGGGTGAACTTGTAGGACTTTATTTTTGCATTAGAAATTGCAAAAATTATAGATTGTCCCTCTAATTTCTGGAGATAGTCGTTTAGTAATAGACTATTGGTCTTTAGGACATTTTCCATGAAAAATAATTTAGAGTTAGATACAATTTCTTATATAAATAAAGTAATTGTTATGAGAAAAGAATTTGAAAAATAAAGGAGTGATAAAGCATATTTCTGGAGATATTAATCCAGCAGATTTAGGTTTTTCATAAATAGGAGGTTAAAAAAATTGGGTGATAAGTTTGTTTTATTTAGTGATCCACATTTAATAACAATGGGGATAGGTTTTGGAGTCTGTTTTTTTATTAATATTTTTAGGCTTTTTACTGAACGAAAACAAGCATTTGCAAAAATTATTGCAGTTCTTGTATTAGGAGTAAAAATTGCTGAGTTAATATATAGGTATAAATATTATGGTGAATCTGTAGCACAACTATTTACCATTACATTTTTATGCCCAATGGTAATAATAATTTCTATATTTATGATGTTTCTTTTTCACAGTGAAGTTTTATTTCAGCCAGTTTATTTTTGGTGTATGGGAGCATTTTTGCAATAATTATGCCTGATATAAAAGAAGGAATGCATGACTTTGCTTCTCAAAAGCTTTTTATAACTCATTTCTTTATCTTGTTTAGTGCAGCCTATGCCTTTTATACATTTTTAGATTTAGACCAAATAAAAGCTGGTTTCATCTTATCATTTTTATTATTAGTAAAGCTTTGGCATTTGCAATGTATTTTGTTAATATTAAATTAGGAACAAATTATTTATTTGTTAATCGTCCACCATCATCAGCAGCGAAAATTGATTGATTATGTAGGACTATGCCTTATTATTTATACTCTATTGTGGGTATATATATATTATTAAGCTTTATTTTATATTTACCATTTAAAAGAAATAAAAAAATCAAAAATATGGTAGTTGGAAAAATATTAATATATTTGGGAAGTTGAAAGTACAACTTCCCTTTTTCATAAAAAATATTTTTTTAAGATTGACAAATAAAAGATAATATATTATTATTAGTGTAGATAATTTAGCACTCTATATAGTTAAGTGCTAATAAAAATCAGGAGGTAATTATATATGAATATTAGACCTATTGGAGAAAGAGTTTTAATAAAACCAATTAAAAAAAGAAGAAAAACTAAGAGTGGAATTTTACTTAGCTCAAAGACTGCTCCTGCTGAAAAACCTAATCAAGCAGAAGTTATTGCTTTAGGTAAAGGAGAAAAAAATTAGAAGGAATAAAAAGTTGGAGACAAAGTAATTTTTCAATAGATTCTCAGGAAATGAAATAGAAGATGGAGAAGAAAAAAATATTTAGTAGTAAATGCTGAAGATATTTTTAGCAGTTATCGAATAATAGGAGGTAAAGCAAATGGCAAAAATTATAAATTTTAATGATGAAGCTAGAAAAAAATTAGAAACAGGAGTAAATATTCTTGCTGATGCAGTAAAAGTTACTCTAGGACCTAGAGGAAGAAATGTTGTTCTAGAAAAAAATCTTATGGTGCTCCTTTTAATTACAAATGATGGAGTAACAATTGCTAAAAGAAATAGAGTTAGAAGATCCTTTTGAAAATATGGGAGCAGCTTTAGTTAAAGAAGTTGCAATTAAATCAAATGATGTTGCAGGAGATGGTACAACAACTGCAACAATTTTAGCACAAGCTATTGTTAAAGAAGGATTAAAAATGCTAAGTGCTGGAGCAAACCCTATTTTCTTAAAGAAAGGAATAGAACTTGCTGCTAAAGAAGCTATTGAAGTTTTAAAAAGATAAAGCTAAAAAATTGAATCTAATGAAGAAATATCTCAAGTTGCATCAATTTCAGCTGGAGATGAAGAAATAGGAAAAGTTAATAGCACAAGCTATGGAAAAAAAGTTGGTGAAACAGGAGTTATAACAGTTGAAGAAGCTAAATCTCTTGAAACAACTTTAGAAACTGTTGAAGGGAATGCAATTTGATAAAGGATATGTTTCTCCATACATGGTAACAGATTCTGAAAGAATGACAGCTGAATTAGATAATCCATTAATCTTATTAACAGATAAAAAGATTAGTTCTATGAAGGAACTTTTTACCTTTGTTAGAACAAACAGTTCAAATGTCTAAACCTGTTTTTAATAGTTGCTGATGATATAGAAGGAGAAGCTCTAACTACCCTTGTTATAAATAAATTAAGAGGAACTTTAAATGTTGTAGCAGTTAAAGCACCTGCTTTTTGGAGATAGAAGAAAAGCTATTCTTGAAGATATAGCTATACTAACAGGTGGAGAAGTTATATCTGAAGAAAAAAAGGAATGAAGTTAGAAGAAGCTTCTATTGAACAATTAGGAAGAGCTAAAACTGTTAAAGTTACAAAAGATTTAACTGTAATTGTTGATGGTGCTGGAGAACAAAAAGATATATCTGCTAGAGTTAATCTAATAAAGAGTCAAATAGAAGAAACTACTCTGATTACGATAAAGAAAAATTACAAGAAAGATTAGCAAAATTATCTGGAGGAGTTGCTGTTATAAAAGTTGGAGCTGCTACAGAAGTTGAAATGAAAGATAAGAAATTAAGAATAGAAGATGCTTTAAATGCAACAAGAGCTGCTGTTGAAGAAGGAATAGTTGCAGGTGGAGGAACAATTCTATTAGATATAATTGATTCTATGAAAGAATTTCAATGAAACTGGTGAAATTGCTATGGGTATTGAAATTGTAAAAAGAGCCCTAGAAGCTCCCTATTAAACAAATAGCAGAAAACTGTGGATTAAATGGTGGTGTAGTTTTAGAAAAAGTAAGAATGTCACCTAAAGGTTTTGGATTTGATGCTAAAAATGAAAAAAATATGTTAATATGATAGAATCTGGAATTATAGATCCTGCAAAAGTTACAAGAGCTGCAATACAAAAATTCTACTTCTGTTGCTTCATTACTTTTAACTACAGAAGTTGTTATAGCACATAAAAAAAGAAGAAGAAAAAAAGCTTCAATGGGTGCTGGTGGAATGATGCCAGGAATGATGTAAAAGGAGAAAAATTATGTCAAATAAATTAGTTAATTTAAAAACCAGAAAGAGTATTTTACTATTTTTGAAGAATTATCAAAAAAATTCCAAGAGAATCAGGAAATGAAAAAAAGCTGTTAGTGACTTTTCTAGTAGATACAGCTAAAAACTTGGTTTTAAAGTATATCAAGATAAAATGAATAATATAGTAATTAAAAAGCAGCAAGTAAAAAAATTATGAAAAACTCTCCTGGAGTAATACTTCAAGGTCATATGGATATGGTTTGTGAAAAAGATTTAGATTCTAACCATAATTTTTAAAACAGATGGAATTGATTTAATAGTAGATGGAAAATTATTTAAGAGCTAATAAAAACTACTCTTGGAGCTGATAATGGAATAGCTGTTGCTATGGGACTAGCTGTTCTTGAAGATAACACTATAGAACATCCTCAAATTGAATTACTTGTTACTGTAGAAGAAGAAACAACAATGGGAGGGACTCTTGGACTAGAAGATAATATTTTAACAGGAAAAATGTTAATTAATATTGATTCAGAAGAAGAGGCATGGGTAACTGTTGGTAGTGCTGGTGGAAGAACTATAAAGAGCAATATTTGATGATAAGAAAGAAAAACTTAATATCACTAATCCAGAATTCTTTAGATTAGAAGTTAAAAAAATCTATTTGGAGGACATTCAGGAGCAGAAATTCATAAGAATAGATTAAATGCAAATAAAGTTATCAATGAATTAATAATACAATTAAAGAAAGAATTTGATATAAGATTATGTGATATTAAAGGTGGAACTAAAAGATAATGCCATCCCTAGAGAATGCTATTTTGATATAGCTATTGATAAGGATGCTTCAGAAAGTTTTACTCTTAAAGTGAAAGAAGTTTTTGAAAACTTTAAAAACAAATATAAAGCTCAAGATGAAAATATAACTTTTTGAAATAACTAAACTTGAAAATAGTTCTAATGAAGCTTTCTCTAATGATGTATTTGAAAGACTTTTTATCTCTAATAAATACTTTACCTACAGGAGTAAATACTTGGTTAAAAAGAATATCCTGATATAGTTGAAAGTTCTGATAATCTAGCAATAGTTAAACTTATAGATGATAAAATAACTATTATTACTTCTTTAGAAGTTCTGAACCTAGTGTTTTTAGATAGCTTAGAAGAAAAATAGTAAATATTATAAAAGAACATAAAGTAAATTATGAAGTTGGTGAAGGATATCCTGAATGGAGATTTAGACCTAGTATCTCACTTTAAGAGATACAGCGGTAAAAACTTATAAAGATTTATTTAATGAAGATATGCAAGTAACAGTTATTCATGCTGGACTTGAATGTGGAGCAATTTCTACTCATTATCCTGACTTAGATATGATTTCAATAGGATCCTAACATTTATGATGTACATACTCCTAAAGAAAAATGGAGATAGCTTCTGTTGAAAAAAATATTATAAATACTTTAGTTGAACTATTAAAAACTTAAAATAAAATGCTAAAAAGGGGTTAAATTTAACCCCTTTTAGTATCTTAAATATTTAAATTTGTACTTTTTCCATTTTTTATTTTCTACTTCTTCTGAGTATCTAGCAAGTACAAACATTAAGTCTGATAATCTATTTACATATTTTTTTGAATTAGTGGATTTAAATCTTCTTGTGCTGCAAGAGAAACTATTCTTCTTTCAGCTCTTCTCACTAGCAGTTCTAGCTACATGGAAAATGAGCAGCAACTTCATCATCACCAGGTAAAATAAAATGTGTTAATGGAGGTAATTTTTGATTGTATTCATCAATATATTCTTCCAATAACTTTATATCTTCCTCTTTGATTTGATCCTTCATCATTTCTTTACCTTTATCATCACTAGCTAAGAAACCACCTAGAACCAATAGTTTATTTTGAATTTCTTTTAATCTTTCTTTTATAACTTTATTTTTTTGTATAATATCTTGCAAGGCCTATAAAAGAAGAAGTTTCATCTATGCAACCATAAGATTCAACTTTTTAAACTATCTTTTCTTGCTGCACTTCCACCAAGTAAATCAGTTTCTCCTTTATCTCCTCTTTTGTATATACTTTTGTTATATTTACATATTTTTATCTTCCATATTTCCTCCAAACTAGAATGGGAATTCATCATCAGTCACAGGTGCACTTTCTATACTATCATCTCCAGAATGAAATTCTTCAAAATTAGAAGTTTCCATAACCGTATTACTAGGAGCTTTGTAATCATTTCCTCCTGCATTTGCATTTGCTTTCGATTCCCCAAACTCTACATTTTCTGCAATAACAACATAAGTAGTTAGTTTTTTTACCTTCTGACTCATATTGATTCATTTGTAAACTTCCTTTAAGTAAAATTTTTCTTCCTTTTCTAAAATATTCTCCTATAAACTCAGCTGTCTTTTCCAAAAAGCCACACAGTTTATAAAATCAGCTGTTTGAGAATCAGTTGAAGTTTGAAAAAGGTCTATCAACTGCTATTGAAAATCTTGAGTATGCCTTCCCACTTTGTCCAAACTTTTAATTCAGGGATCTCTCACAAGTCTTCCATTTAAAAACAACTAAATTCATATTAATCTCCTTTCTGATATAAAATGTTATATATTTATTCTAAAGTTATTTTACGAATATGTCAACCTATTCAATATTCATAATATTTAAAATTTCTTTTTGTAAAATAATCTTTGTACATCTATATCTTCATTAGGATTAATTTCAATTTTTATTTCTTTTTATAATTTCTCCTGGTTTATTAGCTAAGATATAAATTCTATCACTTAAGAAATATAGCTTCTTCAATATCATGAGTTATAAGTAAAGTTGTTAAGTTAAACTCTTTTTTTAGATTTAGATACCATTTATGTAGCTCTTTTTTTAGTTATAGCATCAAGAGCTGAAAAAAAGCTTCATCTAAAAGAAAAATATTCCTTTTAAACATATAAGTTCTAATAAGTGCAACTCTTTGTCTCATTCCTCCACTTAACTGTTTAGGATACTTATCAGCATATTTTTCTAAATTGAATTGTTTTAAAAATTTTTTCTTCCTTCTTCAAGTGCAACTTTTTTTATCTATTTTTGCTATAATTAGAGGTAAAAATTACATTATTAATTATTGTTTTATGCTCAAAAAGTAAATCTTTTTGTAACATATATGCAACCTTACCTATATAATCATCACTTCCATTGATAATGATTTCACCACTTTGTTTTTTTAAAACACCAGCAATAAGATTGAAAAAGAGTAGATTTTCCAACTCCACTACTACCTACTATAGCAACCATTTCATTTTTCTTTAACATAAATATTTATATCTTTTTAGAATATGGTTATCTCCAAAAAGAATAAGATAAATTTTTAATTTCTAATGTTTTCTTCATTTTTGTCCTTTATTCTAAATAATCATTTGAGAAACCTGTATTTTTCTGGAATAGGATTCTTTAGTTAATCCTTTTTCATTTAACCAATTATAGAAAAGCATTCCAACGAGCTGGATCTATATATCCCCATTTATCTTTGTCAGTTGCATATTGACTAGCTAGATATTTTTGAGATTCTATTATCATAGCTTTTTATTTTCAAGTTCAGGAGCATATTTTATTAAAATTTCAGCAGCTTCTTCTGGATGCTCTATAGCATATTGATAACCTTTTTTATAGCTCTTAATATCTTTTATAGCCTCTTCTTTATTATCCTTTAAATAATCGTTATTAGCGATTATAACAGGTGAATAAAAAGTTTAACTCAGGAGCATAGTCTTTTGTAGTAGAAGAAATTTGTTTCTATATTTAAACTATCTCCCATAATTTTATCCCAAGCATAATATACAGGAGCTGCATCAAAAACTCCATTTGATAGAGGAGTTATTGAGTTATCATCAGTATTAGGAACAAGTTCAACTTTTTGAGTAATCTCCACCATCTTTTCCATTATAAATTGTAACATATTAAGTTCTATAGGAATATCCCAAGTTCCATACTTATGTCCTGCTAATTCTTTTTGGACTATTGATATTTAAGTTTTTATTAGTTATTATTCCAGAAGTATTATTTTCTATGATAGCAGCTATAGCAGTTATAGGAGCTCCTTTTGCTAGTTTAGAAGCCATATAATCTTGAAAATATACTCCCATAGGTGCTTTTATTATTAATAATTAAATCTGATGTACTTTTCATTTGCAGGTTGCTTTATATCTAAGTCTATTCCTTCTTCAGCAAAAATATCCTTTTCCTTAGCAACAAAAAGTCCAGTGTGATTGAGTGTTAGGTACCCAATCAAGTAAGAAATCAACTTTTTAATTCAACAGGAGCTTCTGTCTTAGCTTCTTCTTTCTTTTCTCCACAGGCAGCTAACATAAAAATTGTAAAAAAATTCCAAATAACAAATACTTAATCTTTTTCATTTTCTTCCTCCTCTAAATATTTCCATTTTATAAATTTCTTTTCACTTCTTTTTAACAAGTTCCATACTAATTAAACTTATAGCTGATACTAAAATAATTATTGCAAACATAGTGTCATAATCAAAAGCTTTTTCGCTCTTATCATAAATACTCCAAGTCCTTCAAAAGCCTCCAAGCCACTCAGATACAACAGCTGAAATAAAAGCATACGAAACACTCACTCTTAATCCTGCATAGAAATAGGTTAAAGCAGTTGGAATTTTTAAATGGTAAAGAATTTGCCACCTACTTGCATTCATAAGCTTTTAATAACTGTATAGCATCTTTATCACAATGTCTAAAAACCATCAAGTATACTTATGATAATAGGAAAGGTGGTATTTATAACTATCAAAAACAATTTTTGGTGTCATATCATAACCAAGCCAAAAGTACTAAGATAGGTGCTAAAGCTATGGTTGGTATAGTCTGTGTAAATATCAATAAAGGATAGACTATCTTATTAATCATTTCAAAAGCTATCCATAATAATTGCTAAAAAGACAGGCAAAGAAAATTCCCAAGCAGAGTCCTATAAGAGCTTCAAGCATAGTTATTTTAAAATGAAATAAAAATAGTGCTCTATCTCTCACAAAAGCATTAGCAATTTCTAATGGGGTTGGAAAAGATAAATTTTGGAAGCAAGCCTAGATTTCCACAAACTTGCCAAACAGTTATTAAAAATTATAATGCTAATAAAACTTATGTTTCTGTTTAAAAAAATTTTTTTCATATTTCCTCTTTTCTATAATAAAAAAACTTTCTCAGGATAGGCCAAGAAAGTTGATTATTAAAGTGGTACTCCTTCGTTGGCATTATCCAAATCAGGTACTATGGGTTTAAGAAAAAAGGTTCTCATCTCAGCTTTAAGCTCCCCAGTACATATATTGTTATATAAATAATTCAGCTATCATACATCTATGCAGATCCTCCACCATATTTTTTTCAATAGTGTGTACATCTACTGGAAGAATAACATCATATTTTTCTATTATACTGCTCCTCAGTCAAAAGCAGAATAAGCTGTTGCTGACATAACACAAACATTAACTCCTTCGTTATTAACAAGTTCAATTGTATTTCCTAAAAATTCTCAACTTGTTTGTTCACTTATGTATACTATTTCTTTTTATCTTTTTCTAGTTCATTTATAACAGCTGCTCTTTCTTCTAAGTTATCTATACTATCAGCACATAAAATAGCATAATTTTTCTCCCATAGCCATCATAACATTAGTATGATATATAGCTTTTCTTTCTTCATTTATTGTTTGATATGAATGGAAAGCTATTTTTTTATAGCCTGCATCTTCACAGAAAATATCTAAAAGCTTTTTCATCTGCTCTTTGAGATAAAGAACAATATGCTTTTTTTATTCTTTCTATCTAATACTAAAGCTCCAGTTCCTTCAAGAAAAATATTTTCTTTTTCAAGTGAAGAATAATCAACTACATTTAGATCATCTACATTATCAAAAAATTCATATATTCTATCTGTTCTTTCAAGTCTTCTATTTTCTGCAAACATAGGATATAAAACAACAGTATTAGAATAATGTGTTGAAAAACCAATTGTTTGGAAATATACTATCAGGTGTATGAGGTTCTTTTGTATCCTGTATAACTTTAACATCTATACCTATATTTTTTTAATTTTTCTACCATTTTATCAAATTCAATTAAAGCACTATTTTTGAATTTCTTGTACTGTCTTATTATCTCTTTTTGATAATAATTATTTACTGCTGTTTCTTCATTAAAAAGCAAACAAAGCAGGTCTTACCATTAAAAATTTTTGTTTGTTATATCATAAAGAACCTCCATAGTCTTTTTGATTTTATTTTTTTCTTCAACATAACCCATTTCTTTTTAAAAATGGTTTTCTTTCTCCAGTCATCTTTTAACTTTTACCCAAAGACCTAAATATATTTTTTTCACCAAGTAAATCTTCTATTTCTTTGTCTTGCTTCCATTCCTATATCTTTTAACATTTTTCCCATTTTTCCAATAATAATACCCTTTTTGAGAATCTCTTTCAACATAGATATTTATATTGAACTTTATCTTTTTTTACCTTCATTTTCTTTCTACATCAATTATTTTCAACTGCAACAGAATGAGAATTTCATCTCTAGTTTTCAATAGGATTTTTCTCTGACAATTTCTGTTATTATTCTATAAGTTGACATGTCTGTGTACATATCATCAGGATAGTATTTAACTCCTTCTTCTAGATAAGGATCTAAAGCTTCTAGTAGTTGAGCAATTCCAAAAGAATACATAGCTGAAGCAAAAGATTATCTTTATCAAATTTTCCCTAATTTTTCTTCTATTTCTTTTTAATTTTTCTTCTTTTTGCTCATCACTTATTAAATCAACTTTATTTACAAGTAAAATTTTAGGTTTGTTTGAATTCTCATTTATTCTATCCATAACAAACATATCTCCAGTACCTATTGTCTTTGAAGCATCAATTAAAAAGTATAACATCCACATCTTTTAAAATATTGATTGCTATATTAGTCATATATTCACCCAAAAAGATGTTGTGGTTTATATGTATCCCTGGAGTATCAATAAAAAAATATTGATTATCCTTTAAACATTTAAAATACCTTTTATATTATCTCTTGTTGTTCCTGCTTTATCTGATACAATAGCAACTTTTTCAGCTACCATTTTATTTATTAAAGTTGATTTCCCAACATTAGGTCTACCTACAATAGCTATAAATCCTGCTTTTCATTAATTATCTCCTATTCCTATTTTTAAAAATAGATCTCTCTTATTTTTTTATTTATTTCTTCTTCATCTTCCTGAAGACAGTTTTTAAAGTTTTTAAAATCTAAATTGTATCTTTTTAAATCTGAAATTAAACTTGACTTTTTATATGAGCCAAATAGATATCTTTTTCTATAGCATATTTTCTCATAGTATTCTTTCAATTCCTTAGATATTTCAGCACTTATTTTCATAAGTAACTATCTTAGAATTTCTAAAAACTATGATTTTTCAAAATTATATTTAAGCAAATCTTTAATTTCAATTTCAAAAGATATTGATAAGACTTATCTTAGCTTCTGCTATCATTCTTGAAATTAGCTTCAATCTAACTTCATTAAAATTATCTGAGAGAGAGTTTATATAAAGCTTCATATTCATAAATACTTCTGTCCTATTCTCTTTAGATACTTTTATCATTTGTTTTTGTAGTTTGTATTCAAAAATTTTTATCTATATATCTATTTTTTTAAAAAGAAATTTATAAAAGTTTCTAATTGTACTATATTTTCTTTTAAAACTAGCCACACTATATTTATCTTCTATTTCTTTAAAAAATACTCAATAAATAAGTCCTCATTTGAATTAAATATATCTTTTTCTTTATTCTCTAAAAAGAAAGATATTCATTTATATCCAACTTATAAGCTTCACACTAGATTGTAATAAATTTTTAATTACTAAATTTTCTATGTATTTTTCTAAAATATCACATTAGCCCTCATTTAACATTTTATTAGCAATTTCTAAAAACTTCGTCATTTATCTTTTCTCCCACTAACATTCTTCCTATTTCTTTTATTCTTTCATTGGCAGATAATTTTCTAACTCTACTTATAGTTTTTAGAATTTCTCTACATATTTTTTTCTATATAGAATTGTTGACTTGCTTTAGAAGCTATAACAGGAGAGTGGGTAATAGAAATAATTTGAGTACTATCTCCAATTTCCTTAAGTTTTAAAAGCAATTTTTTTCTAACTGTTTCTCCACCAATACCTGTATCAATTTCATCAAAAATTAAAATTGGAATATTATCAACCTTAGAGAAAAATAACTTTAAGTGCTAACATACACGACTGACTTCTCCACCAGATGCTATTTTTATTTAAAGGTTTTTAATTCTTGACCAACATTAGTTGAGATAAAAAAATTCAATTTCATCATAACCATCATTAGTCATTCTATCAATTTTATTCATCTGTACCTTTTAATTTTGCATCTTCCATATTTAAAAACTTTAATTCATTCAATAATTCATCTTCTATTTTTAAAGCAATTTCTTTTCTTGACTCTGAAAGCTTTTTCAGCTAACTTATCATATTCAGCTTTTAATTTTGTCTAGCTCTTTTTGTAATTCTCTAGTTTTAAAATCTCCACTATTCATATCTGATAATTTCTCTTTTAAATCTTCTCTGTATTCAATAAGTTCTGATAGAGTTCTTTTATACTTTTCTTTTATTCTTTTTAAAGTATTCATTCTTCCAGCAATCTTATCTAAATCACTTTCAGTAACTTCTATATTTTTAGAAATATCTTCAATTTCTCCAACACAATCTTCTAGCTCATAATAAGCACTTTTCCATTCTCTTAGCTAGTTCTAAATATCTTTCATCATATTTTCCTAGATATTCTATATTTCTTATAGATTCAAGAATAAAACCTAAAGCTGAATCATCATCATATTTTTAAATATTCTAAGCTTTCATGAAACCTTTTCTCTTATTTTCTCTGCATTGAATACTTTCTTATATTCAGCCTCTAAAATTTCATCTTCTCCATCTTTTTAATTTTTAATTTTTTTCAATTTCTTCAAGTTGATATTCATAAAATTCTTTTTTCTCTAAAGTTTCTTTTTATCACTTTCTATCTTTTCAATTTTTAGATTTAATTTCTCTATGTTGAGATAGTAAACTTGATAATTTTTCTTTTAATATCTTTATCTTCTTTAGATAAAAAGCTATCTAGAAGTTTTATATGATTATTTCTATTTAATAACATTTGGTGAGAATGTTGTCCAACTATATCCACAAGAGTTGAAGCAATCTCTTTTTAAATCTGCTAAAGTTATTCTAACATTATTTACAAAAGGCTCTAGCTTTTCCCATTTCTATTATAATATCTTCTTATTATAATTTCATCACCATCAGTATCTATACCCATAGCTCTAATTTTTCTTTTTTGTTCTTCATCAACATCAAAAACACCTTGTGCTACAAGATTTTCTTCTCCATCTCTAATCATATCAACACTGGCTTTTTTTCACCTATAAGTAAGTTGATACCACTTAGGATTATTGATTTTCCCTGCACCAGTTTCTCCAGTTAAAACTATAAAAACCTTTTTCAAACTCAATATCTAATTCATCTATAATAGCTAAATTTTCAATCTTTAGTTCTCTTAGCATAAATTTTCTCCCCATTTAAGTTTTTCTCTTAAAACATCATAATAATTTCTTGCTTCAGGTATAACTATTTTTAAACTTTCCTTTTGAGTAGAATATTTCTACTTTATCCTCTAATTTTATTGTTTTTATGAGTATGTCCATCTATATTTAACTAAACCAAGCTGACTAGGTTCTGAAAGAGTTAAAACTAACTTTTACATCTCCTGATAAAATTATAGGTCTTGTATTTAGATTATGTGGAGCTATTGGGTTATAACAAATAACTTCTGCTCAGGAGTAACTATTGGTCCACCAGCTGAAAGTGAGTATGCTGTTGAACCAGTAGGCGTTGAAATAATCACTCCATCTCCTTTAAATTTTTCCTAAAAATTTATCATTTACATAGATTTCAGAGGCTACTATATTTCTTTTTATAGTATCTCTTGTTAAAAACACTTCATTTAAAAGCTTTTATCTTCTATTTCCTATACTTACCATAAAAGAAAAATCTTTCTTCTATACTAACTTTATTTTTTTAAAAATATTTTCAAAAGATTTCTTTATACTTATCTTTTCTAATTTCTGTCAAATAACCAAGAGTTCCTGAATTTATAGCAATAATCTTAGCCTTCTTATTCTTTATATTTCTAAAAAGCTCTAAGTAAAGTTCCATCTCCACCTATAGTAACTATATAACTTGCCTTATGTAGATTTTCTTCATCTAATATTTCAAACTCTTTTTTTACTTTTTAAAAATTCTAAAAGTTCTTTGTATATATTTATAGCACTTTCTTTTTCACTGTTGTAAATAATACTTAATTTTATCATTTCACTTAATCCTTAAAATGTTGGTAATGGGTCTATCGCTCATAAATTCGCTCTCAATTCATAGTATAGATTAGGTTCTTTTTCACTAGATAGTCCCTAGAACTCCTATTGTTTGTCCAGCACTTACTCTTGAATTATATCCAACCTTTATTGCTAGTAAGTTTCCATATACTCTATCATTCCTCCACCATAATCTATCATAACAACCTTTCCTAGTCCTTCAAAGTTGCTAGCATAGATAACAGTTCCTGCCTTTTGCAGCTACTATAGGGTTTCCTACTTTCCTCTAATTTCTATACCATTACTTTTCTACAACTCCTGCCTTTCTTTTGCCTAAAAATATACTACTATTGGTCCATTTTAAAGGTTTTAATTGTTTTTCCCTGTTCTCTTATATGCCTCAGGATTACTAATTTTTGCATATCAACTGTTTGCAGCTGCTTTTTATTTCCCTAAGCTCTTGCTTTTCTTCTTCTCTTATTTTTCTATTTCTCTCTTTTTCTTCCAATTCAATATCACTTGTATCAACTACAATTGGTACTTCAACTGGTTTAGTTGGTGTTTTAGGTTTTATTCTCAGAAGGTTTAGCACTATTTTTTCTTAGCTTCTGCTTCTTGAGCAACCTTTTTCTCTTGCTGCTTTTTCACGAGCAGCTTTCTCTCTTTGCTGCTTTCTCACGGGCAGCTTTTTCTCTTTGCTTTCTTTTTCACGAATAGCTTTTCTCTTTCAGCTCTTTCACGAGCAGCCTTTTCTCTTGCTGCTTTTTCACGAGCAGCCTTTTCTCTTGCTGCTTTTTCAGCAGCTTTTCTAGCATTTTCTATTATTATTCTTTCAATTTCCTTAGAAATTCTTTGTTTTCTTTCTTTAATTTTTCAATAGAAGATTGATGCCCTTTCTTTTCTACTTGAGTTTTTCTTTTAATTTATTTTTGTTCTTCTTTTTGGCATCCATTCTTCTAGCATTTTCTTTTAGCTGACTTTTCAAGTTTATCTAACTTAGTTTTTTTCAGCTTCAATTTTATCTTGATTTTCTTTTTATATTACCTGTAACCTTTTTCTATATAGCCCATTCTTTGTAAGTCACCATAAAGAACTTCTCTATAGTTTTTTTCATAAGAACAACTTTTTCTGGAAGATCCCTACGATGTACTTTTACTATATTTATCCCAAGCAATTATCTTAGCAATAAATTCAGATTCTTTTCTATCATGCTCATCTACAGAAATTTCAAGATTTTTCTACCATAGTCTATATTTCTTCTTAACTACAGTAATTTCCTCTTCTATTTCTTTTCTTTTCTTCTGCCATTTTTCAATTTCAACTTCTGTATCTTTTTATCTTTTTTCAATTTGAGAAGTTTCTGTATCTATAGCCTTTATTCTTGTATTCTTTTTGTTCAATTTCTGATCTATATTCTTTATTCTTTTATTCATATCTTTTACAGTTGCCAGAATTAACATTGGCTGATATAAGAAAGAATAAGAATAATTTATTAAATCTCGTCATCTTCAAATTCATCATAAAATTTCATCCTTCTTTTTCATCTTCAGTTTCTTCTTCATAAAATTCATAGTCTAGGGTCATCATCTTTTTCTTCTTCATATTCTATTCTTCCAAGATTAGCTGGAATTAACCATACTAAGAAATTTAAAATTGCTATTGCACCTATATGCCATAAAAAAATATTTCTCTTAAAAGATAACAATGATGAATCAAAATTTTGCATTTGTTACATATTTTCTAAAAAAACATAAATATTAAAAAATATTAAAAGTTGCTACCACACTTGCCATTGAAAAAGGGATCAAATTTTTAAATTTAGATTCTTTAATATTTTTCTGCATAATCTAGACCTGTATTTGCATTATTTAAAAATTCAATTGCTACTCCTAAGTTAAATATAACTATAGTTACAAGAGCTATTAAAAATGAAAAATAGCACTCCCTATTTGAGCAATACGAATTATATCACTTTGTTCTTGAGATTGTTTTAAATAAGGCTCATCTTTGTAAACCTCTTTAACTTCTTCTCTGGTTTCAATTATTTCTTGAACTCCATTCATCAGCTCAGCACTCTTTACAGATACTATTAGAGAGTCTGTAAGTGGATTACTTGCTTCAGGTATTGAGATGTTAAGTTCATTTTGTAAATTTTTAAAAGCTTTCAGATTTATCCATGAACCTAACTGAACGAACTCCATCTATAGTCAATATATATTTTTCTATTTCATTTCTTTCTCTTCATCAAGATTATTTTGTAAATCAACTATTATAAATGAATTAATAAAGTTTTCTTTAGATACTTTTTAAGTTCAGTGAAAAACTTATAAAAATATTTAAAGAGACAATTGTAATAACTATAATGTAAAAACCCTATTCTTTTAATCTATTTATATATGGGATATCCTTTTAATCCATAACCAAATAACTTATACATAACTAACTCCTTCTTATTTATAAAATTTACTCTACCTTGTATTGTAACATATATTTTTAATTTTTTTATAAATAAAAACCTTTTTAAATTTATATTTAAAAATATAAATCTAAAAGGTTTTTTCATTATGCTAGCATTTTTCAAAATCAAATTTATTAGTTACCAGCTCTTAAAGCTTGAATTTTTCGAAATCAGAAATAACTTTGTTTTTGTTGTTCCATTTCAGCTTCTAATTTCTTTAAAAGCATCTTCATATTTTGAAGCTAAATCTTGATATTGAGATTTATAGAATCTTGTGTTAGCTTCAGCTTGAAGTCTTTGAGCTCTTTGAGATAGTTCATTGTAAACTTGTTCATTTTGAGCTAATGCTTAGTCTAGCAGCGTCAGCTTGTGCTCTTTTCTTCATTGAATCTTGCTTCTTCTTGAGATGCTAAGTTTTTGGTATTCAGCATCTAAAAGCATGAATTCTCCTACTAAATCAGCTGTGTTTGCTGCGAAATGCAGACACAGAAACTACTAATACTGCTAATAATAAAATTTTTCATTTGTAGTACCTCCCAAATTAAATTATAATAAATTATCCTTACATTGATAATTATACATAAAATTTTAAAAATTACAATATATATATCTCTTAAATTATTTTAAATTTTCAATTATTTTTCTTGATTTTTCTTCTTTAGTTTCATCAGTTTCAAGAGTAGCTTTTCATTAGCTATATCTGCTATTAATTGATTATAAACTTGTCCAAATAGATTTCTTTTAACATCATTTCAATATAGTTTCTCTAGCTTCTTCAAAAAGTAGCTTGTCTTTTATTTTCTTTATCTTTTAGATAAACTATATGGAATCCTTCTTGTACTGGAACTAAATTTGATAAAAATTACATCTTTTATCTTCATTATAAATTTCTTCAGCTATAGCTGGATGAATATCAGTTATAAATATAAAAGTTATCATCAACATTTTTGTGCTACATCTGTTTTTCTCATCATTTTTCTTTAATTTCATTAAAAGTTTGCTACAGTAACTTCTTTTTAATAATTTTTCTGCCTTATCTTGTTCTCTTACAAAAGATAGTATCTAGTTTAACTTTTTCAGGAGATGTATAAAATTCCTTGTTTTTCATCATAGATTTTTCTTTAAAACTTCATCTTCAATTTTAGTTCCTTCTACAACTTTAGCAGCTTCTCTTTCTAAAAATATCTTATAAAAGAGTTTCTGTTTGTAAATTGATTTGTTCAATTTCAAAACTAGAGTATTCTGCCTCCTTTTGCTTTTTAATAGAATATTATGTAATACTTTATCGTCTTCCATAATCCCCTCAAATTTTTATTATTTTATTAGATTATATCCCTATGCTATCATATTTTAATTTTTTCAAGATAATCTATTTATTTTTCAGAACTTTTTATTTTTGACTTATTTTTTTATGTATATTTGTATATTTTTCATCAAAATATATTTCTTTTAAAAAATCAATTGAATTTTATATTAAATCATAGTAAACTTATGTAAGTATTAATTTATATATTTAATTTATTAATACATATAAAAATAAATTTTTATTTATACTATAATTTGGTTTACAAAAATTTTAAATAATAAAATGAAAGGTGGTTTTAATTAATGGATGCTTGAGAGGTTTTAAAAAGTGGTGATTGGCAAAATAATATCAATGTAAGTGATTTTATAAACATAACTACACAGAGTATACAGGTGACGAAGCCTTCTTTAGAAGGACCAACTGAAAATACTAAAAACTTTGGGATATTTTAAGTGGAATGTTAAAAATCGAAAGAGAAAAAGGAATCTATGATGCTGAAACTAAAATTCCTTCAAAAATCGATGCTTATGGAGCTGGATATATTGATAAGAATTTAGAAACAATAGTAGGGTCTACAAACAGATGCTCCTTTAAAAAGAGCTATATTCCCAAATGGTGGATTAAGAATGGTTGAAAATTCTTTAGAAGCTTTTGGATATAAGTTAGATCCAACTACTAAAGAAATCTATGAAAAATATAGAAAAAGTCACAATGCTGGAGTTTTCTCTGCTTATACACCTGCAATTAAAGCTGCAAGACATACAGGAATCATAACTGGTCTTCCTGATGCTTACGGAAGAGGAAGAATCATAGGAGACTACAGAAGAGTTGCTCTTTATGGAGTAGATAGACTTATAGCAGAAAGAAAAAGAGAATTTGATGCTTATGATCCTGCTGAAAATGACAGAAGATGTTATTAGAGATAGAGAAGAAATGTTTGAACAATTAGAAGCATTAAAAAGCTTTAAAAGAGAATGGCTGCAGCATATGGTTTTGATATAGGAAGACCTGCTGAAACTGCTCAAGAAGCTGTTCAATGGACTTATTTTTGGTTACTTAGAGCTATTAAAAGACCAAAAATGGAGCTGCAATGAGTTTAGGGAAAAACTGCTGGTTTTCTAGATGTATATATAGAAAGAGATTTAAAAAGAAGGAAGAATCACTGAAAGAGATGCTACAGAATTTATGAGATCACTTCATCATGAAACTTAGAATTGTTAGATTCTTAAGAACTCCTGAATATGATCAATTATTCTCTGGAGATCCAGTATGGGTTACTGAATCAATCGGTGGAATGAACAACGAAGGAAATTCTTGGGTAACTAAAAATGCTTTCAGATACTTAAATACATTATATAACTTAGGAACTGCTCCTGAACCAAACTTAACAATTTTATGGAGTGAAAGATTACCAGAAAACTGGAAAAAGATTCTGTTCTAAAGTTTCAATAGATACTTCTTCATTTACAATATGAAAATGATGATATCATGAGACCTCAATTTGGAGAAGACTATGGAATAAACGTTGTGTATCTCCTATGGCTATAGGAAAAACAAATGCAATTCTTTTGGAGCAAGAGCTAACTTTACCTAAAAAGCATTACTATATGCTATAAATGGTGGTAAAGATGAATTAAAGAAAGAACAAGTTACACCAGCTGGAGAATTTGAAAAATTACTTCTGAATACTTAGATTTTGATGAAGTTTGGGAAAAATATGACAAAAATGTTAGCTTGGTTAGCTTCTACTTATGTAAAAGCATTAAATATAATCCACTATATGCATGATAAATATTCTTATGAAGCATTAGAAATGGCTTTACACTCATTAGATATTAAGAGAACTGAAGCATGTGGAATAGCTGGACTTTCAATAGTTGCTGACTCACTAGCTGCTATTAAATATGGTAAAAGTAAGAGTAATAAGAGATGAAGATGGGAGATGCTGTTGATTATGTTGTTGAACAACCATATGTTCCATTCGGAAATAATGATGATAGAACAGATGAATTAGCAGTTAAAGTTGTAAGAACATTTATGAACAAAATCAGAAGTCATAAAATGTATAGAGATGCTGAGACCTACTCAATCAGTTCTTACAATAACTTCAAACGTTGTTTATGGTAAGAAAACAGGAAATACTCCTGATGGAAGAAGAGCAGGAGCTCCATTTGGACCAGGAGCAAACCCTATGCATGGAAGAGATACTAAAGGGGCAGTTTGCTTCTCTAGCTTCAGTTGCAAAATTACCATTTGAAGATGCTAATGATGGAATTTCTTATACATTCGCTATAACTCCTGGAAACATTAGGAAAAAACTGATGATGAAAAGAAAAATAACTAGTTGGACTTCTTGATGGATACTTTAAACAAACAGGTCACCACCTAAATGTTAACGTATTTGGTGAGAGATTACTAGAAGATGCTATGGAACATCCTGAAAATTATCCACAACTTACAATAAGAGTTTCTGGATATGCAGTTAACTTCATTAAATTAACAAAAGAACAACAATTAGATGTTATAAACAGAACTATCAGTAGCAAAATGTAATAAAATAAATAGGGAGAATTTTTCTCCCTTTACTAATAAATTATAAAGGAAATGATAGATATGCAAGGGTTATATAAATTCTATTTGAATCTTTTGGAACTAAAAGATGGTCCTGGAATAAGATTTGTAGTCTTTTTATGCAAGGTTGTCCTTTAAGATGCTTATATTGTCATAACGTAGATACATGGGAGTTAAAGGATAAAAACTATCTGTTTATACTCCAGCTGAAAGTGTTTAGCTGAATTAAATAAAGTTAAAAGCCTTTTTAACAGGAGGGAATAACAGCTTCTGGTGGTGAACCACTTATGCAAAGCCTCTTTTATAATGGAGCTTTTTAAACTATGTAAAGAAAATGGAATACATGCAGCTCTTGATACCTCTGGTTATATTTTTAATGATCAAAGCAAAAGTTTTTGGAATACACAGATTTAGTTTTATTAGATATAAAACATATTGATAAAGATATGTATAAAATTACCTCTGTTGACTTAGAGCCTACTACTTAAGTTTTATTCAATATCTTCAAAGAAATTAATAAACCTGTTTGGTTAAAGATATATTCTTTTACCTGGTTATACTGATGATATAAAAGACTTGATGATTGGGCTAAATATGTTTCTCAATTTGATGTAGTTAAAGAGTAGATATACTTCCATTTCATCAAATGGCTATTTATAAATGGGAAAAAACTAATAGAGTATAAATTAAAAGATGTTTCTACTCCACAAAAGAACAAATACCGAAAGCTGAGAAATCTTTTAATAAATATGAGTTTACCTCTTTATAAAGAAAGGCTAGATATTATTCTGGCTTTTTATTATTTTTCAAAACTATTGACATTTCTGTTTTTTGATGTATCATTACTCAAAAATAGAAAATCAATAACCATCAAGAAACTGAGGGACTGTTTCCTATGAGTTTTCAGCAACCTATTATAGATGATACTTTGAATTCCAGATGGAGATTAATAAAAATACTTTTAACTAATCTCGTCATCTTTGCTTATGGTAGAGATTTTTATTAAAAATTATAGGAGGTAAAAATATGTCTATAGATCTAAAAATTTAGAAATAGAAACTCAGTTAGTACTGATCATTGAAGAATTTGAAGAAGGTGAGATCAGAACTGTCCTTTGGTTCAAAGTACAACTTTTTAACTTATACTAACCCTGACACATTAGCAGAGTATTTGATTTAAAAATTAGGGATATTTTATTCAAAGACTTAGTAATCAACTGTTGCTGCTTTTGAGAAATAAGATGGCTATACTTGAAAAAGAGTTGGACTAGCTTTTGCTTCAGGATAAGCTGCTATAACTGCTGCAATATTAACTATTTGTAAAGCAGGAGATCATATAGTATGATATCTACTTTATATGGTGGAACTATCACTCTTTTAGCTTCAACATTAAAAATTATGGTGTGAAACTACTTTTTAAACCCTGAAGCTGAGTGAAGAATAAAAGCTGCGTTGAAAATACAAAAACATTATATGAAACTGTAGGAAATCCTGAAATGATCACTTTTAGATTTTTGAAAATTTGTTAAAGATTGCAAAGAAAAGATGTTCAACTATAGTTGACAACACTTTCAGACTAGTCCATATCTATGTAATCCCTATTTCATATGGAATAAATATAGTTGTTCATTCTGCTACTAAGTACATAGATGGACAAGGTAGTTTTTAGGTGGAGTTATTGTTGATGGTGGAAACTATAATTGGGATAATGGAAAAATTTCCTATGTTGGATTAGAGCACTGATGTAAGTTATCATAATATGAGTTACTATAAAACATTTGGAAATCTTGCATATATCATAAAAAGCAAGCAAATATTCTAAGAGATATGGGAGCTGCTTTAGAGTCCATTTAATGCTTTTTATTCTGATTAGAGGTTTAGAAACTCTACATTTAAGAATGGAAGACATAGTGAAAATGCTCTAGCACTAGCTACTATGAAAAATCCAAATATTACTTGGGTAAAATATTCTAAATTACCTAGTCATTATTCTTATAAAAATGCTGAAAAAGTATTTAACAAAAAGGTGGTAGTGGAGTAATTTTAGTTGGTGTTAAAGGTGGTGAGAAGGAGCAGAAGAAAGTTCATTAAAGGTTTAGGATGGATAGAGCTGTTTGTTCATGTTGGAGATTCAAGAACTTGCATGACATCCTGCAAGCACTACTCATAGACAATTAAGTGAAGAAGATTTAATCTAAATGTGTGTGCAAACAGTAAGAATCAATGTTGGTATTGAAAATATAAATGATATAATAGCTGACATTGAACAAGCATTAGCAATAAAAAATAAAACATAAAGAGAGCTGTCACAAATTAATAAAAAGTAAAAATAATTAGTTACTGTTAGGTAATTTCTTAACGATAAAAAAATCAAGAATTCGCTGTAATTTGGATCTGTGAAACTCTACATGAACAAGTCTAAAGCTTTCTGATCGCTCAACTCGACAATTTGATTCTTTGATCATAAAGATCTCCATTCGTAACTCATTATATTTTTACTTTGGATTAAAAATGTAATTTATGACAGCCTTTATTTTTAGATAAACTTTTTATGAATCAGTATAAAATTATAACTAAAGAATAAATATATATCAATTTTTGATTTTTCATATTCTATGGATAGATAACTAAATTTGAAAAAATCTATAAGATAAATTAAAAATTATATGAAATTTTAATGATAGGTTTTAATAAAAATGATAAATAAATTTTTAAAAATAGAGCTATGTGAGTTAATTGATATATAGAAACTTGCTAAAGGTAAAAAGTATCAAATTTGATATTAAAGATAAAATTGTGTGTACTAAAGTAATAAACTGTTATAGGGTATTAAAAATATTTGAATAGTAGTCGTAAATAAAAAGTAATCTAAAACTTTTATATAGTTTTATTTTTCTAATATAAGGAAAAAATATATAATAGCTATCATAGCTCCATAAGATAGCTGAAAAGAAGGAGAGTACGACTGTGAAGCTATTAAAATGGATAAATAAGCACTTATAATAAAGGCTTTTAGCTAAATCTATCTTCTCATAGACTAATTTCCTAACAGATATACCAAAAGCCATTATATAAGCTCTTGTAAATGATGGACTTTCTTTTTATTGAAAAAAGTAATATAGACTAGAAGTAAAAAGTATAAGTGACACTTCAAGTACAATTTTTATTCTTTATTATTCTTCTTGAAAGATAAGAAATAAAAAATAGCTATGACCAAGCCTATATGTAAAGCCTGACATAGCAAAGACATGTGATAAACCTATATATCTTATCTTTTCTTGTAAACTCTCTTTTTAATTGCTACTTTATCGCCTAACAATATAGCTCTATTCAGATTTTTGTTTCATATAAATATCCTTCTTCGGCTCTATTAAATAGAACTTGAAGATAATTTTCTAAAAATTATTCTCTATCTTTTCAGATTTAATATCTTCAAGCTCAATAAAAATAAATATCTTTATATTCTTTAATAGATTTCACTAAAAATACCCTTTTATATTTTCCATCTTCTTTTTATAATCTAGTTTTCCATATATTTTTTCAAAGGATATTTTATTATTAATTTTTGAGATCCTTAACTTTACTATCGACTAAATTAAAACTCATTCTATATACTTCTTTTTGAAAAATCTCTGTTATTCTAACTCCTGTTGCAATTCTTAACATTAAAATTATTGCTAGAAATGATCAGTAAGAATAATTTTTCATAAGAAATCACCTTTATTTTTGTCTTTGATTTTTAATTTTACTCCTAGACCTAAACTTTTCTAATAACTTCTTCAGAATATTTTTCTATTAACTTTTCTTTTAACTTCTTCTTTTTAGGCTCTTCTTTCTTTAGTTCCTCTGTTTTTACTTCTTTCCTTCTTACTTTCCTCTTGTTTTATATCTTCTTTTTAGGTTCTTCTAAATCTTGGGCTTTATTTTCAGATATAATTTCTGCTTTTTCTGTATCTTTAGCTTCTTTAATTTCTTTAGGTTTTTCTAATACTTCTACGTTTTTAGAATCCTCATGTTTTTGTAGTTGCAGCTATAAGTTTACTATGTTTTACAGTACTGTTATCTTCAACTACATTCTTCATAACTGCAAAATAATCTACAAATTTTTCTGATTTTCTAAAACTCAAATGTTGTTTTGTATTCAGCTTCTTTTTATAACATCCAACATTATTGAAATATTTTTTGATCCAGGATTTTTCAACTGTTGGAGTACTTGCACTTGGTGTGTTTAAAAGCAGTTGGAACTTTAGGAGTCGAGTAGGGTAAGTCGTTGTTACTACTTTGAGTTGTTTCTCTAGGTTTTTCAAGCTCAACAATATTTTGAGGGCTTTTCCTTCAAAAAACAGGTGCTAATTTGCTAAATAGTAACTTTCTTCAATATATTCTTCATCATTTCCATAGATGAATAAAAACTCTTCCATGTTTGATATAGTTGACTATTTCTTTAGTTAGAGCAGCAGGTAAAACTGGACAACCTAAACTTCTTCCTGCAAAACCATACTTTTTAATATATTCATCATCAACTATATCTCCACCATGAATAACTATTGCTCTTGACTCTGCATTTGCATTTATATTTTCTTCAAGACCTTTTAATCTTAAAGAATAACCATAAGCTCCATTATATTCTCCTAAGTTAAAAAGAAACCTAATGAACTTTGGTAAGAGTTTGGATCATCTGAAAACTCTAAAGGAATTTCTAAGCCAGAATTTTTAGAATGAGCAACGCGAGTAGAATAAACTAGTTTTTCTTATTCAAATCCAACACATAAAATCTTTCTTCATTTTGAAGGCTTAGAATAGTCTATTATAACCAAAACTCCAGGATTTTTATTAGGTATTTGAACATATCCTAAATAAGCTTTTTGGAATATTGAGTAGTCTATTTTTCCTTTTATATTTCAAGCTATCATAAACAGATTTTAACATCTAAAAGTTACTTTTTGAGGTTTTATTATCTGTTTCTGTAGCAATGACAGTATTTTGATTTATACTTTCTAAATTTGTCCCTTCAGAAAAAAACTAAGATTCGATATAATTAACAAACTAAGAAAATATTAATGCCTTTTCAAGATTTTCCCTCCACATCTTTTGTGATAATTGCTTTATTTTTCACTTTTTGGTTTTCTTGAATTTTTCAGTAAATTCTTCTTCTAAAAAGTTATAGAAATTTTTGAATTATCTGAACTATTCATATCTAAATAAATTCTATATAATATTTTTATTTCCTTCCATAGTCGCTGGAAAAACGATAACATATCTCAGAATTTTTAGCATAAGCTAATGACTTTCTTGTAATAAAAGCATAGTCAACTTCATATAAATCAACACTTTGAAGTGAACTAATAGCATCGTCTTTATATTCAATAGATATTTCAGAAAAATTATCTAATTTTGCTAAGATAACTAAGCTTTCTTTCAATATTTGTTTTATAATTGGGCATAGCAATAGTAGAGTTAGCAACTTGAGAAATATTTTCAATTCTTCTACGCCCTATTACAACTAATTCATCTTTTAAATAAATCTTTTGATTTAAATTCTTTTTAAGTTTTTAACACTTTCTTTTTCATCAGTTATTATAATATCATAATCAGATATATTCTTTTCAGATTATTTATTTTTAACTTGGACTTTACTTTCATTTCTTTCAAATTTTTTGCAAACTTTCCAATAAAATATTCTATTTCTTTATCTGTATAGACATTTACAATTTCTCTTGAAGACCTTTGACAAGATCTTATAGAGAAAAATTCCAAATAATATAATAGCTAATATTAATAAAATCCATTTTTCATACTTTCTCCTGTATTAAACTGTTTGTTCTCCACAAATTGAAGTTGAAAAAGCTTCCTTAATTTCTTTTTAAATTCAATTTTTCCAGTAAATACATCATCTTAGTTAATCCAGCCTCTGAAGTTATATCACTTCCATTTATAATACCTAATTTTGAAAGTTTATCTGTTGATTCATAAAGAGGCATTCTTACACTACCAGATATACATTGTGTTATATCTAAAATAGGAATTTCCTTTTTCAACTATACTTTTTAACGTGTTATAAAATCTTCACTTGTTTGGAGTATTACCACTACCATAAGTTTTTAATATCAGAGCTTTTATATTTTTATTGCTTTCAATAAAAGCTTGATATATAATTGAAGTTTAGTCTGCAAATAATTCTAACAGAAGCACATTGAGCATCAATATTTTTCAACATAAAATTTTTCTGTAGGGAAGTTTTAAAAATTCTATCTTTTATAACTTTTTATTTCAGTAGCTATTTCAGCTAAAGGTTGATAGTTTGGCATGAAAAAATCCATAGTAGTTATTACTATCCGTTTTTACTTCTATTTGGCTCTCATTAAACTATCTCTAAAACAGATAGTTACTTCTAGGAATAAAGTGGAATATCAAATAGTTTATGTCCCTGCAATATAGATAGAATTTATTAAATTTTTGTAAACCATCACTTCTAGGATTTACCATGGAGCTGAGCACCAGTTAGAACAACAGGTTTTGCTAAATTTTTCAACAAAAATGATAACATAGAACCTGTATAGGTCATAGTGTCAGTTCCATGTAAAATAACAAAAGCCTAGATATTTATCATAATTTTCTTCAATAACTTCTGCAAGTTTTATCCAAAAAGTCAGTAGTTACATCAGATGAATCTATTAATTTTTCAAATTGATAATAGTCTGTTGGAAATTTTTCTAACACAGAATAGCCCTTAGTTATTTTCAGCCCAATTATATGCTGGTCTTAAAGGTTTTCCAACCATTCCTATAGTTCCACCTGTATTAATTATTAAAACTTTATTTTCCATTTTTCCTCATTCTTTTCCTAATTAGAGTTCTTATTATCTTCTAGAAATTTTATAAGAACCTTAGCCATTTTTCAGTAAAGGAGAATGTCCAACACTCTCAACTATAATAAGTTCACAATTATTTAATTTTTCAGATAGTCTATAAGCTGAAGAAACTCTAGTATTAAAATCTAAACGTCCATGAGCTATCTGAATTGGAATATCTTTTTATTTTATCAACTCTATTTAAAATATAGTCTCTATCTTCCCAAAACATCTTATTATAAAAATAATGTGCTTCTATAAGAGCAAGAGAAATTTCAAAATTTTTGAATATCTTCTTCTAAAGACCAAGTATATTCAGATTCCATTGTTCTTAATTCAAAAACGACTCCAAATTTTAATTGCTTCATTTCTAAGTTTAATATCATCTGAGAAAAATCTCTTTGTGATAAGCTTTAAGTAAATCATCTTGTTCTTCTTTAGGAATAAAATTTTTAAAAACTTTAAATTCAGCAGGATAGATCTCTGAAATTCCTTCTTGGAAAATACCATTTTACATCGCTTTTCATTAGCTAAGAATATTCCTTGTAATACCATTCTTTTTACTCTTTCAGGATGATGTATAGCATAAGTTAAGCCTAAAGGTTGAACCATAACTTCCTGCAAATATAGTCCATTTATCAATGCCTATATGTAATCTTATTTTTTTCCATGTCTTCTACAGAATAAAAATATTATTTTCTTTTTAACTCAACAAAAGGTAAACTTCTACCACAACCTCTTTGATCAAATAAAAATTATATGATAGTATTCAGGATCAAAAGAATCTTCTTGCTTTTTCCACAGCCTGCTCCTGGACCTCCATGTAAAAATTATAGGGTTCTCCATTAGGATTTCCACATTCTTCACATAGATACTATGAATATCACTTACTTGTAACATATAGGATTTAAAAGGCTCTATTGCTGGATAGAAATCATAATTTTCCCATTTTTATTCCTTTCTATTTTTGAAAAACTAAGCTAAATTAATAGCTTAGTTTAATTTTGACATAATCAATTCATTTACAATTTCAGGGATTTGCTTTTCCCTTAGATAGTTTCATAACTTGACCAACTATACCTTTTTAGAACTCTTGGTTTTCTACCTTCAGTCTGCAGCTTTATAGTCTTCTATCATTTTTTTGATTATTAGCTAGAACTTCTTCTACCATTTTTTTCAATTTCACTGCTATCTGATACTTGAACCATTCCTTTTTCTTTTACAATAACTTTCAGGATCTCTATTGTCAGTTAAAGCAATTTCAAAAAGTTCTTTTGCTATTTTTAGATGAGATAATATTTTTATCTATTAAAAGTAATTATCTTAGTAAGATTTTTCACTGCTAATAGTAAATTTTTCTATATCAATATTTTGATGTTTTTAAAAACTCTTAAAACTTCTGTCAATATCCAGTTAGAACTTAATTTAGGGATTATTTGAAACTTTTACAACTTCTTCAAAAATAATCTGAAAGTTCCATTTCTTCTGTTAAAGATAAAGCATCTTTTTCATCTATTGAATAAGCATTTTGAATCTTTCAACTTTTTGCAAGTCTTGTTTCTGGCATATCTTTTTTTAATTTCTTCAATTTCTTCATCAGTTATAAAAGTTTTAACAAATCAGGTTCATTAAAATATCTATAGTCCATAGCTTCTTCTTTTGATCTCATAACTCTAGTAATTTGGTTTTCTTCATCCCAAAGTCTTGTTTCTTGATCAACTTTTTCCACCATTTTTCTATAAGTTCTATTTGTCTAGCTATTTCATAGTCTATTGCTCTAGCAACAGCTTTAAATGAGTTTAGATTTTTAACTTCAACTCTTGTCCCAAAAACTTTAGAACCTTTTCTCCATAACAGAGATGTTAGCATCACATCTAAGCGAACCTGTTTCCATAGAAACATCACTAACTTTAGTATATTTTATTATATTTTTTTAAAGTATTTAGATACTCATAAGCTTCTTCTGAGTTTTCTCATATCAGGCTCAGAGATAATTTCTATCAAAGGGATAGAAGCTCTGTTAAAAGTTAAGATATGACTCATTTTTCCATGTATAGCCTTAGCTGTATCTTCTTCTATTTGAACCTTTGTTATCCCTATTTTGACTTCTCTACCTGAATTTAATTTTAAATTCTATATATCCTTTTTCAGCATAAGATTTTTTTCAAATTGTGTGATTTGATAATTCTTAGGGTGCATCTGGATAAGTAATTTTTTTCTATCAAAAAGCACTTTCATTATTTATTTGACAATTAAGAGCAAGTGCTGCTTTAACTGCATAATCTACAACTTTCTTATTTAATTTTAGGAAGTGCTCCAGGGATGTCCTAAACAAATTGGACAAACATGAGTATTTATACCAGTCTCATCATAGTCTGATTTACAACCACACCATACTTTAGTACCTGTTTTTAATTGTAAGTGAACTTCCAGTCCTATTACTGACTCCCATTCTTTTATCATAATCTATTCTCCTTATTAATCCAATTTAGGTAAATTTAATCTTCCTATTTTATTTTTCAAGTGCTGAAGAAACTTTAATCAATGTTCCTTCATCAAAAGGTCTTCCCATAAATTGTACTCCAACTGGTAAATTATCTAAAAGTCCTCCTGGTAATGATATTGCAGGTATTCCTGCTAAGTTTGCTGATATAGTAAATATATCTTCCAAATATAATTCTATTGGAGTTTTTACATCAGATAATTTAAAAAGCTACACTAGGAGCAACTGGTGTTAAAAATAACATCTACCTTTGCTAAAACATTTTCAAAAGTCTTGTTTTATTAGGTTTCTTACTTTTTGAGCTTTTTAAAGTAAGCATCAAAGAAACCTGCACTTAAAACATAAGTTCCCATCATTATTCTTCTTTTTACTTCAGCTCCAAAACCTTCAGTTCTTGTTTTTAACATATAGACTTTCTAAATCTGTATAATCTTTTTGCTCTATACCCATATCTAATTCCATCAAATCTAGCAAGGTTTGAACTTGCTTCTGCTGGAGCAAGTACATAATAAGTTGGAACAGCATATTTTGTATGAGGTAATGAAACTTCAACAATCTCTGCTCCTAACTCTTTTAATGCATTGACAGAATTATCAACTATTTTTTTAATTTCTGGGATTTAATCCCTCTATAAAATATTCTTTAGGTAATCCAACTTTTAAACCTTTGATATCTTTATTTAAAAATTCTGTATAGTCAGGAACTTCATTTTTACTAACTGTTGCATCATAGTCATCAGCACCTGCTATAACATTCATACAGATAGCTACATCTTCAACAGTTTTTGCAAGTGTTCCTATTTGATCAAGAGATGAAGCAAAAGCCATAAGTCCATATCTTGAAACTCTACCATAAGTTGGTTTTAAACCTACAACTCCACAAAAATGAAGCAGGTTGTCTAACACTTCCACCTGTATCAGAACCTAGAGATATAGGAACTTCTTGAGCTGCTACCGAAGCAGCTGCTCCTCCACTACTTCCTCCAGGAACTCTATCTAGATCCCAAGGGATTAGCTGTCTTATGATGATAAGAAGTTTTGGTAGTTGATCCCATAGCAAATTCATCCATATTAGTTACTCCAAGGATAATTGCATCTTCTTCTTTTAATTTTTAACTACTGTTGCATCATAGATACCAACATAGTTTTTCCAAAATTTTAGAACAAGAAGTTGATTTTTGTCCTTCCATTAAGATATTATCTTTTATTGCAAGAGGAATACCCGCAAGTTTACCTAATTTTCTCCATTTTTTCTTTTTTCATCAAGTTTTTGCTTCTTCTAAAGCTAATTCTTTTTCTCAACGAAACAAAGCTTTTTACTTTATCTTCTATTTTTCTATTCTTTTCATAAAATGAGTTTACTATTTCTTCTGCTGAAATTTCACCTGATAAAAATTTATCTCTCTAATTCCTTTAGCAGTTAATTCATAAATAAACATATATCCTCCTACTCCCCAACAACTTTAGGAACTACAATTGCATTTTCAGCACTTTCAGGTGCATTTAATAGTACTTTTTCTATTTCTATTGATGCTTTTTTTCTTCTTTTTCTCTGAAAATTATTTACAACATCATTTATATGAACTAAAGGCTGAACTTCTGATGTATCAACCTCATTTAGCATATCAATATACTTTTAAAATATCATTTAACTCTACCTGAAACTTTTTCTATTTCTGTTTCTTCAAATGATAATTTTGATAATTTTGCAATTTTTAAAAACTTCTTCCTTTTTGTCAGTGACATATCTTCCTCCTAAACTGAATACAAATATTCTATTTCTTCTTTAGTTAACTCTCTATATTTACCTTCTTTTAAATCTCCTAAGGAAAAGTTCACCTATTTTTTCTCTCCTTAACATTAGAACTTTATATCCAAATTTTTTTCTATCATTCTTCTAATTTGTCTATTTCTACCTTCTCTTATAGAAATATACATAGAAGTCTTTATTTTTGTCATATTTTATTCCAGATACTTTTAGCAGGTAATGTTTTTTTCCATCTTCTAGTAAAACACCTTTTTAATTCTTCTATCTCTTCTTTTTACTTCACCAAAGACTTTTTATATAATATTTCTTATATATTTCAGACTTAGGATGTACAAGTCTATTGAATAACTCTCCATCATTTGTAAGTAAAATTAGACCACTTGTCATATAATCAAGTCTACCAATAGGAAAAAAATTCTTTTTATCTGTTTTTATTAAATCTACTACTGTTTTTCTACCTCTGTCATCAGATGAAGCAGATAAACACTTCTAAAGGTTTATTTAACATAAAATATACCTTTTCTTCTATTCTATTTGTTTCTATTTTTTGTTATCTATATAGATTTCATCCTCTTCAGTAACATCTATACCAGTACTTGCAATAACTCCATTTACTTTAATTCTACCTTCTTCTATATATTTATCAATAGCTCTTCTTGATGCTATTCCAAGTGAAGATAAAAATTTATTAATTCTCATCAGTACTTATATTCTCCATATCCTTAATTTTTATCTTTTAAACAAATCATAATCTGGTAACTCTCTTATATCTCTAATACCTAAATAAGATAAAAATTTATCAGTTACCTCATATAAATTAGCCTTTTCTACCACTTTCCTGTCTACCACAATTTCTTACAAACTTTTCTTTCTTCTAAGTTTGAAATAATTCTATCAACAGAAACTCCTCTAATACTTTCTATTTCTGATTTTGTAATAGGCTGTTTATATGCAATTATTGATAAAGTTTCTATTGAAGCTGAAGATAATTTTTAGGTTTAGTCTCCTGTTCAAAAATAAAATTTATAACCTCACCATATATAGGATTGGTTGCTAAATAAACAAGGTCAGCATCAACTTCTATGTTGATGCCACTATCCTTTTCTATCATCTTTTTAATTCTAAAATTATTTTTTTAACATATCTTCAACAGAAATCTTAAAAAAATCTAGCTAAATCCTTTATTTTATTTTCATCTCCACCTAAAAAAATATAATTGCCTCAACTTGATTTTTGATACTCATTTTAATAGCCTCATATTAGTATTCTGTTTCAGTTGAAACTAGAACTCTACTATATGTAGAGAAAGTCATTTAATAATACTCCTATACCGTTTTATAACAGCATTTAAAGGGATCTTCAGCAACTGTAACTTTTTAAGTTTAAAGTCCTGATGATATTTTCTTATCTATTCCTCTAAGTAATGCTCCACCACCACTTATATATATACCTTTTTTCTTTGATATCTGCTGCTAATTCAGGAGGAGTTTTTTTCAAAAATAACTCTTATTTCTTCTATAATTTCTTGAACTAAAGCAGATAAAGTTTCAATAAAGCTCTGATGAAGTTAATGTGATATCTTTTTGGTAAACCATTTAAAACATATTTACCACTTACATCAATTTGTAATTCTTCTGCTTCAGGATCAACAGTACCTATTTTTATTTTTAATATCTTCTGCAGATTTTTCACCTATTAATAAATTATGTTTTTGTCTAACATAATCAACAATAGCCATATCAAATCTATCTCCAGCTACTCTAAAAGATGATTTTTTTACAACTCCACCTAAAAGATACTACAGCTAGTTCAGATGTTCCTCCACCAATATCAACTATCATACTTCCTTCAGGTTCAAATATATTTATTCCAACTCCTATTGCAGAAGCCATAGGCTCTTCAATTAAATAAGCTTCTCTTGCTCCTGCTTCTCTAGTAACTTCTATAACTGCTCTTTTTTCAACTTGAGTTATTCCATGCAGGAACACAGATAATAACTCTTGGTTTATTTAAAAATTGTTCCAGATTTTTATTCTTTTTATAAAAAAACATCTTAACATTTTTTTCAGTAACTTCATAATCTGCAATAACTCCATTTCTTAAAGGTCTTATTGTTTCATAAATATTTGGAGTTCTTCCTATCATATGTTTAGCTTTTTCACCAACTTCAAAAAGTTCTTTTGTTTTTGAAGAAATAGTAACAACTGAAGGTTCTCTTAAAATTATGCCTTTATTTTTCATATAGATTAATGTATTTGATGTTCCTAAATCAATACCTAAATCATCTGAAAAATACTCCTAAAATATTACCCATAAATTTTTCATTTTTACACCTCTTCATTATATTCTATCTATTTGACTTATTTTATAACCATTTTTCTTAAATTTTTTTAAAAAAATTTGAAATAGGAAAACCCATTATTGCAAAATAATCTCCTCAATCTTTTTCAACCAGTACTCTTCCTTTGCCCTTGTATTCCATATGCTCCAGCTTTATCAAAAGGTTCTGAAGTATCTAAATACCAATTTATTGTTTCATCATCTAAATCAAAAAATTTGACTTTACTAATTACTACATCTTTTTATAACTATATTTTTTTGAAATATTTTTTTAAAAACATAGGCTGTTATAACCTTGTGTGTTTTACCTGATAAAATCTTTAAAAAGCTTTCAGCTTCTTCTCTACTTTTAGGCTTTTCCAAAAATTCTACCTTCTAGTTCAACAACAGTATCTGCTGCTAAAGACAAAATTCATTGACATTTTCTTTTGCTATTTTTATCTAATTTTTTTCTCAGCAATATCAATATCATTTCACTTATTTCTTCTTTTATCGCTTATTTCTTCTATGTCAGCAGTTAAAACTTTAAAAATTAAAAACCCATATCTCTTAAAAATTTCTTGCCTTCTTTTAGAATTAGATGCTAATATCATTCTTCTTCATCCTCTATTAGTTTACAGTCCTTCTAAAAACTATTCCCTTTCTTATCTATTTTTTTCTTTTACTTTAGCTTCATTTTTCAATCTTTGCTTTTTATTCTTTTTGTGGAGAACTAGTTTTTTTCTTTCAGATTTTACTGTACTTAATTTTTTTCACCTTTTTCAAGTTTTTCTTGTATTTCAAACTGTTCCATAAGACCTGAATTCATTCCAGCTCTTTTTTCTTTCACTTTTTCTTTTTTCCTTAGCTCTATTTATACTTCTTATAAGAGGTCCAAAAACCATCAATAGAAATAAAAAGAATGCAAGTCCATATAAAACCATAATAAAAATAATGGAATGGAATTTGCTTAAATCTCAATGATAAATTTATAAATTCATATAATATATGTAGGTAAATATCCTATTTTTATACTCAAATAAAGACTTATTTATTAAGTTTTCTTATAAAGTCAGCATTTATTTCAAAACCTGGAGCTGTTCCAATGTTAATTCCTAAATTTGCTAATATAAATATATATGCTATGATAAAAAGAGTATATATATATAGTACAATCTTAATTCCCAAAAAAATCTTTTTCTTTTTATTTTCTAGCATAAAAAAACAAAAACCATATAAAAACAAAGAAAAAGAAGAGTTGGTATTAACATTAATCCCATATAATTATATAAATTTTCAGTATATTCCTCTTTTTGATAAGAGGGAACATCACCGAAAAAAATCCACTATTAAATAAAGTAAGAATAAAAAAATAAAAATAAACATATTTTTATTCTTTTCAAAACTTCACCTCTTCATTAATTAAAACTATTTAAATAACGCTTTTATAATACACATATATTTTTTTAGTTTTCAATCTATTTCTCATATATAAATTGATTTTGTAACAATATTTTTATAGTATAAAAGAGCTATCACAAAATGTAACAGCTCTTTGAAATAATATTATTGTTTTTTGAATATTTGCTTAAATATTCATAAAAATAATCTAGCTGGTCCATTTTTAGCGAACGCTCTATGAACTCATCACTAGAATCTTTAAAAAATCTATAGCAATAAGAGTTGACAATCCATGAGCAAAGACCCAACAAGTATGTAAAGCAATTCTTCTTGCTTATCTTTATCAATTGATATAATTCTTTCATCTGTTTTTAACTCTTCACGAATTACATTCAAAAATTCATCAATTAAAGGGACTCTTAACAGTATGTCTTGAAAATATTTGTAAAAAAAGTTGTTTTTCTTCACGGGCAAAAACACATACTCCCATACCTATATCAAATAATTTTATTCCTGTTCTTTCTTTTAATAGATACTCAACAAATAATTTTTAGTTCTAGCAACTAACTCTGCTTTTAGCACTTCCATAGAACCAATTGATTTATATATAGGTGCTGGAGACGAATCCAAAGCTTTTGCTACATTTCTAGCACTTATAACATCGTAACCTTCTTCTTTAAATAATTTGAAAGCTGTATCTAAAATTACTTCTTTTGAAAAATAAAACTTTTTTTGGCATAGTTGACTCCTGTTAATAATTAAAAATTTCTTAGTTAAAGATATTCCAAATGCAGTTATCTCCTTATGATATTTTTGATTATCATTAACTTTATATTTTTTTCTTTAAAGTTTCCATCTTCTTTATCATAAATGAAAATGTGCTACTGAACCTGTAATTGATAAAAGTTTCATCATATTTATATCTAAGACCTGCACCTAAAGTAACAGAATTTAAAGCATATTCAGTGTCATTGAAAGAAGAGTTTTTAGCACCTGTTCTGGCATAGTTTACACTTCCTATTAAAGTAAATTTATCATTTAATTTATATTCATTTCCTAATGCAATTTCCCAACCATTTTTATAATCTCTACCATGTTCATGTCCACCAAAAGTTGTTACTCTATCCATTTTAGCATGACGATTAAAATAATAATTAGCTAGATGTTGAAACTAAATAATTATCTGTTACCTTGTATGAAGCCCCTACTGATAGTATAGCTGGTAAATCTCTTCTTATTTTTAGAATTTATAGCATATTGTGGATAGAAAGTAGATAAACCTATATTAGAACCTATTATATCTGCTGTTTGTAATTGATTTTCAGAACCTTTTGCTTTAAAATTCATTTTTATTCTTGAATCATATCTTGCAGCTAAGTTTAATTTATCATTTACTTTATAGTTTACACCTATTTGGAATCCATAACCCTCAAGCTTCTCTCTTAGAATCTAAGTCTCCACTTAAACCATTTTGTTGTAAAGCATTCATTTTAGTTTTGAAGTAAAAGTTAATGCTTGAGTAGTTTTGTTGCTTTATAGCTGGCAATTTGAGCTGCAAAAAGCCCTAGAACCTTGAGTTGCTGCATCTGCAGCTTTACTTACTTCTTGTGTTACTTGTTGAACTTTAGCTTGTTTATAAGCTGTAGAAGGGTTAGTTCCTATATTCAATGTACCCACTTAAGTTTCTTGAACCATGTACTATTCTACCTGCTACTGAAACTGATAATTGATCATTTATTGTAAAAGCTCTACCTAAAGTTGCTTGCTCATATAAATTTTTCCAGTTAAAAGTTGAACCTTTATCATAAACTCCTAAAGGTTTGAAATTGATCTAAATCTGATAAAGACATCTATTCCTGATACACCATCATACTCTAATTTTCCCTCCACCTGCAAGTCCACCAAAAGTAAAGAAATAAGCTCCATTATCATCAACTGAAGTCAATGAAACATTTGGAATTAATTGAGTTAAATGAGCTTTTATGTTCTTTTCCTTTTGTATGACATTTTTCATGTCCATTGGCAAGTTGTAAACCAAGATGTACATATTTTCCTTTATCTAGTCTCGAAAGTCCTGCTGGGTTGTAATGAAAGGTGATACTTCATCTATCATACCTGTTTGTGCTTGATTTGCTAAAGTAATCTGGACTATAAGTTTGAATATGATCTATTGATGCTCCTATATAATCCACTTGATAATATTCCTATTAAAACAATAACTTTTTTCATTTTCCTCCATATCTATTTGAAAAAGTATTTTAAAAATAACATACAATAATAATATAACAGATGTCTTGTCAAATAAATATTAGATTATTAAAGTTGTATTTTTACAATAAAAATTGTATAATATACGAAAAGGTGAATTTTATGTATAAATTATTTTTATCAATACAATTAGTTTCTCTCTTTTCGCTTTAGAAAGTAATAGAAATAAAAGAAGTTATTCCTATCCATAATGAAAATATAGGAACTGAAGAGGAAACTTTAGTTGAAGAAATACTCTTTGACTGAAGAAGATAAAAACTTTGATACAAAAGCCTAAAAAAATAACTATAATTCAGAAGAATTAAAAAGCTACTATGTAATAAGTACTAATAAAGATTTAAAAGAAAATAAAGAAAAGAAGAATATACTAATGATAACAAGTCTGAAGAAATATCTGAGAGAAACTAGTAGAGTAACAGCCTTAGGCTCTGCTATGGGAGCTGTTGATTTAGGAAAAAAATTGAAGAAAGAAAAATTTAGAATAGGAGCTGGTGTAGGGAAGTTCTAATAATAATCAAGCTGTTGCAGTAGGAGTTGGTTATGCTCCAACTGATAGATTTAGAGTTAATACAAAATTTTCTACTTCATCTACTTCAAAAGACTTCTGCAATTTCTATTGGAGCTTCTGTTGATCTAGACTGGTGAAAATAAAGATGAGGCTGTTGCATAATAAATCTTATTCAAAAGTAAAAATAAGTGAGTTACTGAATGAAAATTTTAGATAAAAATCAAATAGAATGAGCCGAGCAAATGCGGAGTGTCTGAATCAAAGCGAGTTTCCTGATTTGCAGCGAATTCTTGATTTTTATCGTTAAGAAATCCACTCAGTAACTAAATTATTTTTTTACTTTTAATGTTAATTTTGCAACAGCCTCTTTTTTATTATTTTATAGTTTCAACTAACTTAGCAATATCATCTGCATTTAGTAAAGCTTCATCTACATTTATAGAATACGAATATGTTCCATCTGTCCAACTAGCTACAGATATGTTACCATCATTACCTTTTTCAGTAACTTCTAATTCTCCAACTTTAACTACATTTTTCTTCTTTATATTCATTGTAGTCTCCACTTATATCATCAGTTCCAACTGCTTTTCTAATACGAAGTCCTTCATGAGTTTTTCTGCATCAAAATAAATTACTTCTATCATATCATCTGCTATAGCTTGAATGACAAGTGATTTATAATCTGCATACTCTGTAGGAGCTTCTAAAGAAAAAAACCTGCTATTTTAGCTGCTTCATCTAAAGTATCTACTATTTCAAATGGATTAGGTACTCCATAGTCTTGTGCTTGAGTAGTACTTGCTTCTGTTACTTCATCTGTTACTTCATCTTTTTCCACAAGAGACAACAGCTAAACATAATAATAACATTAACAATATTTTTTTCATATAATTACCTCTTACTTATCAAACTTTAATTGCAGCTTCATCAACTACATAATCATAGAAGTCATCAAGTGATTTTGAAAATTGATCTTTTTGAGATCCAAATCTTCTGATATTAACTTCTTTATTTTTCTACTTCATTTTTCCAATTATTAATTGCATAGGAATTTTATATCTTCCATTTGCTTCTCTTATCTTTATATCCAATAGTTTCATTTCTATCATCAAGTTCTGCTCTAATTCCTAATTCTTGTAATTTATCCATAATTTCTTTTGCATAAAGGGATGCATTCATCGTTAAGAGTTAGGACTTTAACTTGAACTGGTGCAAGCCACATAGGAAAGCTCCTGCATAGTGTTCTATTAATATTCCTATAAATCTTTCTATTGAACCATAGATAACTCTGTGAAGCATTACTGGTCTATGTTTTTCTCCATCTTCACCTATATAAGTTACATCAAATCTTTCAGGTAAGTTAAAAGTCAAGTTGGATAGTTCCACATTGCCACATTCTTCCAATAGCATCTTTTATTTTAAAATCTAATTTAGGACCATAGAATGCTCCATCACCTGGATTTATTTTATATTTTCTTCCTAATTTATCTAAAGCACCTGCAAGTGCAGACTCTGCCATATCCCAAATTTCTTGAGATCCTATTGCTTTTTCTGGTTTAGTTGAAAGTTCTATTTCATATTCAAAAACCAAATAATTTACTATAGAATCTATCTATAAGATTTACTACACCTATAATTTCATCTTGAACTTGATCAGGAGTCATAAATATATGAGAGTCATCTTGAGTAAATGATCTTACTCTCATAAGTCCATGTAATGCACCAGAAAATTCATGTCTATGAACTTTTCCAAGTTCAGCAAGTCTTGCTGGAAGATCTTTATATGAATGTAATTGGTGTTTAAAAGATAAAACTCCTCCAGGGACAGTTCATTGGTTTTATAGCAAATTCTAATTCATCAATTTCTGATGTATACATATTTTCTCTATAGTTAAACCAGTGTCCTGAAATTTCCCATAATTCTTTATTAAGCATTATAGGAGTTTCTAGTTGTAAATATCCCTGCTTTTTCATGTTCTTTTCTCCATAAGTCAATTAGAACATTTCTAAATACCATTCCTTTTGGTAAGAAGAATGGGAAAACCCTGATCCATATTCACTTATAAAAGAATAATTCTAATTCTTTTCCTAATTTTTCTATGGTCTCTTTTTTTCAGCTTCTTCCATAAATTTTAAATGTTTCTTTTAATCTATCTTCATTAGAAAAAGAGTATCCATAAATTCTTTGAAGCATTTTATTTTTTTGAGTTTCCTCTCCAATATGCTCCTGCAACTGTTCTTAATTTAAATGCTTTTAAATATCCAGTTGAAGGTACATGTGTTCCTCTACAAAGATCTGTAAAATCACCTTGTTTATAGAAATGAAACTTGTTCTCCTTGAGGTATTCCTTCCACAATTTCAACTTTATATTTATTTTTATCTACATCTCTAAAAGTAATCAATAGCTTCATCTCTAGGTAAAACATATTTTTCTAATTTTTATATTTTTCCTTTACTATTCTTTTTCATTTCAGCTTCAATTTTTCTAAATCTTCTTCTGTAAATTGTTCTACAGGATCAAAGTCATAATAGAAATCCATTTTTCTATAACTGGTCCTATTGTTACTTTAGTTTCTGGATATAGTCTTAATACAGCTTGTGCCATTAAGTGAGCTGTTGAGTGTCTTACTATATCTTCTCCTTCAGGACTGTCAATATCTATAAATTCTACTTCTGCATCATGATCTAATACATATGACATATCAACATTTTTCCATCAACTTTTTGCTCCAACAGATTTTTTTAGCAAGTGAATTAGAAATTCCTTAGCTATTTTCAAACATATTAATATTGCTATCATATTCTTTATTTTCTCCATTATATTTTGACTAACATATTTTTCCCCCTTGTAATCCTTTTCCTTCTTCCTTCTAATTAGTATACAGAAAAAAATAAGTGAATTGCATTCTAAATTTTTAGATAAAAATCAAAATAGAGTGAACCGAGCAAATGTCGCTGTGTTTGAAGCTAACTTGTTAGCAAGTTTAGCAATTTTGCAGTGAACTCTTGATTTTTATTGTTAAAAGTTAGCTAGCAATGAGCTATTTTTCTGACTTAATAACTATTTTTAATTGACTAGGTCTATCTAGTAAATATCCATCTGGTCTTGTAGAAGTATTACCACCTGTATTTTTAGCTCAACTCTAATAATGAGTTATTAGGGAAAGTTAATAATGTGAAGTGTACTCCTACTCTCCATTCATAATCTTTACTAGATGCTTTTATATCTATTTTCATAAGATACAGCCCATTCATAGAAGCCCATCTCTTTACCAATTTCTATACCTAAGCTATCAAGAGATTTCTTTCTATATCTTGTACCAGTGGTATCATTTTTTTATTTTCATAGAACATTGCATAAGTTTTAACTTTCCAACCTTGACTAGGTTTTCCAATTTTTGCAAATAAACTAAATTCATGCTCTTTTTGAATCTTTACCCCAATAGTAATTTCCCACTTGAATTCTTCCAGCTAGCCTTTTCTGTAAATTGATATCCTATACCTACTCTATTATAAGTATAAGTAAGTCCTCCTGTAAATTTAGACATAGAGTTTCTTAAAGTTTCCTGTTTGAGAATATCTTTTTATTGTTTCTTTCAATATTTACATAAAAATTAAAAAGCTTTTTTTATAATTTCCTATTCTAAATGTCTCATCTTTTATTCTTGTTAATTCAAATTGATTATAGAAATCACTTTTTCTATCAAGAATAGCTCTTATTTGGTCTATATCGTTGGCTGTTATTTCATTTTCTGGTTTTTCATATTCCAATGTAGCATACTTCATAAGTTCTTCTTTTTCAAATCTCTTATCTCTATAAGCATAAGCAAAAACTATATGTATCAGTATTTCTAATATCATCTTCTATACGAGTATTTCCCATATCTATATGTTTTATATGCAGCAGTAAAATCTTGTTCTACATCTCCATAGATATTATAAGTAGCAGAGTACATTCTATTTTTTTCTATTTAAATATCCACCGCCATCAACTTTTTAACTTATCTCTACCTTGAGCATAAGTAAAAGCTAATCTGCTATTATCAAACTTTATATCCTCCAGTAATTCTATGTTCATTTGATATCTTCTCTAAAATTATTAGTAGTATAGAAATCATCACCAACAAAGTCAATATCAGTATTGCTGAATCCTAAATCATATTTTTTTAGTTTCAAATTTTACTGAATACTGTCTTGTACTTAAATCATTAACTTTCTTTTCACTTCTAGTTTTAGTTGTATATCTCTTTGTCATCAGAATATTTAAAATCTAAATTAGTATCTTCATCAAATTTAATATTTAAACCTGTATGAAGTTCTTCACCATTTTTTTGATTTTTTTGTTCCGTAAGGATTTTTAGATGTTTTATATCCTATATTGTAAGTTGTAACAGTTGATTTTCCATCAAATATTAGGGTATCATCAAATTTTACAAAAGTCACTTTTATTTATTAATCTTCTTTCTTCATTATTTTTTTATTTCCTGAGAAACTATATTTTTGTCCTTCTATTCTAAATTTATTCGTGACATCTAAACCTGTTCCTTTATATAAAAATAAGTCATTATCCAATTTTAAATTTAAAAGGTTTGTTTTTATCTGATGAAGCATCAAACTCATCATGTCTAAATGTTGCATCTAAACCAAGAGTTCCTTTATCAGCTAATTCAATATTTTTTTCTACCTAATTCAAGTTCATAGAATGAAGATTTATTTTTCATAACTTCTGTAGGTTCCATCAAATAGTCCATCTCTTGACCATATTTCTGAATTATTTTTTTCCAAAGCCAACTCTATAAATCTCATTATCATTATATAGATTTAAAGTCTGCTCTTCTTTTCTAAAGTATTTTTCATAGATAGTATTTTTCAAATCTGTTAAATTCAGCTAATCTATTGTCACCCTAATACAGTCTTCTATATGTATCTCTAGCTTCATCTAATTTTTCTATCTAAGAAATTATAAGCAAATGTTGGAGTAAAAGTATATCTACCCATTTTATAATTTCCTAAAGAAAGCTTTGATGTTTTCAAAAATTGTTATAATCATATTTTTGCAACAGTAGTTGGAGTATACGAAAAAAATCTATTCCTAAGATATTTCTCTTTTTTAGCTGAGGTATTAATATCTTCTTCCCAGAAACTAAATCTTCTATAGTCATCTCCCTTTCTCTTATCATAAGAGATACTTGCTCCATTTTCTTTTTAATAATAAATCTGCTCCTATTCTTTCATTTCTAGCCATTAAGTCACTAGCAGTAGAACCTGGATCCATATCATATAAATAATCATATCTAACATTGAATTTATACTTATCATTATCTTTAGTCAATGAAAGATTTGTATATAAAGTCATGGTCAATAGTAGATCCATAAGATATATCATCTATACTATCATATACTAAAAAGTCCATAAGCTTTTTTTATCACTTACTAAACTCATTTTTCCCTGAAAAAAACTTATGTCTTTCTTTTCACCTAAATTATATAGATTTGAATCTAAAGTATAGAAACCTATATTCTTATCAAATTTATATCTATCTAAACCTAGAGAATTATAGACATTATTATCATCAAATTTTTTTCCATAACATCAGCTAAACTACCAACCATACTTCTAGTTGAATTTTGTGATAAGAAATGGAAATTTCCATTATCTCCTTCATAATCATGACTCAATTCAACTTTATATCTTTTTACGTCTTTTTTTCATATTCAGGTAGTTCATTTGAAGCAGTAGGTTTTTCTTTATTTTTTTGCATAGATTAACCAGTCATCTATATTTAATCTAGTTTCACCAATTTTATCAAATTTATACCAGTTTTCCCATCTTCCAACTAATATACCCATCTTATCTGCAAACTTAGGAGCAGAATCCTCCTCTGAATTTATCTTTTCTATTTCCATAAAGGAATCCCATTGAAGTCGCAGCTCCATAGTCATCAGAAGATTGTATAGTAACAAATAAAGGAACAGTAGAACCTGATCTTATATTTGCTCTAAACCAAGGAAAATGAAAAAGGCATAACATCTTTTCCTTTTATAAATAAATCAGATTTTTTTAATGTTATTTTGCTTATCTGGCTCAATTAAAACATCTGATGAAAAAAATATGATAACCTGCTTTTTCAGGTTCTTTTTGGAAAATTAACTATATTAAAATCCGTTGTGACCCAAGCATCTTTTTGCATTTATTTTTCATCTGAATATTTTATTAAAGGACTTCCAAAATATATTTTTGTCATTAGAGCTTCTGCTCCCGTCATTTTAACAACATTTACATAGGCAAAACTATTATAAAAATTCTCCTTCTTCATTAGCTTGAGATATCTTTTCCACCTTCAGTTTCTATTTTTAATATTTCCTGTTGGTTGAGCAATATTCATTATAGCATTATCTTCAAAAGATATTTCACCTGTTTCAGGATTTCTTCTAAACTTTATAGAATAGCCCTTTCATATTTCCATTAGTAACAGCAACCCCATGATCTGAAGTTAAAGTATTGTCATTTAAATCTATAACTACTTCATCTGAGTCAGCAGTTATAGTTTCTGAATAGGCATTATTTACTATCATAGCTGATAGAATAAACAAAAAAACATGAATTTTCTTCTCATCAAAATTCTCCCTAAAATTAAATTTATGTTAAAAATTATACCATATTTCTATTATTTTTTTAAAATTTAATTATCTATTATTAATTTTTATATCTCTTTTTTTAAATTTCTTTCTTGGTCTTTTCTTAGCAATACTTTCTCTTTTATCATAAGTTTTCTTACCTTTAGCTATTGCTATCTGGACTTTTACATAACCTTTTTGATAGATGAACATCTAAAGGAACTATCGTGTAACCTTTTTATTTTTAACTTTCTCATGTATCTTTTTGATTTCTTTTCTATGTAAAAAGTAATTTTCTAACTCTTCTTTCTTCAGGGATTATATATACTACCATATTCCCAAGGTACAACAGACATTCCCATTATAAATATTTCATCATTTATAATTCTTACAAATGATTCTTTTATACTAACCTTTTCCAGCCTTTTATTGATTTTACTTCACTACCTTTAAGTTCTATTCCAGCCTCATATTTTTCCTCTATAAAGTAATCAAAAAAAGCTTTTTATTATTTTGCAATTATCATAATTTCCTCTCTTTTTAGAATATATCTTTCAATGGAACTACTCCAATTTCTAAAGTTAATAGATCAGCTTTCTCTACCAATGCTTTTACTTTTTTTCACCTAAAGAAAAAACAGTTCCATTATAATAATCTATCATACAATAATTTTTCTTCATCAAAATTATAGAAATTTCCTGAAATTGTTACATCCCAACTACATTCTATATGTTCGCTTGTTTCAAAAAGACTTTTCTACTAGCAAAAACCTGTAACCATAAGTTCAAGTTCTTTCACCAACATATTTTTTTCATATACTCAACTAATTTAATTCTAACACTTTCATCTTCAACTTTCATAGCTACTCTTTCTGTTTTAGAAATATGATGAGCTATTTCATCTAAATCAGATAATTTTAATTGTTTAATAGAATTATTTATACTTGAGAATAAAAACTCTATGAACCATTAAATCAGCATATCTTCTTATAGGAGATGTAAAGTGAGTATAATGTGAAGATGCTAGTCCAAAGTGACCTATATCATCTACAGTATATCTTGCTTGTTTTAAAGATGTTAAAAATAGTCTTATGTACAAAGCATACTCGTTTCTTGGTTTTTGAGATCTTTCTATAATTTCTTGGAATTGTTTAGGGATGAAGATTATCAAAATTAGGTATCTTATATCCAAATTTTGCAAGCATTTCATTCAATTTAAAAACTTTTTTTCTCTATCAGGCTTTTCATGGGTTCTATATATTGAAGCCAATTCTAACCAATATATTCTTTCTGCAACAGTTTCATTTGCAGCTATCATAAAAGTCTTCTATTATTTTTTTCACCTTCTCCTCTTTCTCTTAAAAAGGACTTCTTTCGACTTTATTATTTTTCTTCATCTAATACAACTTTAAGTTCTGGGAGTTCAAAATCAATGCTTCCTCTTGTATGTTTCTTGTTTCTTAATATTTTAGATAGTTCTAACATTTCTTTTTAACATTTCATAAATATCTGAATATTTATCTATAAGTTTTTCATCACCATCTAAAATTGCATTTACATCTTTATAAGTCATTCTATGAACAGACTTTATAACAGACTTTATAAACCTCATAGTTTACTACATCACCTTTAAGATCTATTTCCATTTCACAAGCAAAAGTTGCCTTATCTTCTCTTTTCATTTAGAGAACAAATTCCATTAGAAATTTCTTTTTGGAAACATTGGTAAAAACTCTATCCACTAAATAAACTGAATTTCCTCTGTTTCTTGCTTCTAAATCAAAGTAGAATCTTTTTCACATAATAAGAAACATCAGCAATAGCAACTATCAGTCTATAATTACCATTTTTCAATTTTTCAACATAAACAGCATCATCTAAATCCTTAGCATCTGCTCCATCTATAGTTATTATAGGAAGCTCTGTTAAATCTTTTTCTGTCTGTATAATCAATTTTTCTTTATAACTTCTCTAACTTCTTGCATTGCTTCATCAGAAAAAAATGGTCACTTAGACCTTCTCTATATATAAGAGCTTCTATCATATTCTTGCTATTTGTTGATGAACCTAGAATCTTTATAATCTTTCCTTCAGGCTTTTCTATTTTCATCTCCCCAAAATGTTATTTCAGCTACTACTATATCTTTATTATCAGCATTTCCCACTTGAGAATTTGGAATATAGATATCGCTTCCAAATGCACTTGTTGGTAAAACAAAAGAGAAATTTTTTTATTTTTTTCTAAAATACCAACAACTGTATTTTTTTCTACGTTCTATTATTTTTTTATAATTTCTCCCTCTGCTCCTGGTTTCCCCTTACTATCATATCCTTCATTAGTAATTTTTACTAAAACTCTATCTCCATCAAGAGCAGAATTAAAATTTTTCTCTAGCTATATATATTCCATTTCTTTCTTCAGAATTTTTCACTATCTACAAAAGCCAAACTTATTTTTTTATAATTCTAAATATTCCTTTAGCATAAAGAAGAATCTTCAATTGCTGTTATTCTATTTTTCTTATCTAAAAGTAATTCTCCAGCATCAACCCAAGATAAGATTATAGCCTTATTATCTTTTCTTTTTTTAGGTGACCATTCTAAAAGACTTGTTATTTGGTCAAAAGATAAGTATTTCACTGTTTTTAAAAATTTCTTTAATTTTTCTCTAAGTCTTTTTCTAAATTCATAAATCCTCCTCTATTATAAATATGTTTTACTCAATTCAGTCAATATATTTTCCTTCAATTGAGAGGTATTAGGATGTGACTTTTTTTCCTATACTTTCTAAATATTTCTCCTTATGCTCTATTTCCATAAGTATTCCTTTATTTAAATTTTTAAAAGTTTCTTCCCTTATTTCAGTCACACTAGGGTAATTTCTTCCATATTCTATTGCATCTGCTATATATATTATCTTTTTCAACTAAAGTCATATCTTTTTGAGCCTATAGTATGATATTTTATAGCATTTAAAACTTCACTATCTTCTATTCCAAACTCTTTATTAACATAATAAGCTCCAGCAAAACCATGTAAAGATTTCATTGTTTTCTAAATCTTCTTCTGATAACTCATTTAAAAAATTATTTTTTTACAAATATTTTTTTATATTCCATATCCATTTCTTTTGCATATATCATGAAGTAAAGGCAGCTAATTTACATTTTTCAACATCAGCCTTATATATATCAGCTAATTTCCTGCCATTTCTACTACTCCAAGAGTATGGGTAAATCTTTTTAAACTCATTTTAGATTTTTACAATTTCTTTTAATTGATTAAAATTATATTTCATATTAATCACCTTCTAACTATTTATTATACCATAATAAATAAAAATCTCTCAATTATTTTAAAAATTTTTTTATAATTTATGTTACAATAAAATACATATGATATAGAGAAAAAATTAAAGGGAAAAAAATATGATTCAAGCACTTCATTTTTAAAAGATGAAAAAAATCTGATAAATTTTTGGTTTATTGAAACTCTTGATTGTGAACTAATGGTTAATTATGGAAAAACTGGAGTAACAGGTAAATATGAAATAAAAAGAATTCGATACAGTTGAAGAATGTGAAAAAGAAGCTTTAAAGTTAATAAATTCTAAAAAGAAAAAAGGCTATCAAGAATTTCCTGAATTTGATAGAGATAATCATTACTATTTTTGATGATGAAGAATGTGGTTTACATATTTTAACGAGCCATATAAATTTTAGAAAAATATTTCACAGATGAGTTCTATTATGATTGTGGTGATGAAGAAGCTCCTTTTGGAAGTGATGAAGGAAATGATGCTTTATATGAATTACAGAAGCTATACAAAAAGAAAAAGAAAATAAACTTTTTTTGATTTTTCCAAAAGTAATAATTGAAAAATTTGAGAATGGATTATCTATCTCCTGATGTAGAAAAAAACAGATGAAGAATTAAAAGAACAAGCTAAGACAAAAATATAATGGTTTACTTGGAGATCAAATTATCTTACAAAAGTGACCAAGTTATTTCTAGCTGTTACTTTTGGTCAAGCAAAAAAATTACAGGAAAAAAATAGACAGTGACTTTATTAGAACTAGCATTAAAATCTTTAACTAGAATAGATAGGTTAAATAGACTTATTTGGAATTGGGATAAAGAAGAAGCAACTTACTATATTGAAAACTATGAGAAAAGATTTAATCAAAATTTA
>BNJV01001169.1_pt1 | contig 63317 bp, 88 predicted proteins | sample 8540591 | NCBI WGS metagenome assembly BNJV01 (sample SAMD00202457, study PRJDB9452) | human saliva metagenome | host: Homo sapiens | reverse complement strand
TACTAAACGTCTGCCGCACAACACAGACCTAGTGCAAAAGTAGTGTTTTGTCTTTAAATAACCTTCAAAATGCCATTCTTCTTTGCTATTTGCGTAGAAGCCTGTATGGTTTTGTGCTAACTCCAAAACAAAACAAAAGATGAACGGACGACAATAGGAAATTGGCGCATAACCGCACTGTGTTGCCGTCGTGGCATGCTGCACAGAAACAGCGAAAATCAAAAGAAAAGGACACGACTGAACACGAAAAGCAGAAATATACCTAGCGGGCGGATGACTTCGCAGTACAAGAACACTACCTAGAAACAAATCGACAGCGCTAGCGAGGCACGCAAACGGGATAATGACAACGGGCACACAGCAGAAACCCCTCATACCAGGAGGTTTGCACCGACAAAGACCAGAGCTTTGCCGCCGGGCTGTACGCGTGCTACGACCCCGAACGCCTGCCGCTATCGCTGCTGTTGCAACTCTGACATTTCAAGTCCGATTAACACGTCGCTAAACCGACAAGGCAACGACTGTGATTTTGCACACACACACCGCACGGGCATCTGTTACACCAACACAGACGACCTGCCCATCACTCCAAGCAGAAATGGCAAAGGTGGCCAAACATCTCTCAACCGACCGCTGCAAGTGAGGTGCTGCCCTGAAACTTTCTACGATGCCGAGGATTATCACCAAGATTACTGGAGCAAAAACCCCTACGAGGCTACTGCCATCTGCCACAAGCCTTGTTCGGCATGGCGCGCAAAGCCAGATAGAAAACAGGTGAAAGAGCTACACCAAACGCTCCAGCGAAGAGTGAAAAAGCAAACTAACGCCCCTGCAATACGAGGTAACGCAGAATGCAGCCACCGAACGACCTTTTCGCAAAACGAATACGACCGCAGGTTTCGCGAGGCATATACGTGGATGTCACCACGGGCCCGAACCGCTTTTTCCTTTCTACCGACAAGTTCGACTCGGGCTGCGGATGGCCCCGCTTTCTCAAACGCCATCGACAACCGACTGCTGAACAACCGCGAAGTTCATCGCATGGTGCGCACACGTTGAGGTTGCGCTCGGCCAAAGGCAACGACATCTGAGCCATGTGTTTAACGATGGGCCAAAAGAAACAGGGTGGATTGCGCTATTGCATCAACGGCGCATCGCGCTGCGTTTGTGCCAAAGAAGATATGGAAGCAGGTTACGGCAAGTATCTGCCCATGTTGGAAGAAAGTAAGCCTTCCGCATTCACAGCCACAACCGTCACTGGCCATGGCAACACCCCATCGGGATGCCCTGGGCTATCTGGGCATCCCGATTGTTGCAGATTAACTTAACAAACGGTGCCTTATCGCTTGAGCTGCGCCAGCTGGTCGGCTGCCAGCTAACGCTTAAAGAGCAAAGCCCTGAGCCCTAAGTCAGAGATATACCGCAAGGAAACGAGAGCCACGCAGCGGGTTTCCAGAGACAAACGTAGGTTTGGCACGCGCGCGGAGAAAGACCACTGCAGCAGGCTGATGGCGATAACCCATTCCCGCCGAGCCATAGTAACCATACTTCCATATCTCCAGGCGGATCCAGGGCGACATGTACCGAGGAGGGGCGTTGCATCCCACTCATAATCGCGTTTCAAAGATGCCATGCATCATCCCACCCCCAATTCGAAGCCATGGTTGGTGCCGCCAATAGGGCCGTGAGCTCGAACACCGCCGCCGGCCCCTTGATATGTTTCAGCTTATAGCGCCGCCTTCGCTTTGTCAGGCGAACAAAGCCTGCATTAAAAGCCAACAGGCGATGGCCCAGATGGCTACTAGCCAGCGCGAATCCAGAAATTTGCGCCTATAGTGCCCGATGCGCCCAGCATGCTCGTTATACTCTACGGCACGCCGTGGTCGGTTTTGTGCCATAAGCATTGCGGCAAACAATGCAAAGGCAATAGTTAATAGTTTTCGTTTCTATGCTGGGTGTTTTATTCTCACAAGTGTTTTCCGCAAAACAAAAGCGCGACCGCCAATATCCCTTACGAGACTTGCTAACTCGAACATCGTACATCCTCACCGTGCGCCCATATCAACGCGCACAGCCTCATCAAATGCTGTTAGCCATACGGCAGCAGCACCAGACCCGCGCTGTTGCGCGCGCACTTGCTTCGTCGCTTCATCAAAAGGCAAAAGGCAACTGCGCCGTAGCATCTTTTACACACCACGAAAAGCACGCAACAAGGCTGTGCAGCGGCCATCGGTTCTTGGCTACTGGCAACTGTTTCATCAATTCGGCCCATCTTGCCGCGGCGTTCTATCAGTACACGCCGCTTTTCTTTCTCAAATATTCAGGTTTGAAAGCCTTTTGCGATGGCGTTTCCTATCGTGCGCCGACGCTTCGAGAAACATCTGCTTCGGCGTAGCCTGAATTCGGCCAGCATCGCCAGTCCGTTTCCAACCACCGCTCGTCTTCGGACGCGACTGAATGGCCAGCATCAACTCGTCGATGGTTTGCGAAATCGGTACAGATTGGCCGCAGGCCTAAAGTACTGTATCGTACAATTGGCGGATAGACTCTCGCCTTTTGTTACCTCTTTTTGATCCGAGCATTCGACGGCCAGGGCCCTCCGCGATTCGCCGGATAGAGTCGTTTTATATAATCGCGTTGTACGCATTTGTACGTGCATGTCTTTTAGAAGATGGCATTCATGTGCCGCAAAGTTACAAAAATCTTTCAAAACCAAAGGGTGCACCTCATGGCTGAGATTTGCTGCTTGCAGATGCAGAATGTTGTTTACAGAGCACGTTTCCAACTAAACAATCTTATAAACATGGCTTTCACAAACTGCGTCTTTTTATGTCATAAAACATAAAAAGCGTTGACAAGCTGATCAATTTCAGTGGAAATTTTTGCAGATTTTTGCAGCACAAATGTTGCAGGATTAGAAAAACATCGTAACTTTGCATTGTATTCGAGAGAATGCTTTTTCATAATAAGTTTTCATTAGGTTAGTAGTTTTGATAGATTTTTAGGTTAAAGATTATGTTATTAGATTTTTGAAACAATCGCGATGTTGGTTGGCGTTACAATCGTAACTGCACTTAGCATTATCGCTTTGCAACACACCAACGTCCGTTAACGATATTCTTTGGGATGACGGGATGAGTGATCATGCCGTCATCTTTTCTCTATACATATACCAAGTTTGGTATATACAAGCAACTAAGCTTTAACACAGCCCAAGCAAAGAAAGTAATTGGCTTTTGCAATTTTGAGTCCTGCATTTGTCTTGACTTTTAATATTTCTATAAATTGAGAGGATGCTGGACAAAATCAACGCACTGGTTTTATAAACACACACAGCCAACAACTCCCGAAGCCACCAACGCACAAACTCGACGAACTTATCAACTCATTCACTCCAAAAACTTAAATTGCTATCTTTTATTTTACAATGCCGCTCTAATTTTTCGCTCCGTTCTAGCGAAAAATATTGCTAAAAAGTAGGCAAACATCTACCATTTATACCCATTCACACTTTAGAGGCTTATCGAGTTTTTAAGCTATAAAACCTGCATTTTGCACCATTTTGCCTTTCTATTTTGCTTGCCAGCTCATTATTTTCTTCCCCCAATTACGCCCTTTTTAGCCACTAAAAACCTACTTTTTAACGAGTTATTTTTGCCCTTTTTGAGCCATGATGCTTCATGGTTTTTAAAAGGTCTTTGTTTATACCAACTGCTGTGGATATTTATGCTTTTCGTCTTGCAATTAGCAGCAAAATCGCACTGCATTTTAGCAGCATTCGCCTTGCGTTTTGGTGCAAAACGCAGGCATTGCTACAAAACGCAGTGCATTTAGCGGCATCATTGCACTCTATTTGCAACTGCCTTGAAAATGGTGCAAATGGCGATTGTTTTAAATTAATATTCATTTTGCCGCATGCAGATGCTAAGCCTATTAGCATTAGAACAAACCTCTCGCGAATCGTTTTGCGATGGGGTGAGCAGTTGGTTCAGGAAAAGGGCAGTTATAATGTTAAAATTGTTGCTGAAAACAAGACATTCTTTGGTTGGCTAGGCGTTAGGTTTAGTAGGGTGGCTGGGGTGGGTTAGCTGGATGTTCTAGGTTTTTCTAGTTGTTCTAGGTTTTCTAGTTGCACAAGGTTTCTAGTTATTCTAGGCTTTCTAGTTGTTCAGGCTTATTGTGTTGTTCAAGGCTTATCTAGTTGTTCAAGGCATTGTGTTTATCTAGGATCTAGGTATTCTAGGTGCTCTAGTTATTCTAGGTTTTCTGGTTATTCTAAGTTTTCTAGTTACACTAGGCGTTCTAGATAGCCGCAGTAGGCTCGCTCGTTCGTCGGTGGTGCGCAGCCGCCTTTTCACCCTTTCTCCTTTTTCACCCTTTCACCTTTTCACCTTTAAATGCCTTTTCACCTTTAAATGCCCTTCACTTGCACACGCCGACAAGAACGAATGTCCTTGTCGGCGTAGAAAACTCTAGTTACCGAGTTAGCTTTGTTAAGCGTGCCTCGGCTGTAGGCTGTAGGCATCTTATTGACGCAACAGCTTAAACGCTAGGCAGCGACTTGCCGTCTTTGCGAATCTTCAAGATGTAAACACCCCTGTTGGCAATGTGCAGGCGAACATTGTTGCCAGCGGCAACCTTCACGACCTGAGCCAAGAGGCGGGGTGCCATCGAGGGCGTAAACTCAAACTGATAGTTGCCTTCTTGTGGGCAATCAACGAGGATGTCTTCGACAACGGTGCTAAGCCTTGGGTTGTACATCGCTGCTTTCAACGCCATCGATACCGTGGAGTTACCCACCTTGATAACGCTGAACGTACGCATGTCCTTGCCATAAGCGTTCTGCAAGTAAGCGTTACCTTGTAGCTTCCAGGCTGTGCGTAGTAAGTTTAGCTGTTCCAGCTTCACCGTTGCCAGTGGCATCAGCAATTTTACCCTTAGCTGCTGTCCATTGAGCAGTGGTTTTCAAATCAAGCTAGAACCTTTGCAGAAGGGACTACCAGCGGCAAACTCAGGTTCGATGGCGCCAATGCTCACCTTGTCCTTCTTTTTCGCACCCTTCACAAACATCAACAGCACCGATGGTGGCAGCTGTTGTCTTGCTGTTGCAAACTCGTGGTTAGCAGGAGCAGTTTCAAGTTCCAGAATGCAAAGAGGATTATGGGCCATCAACATTGTTCATGTTTGCAGCAACTTCTGTGGCATTGAGCGCGCGGTCGAAGAACTTCACGTCATCAACAGCTCCATCGATAGCAGCACATTGGTGACGACCCTTACCGATGAGGAACCAACTATCGTTGTACTCACTTCCCCAGTGGTATCCAGGGGTATTGATAAACGGGGGGCAAGCCAGTGCCTGTGCTACCATCAAACTCCCAACTAGCCACTTCGCCTTGTTTACCATTAACGTAAATGATTTCACGTACACCTTGTCCTGGTACATGTTCCATTACGAAGGTTAGGTGAGTCCAAGTGTTGGGTGCGAAGTTAACCTTCCAGTGGGTCTTATGTTCGGGACCGCCGCTGGTTTTGACGGATAACAAACGAGGCCTTTGCGACTTAGAGTTATATGTAGACCAGAACGAACCCCAGTTGTTTTGTGGCCAGATAGTGGTTTGGTCGCGCAGGTCGAGAACCTGCATGTCACCTTGGGGTATGGTGTTGAACTTCACCCAGAAAGAAAGCGTCCAAGCCTTTTGCATATTATCAGTATTGAAACCAAGAGGAACAGAACGCATACCCACGCCCTTCTCGTTAACCATGACACCGCGTGAAAGCTGTCCGTCGCTCTTGCGACCAGTATATGCAAGGCTGATTTGTTCATTGGCCTCAACCGAAATGTTCTCGGTCTTACCATTGGCAGTTAGCGACTTGATGCGAGGAAGTGCACCAATGTGTTCGTCGGTAATTTGCACAAAATCGTTGAAAAGTACGCGTTTTGCTAACGCCTTCTACATCGCCAGTAAGTTCGAGCTTGTATGATCCAACAGCGTTGATGCCGGTAACTTCAACCGAATTACCACTGCCAGAGAACGCCTGATTGCCTTGGAGGTCGAGCAAGACGCCATTGGCCTGCCTTGTGGCGTGGGTCGGCATAGCTCATCGTGAACGGCTCGTTAGGTTTAATCATCGTTTGCGAAAGGCTGATGTCGTCGTTATAAACATAACTGGGCAAAGAGGGCTGCTCGTCCAAGCGATGTCCGACTCTTGCTTCATATCAAGCGATACAGCCGATACGCCCAGCTTAACCTTGGGGTTTGCGCTAGAAGGATCAACAGGAATGCGATAGATAAGTGCGCCCCACGATGGTTACGCCCATGCAAATGGGGTTCTTACCCTCTTCTTGTGCATAAAGTTTAAAGAGCGAGGTGTTTAACATCGAGATTGTAGCAGGGTTGTCCCTTAGCCACTTGGTTTGGCATCTCGAAAATGAGCTTACCATCTGCTCCATTAGCGTTGAACGAGAGCATGCTACCTTTGAGGGTTAGTGGGTTCTCGGGCTTAACATAGCTGACCACGAGTGATGGCCATCTCACCCATATAGAGGTTCATGCTGGTAGCATCTTCGAACTCAAAAGCAACGAAGAGCCAGTTTTTCCCATCGAAATCGTTATCAACAGTAAAGGTCTTGGTTACCCATTCGTCTGCGTCGGGCAGTTCGGTCTTGGCACGCAGCGTGTAGTGTGCTCGGTGGTTTCGCTGCGCTTCGGCAGTGAGCACCATCGTTACTTGGCGGTACACTCCTTCATCTTATACTTTCACAGGTGATAACATCACCCTTCTTCAAATCGAAAGCGGGTTTTGAAGAGTTGCGGAGATACTCCTTATTTGTAGAGCCATACATACGCGCATGGTTGAACCACCCATGTAGGCATCGTCCCATACGAACTCGGCATCGAGACCTTCTTGGGGCACCCTTAGGCTGTTATGTCCCATCAACTCGGAGGTGAACCACCAACGCCACGTGGGCAGATAGTCTTGAACGCCAACGTTAGCCCATTCTCATTGTGCTGGCGAGACGCCGTCCCAGTTGAAGAAGTTACCATTACCCAAGTTGAGAACGGGTTACGAAAGGCTCAACACCAAGGTCCCAGAGAGTACGCTTCGTGCAGACGCGAAGGGCGACATACCTTGAAATCTACGTTATCAGCATGGTATAGCAGGCTGTTGCCTGAGGGACAGTTGGCGGGGTTGCGCGTGCCACCCGTAAACCAGCGTTCGGTCACGCAACATGGGTACGTTGTACGGGTTTCGGGGTCGCTACCCTTCTCGTTGCGGCTCTCCCAGAACATGTTGCGCGAGTGAGCTCCCCGCAAACCGATAGGATATCGTGGTTCTGCAACACAGTCCATACGCGTCCGTTTCTTGGTTCGCCACCTTGCATCATTCACCAGCATAGAGATATAGCGGATCGCGTTTGCATGCTACGGGCGTACGAAACAGAAGAAGAAAGGAACGAGCCGCCGCTACCACTCCAGTTGAGTTAGAAGAACAACGATGCGGCTTCTTCGCCTTTCTTACCAAAGTTTGCTCCGGTTGTGACCACCCAAACCGTTGTCGAAAACACGTCTACCAGTATCGGTTGTTCCATCATCACCACATGTTCTCAAAGATGGGACTCTTTGATGCCATCTCCTTGTTCAGGGCAACGTGGAAGTTGCGCACATTGGCCACATCGGTAGGGAGTACGGGTGAACTCCGAGTTGTAACCAAGTCCGTCGATACCATAATAAGAGGAAGTTGGCTGCTTTCTGCGCCATTCCCTGACCGCCAAAGTCAGCAAACATCCTTGATACTCGCTAGGGCAGACCGCCGTATGCAATGCCTGCTACCGACGAAACGGCTACACCATCTTTTGTGTGCCACGTCGAGCAGGGCAACAGGAACACGACCTAGCGGCATCGACCAGTCGCCCAATGGTCAACGTAGCTCCACATCGAGAACACTTCGAGTTGAAATTACCGTCGGGTAGTGCGTTTTTTGTGTGGGTCGTCGTAGCACAACCAAGCAACAAAGGCGCTTGTCGTGTGCAGCCTCCAGTTCGTTGTTCACCTGAGTGGCCTTGTTGCGGAAGCGCACTTTGGGGCTTAACGCGCGAAATAAAGAAGTTGTCGTCGTTGTTGACCTTATGACTCCTATCCCATGTTTGCAGCAGGGTATGGAACTTTGCCGACTCGACGTCTTTGGTGGTTACATATCCTTCCTTGAACGCCTGAGCGTGTGCGCCAAGCGAAGAGGGTAAGTCCAACAAAGATGATGTTCTTGTTGAAATTCTTCATCAATGGGTTTAGTTGTTTATTAGTTAGACCTGCTCGGACACAAGTTTACGGCGAAAAAGTGTCCATACTTAGTATAATCTACAGCATCCTGCAGGCCATCTCCCACCATGCAGAGGGTTCGCAACAGCCCAGTGGAGAGCCGTTGAAGCCATGTGCGATATGTGGATTTTACGCTGGCGCATGTTGCAGAATGCGGGGTTACACGTATAAAAATGCTATTGTCGTGCGTTGGTTTTGAATCTTGGGTTTATGGGTTTGCAGGCCGAAGAGCTTAGCATTCGAAGTTCCTGCCAACCCATAAACCCAAATCATCGCTTGGGGACTAGAAGTTGAGACGGCGTTTGCACATCCCACCAAAGGCGCGTGCCTTGTTGGTCGGGACCTCCAAGCGCATCCAATCCAGAGGTTTGGATGTGCGGCTATTGATGCTTGGTCGTCGTTGGGGAATACCATCCTCCTAACCAAATCGCCGGGTTCAAGCTTCCGTCGTTATATCTGGTGAGCACGGGGAAGAGTCGATAACCCGTACGGCGCATTTCGCCCATGCTTCAAAGCCGTTGGGGGAAGAGAGCGATGTACTTTTGGGTGATAATCTTTTCGAGTTTGAACCTCTTGCGAATCGCTATCATCCCACTTAACGCCAATCGTTGTGCGCGATGTTTCCTTCGGAGTTCTACCCGTTGGGTCTCACATATACCACTTCAACCGGCTTTTCAAGCTCCAAATATTCTTCAAGATAACTCGTCGAAAGCTTTGGGTATAGCTGTCGTCAGCAGTAAACAACAGAGAGTTTTTCACGCCATCTTCGTACCACTGCTGAGCTGTTTTCCCGTTACCTACGTTCCATCCACGCAACACACCCTCAGCACGAAGGAAACAAACCTCGGCCAACTTGAAGAGATAAATGGGAGCATTGGTCAACATTGAGCTGCTATAACGGCTGAACGAGATATAAAGTTCTCGGGTTCCTTGGCAGCTCCGACCCTAGAGCCCGAGCGGATACCAATAATGTCCGCACCCATCCGTGTCACGGTGCCATCTTTGAGTGTAATGTTCACCATTATTAGTGTCGAACAGCAGCATGCCCGTTCTTGCGGCATCGTTAACGTAAGGATGTTTGAAGCTTTTAAGCAAGGTAACGAAACTAGCACTGGGTGCAAAGTCTTTCCAGCTGTCGCCACCTATAACAGAAAGCGGATGATGACCATTCATACTAGAGCTAGGCATGTAGAACTCTTGACTGCGGTCTTCAATCGCTTTGTCCCTCACAGCCTCTTCAGCCCATTGCTTTTGCCAAGTTCTTGTCGCGTTTCACGATGTGCATGGCCATACGAGTTTTCAAAGAGTTGGCTAGCGTATCCACTCGTCTATCTCGTATCGATGTTGTATGCGAGTTTCTCGTATTAAAGCGTACCCGCATAGCTTTCGAGCTTATCCTTAATATAGTCCTTATATTCATCAGATTTTGTTCTCAGGCGTTTATAGCAAGCCACGAAAGTATTGATGTTCTCAACCACACGCTTATAGATAAACTCTTGCGTATCGTACTTGAAAGGAGCATGTTGCTTGTTTACCTTAAACTCTTGGTAAGGCATCGGCCCGTAAAGGTCGGTGTTGCGAACAGCTGCGAAGCTATAAAAGCAGGCAAAGTGCCTTCAACTCGGGGATAGTGTCGGCAGAAGGGTGGTTCATCAGCGGCGTAAGATAATTCTTCGTCATCACAAAAGTGCCCATTCAGCACCAGCGTTCCATCCGCATGAGACACGTGATAAGAAGCGCATCTCATCACCGAAATCAAACTTAGAGTGAGGTATTACCGAATACTGCAGGCGTATATGTCGGAAACAGTGGCATGGAACTGATATGAGATGTTCTGTTGGCGATTCAACAACACCTCCACCATTAATCTTTCCTCCCAGGATAAGTTGCTGCGCCAACAAATGCGCGCCCAGTTCATGGTTCAGTGCTTAGCGGCCGAGTCCATTTGAGCTTTGGTATACCCGTGTCGTAGTTAATGGAGTCTACATTGCCGTGAAAACACCTTATCATCGAGTTTCAACTCATTTGATTGGAAGGTGTCTCGGGTCGTCATAGTCTAGGCACGACGACAAAGTCACCACTCCGGCCACGAGACATTGCCATGGCAAAAAAACTTTATAAGTTTCATTGTTGTTACAAGTTAAGTTTTTGGTGAGAAGCCATACGAAGCGACGAAGGCATGTTGAAGGCCCTCGAAAGCGCCCAGCACGTTGCCAGTAGACAGCGACACGTCGGGATCTACGGGTGCGTCCTTATATATAAAGAAGAGGTTACGCCCAATGAACGACAGAGTTCAGGTTACGTCCTGTCCGAAGAGGTTTGCGGAAAGTGTAGCCCAACGACAAGTTCGCGCAGGCGGAAGTTGGTGGCGTTGTAGATGTGTTCTGAGGGGTTCTTGTTGTCGCCGATGCTGCGATAGTACTCTTCAACACCGACAAGGCGGTTTGCTGCCATCGGGCAGTACATGGCCAACTGACCGTCAGAGGTGCGCAAGTTGTTGCGTTCGGCATTAAGGCGGCTCCTCGGTACGTTTAGAAAGACCCAAGTAATCTAGGTAAGCTTCGGTAAGCTGAGATTACCTTACCACCAACACGGCCGTTGATGAGGAAGAACAACTGGAAGTCCTTATAGTTAATGGTGTTGCTCCAGCCCAGCTGTATTCTTGCTGTTCATGTTGCCAACATACTTTCTTATACAGTTTGTTCGATTGTGTTTCGCGCAACAAGCCGTCTCCTCCTCCTCCACAAATGTACCATCGGCCTTTCTGCGGAAGTCGGTTACGTACATGTCGCCAATGCGTCCGCCCTTCAAGTAGTTCACGCGAACACCCGCAATGTCGTTATATACCAAGGCATCGCTTCCATCGGGATTGCTAGCAACGTTCAAAATGGTGTTGTCGTTGAACGAGAAGTTGGCCGACGTGCGCCAAGTAAAGTCCTTTACGAACTTGAAGTTGTAGGCCACAGTGGTTTCAAAACCGTGGTTACGAACCTCCCGAGTTTAACGGGAACGCGTTTGCCAGCAGCATTAGAGGCAATCATGTAGAGGTTGTCGGATACCGTGTTGTAGAAAAGTGAAGTCGAAATCGAGTTTGCTTTCGAAGAACGACGACTCGATACCCGTTTCAAAACGATTTTGGTTTTCTCGGGAACTGGTTCTCAAACTTAGCGAAAGAGACTTACCGAAGTAGAACCCTTCTCCAAGTCGCGAACACCTGTGGCAAACACGATATTGGGGATAGAGTTACCACCTCCGAGTACGAAGCGCGATATTTAGGTACGAACCCACTCGGGAGTTTCCACCAACTGGTTCACATATGGCATTAGCACCCACCGAGTAAAGCAGCCGTAATGGTCGGCCGTTCCGCGGTTTCTGAATTGGCGGAAAGCGCGATACCAGTCCACACGATACGAACCATCCACGTAAACCATATCTTTCCAGCCCACCTGAGCCGTAACAAGTGCAGCGCGGTCCCAGTTAGACGACAAGTTACGGCTTAGCGAACCCGACCCGCCAGCGCGCGAGTCGAAGAAGTTAACCTCAGTAGAAGGTTTGTCTTGCATGCCGTGTACGTAAGTGGCAGCCGAATACTTGCTTTGGTTTTCGCCGTGAACCATGTGGCCAACATAACCTGCCGTAGCCGAAAGGCTCCAATCGGGCGTCAACTCCTTATTATAAGACAGCAGGTAGTCGGTATAGAACTCTTGTGTTTTCTCCCAGCCCAGCGAGTAGATGCCGAAGGGGTCTCACGCCTTGTGCGTAAAAGTTGGTGGCATGGGCGCTTGCCTTCGCTGTTAAAGTTGGTAAGAATGTAATTGAAACGAGCTTGGAAATCCAATCCCTTGATGATTTCGTACTTGGCCATCATCATTCCCGTAAACCTATTCTCGCGCTGTACGCTCGAGTGCATGTTCACCAGCCAATACGGGGTTGTTCTGGCCATGTCATAAGCTCAGTTTTGCATGGGGGCCTCTCAAGCTTTACGTCATGCACATTGCGTTTATGCACACCGCTTACGTCTTTGTCGGCCCTCGTAATAAGACTGTTTTGAAATCCAGCTACCACGATCGTGCACATAATTGTCGCGATAATAGTCCATATCTATGTTGCGCGGCGTAACGTAACAGTGATAAATGGGGTTGAACACTGTTCCACCACCGAGGCCTGTTCGTTGTTTTGGTGCTAACGAAGTTGGCCGAAACCTCAATATTCAGCTTTTCGAACAGCTTGTAGGTTCTGGCGGAGCCATCGTATTACGGTTGTAGGGCATTGTTACGAATCATACCATTGGCATGCGAGTTACCTATTGAAAAGTAGGTTTGCACCTTCTCTGTACCACCCGACACCGACACCGAGTTGTTGGTTGTGATGCCCGTACGGAAAACATATTCGGCCACATCGTCCTTGGCATAGTTGCGCGGGGCCACGTTCGTAACCCTGGGAATATCTTTAGTATCGGGTTTGTACTTCAACAAGCGGTCGGCCTCAGCAGGTCAGCACCTTTTTCCACCCCATCCATCAGCAGCCAACGCGCTGTCTTGCTTGTAGCCTGCGCCATAAGTATTTTTGTATTTCGGGGTAAGCAATGGGGTGTCGAAGGTAACGTTCGACGCTACGCTAACGGCCATCTTGCCTTCTTACCCTTCTTCGTGGTAATCATCACCACACCGTTGGCAGCCACTGCTCTAAAGCCAGGCGTTGGCACCTTTCAGCACGTTGATGCTCTCGATGTCGTCGGGGTTAATCATAGACAGCGGGTCGGAACCTTCGCCCACGCCCGAATAGGTAACATTGCTGCCGTTGCCAATCTGGCCGCGCGTGTTGTTCAGCATGGGCACACCGTCAACAACGATAAGTATCGCGCTGTTACCCAAAACAGATTTGTTACACGCAAGATAATTTTCGATGCACCACCGGCACCACCGGCACTGGGCGTAATGGTAACACCCGACACCTTACCCTCAGTGTGTTGGCCACGTTGGGGTCTTGCACCTTTACCAGGTCTTCGCCTTCACTTTTGCGTTGAATAGGTAAGCGACTTTTTCTTTTCGCATAATACCCATGGCCGTAACAACCACTTCGCCCAGCACCTTGCTGTCGTCTTTGCATCGTTACGTCCACCACGCGCCTGTTAGCCTCACCGCCACTTCTTGTGTTTGGTAGCCCACATAGCTAAACACCAGCGTAGGGCTTGCAGCATCGCGCTTGTATGGTACTCGTCGATATTGGTAACGGCACCTTTACCCGTACCTTTCACCAGCACGCTAACGCCGATAAGCGGCTCTCCATGCGTATCCTTCACCACACCTTTAACGGTGTTGGTCGTGGCCTGAGCTTCGCTGAGCCGTAAGCTGCCACGGCGCTAATCGTAGGTTTGCTCATTGTCATGGGGCGTACCGGCATTGTTCACGCCAGCTCACACCGAAAACCATTGGCACCGCCGTTATCGACAAAGCCAACAATCCTTCAACAGCAATCCATCTGTCTTGAGTTTGGGTTCGTCATAAGTTTAGTAAATAATATTTAAGTATATATACTCTAATTTACGGGTAGTAGGCGCGAGATTGATGCACGCCTTAACGCATCGGAATTGTATTTATTCCACGAGTTTACAATACTATAACAACAATAAGCATTATGCTTACTACTTCAATAAAAATAAATCTTTCTCGTTACGGGTGTTCTAATTATCTACTCTTTTATATCACACTAACAACAAGCTAAATAGTTTTTACCATCCGCGTATTTCAAGATACAAAACCTACTCAAAACCATGCAACAATCTAGAACGCCTAGTGTAGCACTAGAAAACCTAGATAGCCTAGAATAACTAAAAAGCCTAGGCAAGCAAAAACAAGTTTAGAACAGCAAGCTAAACCACCCCAGCTGACCTACTAAGCTAACGCCTGCCAGCCAAAGATATGTCTTGTTTTTGGCAAAGATTTTCAACATTATGAGTGCCCTTTTTCGAACCAACTGCTCACCCTCATCGCAAAATCGATTCTCGCGAGGGTTTGTTTTGATGCTAAATTGGTTAGCCTGTGCATGCGGCAAATGAATATTAATTTAAACACAGTCGCCATTTGCACCTGTTCTGGGAGCTATTTGCCGCTAAAATGCAGTGCAATATGCCGCTAAATGCAGTGCGTTTTGGTGCAAAATGTGAAGGTGTTTTGGTGTTAAATGTTTGCGATTTACCACCAAATGCGTGACGATTAAGCATAAATATTCGCCGCAATGCTATAAATAAAACCTTTCAGAACCATTGAAAAACATGGTTAGAAAGGGTAAAGTGAGCGTTAAAAAGTGGGTTTTTAGGGTACTAAAAGCAGGTAATTGGGGGTGAAAATATACGAACTGGGGCACCAACAGAAAGGCAAAATGGTGCAAAATGCAGGCAAAGCACTCAAAAATGAGACAAATGAAGAAGCGCGCCAAACTAAAATTGCCCCCTATTTGCAAGCTTTTTCGTGCCTGTTTTTCCTAGAATGGGGTGGCGACACGCATCGCCTTTTGTAAAAGTAGCCAGAACAAAACCGCACTGGTTTTCTGGCAAAATAGTCAGACTGGTCGGACTGGTCAGACTGGTCGGACTAGTCGAGTGCCGGGCTAGTCGGTTCTAGTAAGCCCTTAACAGCAAAACGGCCTTCGAGAGAAAGTCTCCCGAAGGCCGTTGGCAGCGCGCAGGCTCTTCATGCTGGTTCAGGCGTTGAAAATACGCCTTATGCCGCTGTTCACATTGCTGCAAACAAGTAAAGCCTGCACAATTTTAAAACATGTATCACTTTTACTTAACGATAAACTTTTGCCCTTTTACAACATACACGCTCAAAGCAATGCCTTCGTTGCCTGCACGTCGCGCGCGTTGTCCGTTCAAATTGTAAAACGTCGTTCCCAAGAAGTTCTTCTTTCGACACCTTCACGTCGTCGATGCCGTTAATAGCAGAGAAGTTACAATACCAGCACATTGGCATTTTAACCAAGCTTGCAGGTATGGTGCGTATTGGGCTCGAAACGCCAATTTCTCGGCCCACCATTGGCGGTTACCCGCTACTGTCGGTCGATTCGTTGACCAGTTGTAGCCATGACGTACAGTTGCATCAACCAACTGATAACCTTCGGTTGCCTTTGAACGTAACGCTTACAGGCTGTTTGTAGCCCGAAGTAGAGTTGAGGGCCTCACTAAGAACAACCGTTCCGTTAGCAACCGTTCCGTTTTCGTTTTGCACCCACTTTCACCATCATCCCTTATGTACATTCACAAGCACATCGATGATGTCTCCGCCGTCTTGTAGAATTTCATCGCTACCTTTGGCGTCAAGCTGTTCCAATCTAGCTTGAAACGCATGCGGTAAATTCTTCCTCTTCAAGTTGGCAGGCACTGAAACTGCCCAACCAGTTCTTTCATTGTCGTCTTGTGGGAATTGACCGCCCTTGTCGAAGGGTTTTCCATTGCTGTTGTGACCATCTGCCATTGTCATTTTGGCATGAGCAGAGAAACTAACCACCTCGCAGTCGTCTGTTCTGGTGGGGAGGTTGTTGCTAGAGGTCAATCCCTTGGCGCCTATCAAACCGCCCATCATTGTTCCAGTCAACAAATACGTAACCACTCATCCACAATCCGTGGTAAGCAATATACGGCGTGTAGGGTTTGGCCAGCCACTACATCAAACACCACCTTGTTGGTTACATCGACAGGAAATTGCTTGGTGATGCGCGCCGTCAGCGTGTTGTCGGATACTGTTGCAGGTTCTTTTTCTTGTTGCCTCGCCTTCGTACAATCCCACGCGCATCATATATCGGTCTTCACGGCCACGAGGAGCCTTCTTGTTATAGTTCACTTGGTAGTGTGGACCTTGTCCGGAGGTGTCTTTGGGGTCGATAACCTCATCGGGCTGGCCTTTCGACACTTCTTTCCATACACGCTGGCGATGCCGTATGCAGGTCGGTAGAAACGGCACGCACGCCAATGGTAAGCTTTTTCGGCATCGGCAGAAAGGAATGTGGGCGGCGATGGTTGCCCATTGCGAAGTGCGACCCACTTTCTATTTCCTCGTTGTCTTTCTTAATGAAAATCTCAAAGTGGTCGATGTTGTTGTCATCGTTGTACGAACGGCCATACTGGTCTATCGCTCCGTCTACTACCCAATGCAGTTTCAGGGTGATGTCTGTTGCACTCTCCGGAAACGGTTTCGGCACCAACAAGTTCCTCGACATTGGCGCTGCCGAGTGTGCTGCCACGTTCAGTTCGAGTTTGCCCACCAACACCTCGGTTTCGCCTTTCACACGCAAGGCCACGCGTTGTATCTTTCTCGCCATTGCCCGGTTCAGGCTACCGGTTTTCTCGGTCCAGCCGGCAGCGGTTGCATCAACGGCATACTCTTGCCATGCTCCGTTCACCTTCAAAAGCAACGCAATAGTTGCATTTCCAGCTACGCGTCAAAGCCACACGAGCTACGGGTGCGCCAAGCGTAACGTCGGTTTTGTATAGCACCGTCCCATGCCTGTGCCGCTTGTATTGCCTTCGCTAAGGCGTACCGCCAACGCAGGCCTCGGCATGGGTGAGAAAGTAGGCACGAAAGTTTTGTTTGCCGTCCGGTTCCGGCATCGTAAACAAGCCAACGATAGGTTGGCACGATGTCTTGCCAGCCATGTTGTACCATCCGCCTTCGGTTACGGGTGCACCTTTATAATAATGGCTGCTGTTGCCCGTTGAAGCGGAGCGAGGAAAGCCTGCTGACGCCGAACGTTCGCATGTACCCGCTAGGCCACAGAAAGTAGTCAACTGGCTCTGCCAAGTAGTGCTCATGGCCTGAGAAGCATCGGGGCGATAGGCCGGATTGTTATGGCCACCCGAGAAGAAACGCTCTTGCATCATCTGGTAATTGGTTTGCCATTCGCCGTCGGTTGCACCTTGGTATTGGTATATATCATGCTTGGCCGTATGTTCGCCCCACAATGAGGTTCATCTTGGTGGTTTGTTTCAGCTCTTCCCAGTTTCTGCTCATACTGTTGATGTGCACGCCGGCATAAAGTCTGCTGATGTCCTTGCATGTTTCTTCGGCAAACTTTTCTGATGCCTTCAAGCCCGTTTGTAGATAGCCGCCAGGATAATTCAAGAACAGCTCGTGAATGGGCTCGTCTTTTGTTCCATAGAGTTTTCCATAATTATCTTCATCGAGCGTAAAGTTGGTTGAGGTGTAATCAACGAGTTGTAATCGGCGAACCCCTGCTGCTGCCTTGTACAGGGCTTTATGGAATGCGCAATCACGTCGGCATCTTCGTTGCGGTAAGCTCCAGTTGTAAACAATGCCATCGTGTCCGAAAAACATCGGTGCATTGGAGCATCGGCTCTCACGTAAATGTACTTGCCGTTTTCTAGATGGCAAGATTCACCCACGGTTTATCGTCGGCTTCCACCATAGCATCTTTTTCGAAGCACACCTGACCCGACATCAAACGGCAACCATTTTTGTGGGCAGCATCGGCCCAACTTACCGGGCGTTTGGAAAAGCCGTGGTTCCACGAACCGAAAGTTAGAGGTGTAGTTCCACATCGAATAAACGTCGGGTACGCGCCATCGAGTTGGTGGGATAACCGTGTGCACCTTTGACTCGTTGCCCATAGGTATGCACATAAACACCTTTCGGTCTTTGTAGAGGGCAGTGTCAGGCGGTCGTCGCGTGTTCACCACGTTCCTTGCGCACGTGCGAAACGAATGAACCTCGAGATCGGCAGCCGAAATTTCCCACCGCGGCGAACCTCGGCGTTTCAGTGGGATAAGTGCGACTCGCTCTTTGCGCTTTCTGCAAGAAAAGCCTTCCAGGATGGTTTGCGGCTGCACATTGTCGAACCTTTCACAGAAATCTTTTCGCACCGAGGTTGAGCGAAGCAGTGCCATGAGTGCCAAACTCAGAGTTGTCTCTTCATAAGTAATTTAGATGTAAAAGAATTATTGTAGATTGATAAAATAGGCGTAGTCTTTGCCACACTATAGTTCGAGCGCACCCATGAAACAAACTCCCTGTTAAGGGCTGCTGCCTCGGGTACGCTTTTATTTTAGCATAAATGGTTTATCGTTATACCATCTCATTAGGAGCATCACTTTAATGGTCTTCCTGTTTTGCCGTTAATCGTTTCAACATGGGTAAACGCCCCAGCTGGCGCGGCTGTTGGAAACAACAGAAGGCCTGGTTGAACACTTTAACCATCGTTCTGTTCATCGGTGCAGAGGATAGCCCTCATCGTATTGTTGAAATGGATGGCACCTGCCCTTGAACATGGCTGCCGAAGCGAACATGGCCTTCAACCTAGCTGCATCTGCAATATCGGTAACGATAGCGCAGTCGGCGGCCCCGCCTTGGTCGTGCGTATCGCCAAAGTTGCGTTGGCTGTTTTACATTTTCGCCTTTCAATCATCACGTCGATATCGAGGGTGTAGCCCTTATTGCAAGACCACCAGTCACCGACGTGCGCTCGACCAAGCGTCTGAATAAACACTGTGGCGGCTCGCTCAAAACGAGCGTCGGCAGGAATGGCAATTTTGCCGTGGTATCCGTCTTCTTCACCAACACACCTGTTGCCGCCGCGCAACGAACCCGCACGGAACACGCGTCCGCCAAGTGGGTCTACACCATCGTTTGTCGATGCGTCGGTGCGGAAACTCTCTTCACCATTCTCATGTTCCTGATAAACCCTCGACTCCGTGAAGGGCTGTTGCTCACCGTGCCTTTTACCGTGGTGAAGTTGTTCCACTTCCGTCGAAGTCCATCCAGCCACCAACGAAACAGTAGCAGCGCAAGTCGTCGTTAGAGTTAGCAACCACGTCACCATCAAAACCTTTTCAGATAGAAGTCGATGAGCCTCCTTTGTTAACTTGAGCACCTGACCAGCAACCTAGTGGTATTGGCTACCGCCGTTTGCTTTCGATTCGGCTTGGAACCTTTGTAGCCAGGAGCTTTATAGTTAACGGCCAACAGCACTCAGTGGTTCTAAAACTTCTCAATGGCACGGTGCACTTCAAAGCCGTTAGCACATCCTTCTCTGCGTCTTATTAGCCGACGATTCTCCTGTAAGTGCCGAAAAGGACTGGTTTCAACTGCACTGGCATCCTTAGCCACAGCCACCACACGGGCGTAGTGGTGGTTTTCAGTGTTTGTTGATACGGCCACAACACCAAACATGGGCGCAGTCATCTGGCTAACATCAACGTTTCCAAACCAAAGAAGCTCATTGCGAAGTGCGCCCATCTCGAACACCTTACTGCCCTGACTCATCCTTTTACGAGAGAATTTCAAAGTGGTCGATGCTGGCACCATCATTGCAAACAAGTCCATAGCTGTTGGCCGCATGGTTAACATCCCAGTGCAGCTTTAACGTCCATGAGCGAGCGTTTTCGGCCACTTTCAACTTCGAGAAACTCTGAATGGCGCCTTTGAGCGAGAGATTTTTCCATCGTTAAGTTCGAGCCACCCACGTACGTGGCGCCATCATCCGTGGTTCCTCCGCACGCGCAATCCCACCTTTTCAACCTTGTCGCTAGACCTAGGGTCGAGGGCGATGCGATGTTCTTGCCACGACTTGCCCCTTTTGTTGTCGAGCAGCGTAGGTTTTCCAGGCGCGCCGCTTACATAGACGAATAAGCGAAGATTGCTCTTCACTTCCTCCCTTCGACGCTCGCCAGCACCCTTGATGCTACATAACAAGCGCATAGGGTCCGTATTGTCGTTAGGAACAATCTCGTGAAGCCAGAAGAACAATGTCGGTTGCTTTGGTCTTTGCATCGCCGGTAAGTTGACACACGAACCGCCAGTGAAAGCGTCGTCGCGGGTATATTTCACAGAGCTCGCGTTACTTACCGTTGCATCTCGCCGTTACAGTCTGAGCCAGTCACTGATTAACAACCACGATAGGTGGGCACCGCATCTTGAGCACCCCATGTTATACCATGCACCAGCCGTACGCTTTCCATAATAGTTGCACGATCGCCGCTACCCAAGATGAAGTTTGCAGAAAGGGAAACCCTGCTCCCCACGGTAGAACGTTCCGGGAATCCATCTGCTAAATCCACAGAGTGCTGAGCGGTGCAGAACCACATTCCATCTTGTTGCCGTAATTACGGATCGCGTTTAATGCAGTGGGTGCATGACTCACCGCCTGCAGAGTCTCCTTTCCAAGAGTGTTTGATAGTTTTCTGGGCCACAGAGCGTTAGAACCTGAGTTGTAACTCCAGAAACGAAGCTGTCTTTTATGCTCGCCCCAGCGCGCACGAAGTTCACTTTCTTCCTCGCCATTGTCTAGGGCAGTCCAACTGTGATCCAGCTACCAACAATCCAGAAGCCCTGCCAAAGTCCTTTTCGTTCCAAAGAGTCGAAATTAGCTTCATTGGCAGCCTGCGTGAAGAGTTCACACCCGTTTCGCCTTCCATAATTAAGCTACGGCATCTGCCACTAACGTCCGTCCTTTCTGCGAATACACAAATACCGCAGTTATCGTCAGTCAGAAAGCTATCAGTGGTGTACAAACCCAAGTGCGAAGTTATAGAAGCCTCATCGAGTGCGCAGGTACCTATATAGAGCTTTTGTGAAAGTTAGCTGCTGACACAGGCGACTTCCACTCCCAGCCGATGTTGATACCGTCCATACTCAAAACAGCGGCATCATGTGGATAAGCGGTTTTGTCGACGTACTTAAATCGCGTTGAGCTTCACGCCAGAACGGTCGTTGACCGCACGGAACCATATTCATCCATTGAGTATAGCCAACGTCACCAGAACGATCAGAACACCGTTCCACTCCATCGGCGTCGCGGCCGTTCTGCGCGCTGCATCAACCCACGAGCCCGGTGTTTGTACAACGGCGCGGGTTCCAGCTGGTCTCTATTATCGACACGTGTAGTTCCACAAAGAGAACACATCGCCGTGGAACTGATTGAGGAAGATAGCCTGCATCGCCGCCGCCACCGTTGCCCACTTCCGCGTGTTCTGTCCACAACTTACGACCTTTGTAAGTGTCGGTCAACAATTGCTTTCCGTCGGCGATAGTCCGCAGACGCTTTGACGTGCGACTTGATGGTGAGCCAAGTCGGCCTTAGATGTCCCAAGGCAGTCAGTCGCGCTCGTCAGGGTAATTTCTTTGCCGTTAGCCAGAGTCTCGGAACACTGCACCATTCTGTCCAGTCTTACGTTCTTAAATTGCAGGCAGACTCGCTCTGAGCAAAGCTCGTTCCTGGCAGCGATTTCAACAGCGCGCCCAAAAGCCACGCTGCCAATCGGGTAGTTTCTCTTCATTACGCCTGCTTTGTTATTAGATCAAAATACGCTGAGTAGTTGATAGTATGCAAGAGGGAGTGCCTTGTTAGGCAATTCTCGCAAGATGAGCGTTTCAGAAGTTACTTCTCACGTCCCACCACACAAACGAGTTAAGCTTGCTTTATTAGGCCCGCCCAGCTTTGGCGGCCAGTCCCCTTTACGTCTTTTGCTGTCAGCGTGGCATCTTGCGTGTCGGCAAACGGTAAGCGGCGGAGGACATCGCCCGCTCAGAGAGCCACCGCCATCGCCAGGGTTAAGCGCATCGAACATGCGCGGATAGCCCAGCCGTAGGTCGAATTCCAAGCCTCCGCATATTGGGGAAACCTGGCGATGTATTTCGTGTGATAATCTTTTCAAGCTTTTCCTCACAGGTATTGCTCATCAGCGCCACGCCAATCTTAATTTGGCTTTACCGGGTCTCGGTATCGCCCGTTGGGTCTACGGCATAAAGGCATGCGGCACGTCCCAACTTCAAGCACTGTCCATCGCTGCCTTATCGCAACCTTTGCACTCATTCGGTTCTTTTCTATCTTGCATATCGCCTGCCCGGATGCCCTTTCTACAGAATTGGGCTGCTGCGCCACGCATATTCCATCCGCGTACGCACCCTCCGCCCGCAAAGAAACATTAACACCTCCGATAGCTTCATCAAACACAGGCGCGCCATGTTAATCGCATATGTCCAAGCTTTAGAGAAACCATTATAGGGATTCACCGGCGACCGCTGGTCTTTACCAACCTTGCGCCAATACGTATTCCGCACACCATCTTTGCTGCAGGTTCGCCGTTTTGCTTTCGTCGCGGCTGCTATTTTCGTTCTTGTGAACAGCAAGTCGAGGTAGTGGTCGCAGCTTTTCAATCACGGCCTCAAAGCCTGCGTCGCTCAAAACGCATGTCGCGCGAGTGCACAGTTCCGCCAGGGATTGGTGAAACCGGCGCGCCTAGGAGCGATCAGCTGCCTCTTTGAAGCACACATGTCCTCGATTACGCCAGATGCGAGCCAGCTTCTTTTCTCCGCCCATTTTTGAGCCACAGCCTTCCACCTTTAACGATGTGGCATGGCCAAACGCAACTTTAACGAATTGGCGAAACGCGTAAGGTATTGAAGTTTCTTATCTCACCTTCTCAAGCCTCGTTCGGAAATATGGGCGCATTCTCGTCCAGTAGCTTCAGAATCTTCTCCCTTGTACCATTGGGCTGCTTTCGAAATGCCGAAAACATGCAACAATCGTAGTCGATATTGTTCACCGCTGCATAGTAGATAGAGTCTACTGGGTCATACTTGTACGGATGGTCCTGCCGGTTTGTCTCAAGCTCGTCAGAAGGCAACGGGGCCGTAAATGTCGGCAGCCTCGATAGCGGCATAGCTCGTACATCAACAGGTAGGTGGCTCTTTATTCCGGGCAACGAGTCCACCTCGGCCATGGCGTGAGCAAGGGCGTGATGAACTTGGTCATACCCCAAACGCGCACATAAGTGGCCACCGCTAGGCCTTCTCAAGTCTACGGTGTACGAAGAAGCTGCGTTGCTGATTTGCGAGTTCTCAAAGAAGGAGTGTGATGTTGCCATATTGCGAATACATGTCTGGGCCCAGGCATAGCCAGCCAGCATTGGTACCGTGCGTTCCGGGCGGTTTACCTCTCCTTACCGCCACGTATAGCAAAGATACCGCCCTCGCTTTGTGCCGTTAAATTGTCTCGTTACAGCATTTGCCACACTTTCGCATTTTGTTCGGCAATGATGAATCGGTAGTTAATCGAGTCTGGCCTTTACCTTGGCGTACAACGCTCTGTACATTCTTTTGCGTTTGCGAAAACCTTCATCACCCGTCGGCGTCGAAGTCAAGTGCAAGAGCCCAGCTACAGCCGTAAACGGCAACGCCAAAAGCTTAATGTGTTATGTAGTTTCGCTAATTTACCCATGCAATGTTGTTTATAGATTTACTTTCACCGAGAAACCGTAAGAACGCGACGAAGTGTATGTTGAAGAGCCTGAATGCGCTCTAGTCCGTTTTGTGTAGACAAAGAAACGTCTGGGTCTCACGGTGCGTCCTCATAGATAAAAGAAGAGGTTGCAGCGCAATGAACGACAGGGCGCTACATATTTTGCGCTGCACCCAACAGGTTGCGGAAGGTGTAACCCAACGACACCGCGCGTGCGGGAAGTTTGTTGCGTGATAAACGAAGCCGCCGTTTCTTGTCGCCCAAAGCCTCGTAGTACGAACGGACAGGTAACGATGCGGCCGTTGCCGTCAGCTAAGCATAATGCCAGGAGCACGGTTTGCCGTAATCCTTAGCCACAACGTTGTTCTGCTCTCGCCTGTCTGCGTGCATCAGTCACTGCGTTGCGAAAAGCCCTTAGCGTCTCAGCAATTGTTCGGTTAGCGAACAACCTTACCGCCAATTCTTCCGCTTGATGAGAGGAAAGACAGCTGAAGTCCTTATAATAAAAGCGTTGGCAAGGCCCATCTGCCACTTCGAGTTCATGTCGCCAATGTATTTCAACTCTCGCCATTGGGCTTCTACGTAGGGCTGTCCGGCAGAGTTCAGCTTGTACGTCCTTTTTCATCGCGTGTGCGAATCGTGCAGCTATACATGTCGCCGATAGAACCGCCCGATGCGGTACTTTTACATGCGTACCGGCCACAGTTATCTGCACCAATCAGGCGTTCGTCGCCCAAAGCGTCGTTCGCCGTTCTCAAGATTTTGCCGTCAGTTAAACGAAACGAAGTAAAGGTGCGCCAGCGCAACCATTTAACGGGTTTCGAAGTCGTAACGATGGTGGCTTCTATACCAGTTGCGTACCTTTGCCGAGTTACAGCAAATCCTTTGCACGGTTGTTTCGCAGGAACCGTCATGTAGAGGTTAGACACCGCAGCGTTATAATCGCAGGTACCGAAGCTTAGGGCGGTTGTCGAAGAACAATGTTTCAATACCCGTTTCTGACAGAAGCAGCCTTCTGGCTTTAGCGTCTCTCAGCGCATTGGAAGTTAGAACCCACCACTGTTCCGTCTTTGGCAAGTTCTTTCGTCGCCTCGAGCGTATGCGATGTTGGGGATAGAGTTACCCACTTCCGAATAAGACAAACGATACTTCACGCGGTTGAAACCATTTAGGTAACTCTAACCAGTTTGTCGACACAATGGCATTGGCACCTACGCCGAAATATCCGTGCTGTCGGCCGCCGATTGGCCCACACTTTTAAGCGTATCTGTATGGACGATACCAGTCGCGACGGTACGAACCATCCAAGAACACTACATTTCTTTCCAGCCCATCTCGAGCGGCAGCCAATCTCAAGCATTTCGGTCCCAGTTAGAGTTTCTCGAGTAACGGCGTAGCCCCTTGTCGCCCTCGCACTCACATCGAAACAGTTTACGGCTGATTGGTTGCGCACCCTTTGCAGCGCGAGTCGTAACGCGTTGCCGTAACGCTTTGTGCCCTTGTGCTCGCCCTTGATGGAACACAACCCAACCAGCCGAAGCCGAAACATCATAGTCGCCAAAGCGTTTGTTGTAGTTCAACAAGTAGTCGATGTACAAACCGGTATTCTGCTTTCCGGAGTCCCAACAGTGTCCGTAGTCGTCCATAACAGCTGGAGGAACGTCGTGGCATATCGTTTACTAGTGCTGTGATAACGCGTTTTGGTCGTAATTTCATACGTGCCTGGAAAGAAAAGTCCGTCGTAATGTCCACATTGGCCGAAACCGTACCCACAATCTGTCTTCAGTATTCTTTGTTATTGTTCATACCCATCAGCCATCTGCGGTTGTTCTGGTCGCTATTCATAAACGCCCAGTTCTGTCGAGGGCCTTTCAGGTCGGCCCAAGCCGGCGTTTCCGATGTAGCCACCGTTCGTTCTCGTCCTCTTGAAAGATGGTTTCCGTTTGTTGCCGCGCCATGTGCCATTAGCCGCAAAGCAGTTGTCGCGGTAATAGTTCGCGTCCACATTGCGTGGCGTTGCAAGTAGCGTAATGGGATTGCCCACGGTTCCACCGTCAGGGCGATTGCGTGATTGTTTGCGCATAATTGAGCGAAACATTCACATGCAGTCTGTCGAAGAATTTGTAGCTTTGGCGCAAAGCTTAGCGTGTTACGATTGTAACTGTTGTTGCGCATCATGCCAACAGCATGGCTATTGGGCCATCGAGAGCAGAAAATCTCTCTGTTCCGCCCGAAAGTGACAGCGAATTGTTGGTAGGTTACACCAGTACGATAGAACTGCCACATCGTCTTGGTTGTAGTTGCGGAGGTGGATGTCGGTTGTTTGCACCTGCATGGAAGTTGAGCGTGTTCAGAGGAGCCTTGAAATTAAGTTGGTCATCGGTAAGGCTACCAATCTGCACCCCATCCATCGGGCGAAATGCCATCAGAAGAAACAGTACCTCCGTATTCGCCCTGTATTTTGGGAGTGCGGAGTGTCGAACGTAACGTTAGACGTGAAGGTTGATGTCCAAACGGCCTTCCTTACCTTTCTTTGTCGTAATCATAACAACGCCGTTAGCAGCCATCGAGCCATAAAGAGCGGCAGCGTTGGCACCTTTTAAAGTACGTTGATGCTTTCAATGTCGTCGTTAATTAAAGAAAGCGGGTCGGGAGCCTTCAGACATGCCTCGCTGGCAGCCTTCGCCACTCATACTTCTGCGTCCGCGTGTCGTTGCTCATCGGAACGCCGTTCACCACGATAAGCGGCGAGCTATACCCAGAATCGACTTGTTACCACGCAGAATAATCTTAGATGCACCACCCGCACCACCCGCACTAGGGGTGATGGTGATACGAAAACCTTACCTTCAAGCGTGTTACAACGTTGTCTTGCACTTTCATCAAGTCTTCTGCTCTTCACCTTCTGCGCGGCGTAGGTTAGCGACTCTTCCTTACGCATTGGTACCCATAGCCGCAACCACCACTTCGCCCAACACCTTGCTGTCTTCTTTGAGCGTTACGTCTACTTGCGAGCGACTGCCAGTTGCGACCTGCGCGGTGTAGCCCACATAGCTAAAACACCAGCGTGGGATTGCCTCGTTAGTCGTTACGGTGTATTGGCCGTCGATGTTGGTTATGGCACCCTTGCCAGCATTCTCACCTGAACGCTCACACCGATGAGTGGTTCGCCCTTTGGTGCGTCTTTCACAACGCCCGTAATGGTTCGCGTGTTGGCCCTGCACGCGTTGCAAGGCAGAGTTTTTGAGTTGTAGCAGTTGCTTTTAAGCAGTGGGTTTGCGTTGCGTTGGCTTTTAACACCAGCCAGCACGCCCACGCTAGGAACTGTGGTCATAGATACGCCAGAAGTGCCTTCAACAGCAAAGCTCCTCTGTCCGTGCATTTGTTCTTTTCATACGTGTAGTAATATTATTATAAAGCAGTTATAACTTTAAAATCGACTCGCGCATTTTAATACGCCTTACAATAAAAATACAACTAGCGAATGAATATTACTTAACGATACGTAGAAAATAAATTAATTTATTTTGTTGGGCGATAAAATGCTCGTTATATTGTTAATGGGGGATGGAATAATGCTGATGATGGTATAAGACACAAAGATGTATGAAACGAAGGCACTTAAAAAGTTCAACGACACAACATTACAGATGGGTGCCGCGCGCACGCGAGAGGAAACGAAGATGGCAACAGGAAGAGACGCGCTAAGCCCGATTGCCTTCCAACGCAAGGAAAAAGGCAAAGGGCTGTAAACTGTTGGGCGATTCACCATAAAAGTAATTGTGATGAGTGCGTAACTTGTTAACAGATAGACGCGTTGACAAGCTTAGAGCGTAGGTTTAGTGAGCTTGTTGGATAGATATAGAAGTAGTATTGACTTTTAATATTTCTATAAATTAAGAGGTGTTTGCTTTTCTGTGATGCCAACATAAGATAAACACTTGTCTCACACACGAAAAGTCTAGATGACTTTCATTGTCATGGCGAGATGCCAACACAAGATAAACACCTCTTCTCACACACGAAGTACAGGACAACACCTACCAACTCATCAACCTACCAACTCATCAACTTATCAACCTCATCAACTCACAAAAATCAAAAGAGCACCAACTTATCAACTCAAAAACACCAGCACGTCTACTCAGAAAATCGGGACATCTCCAACTCACCACAACTTGACAAAACTCATCAACTTGAAAAACTTAAATTTTTATCTTTATTTTACAATATCGCCCTGAATTTTGGCTCCATTCTAGCGAAAAATATAGGCCATAAAGTAGGCAAATCGCCCCTATTTCTAGCTTTTTCACACCTTCCTTGATATGTTCACTTTTAAGAAAAGACCTGCATATTTTGTACCATTTAGCCTTTCTAGATTGGTTGAATGCTCGTAATTTTTTAAGCCCAATTACACGCTTTTAGCCCCTAAAATCCCACTTTTAACTACAATTTTGCCCTTTTCGGCTATTTTTAATGTCTCTAAAAGGTTTTGTTTATACAACTGGTGTGGATATTTATGCTTTTTGCCTTGCATTTAGCACCTTTTTGCCTTGCATTTGCTAATTACCGCCTTGCGTTTTGCACCAAAACGCACCGTATTTATGCAATCAAAACGCGGTGCATTTAGCACCAAAATGCAGTGCATTTAGCGGCAAAACGCAGGCATTTAGCGGCAAATAGCCCAAAATCTGATACAAATGGTGCGTTTTTAAATAAAAATTCATTTCATCGCATTCACAGCTACCCCTGTTTTACATCAAAACAAACCTTCGCGAGAATCGATTTTTGCGACAAGACGAGCGATTGGTGGACAAAAAGAGCACTTTCACAATGTTAAATTTATTGCTAAAACTAGGGACAAAACAGTCATGCCGTAAACACGCGCGAATGGGCAACGCTACTGAAAACATGTACGCTTGCACGCCAGCGTGGGCGGTTGCAGGGCATGCCACTTACACCGCACCATGAAAAAGCAGAAGTAATTTGCTATTGATAAGCGGTTCTCAACTTGTAGAGAGTGTATGGAACAACTTCCGCCAGGTTGCTCTTTTTCAACAGCAGGAGTAGCCATCTTTTCACCCTTTCACCTTTTTCACCCTTTTCATCTTTTTAATCTTCTCTCCCCAACAGCCAAAGTAGTTCTGGGTGCGTGTTTCGAAATCGAGGGGCGGTAAGCTGTGAGGGTGGAGCAGGGGCTGCGGGGCGGGCTGAATACAAGCTGTTGGTGCCCTTTGTTCGGTGGTGTGGATGCTTTTCAGTGACGTAAAGCAAGGAGATGAAGGTATTGGCTAAAAAGGGTTGGGCGCATCAAGGCTTCGCTGGGCTGTCGGACTGATCTGACTTGTCCGACTGATCTGACTGGTCCGACTGGTCTGACTGGTCTGACTGGTCCGACCAGTCCGGACAGGTCTGAGTCTATCCAACCGCGAGCAAGGCTGGCAGCCATCGCTCAGCTGTTGCTTAGCCACCACCCAAAGGTCATCGGCGGCATGCACGGCTTGTTCTAAATCGCGGTGAAAGCAATACCATCTTAGTTGGTTTCGTGCGCCAGACGGGGCCAAGCACCAACCTTACTTTTTGTAGTCGAGAAAGGCCGTTGGCTCGCCGAGCAATATCACGGGTGTATCTTGCGCCAAAGCTTGGCAATCATCATTTTTCGCCTTCGCCATCGCTTCAGCGTCTGCACTAGGCAGTGGCGCAGGTTAGTTATGCCCACCGCATCCATCGCCCAGCTCAACCATACGGCGGTCGTCGGCGTGAAGTACCCCAAATATTGGTGTAGGGCGAACGCCGAGGGCAACTATTTGTTCGACGGAAAGGTTTTCAACGCTGCTTAGCCGTTAATACCACGCTTACCAGGCGTGCCAAACGCGCTTGCGAGAGTGTGGCGAGGTTGATAGGCGCGGCTTGCTCGTCGAATAATAGCAGCATTTGGTCCCGAGATGGAGCTGAAAAGCGACAAAGCACGCAGTAGCGCGCTTTTACCAATGCCGTTGGCACCCACAAGACAAGTGAGCTGCTGCATCATAAGGTAGCATTGTTGGGCTAGTAGTTGCGTGTGCGCGCGCCGCGGATGCTGGTAACCCACGGAGAGGTCGTCGAAGGGTTATCGAGGGCATATTTTTCTGAGGGGATTGTGTTGTTAGGGGTTTTGGGCTTAGTTGTTCTAAGTTTTCTAGGTTCACTAGATTTCCACTAGGTTCGCAAGGTTTACTAGGCAGACTGTTGCAAGGGCGTGTTTCATCTTTTCACCTTTCACCTTTTTCACTTTTTCACCTGTATCAGCGTTAGCCCATCGCGCAAGGAAGAATAACTTTCACGCGTGTATCGGCCGCAACAAGGTCGTTAAAGCGACGTATGCCAAGGGTCTGTTGGTCCTCATCGTAGCAGAATCGAACACAGGACCATCCCACAGCGTGTTGTCGGCCACGATAAAACCACTCCCTGTCTGAGCACCGAGAGGCCATCTCGTAGGTTTCAACATACGTTCGCTTGTCGCCATCAATGAAAACGAGGTCGAAGGTGATGCCCAAAACGTGGGGCCTCGCGATGGCATCGCCAATGATAAAGTGTATTTTGTTGGCCACCGCGCTGCTTTCTCATCCACGGACGAGTGAAATCTTCTTGCTCGTCGTTAATCTCGAAGGTGTACAAAAGTCCGTCTTCTGGCAGTCCTTCGGCCACAAATGGCGCTATACCGCTGAAACGTGCCCACTTCGAGCACGCGTTTGGTCTGCGTCATCTGCACAAGCATCTTCAGCAAACGACCTTGCAGGTGTCCGCTAGCCATGCGTCCGTGCAGCGTATGCAGGTTGCTGGCTCGGTAAAGGCGGTAAAGGTAGTCGCCTTCGGGGTCGATGTGGTTGGCGATGTAGGTGGTTAGGATCCATGCCTTAGCGTTTGAAACCTCTATCGCCAAGCGGTAACCATCTAGGCCAAAGCCGCATATCACCGACGGCGGCGGCAATCATGCTTTGCTGCCTGAAAACCCTCGCGTTGGTGAACGTTGGAAATGTGCACTTCAACCACAGGCGCGCTGATGGCACGGATGCAATCTGCCAAGGCGATGCTGGTGTGCGTGTAGGCTCCGGCGTTAAGCACGATGCCGTCGCACTGAAACCCCACCGCTTGCAACTTGTCGATAAGTTCGCCTTCGATGTTGCTTTGAAAGTAATCTATCTGCACATCGGGAAACAAGCACGCAGGCGCGGCAGGAACATCGTCGAACGACGTGCAACCGTAAATCGTCTTGGCTCGCGTACGCAGCAGGTTGAGATTTGGCCCGTTGATAATTTGTATCGTCATGTCAGCTTTATTTTGTACTTTTGTTCACAAAATTACGAATAAACGATGGAAAGAGAAAATAAAACCGTCGACAATATGGTGAAGGCCTATATGCGTTACTTGAAATTGGAACGCAAAACTCTAGCCCGAACACCATCGAGGCTTACCGCAACGATCCCTGCGTTGGCTTTTGGCTTACGTTAACTCTCACGCTAGGTGGAGGAGGTGAAACTGGAAGACTTGGATAACTTTTTCGGCCTCGCTACACGACCAACGCATTACGCCGCGTTCGCAAGCGCGGATACCAGGTGGTGTGCGTCTCGTTCTTCAAGCTTTGCTCGATGGCTTTTATTGATGCCGACCCAACGGAGTTGTTGAGTGTCGCCACACGTGCGCAAACGCCTTGCCCGACGTGTTGAGCACGGCTGAGGTTGACTCGCTTGAGGCATCCATCGACCTTTCCAATGGGGAAGGACAACGCAACAGGGCCACTTATTGAGGTGCTGTTCAGCTGCGGATTGCGGGTGTCGGAACTTGTTAACCTGAAACTTTCTAACCTTTAGTGGAAGAGAAGTTTGTGCGCGTAACGGAAAGGGCGACAAGGAGCGACTGGTTCCTATATCGAGCCGTGCGCTTTCGACGAGCTGAACGTATGGTTTGCCGACCGTAATGCAAATGCGCATTAAGTCGGGCGAGGAGGATTATGTGTTCCTTAATCGGCGTGGTGCGCACCTTACTCGCACCATGATTCTGATCATGATAAAGCGTCAAGCGCGTGCAGCTGGCATCACGAAACCATTAGTCCGCGCATCGTTGCGCCACTCGTTCGCTACGGTTTGCTGGAAGGTGGTGCTGACCTTATCGCCATTCAGGCGATGATGGACACGAAGACATTGCCACCACCAGAGATTTATACGCACATTGATACGTCGTCGCTAAGGGAGGAAACAACCAAACACCATCCGAGAAATAAGAAAGGGTGAAAGGGTGAAAAAGGGAAAAGGTAGAAAAGATGGCTGCGCCCTTTAACTAGCCCGCCAGAAACCTAGAACCACTAGAAAGCCTAGTAAACCTCAGCGAACCTAGGAAACCTAGAACAACTAGTCAAACCTAGAACAACCAGGAAAGCCCAGCGAACCTAGAAAACCCAGAAACCCTAGAACCTAGAAACCCAGAAACCCTAGAACAACCTATCCTTCACATCCACTACTTTTCGCCATACAGCGTTTGTATCACTGTTTGTCCCACGGCTTGCGGCGTATTGCGGTCGATGTTTCGCAGTTATCGTTTAAGGTGTGCCATGTAGCCAAACGAACTTTTGACACACAATCGATAAAAAGCGATAATGTCTATCGTAGGATCTTGGCCTCGTTGAGCGGGCACTGGTCGTCGGTAATCATTCCGCCGTCGCTTTAGGAAAGAAACTACCGTAGCTCGCGGAGTCGTGCTGCGCGCCACACCTTCTTAATATCGTCGGGAGCAAAGGCCTCGACGCTCTTCGCGATAGAATCCTAGTCCCACACACCCACCAAGTCGAGCAGAATGCCGTAACGCGCCCTCATAACCATGCAGGCAGTTGGTGGCGAAATGTTGCGCGCCAAGTGCCCGTGTCTCGCTATCTTCCTGTCCACCCATTTTGGCGTGCCCCAATCTTCGGCATCGAACACACAAAAGTCTCACACCGATGTTTAAATTCTTGTTTTTGTTGCAGCAGTCGGGCATATCTCCAACATCACTGCCATCACCGCTCGCGCCATCGTTTGCGCCATCAATGGGCTTACGCCAGTTGACACCATCGGGGTCGTGATCGGCCCATGACGCGTGTCCCAATGCGCGCAGAGCAAGATACGCGCAGTAGATTCGGGGCTTATAACTGGCATAATGTTCCGACTAACGCAGCATGAATTTCGTCGTACCCAGCGCAGTTCGGCACGTTGTCTTCACCTTACAGCCAAAGCTAAACTTTCTGGCAATCCATTCGCCACAATCGTCGTGGCTTTTGGTGTTCATGGCGCGGGTCCAGCTGCGCATTGAGCGGCAACAAAGGGTATAAGCAGGAGTCGGCATTAAAGGCCGGGCCCCACAGGGCTAAGCTTTTCGGCGGCGGCCATCTCGGCCGCTTCTGCCTCCTCTGTTGCACTATGCGAGTGAGGGAGAATGCTCTCAAAGGCAATGAGGGCTATAACGGCAACTCGTGATAACTGCTATGATGATTTTTCATTGATGGTAAATCTTGTAAAATGGGAGTTGAGTTGGGGAGTTATGAGTCGAGTTATGGAGTTACGAGTTGTCAAATGCTGAGCGACTTAAAGCGATTTAAGGAGTAAAAGGCATGTGCAAGAAACCAAGGAATCATTGCGTTTAAAGAGTTGCTCGCATGCCTGATGCTCTTAGCCACCTCGTCCTTGCTGGTTTACCAGCTGACAAGTTAATCAGCAGGTAGGCGCAGCCATTCTTTCACCTTTTCACTTTTTCACCTTTGACAGGGGCGTTAGCCATTCTTTCACCTTTTTCACCTTTTTCACCCTTTCACCTTTTAAATGCTCAATTTTTCACTCAATTGTACTTCCTTCATCACTTCAACCAATTGCCGCCCCATATCTTTCAATATCTTGTTCGAGAAACGGCGGCGCAACAGTTGGATGGTGAAATTGATAATTTCAGACGAGCTGGCGATGCCGCCACACGCCGCCATCGCCGTCGAAATCCGTTCCAAGTCCCACGTGGTCTCATACCCATCACCTTGATGGCATGCTCCAAATGCGCCATCGCATCGAGAATGCTAGCCTCGCCTTGCGTGCGAAGGAAACCCGTGATAGAGCGTGATATGCGCCACACCACCCTTTTCTGGGCGAGCGCGCATTTGGTCATCGGTGAGGTTTCGCGGCACATCGCAGAGCGCTTGCAGTTGCTAGTGACTGCAAACAATAGGCACGCTACTAACTTCCAAGGCATCGTAAAAGCTCGATCTCGGCACCATGACTAAGGTCAACCATGATGCCCGTGCGGTTCATTTCTCGATAACGCGCCGGCCAAAGTCGCTAACGCCGCCCATGAGTAGCTGTTCCGCGTGCGCTGTCGCAGATGTCGTTGTCGCCGCTGTGACAAAGCGTAATGTACGTTACGCCACGTTGAGCGAAGTGCGACACGTTTGCAAGGTCGTTCTCAATGGCCAGACCGTTCTCTATTCCCAACACGATACTCTTTCTTTCCCGCCGCCTTGTTGTGTATAGTTGTTGTGGATTTCGCGCCAAAGCCACTGTATTGAGCTATTGGCCGCAACGATGTTTTCAATCTTATCGAAATGAGATCGGCGTAGTTTCTCGGACCCGTTACATCGAAAGCAAACCTTCTGGCGGAACGTTTCGCCGGGCTTAGGCTGTGGTAAATAGGCCACCATTGTTGTGGCATCCTGCCGCCCTTCGTTCATCTTATGCAGGTCAACGAGTATGCGTGGGTCGCGTTGGTCGAACCGAACGTTAAGCGGAAAGAACATCGGCGTGTCGCAATGCGTGTCGAGCGTAAGCACCTTTGGTGTGCGAAAACGCTTGGCATCGGCAAAGGTTTGGGCCTGCTTAACGAGCCACTCGAAGAGAGCGGCAAACCCCGCCTTCCATCCATTCGGGATGCCATTGCACGCCAAGCAAGGGTTTATGCTCGGTGCTTCCATCGCCTCTGGGATGCCGTCGACCGTAGCTGCAACGAAACGAAACTTGCTAGCCAGCATGGCAAACAGCCTGATGATGGAAAGAGTTGACGTCAGACTTGTGGCCTCGAAGATTTGCGCAGGCAACGAACTGTATCGAAATACACCGTCGTGTGGCCAAATTGCGTTGCGCGTCTTGCGAATGCTGTATCAGTCAGAAAATCGAGGTAAGAAATGCTTGAACTCACCTTCAACCAAGCCGCGGCGAACATCGTGGGTAAATGCTCTTCGATGTCTTGCGCCACCTTTCCGCCCAGTGCCATAGCCTATGGCTTTGCTATGCCGCGACAAATGCCTAGGATGGGTATTTGGCGGTTGTAGGCCAATCGGGTGATGAGAAGTTCGGGCAAATCGCGCACAGCATTCACCGAATGAGCGCGGCGAAGGCTCTTCGCCCGCCCAAAGCGCATTTAAATCGGCACCTCCCGTGAGTATCAACCCGTCTATATTGTCGAGTGTATTGACGATAACGTCTACGCCATCCACGGGCGGAATGAGCACAGGTGTACGGCATCAACCACTTGACGATCAATAGCGGTCCCATAAGCATGGCGTTATCGTCGCGAAAGTTGGCGGTTAGCCCAATGATGGTTGGCGTTTGGCCTGCGGAAATGAGGCGTATATGTTTTGTCAAAGTGGGTTTGCAAGTCGAAGTTGTGCATAGTTTTTGGGTTAGATTGGTGAGGGCTGGTCAGAATTGTCGACTGGTCGGACAAGTCAGACTATGGTCAGACTGCTCAGACTGGTCGGACAAGTCGATAGGTTAGACTGGTCAGGTACTACCCTAACAACTCGGCCTCTTCTTCTCCCTTCAACCATTTTATTTCTCGTCGGGGTCTACCAATCATCTCGCGCTTGATGCTTTGTTCGAGCGAGATGAGCGTTTCGGTAGAAACCAATCGCAGGTATAGTTTGCAGTTTATTGTTAGCAAGTCCATCAGCTGTTCGTTATCTCTGGCGTAAAGCTTGATGAGCATGGTGTACGAACCCGTTGTAAAAGCGGCACTCAACAATTTCCCGTTGATGCTGTTAAGCCGAGCCACAACGTTTTCTTATACATACTTCCGCGTTCGAGGTTAGCCCGATACAGGTGCGCAGAGTAGCCCAAGCTTTTTGGGATTGACGTCGAACCCGCTACCGGTAATCACACCGTTTTTCATCAGATGCTGTACGCGTTGGTGCATGGCTCGCACGCGATACGCCGCACTCGTTGCCACGTCCTTAAATGGAATACGTGCATTTTGCGACAAGATGTTTAGGATTTTCTTGTCTCAGGCGTTCTATTTTCTCCATGTGTTGCTAACGTGTTTTATGTATCTGTTGTTTTTAATGCGCTGAAAGCGCAAGCAAATGTAAACAAATTAAATGAAACTAAGCAACAAAAGTTAGATAAAAGGCATATCGGCGTGTTTTGACAATTGGTTAACGCCTTTAAAGATAATTAGGTTAGAAACCAGGCCAAAGATATTCTTTTAACCTGGTTTCTCAAGTCCTCATTTGTGTTTATTTTCTTTTTCTTTTGCAACAGGTCTTCCAGCCTTTCTTAGCGGGCTTTGCGCAGGCTGTATGTCGTCGCATTGTCACTTCTGGCTTAGAGTTTGTTCACTTTCAGCAGTTCTACGGTGAAAATCAGCGTAGAATAAGCTGGATAGACCCCATTTCTCTGTGCTCCATAAGCCAAGTTTTGGGGGATATATAGTTCCCACTTGCTGCCAGGAGCCATCAGTTGAAGGGCCCCAGTCCAACCAGCAATCACTTGGTCCGCTACGGAAAGAAGAGGTGTCGGCGTGCGTTTTCGTAGCTGCTGTCGAACACCGTTCCGTCGATAAGCTTTGCCTTCGTATTTCACAACAACCTCGTCGGTAGCCGAAGGCTTTTCTCGCCCGTTCCGTTAGTAATCACCTTATATTGCAGTCCGCCAGGCAGTGTAACCACGCCTGGTTTCTTGGCATTGTCGGCCAACCATTGCTTACCCACGCCGATAGCAGCCTCTACTTTGGCTCTTGGCAGCTCAACGCGTTTTTCAAAGAGTTGTTGCGCCTCTTCTTCTGTATATTTGCGAAGTCTTTTTCCAAGGGCAGCAATAAATCCGTTGTAGAAGTTTAGCCGCAACAGAGTCTTTCGTCCCGATTAACTCCTGCTGCACTGAGGGCAAGATGCGCTGTTGAGCCATCTGTGCAATCTGCATACCGGCAGCAGTAAGCCGGGAAGCGCCGTCGCCATTGCTTCCAAAGCCTTACGGAAACCACGCACAAAGTCGGCCATAGGTGGTATCCACCTTATATTGCTGTTGAACGAAAGCAGCCAGCCCTCTGTGGCAGCCATACCAGCGGCATAGCCAACCGAGTCTGACGATGTGTTTAACATCTACTGGGGCAGTGGTGGCCACCTCGCACTACGTCTTTCTTCTTACCCGCAAAGGCGAGAGCAGCGGCACTGCCAAGAGAGCGAGTGCCATAAAGGTTAATTTCTTCATTATTTTTCTCCTACTGAAATCAGTTCACTCTTGAAGATAAGAGCCGAGTAAGGCTTTATGTTTGTTGTTTCGCGCGAGCCATAAGCCTGGTCTTCGGGGATATACACTTCCCAAACGCTACCGGCAGGCATGCGTGTAAGCACTCTCGTCCAGCCCTTTAATCACTTGCTGGCACGCATCGTAACGGGTTCGCCGCGCTGATAGCTGCTGTCGAACACCTTCCGTCGATGGTTTCCACCGTGAGTACCTTAACGGCCGAAGTGTCTCGGAATTTGGGCCGCTTTTCTTTAATAACGCGATGATTGCACGCCATTGGGCAGTGTCTTTACGCCAGGTTTTTCAGCGTTTTCGGCCAAGAATTTTCACCAGCCTCTTTTGTTTGCGCCATAGGTGCTTTTGGCCGATTTCTCTTTAATTTTTCTCGGCTTGTGTCTGCACATACTTATAGCCTCCTCTGGGTCATGATGCCTTTCTTGTTCTTGCACCAGTGATGAAGCTCGCGAGGAAATTCTTCATCGAAATAGTCTTGGTAGAATCCTCGCCAAACAGTTCGTGGTTGATGCCCTTCACCATTTGGTTAGAGATTTGTTGACCAATCTGCACACCCTGCATAGTAGGCGGCTTTCTTTCTGTCGTCGCCAGCATTGGCTCCATCGTTCAGTCCCTTAACAAATTCGTCGATGTAGGCAGTGTTCACATTCAAGCCTCTTGCTAAGATAGTCGCAGCAGGCCTTGCGTTTGACCTGTAACCCAAAGCATAACTTAGGGTGTCGATGCTCGTCTTTAGTCGGCCTTAGGCGTTGAGTTGCCACAAGCCGAGAATGTAACGGCTGCAATGGCTGTTGCTGCTAAGATTGTTAATTTCTTCATTGATATATAAGTTGCTTGAGTTTATAAGTCTATGAGGGGGTGATGAGTTAATGCCTCGCTTAATCCTTAGCTCTTACCCCACCCAAGATACCACTCCCCTTTTGGAGAGGGGTTGGGGTGAGGCTACCACCTCAATCAGTTCCACATCAAACACCAGTGTAGCGAAAGGAGGGATGGAAGCACCGGCTCCGCGTTCGCCATAACTCCAGTTGATAAGGGATAAAGAAACGATATTTTGCACCTCTTTCATCAGTTGCAGACCCTCGGTCCAACCAGCGATAACGCTGTTAAGGGGGAAAGTGGCAGGTTCGCCGCGCTGAACAGAGCTATCGAACATCGTTCCATCAATCAGCATACCCTCGTAATGGCACACCACCTGTCGGTAGCCTTGGGGGCTTTTCCGCTCTTCTTTAAGCACTCTGATATTGTAAGCCGCTGGGCAGCGTGGTTACGCCTTCCTTTTTAGCGTTCTCGCTGAGGTATTTCTCGCCCTCGCTCTTAGCTCCCTTTGTACTTCTCGGCAGCCTCTGCGCGTTGCCTTCCTCTTGTTTTTGGAAGAAATCTTCCACAATTTGCTGTGCTTCTGCCGCGGAACTCGTGGTTCCTTGCCGTCAATCATATCCTTTACAGCCTGCGCAAAGTCGCAGCTGTTCAAGTCGTTCGCACCCATTTGCGACAATTGGCGGCCAATACCCAGGCCCAAAGCATAACTAAGCTTTATCCATAAAATATTGTCTTTTTATCTCTTTATTTTTAGTACAATGGCACAAAGTTACGATTATTTATCCCATCCGATACGCATATTTGCACACTAAATTTGGAGTCGACAAGCCCACCTGCCTCGCTTGTTTTCGGGATTACGTCTGGATAGAACATCGCCCACAGAGCGATGGTCTTTGCGCGCAGAAAACCGCACCGCACCAGCGCAAAACCATCGCCCCGATGCAAGGTGTACAGGATGTTTAACAATTTAAAACGAAAAACGTCATGAGCACAAAACAAACAGTCGTTTTCTTACAGGCGCAGGTATGTCAGCGAAAGCGGCATAAAGACGTTCAGGAGGCAACGACGGACTGTGGGAAAACTCATCCTGTTATGCAGGTGGCATCGCACGAAGGATGGCTCGCCGACCCCAATTTGGTGAACCAATTTACAACGAAAGGCGGCAACAGCTGTTCGCCGCGCAGCCCAACAAGGCATCTGCTAATTGCCGAACTTGAAAACGATGCGTAACCGTTATCACGCAAAACGTGAGACGACTTGCACGAACGCGCAGGCTCGCTCGCACGTTATCCACTTACATGGCGAACTGCTCAAAAGTCTGCTCCTCGGCCGACCCAAACAATCCGCGTTACATCCGCACGCTAACGCCCGACAACGCCACTCGTTACGCCCGACGAGAAGGCGGCCGACGGCCTCGCCTCCGTCCTTTCTATCGTGCTCTTGGCGAGTCGGTGCCACTTTATCGACTTGGCGGCACGCACCGTAAGGCAAGCCGACGTGTTGATTATCATCGGAACATCGCTCAACGTTCTACTCCCGCAGCCGGCCTTTGGCCTACGCTCCGCCCGCAACACCCATCTATCTTATCGACCCTGAACCCGTAGAAACCACCTACAACCCACAGGTTGCTAACTGCTGCATGGGTGCATCGCAAGGAATGGAAGAGCTGATTGCGAAATATAAAGCACCATCCGAACTGGATTAAGGCAGGTTTCTAGAAATTACCTTACGGAGAATTTCTAGAACATGCTCTTAACAACACAGCACGCCACAGCCCTCTACTCCCAAGAAAGGAGTTGAGGATAAGGTGTTATGACTAAACGCAAGTTCCATAATCTGCCTAAAACAGCTACTTTTCATGTTATATCAATTGTTGTAACTTTGCGACAAATTAATTCATCTATAAAGAAAGGAAATAAGTTCATGAAAAAGTACTTTAGTTTAAAAATCGCGCCTTGCATCTTGCCGCTATGTTCATGGTATTGATTGCAGGTTTATCGTTTATGTCTTGCGCCAGTGAATCAGGCGAAGACGAAGAAGCAAGCCCAATTGTCGGCACTGGATGGTGCAAGCTAGCAGCAAAGGCATCTACTACATGCATTTTGACGGGATATAAGTACATTCTTACCAACGACATCAACAAAGGCAGCACCACAGGAGGAGGGAGGTTACACATTCTCCAACAATACACTGACACTCAACCCAAAGGGTGGAGCACCAAGGACGTACACTTGCACATTTATGGAGATCGCTTTTCCTTACTCCACTTCTGCAAAGGAGGCGAATTGCAGTTCACACGCTACACCCCCACCAAGAGCGTTAAGCGCGTTAAAACGCTACCACCACTCTTGCATTGAACATACAGCCGCCGCACTGCGTACCCACACTGGGCAAGTAGTAGCGCGGCGGTTTGTCTTGTCTTCAATCACTCGCCTTTTGTCGCAAAAACAACCAGCCTCATTCTCTACCGGCCTCATTTCAACCCTCTCCCAAGGGAGAGGGGAGGATATGCCTTGTGAATTTAACCTTGCTGGCGACCGATCGCTCTAGCCTGTTAACTTGTGAACCCATCAACTGACTAACTTGGGCACTCGTCAACTTGCCAACTCAAATAATCATCAACCAAAAACTCATCAACTCAAAACACACACCAACTTATACATTCACCACCTCCAAACTCAACTAAAAATCGTATCTTTGCAAAACAAAACAACCTAACAACAATCCTTCGCTAACATGAAGAAAATTTTCTTTAGGGCGGCACTGGTTGCCCCTCAGCTTGCAAGCACAAGCCCAAACAGCGATGCAAAGCAAGCCGAAACGTTCTGCAACAAAGGGCAAACATAGATAGCCAAACAAACAAGTTCCCTGCTAGGCCGCATCGCGGCTCCAGCCTACGTTCACCGAATGGCACGACTTGCAGGTGAACACCCTTAACCGCATGCCCATGCATACCAACTTCTTCCCTTTAAAAACTATGAGGAGGCAAAGATGGGCGACCCAAAAACGCTCGGAAAACTACTCTGTCGTTGCATGGCGATTGAAATTTAATTGCGGAAAAATGCCGACCAACGTCCCACCCGCTTTTACGAAACCGACTTTAACGACACGGCGTGGGGAACCATGCCCGTGCCTCGGCATCTGGGAATTGCACGGCTATGGCGACCCCGTTTACCTGAACGTGGGCTTTGCTTGGCGTGACATTTCAAGGACAACCCGCCACGAGTGCCGGTGAAAGACAACCACTGTGGGCAGCTATCGCCGAACCATCACGCTGCCCGCTGCATGGAAAGGCAAACAAGTTATCGCCCATTTCGGCTCGGTAACGTCTAACATCTACCTTTGGGTTAACGGCTACTTTCGTGGGCTATTCCGAAGATAGTAAGGTGGCGCCAGAGTTCGACCTCACCCTACTTAAAAGAAGGAGACAACCCTCATGGCCTTCCAGTGTTTCCGCTGGTGCGACGGCTCGTACCGCGAAGACCAAGACTTCTGGCGACTTTCGGGCGTGGCACGAGATACATTCTGTATGCGCGATAAGCAACTATACTCTGAAGACCTACGCATCACGCCCGACTTGACCGACAACTACACCAATGGCATACTAACCATTGATGCAGACACAGAAATGCTACTGAACTCATGAATTGCTGGATGCCGAGGGCAAAATCTGTTGCCAGCACCCACGCAACGAATGGTAAAGCACAACCGAAAGTGCCCAACGTACACAAGTGGACAGCTGAAACACCTTATCTCTACACGCTGAGAACAACCGTTGTAGACATGCGCGAACGAAAAACATATGACGCCCAAGAAGGTAGAGGAGCACAGATATGGCCGTAACCAACCAAAAAGGTGGGTTTCAGAAAGGTTGAGATACGCAACGCGCAGTTGCTGGTTAACGGTGCAGCCCGTGCTTATCAAGGGAGCCGACCGCCACGAGATAGACCCCGACGGCGGATACGTGGTGAGCCGCGAACGCATGGTGCAAGACATCCGCATAATGAAACAACTCAACATCAATGCCGCGCACGAGCCATTATCCCAACGACCGATGTGGTACGACTTGTGCGACGAGTACGGAATTTACGTTGTAGCCGAGGAAACCAAGAGTCGCATGGTCCAATATGGCGACGAGGCTCTCTCTAAAGCCTATGTTTCTGCAGATATTGCAACGCAACCAAAAACAACGTGCAAAACCTACTTCAACCACCATCCATCATCACGTGAGTTCGGGTCAAACGAAACGGCTGATGGGCCCAACTCGCCGCTGCATAAGTGGGATTAAGGGGCTACTGACCCAGCAGACCCGTGCATCGGGGAACGCGGTGGCGCAGACGGTCCCAGCACCGACATCGCTCAGTCCCATGTATCGCACACACCAATGGTGCGAAGATTACGCGCGCGACGACAGCAAAACGCGCCCCTGATACAATGCGAGTATAACCATACGATGGGCAATAGCTCAGCGGATTTAGGAATACTGGGACTTGGTGTGCAGATCCCAAGTTCCAAGGCGGCTTTATCTGGGACTTTGTTGACCAAGGACTTCCGCGCAAAAGACAAAAACGGCGTGGAGATATAAATATGGTGGCGACTACAACGACTACGACCCATCAGACAACAACTTTTAACTGCAACGGAATTGTTAGTCCCGACCGCGTACCTAACCCGCATGCCTACGAGATTGCTTTACTGGCACCAGAACATTTGGGCCGAACCCGTTGACCTGAAAGCAGGAAAAATTAGCGTGTATAACGAAAATTTCTTCCGCAACTTGGATAACTACAAGCTGGTTTGGACGGTGCTTAAAAATGGTAAGGCCGTGCAAACGGGCGAGGTGGAGCAGCTAACTGTGCAACCGCAACAACGTTGCGAGATTGCCCTGCCCATCAATACGGATGAGCCTTTGTCCCGCATGCAGAGCTGATGCTGAACGTAGACTTCGTGCTGAAAACGGCCGAACCGCTGCTCGATGCTGGCACACGCGTGGCCTACAACCAATTTGAAATGCAACAAGGGGCTTGTTTCCGTAAGATGCCAAAAGCACCCGCGGTAGACAAAGACACGCGCCTAAGCCTTCGCAATAAGTCGGGCGAGAACCAAGTCGTGGTTTCCAACAATCAGTTTCACAGTGGCTTTTCAACCGCTGTTCGGGTCTTGCCACCTACAACGTGGATGCGGAAACCGATTCTGAGGCCAAGGCGAACGCTCAAACCCAACTTCTGGCGTGCCGTTACGGATAACGACATGGGTGCAGGTGTGCAAAAAGCACAATCGCATTTGGCGCGAACCCAAGCTGCAACTGGTGGCTTTCAATTCCGCACCGGATAAGAAAACAACAAGGCGGATGTGCATGCAGAGTATGATATGCCTGAAGTGGGCGCGCAACTGACGCTTACTTACAGCGTTATGGCCGACGGCTCAATGCGCGTTACCCAGCAGATGACGCCCAAAACAGCCGACGAACGGCCGTTCCTTCTTCGTTATGGCATGGTGATGCAGTTGCCTTACGACATGCAGGTGAGCGAGTTTTACGGCTGCGGCCCTATCGAGAACTACGCCGACCGCAAGCTTTCGCAAAACGTTGGCATTTATAAACAAACGGCCGACGAGCAATTTTATCCCTATATCCGTCCGCAAGAAACTGGCACGAAGAGCGACATACGCTGGTGGAAACAAACAAACGACAATGGTTTTGGTTTCCGTATCGTGTCGCCAGAGTTGTTCTCGGCAGCGCTTTGCACTATTCCATCGCCGATTTAGACGAGGGATTTGGAGAAGGCGCAACGCCATTCGCCGCAGGTTCCAAAGTCTAAATACACCGAGCTGCATAGATTTGGGTCACAACGGGCGAGTGGTGTCAACAGTTGAGCTAAAGAGGCCAATCGCCCTGCCGCGCTCATCGCCCGCACTAGCTGCAATGCGCGTACGCTACGCTTGTTCCGCAGAAGTAAACGCACAGCGAAGGGATGAAAGCTGCCGCAGCTGATGGTTGCGGCCCATCTAGGATTTCGCCCAGCAGAATGCATACCTGGCCGTTATCTCCTAGTCGTCCTAGACTATCCCACCGGGATGCCTCGGGATAACCAGAAGAATGCTATGATGCCTCTAGGATTGCCTGAACACCTAGAAAAAGAAGATGGCCAGACACCACAGAATAACTAGGACACCGGATGCCTGGAATCACCTGGATAATCAGGACATCTGGGATAACTAGAACGCCTAGAACAGCTTCAGAAACGCAGTTTTCCCAATACAGAGACGAGGTGTGCCAAGCTTGGCACACCCTCATATTATATAGTGGAAAGCAACCTTTAACGATTCTGGCCTTTCGCAGGCGTAGCCTTGCATCATGCGTTTCGTCGTTCGTCGTGCCATGATTGACAGCCCGCTGTTCCGTTTCAGTAAGCCCATACCTTCGCGAGTTTAGTCGCGTGCAGCTGTATTATCTGTGGTATCTAACCATTATCTTCTTCTGATGTTGCAAAGTTATGTTTTTATTTTACTTTTTAAACAAAGAGATTTTGATATTTTTGATGTTTGATGAAAATAGTAAAGCACCTGGTTTGTTTAATACGTTACGAAACGAAGAGTTTGACTGACATCCACCAGCTAAAAACGGCCGCTCGCCCCAGCCACCGGCACCTGCAAACACCTAAAACACGCCCTTGCCAAGCCAAAAATATCGCCCATTCATCCATCAGGCCAACACTTCGCACCCAACCGCAGTCCACCTCAAACCACACGTTATATAATATGCGTTAAAACGCTAAACAATTAAAAACCTACGCAAATAGCTACAAATATGCAAACGAGACAGCAACCACCAGCAACCAATATTGCCGAACAACGATGCACGCCCACCCTTCAAAGCGATAAAATTTTTGCTAATTAAATACGAAAAATATGCGGAAGTTGGTGACAGCTTATCTTTGCTAAATAAACACCATCTCTTTCGAGGTCTTACCATTACAAATAAACACCATCCTATAGCGTTTTTAGAAATTTGCTCGCGCTTTGCTCTTCCTAGCCTTGGTGGCACCATCAAGCCTCAATCAGATGCCCCCGATTCCACGCGACCCTGCTGTTCGCATCGGCAAACCTCGACAATGGGCCACCTATTACATTCGTTACAACAACTGGCCAGAAAAGAGAGGCCAACTCTAGCATCGCTGGCAAGGTGGGTTCGCTGCGAGAAGAAAGCCAACGCGACGCTCACTTTCTCGAACACATGTGTTTCAACGGCACAGAGCACTTCCCCGGCGATGCCTTGCTACGTTATTGCGAAAAGCTTGGGCGTGAAATTCGAGCCGACCTCGCGCCTACACGGCCATCGACGAAACGGTTTTACAACATCGACAACGTACCTACCACGCGCCAAAGCGCGCTAGACTCGTGCCTGCTTATCCTTCGCGACTGGGCTGGTAGCCTTGCACTCGACCCCAAAAGATTGACCAAGGCGCGGGTGATACACGAAGAGTGGCGTTTGCGCACAAGTGCCAGCAGCCGATGTTCGAACGCAACCTACCTAAGCTCATCCAGGTTCGAACATGTTGCGCTACCCCATCGGACTGATGAGTGTGGTAGACAACTTTAAGTATAAGGAACTGCGCGACTACTACGAAAGTGGTATCACCCTCAAACCAAGGCATCATCGTTGTGGGCGACTGGATGACGGACACGTTGAGGCCGAGATTAAAAAGCTTTTGGCGTGAAGAACCCCGCAAACCCCGCACCCGTAGTAACCGAAAACGTGCCCGACAACAATACGCCCATCGTTATCATCGACAAAGACAGGAACAAAACCAGCTCTGTTGTGCAAATGATGATGAAACGCGATGCTACTCGACTCGTGAAGGGGCAGTAGACTATATGGTGTACGAATACGTAAAAAGGCGTGGGCATCGGTCTGCTCAACGACCGCTTGGCGGAGGCCGCCCTCAAACCCGATTGCCCCTTCGTGAAACCAGTGCCAGCGTAGAAAAACACATCTTTGCAAAAACCAAGGAGGTCTTCTCTATCGCCGTGTCGCCCAAAACCACAGAGCTAACGGCCGATGCACTGCGCGCAGCCTACATCGAGGCCTTGCGCGCCGCACAATTTGGCTTTACCAAAACCGGTACGACCGCTCAAAGTCGTCTACCTCGGTTCGACCGCATGTATAGGCAACCGCGAGAAGCGTTTCACCTCGCAATTCGCCAACAGCTACAAAGAAAATTTCTTGGATAACGAACCCATCCCGCCCATCGAATACTACTACGAAACGATGAACCAGGTGGTACCCAACATCCCATTGGAGTTTGTTAACCAAGTGTTTTCGACCTTGTGTCGAACCGACACAAACTTGGTCATCGTTAGTTTCAACCCAGAGAAGGAAGGACTGACCTATCACCAATCGGGCCTCATCGCCGCCGTTGACCAAGCACGCACCGCCAAACTAACGCCCTATGTAGACAACGTGAAGAACGAGCCGCTCATCACCAAATTGCCCAAACCCGGCAAGGTTGTCAGCCAAAAACGCAGTCCCAAGTTCGGCTATACCGAGATGAAACTCTCTAACGGCGTAACCGTATTGTTGAAGAAAACCGACTATAAGAAAGACGAAGTGCGCCTTTCTGGTAGCGGCGGAGCGGGCAGTTCAAGCTATGGCGCGGCCGACTTTGCTAACCTCAAAGTCTTCAACAGCGCCATCAGTAAGCGGATTGGCCAACTTCTCGAACACCGAACTGGGCAAGCCTCCGCCGGAAAAGAACGCATCAGCAAAGCATTTCGATGAGCGAAAAAGCGCATGCGCCTGGTGCTAGCTCTACGCCCTAGGACATTGAAACGATGTTTCCAGCTAGCTTACCTGAACTTCACCAAGATTAATAGAACCAAGGGCCTCAACAACTTGATGGAAAAGCCTCAAAGTGAGCCCTGCAAAAACCGTGCCATATCGCCCGACCAAGCTTTCGGCGACTCGCTCAGCGCAACCATCTACGGACACAATCGCGTGAAACCCCTCAATTGGCCGACCTTCCCAGGTTAACTGCGACCGAATACTGCACATGGCAGCCGAACGCGGCCAACGCCAACGGTTGGCGTTTCATCATCATAGGTAATTACGATGAGGCAACCATCCGTCCGCCATCGAACGCTATCTAGGTTCGCTGCTCTAAGGGTGCCAACCCCAGCAGCAAGGTAACCTTCTTCCAAAAAGGGCGTAAACCAACAACGATTTTACACGCAAGATGGAAACGCGAAGGCCGATGCCAACATGGTTTGGTTTGGCGAAGACATACCCTACACCACAGAGAATGCCATCAAAAGCCAGCATCGCCGGCCAAATTCTCAGCATGGTTTACATCAAAAAGATACGCGAGATGCGCAGTGCAGCCTGCACTTGCGCAGCGCATCTGGTTCGTAGCATCGACACAGGAGCATAATGTAACCCTATTTGCTTATTGTCATGAAACCAGAAGGCCGACCTGGCAACCAAATCATGCGCGATGGAAGTTACCAACCTTTCTAAGCAGTGCGACCCTCGATGCTGGCCAAAGTGAAAGAGTATGATGGTTAGGAAGCCGACAACGAGGCGAAGACTAATGGCTATTGGGCCGGCGTTATCGGCACGTGGTATCGCTACGGCATCGACTTGCACGCCGATTACAAAGACGTGTAGCTAAGCAAACGCCCGAGGCATTAGCAACTTCGTTAAAGAAATTCTGAGCAGGCAACCGCATTCAGGTTACGATGCCAGCAGAAGAAAAAGCGTAATACAAAGCGTATGGTGGAAAGGCCGACACACAGGCCCACCATTCCACCATCCATCTAACACAACAGGTGGGGACGTGTCTGACAACAAGACCTTCCTACCTGTTTTTGTCTTTATACAAGATAAAAGGCTGGCGAGCATCGGGTTTTAGCTTTGGCTGGCGAGGTAGCCTATCTGGGCCTGCTAGTTATTCTAGAGTTTTCTAGTTATTCTGGGTTTCCCTAGTTCTAGACCTTCTAGGGTTTCTAGTAAAACTAAAAACTTTTTCATCCGGCAGGCGCAGCCATCCTCACATTTAAAGGGCGCGGCCATTTTCCTGCCACCACCTTTTCACCTTTCACCTCCCCCTACAAATACCTACATATAGGTATTGCTCAATTCGTTATTAATCCTAACTTTGCAACTGCATAGTACGCTGCACCCTAACAGGATAAAGAAAAGACAGATATGAGGTTTCCCGCACGAATTCTATGGGGGAGGAATACGTGTTATGGTTTGTTCATGGCTTTTGCGTGTGCTTTCTAACCAGTTGGCGCACGCTCAAACCTGCAACGAGAACATCTCATTGACCATTACCGACCGCAATCGGGCGGGCCTTTACCCACGCCACTGTTGTCGTTGAGAGTGCCAGGCCTACCTATACTCACCCTGATGCACAGCCGGGTCAGACTCAAACCAACACTCTACCACAAGGCACGCGCTAACGGTGTCAGTACGGGCAAAGCAACGCCAGTTAACATTACGCACGATGCTGCCGAAAAAGCAAAGAAGATAAACATCGCACGAACGACAACAACCTTTACCTGAAAGACGTGCGAGGTGAACGCCACGCGCAACACAGCAACTCGTCATGTCATTCAGCGAAACACCATCGACAACACTACAGGCTTACAGCGGCGAGACATCGTTCAAGCACTCGGCGAGGCCATTCTCAACACCGACATGCACAACGCCAGTTTCTAACCTTGCGTTCGGCCCTGCAGGGCGACTTGCAAAACCCGCTCGATGCCTATTCGCGCAACAAGCTTAACGACTATGTGCGCTCGCTGCCTTTGGCATTGCCTACGTGGTAGACGGTACGCCCCTCTCGAACAACACCAACATGCAACTGGACGGCTACGGAAAATGGGGCGGCATCAAGATGTTCGACCGCCGTTTTAACACCGCAACAACGAGAATGTAGGCAGCGGAGCGACGCGCCTTATTCCCGCCTCGTCCATCGAAAGCGTTGAGGTGATTTCGGGCGTGGCTCAGCCAAATGTGCGAGACCTAAGCAGCGGTGCCGTTATCATCAATCGCCGCGGGACTTACCTTTCTACGGTAAGGTAAGGTAATACGACATTTTCAACGCCTCGTTGAGCAAGGTTTCGCCCTTGGCGAGCGTTGGGGCGTGTCAACCTCAACGTAGACTCATCTGCACGCTACCCGCGACAGGCGCGACAAGCTGAAAACAAAGCAACATCGCCCTCAACGCCACGTGGACACACACCCGTCAGCCGAGCCCTGGCAGCAGGAAAACTTCGACCGACTTTTCAAAAACGTTGACGGACTGAAAAGCGACCCGACGCAACGCTTAACCGCACCGAACCGACCGCAGAACCTGCGTTTGGCCCTCGCGCGCGCTTTCGCACAGCAAAAACGCACTTATCGACGGCATCGACTATAACTTTTCGCTATCCTGTCGCACCAATCCCGACATGCACGAAGAGTTTATTGCCAACAACGAACTGAACCTTATCACCGATGCGTACACCAACGGACTGCACGAAACCGACGTTGCCCCACCCTATTACACCGCCCTTTTGGAGATGAACGGCAAGCCGCCAGCCCTCCCGGGCCAACGTGGAGAGCGCGCCGAACGCTAAGGTGAGCCGCGCCACACACCGCTACTTGGGCATTTTCGCCCGACATGGGGCCAATCTGGGCGTGGAAGATTTTCACCCGCCGAAACTCCGTTCTACGATGGCGGACAAGGAGGCGCGGCGACCGCTCTTACCAGTACCGAAACCGTATTAACCTGAACCAGTACGGCTTGTGCGTGCAAGACAAGTTGGTGCGCTTTCCACGGCTCACGGCACGCTAAACGCAACGGCCGGCCCTACGTCTTGACCCAAAACCAACGCTTTGCGGCCTCTCCAGCATCAACATGAGTGGGCATGAACAAATGGATTGAGTTTAATGACGAAGCAAGATACCCGCCACGGCCTTTTATATCCCGAAACGTATTTCGACCGCCTGCGTACAGCAATTACAGCAACAACGCCAACGAGGCTCTTTATGTACAAAACCGTGGTTAATCCACCAATCAACTTGCTTTCGCCCTCACACACAGCTTGAAGTGGGCACAGCCTATGCCAATGCCAACTCACACCTCGCTAACAGGGTTATCTTAAGATAGACTTGCGGCGATAGTTCGAGGCTGTGCTCATACGTATGGGTTCAGCATAGCGAAAACAGTGTCGCAAACAGCCCTAACCAACGGCCCATTTATGCGCAAAGGCGACCCCAACTCATTATCGACTATATACACGCCCCGCAACCCGCTGGTATCGTCGATGCAGGCGTAGAATGGGTTGGCAACCTCAGCAGACATCAAGCCCCATGAGCAGGCATCAAACTTCTCGGTGGTTTACATTACGGCCTTTATCATCAGCAAGGCGACGCGTAAGCACCTCTATCGACCTAGACAAAGGAGCCGTTTCGGGCATCTATGCTCCTACAAAACAGTCTCACGAACATCTCTCTAACCCGTCTTACAAACAGATACGCACCCTTGGCACGATATTCAACCTACGCCTGCAGAAACTTCTGGTTCAGGCACTTCAATCGTCATGGGTTTCGACGTATATCCCATCGGTTACATCGACCAAAACTTCCGTCGTGTACCTCGATCAGCAGCAACGAAAGGACATCCGCTGGGCATATCTGCGACTAAAAAGACAGCGAACCCGTAAATATTTCGCGGCCAATCATCGTTCCCAATTGTCATCTCCGCGTGTCTAAGGAAATTGGCAGCAGCTGCGTCGTGTTATATAAATAATGTGTTCTAATTATCATGCCGGGTAGAACGCCAAGGCGAACAGTATACTTTAATCAGACACCAACGGTGAGCATGGATGTTGGCTACTAGTTCTCGATGGCTTGCTTTTCGGTTTCACCACAAAGCGACATATAACAACAAATACACATGAAAAAGAAAAAGACGTTGGGGCAACCGCATCGCCCTATTCTGACAATGGCCATAGCCGCATTGCTCCACGGCTGTAGCGAAAACGACGCCCCGACGTGTCAGTGCATCGGTGGTAACGTTAAAATCGACAAGAGCTTTCAGAAAAGCCAAAGCCCAAAAGGTTGCAAATTACCTTGCGCAACATCAATACGGGGACAAAAACGGCTTACGAAACCACATCAACGGCGCGGTGCAGATGCCCAATTTGCCGGTAGACATGTACGACATAACGACTTACACCCCTTCCTGCCAACGAGTACAGCGATATACAGGCGAAAACAGCACCGAAGATGTGCTGCTCTCGGCTGCTGCAACGGGCATACAACTGCAACCCAACAAGGAAACGACCGTCAATTTGGAGCTAACCCATCCACAACCGATGATTTTGTTCTCAAAACCATCACTATGCTGGGTCGGATAGCAAAGCAGGGTGGCGAAGACGACCGTTTATCGGATTACAACAACTCTTCGCACTACTTTATGCGATAGCCTTTGTTTTGCACTCACAACGATGAACCGTTACGGCTTTTCTGTGCCAATGGGAAACCGCATCCTTACATGAATAAAGAATAGCCTTAACTCAGTGGCACTATACGATTGAGCAAATCAGAAGGTATGGTCGACACCGAAGGTGCAAACGGCAGTAGCGTTTACGGTGATGTCGTTATCATGGTGCCAGGTTCGGGCAAGTTATCCCATCAAACCGGGTGAAAGTTTTCATCATCGCGCCCTTCATCAGAACTATAAACAACCCTTTACCACCCTCATCGGGCAAGCAAGTTACACCCGAATGGCCCGACTCAACGCTCGACCTAAGCAAGGCAGAGTTTGATGTTGTGCCCGGACTACGAGGTATTGACACAAGAGTGCCGCAAACATGGTGATTATAAAGAAAGGTAGTCAACATCACATGCGCCTTCGCGCAACGGCAAAGAGGGATACGTCATCTTCCGCCATCCTTCGCCCAGCAAGCTACCCGAATATCGCCGTCCATTTTATCGACATGAAGAAAGGCGAGCACCATACTTACATGCAAATTCCCAACACATCTATCATCGATGCCGTTGAGGTTATCAACCCCAATGCCGATGGTTATGTGTCGCCAAAAGGCTTTCAAAAGTCGCTCGATGCTAGTATGCTTACTCAAAGCCCGATCACAGCTTCCGCTGTATCACGGTAAGGTAGAGCCGAGTGAATGATGGTCGCCGTATTCTGCAAGACCTCAACAACTCTGAAACTCGACTTTGTTGAGATGATTCCAACCCAAAAGTGCGTTTGCTAAATAAAGGAGTTAAGAGTTAGGAGTTCTGAGTTTAGGGCCAAATGCCTTGTTGTTACAAACCAATTGAAAGGCTAGTGGGGTGGTTAGCAAAACATGTTTGTTGCCATTGATTACATAAGCTGTTGGCTAACTCCTTAACTCCTTATTCCTTTACTACTTTTAGGGTTGGTTAGCAAACAAGTTTGTTGTCATTGATTACATAAGCTATTGGCTTAACTCCTTAACTCCCTTATTCCTTTACTGCTTTTAGTTTGGTTTGGCAAACAAGTTTTGTTGCCATACTGATCTCACTAAGCTATTGGCTTAACTCCTTAACTCCCTTAACTCCATAACTTCTAAAGAAAAATCCTCCCATGCTTCTACTCGTTCTGCTTGCGTTGTTCTCTACGCCTGCCTCCGCTCAAGATTCGCTCACGCGCTTTGCCGTTCCACTCCCAAGAGTGGCGGCAACACCACCAAACCATGGCTGCCCCTAGGCATTTACTTGCTACCGGCACACAGCTATGGTTATACTTCTGCCACTTTCACCCACGAACGAGGCTCTTTAATGCGCCTGCAAACACCCGAAAAAGATACGAATTTGCGGCTTTCGTCTATGGGCAGTGCACAGCACTAACCGCTGGCGACTATACGGCGAGTTTGCCTACGACCGACAATTTGCCGATAGTGTGGGGTGGCTACTAGCGAAACGCCACGCCTGGCATGCCTTACTACTTTCGCATCGCCACGCAAAGGCAACTGGCTAACGCAAAACCTACCAACTTAAAGGCGCAGCCAAACTACCGCCTTTCGCACCTGTTCGACCTCGGTGCAGCCCTGCAACATAAGGTATCATAAGGGCGCACGCAGCAACGATCCACGCCCCTTCGGCCGAGAGCTTTTACTCGCGTTATCACCTCAATGGGCCTAAACCTCGCCCCCGTACATATCGCTATGGCGGCAGGAATGGTGTACGGAACAAGCGATAACAACCTGATTTACGTGAACGAGAACAACGATCGCATCGACCGATTGGACTTTATGGCCTACGAACTGATGGGATTTGGCATGCACCGAAAGACGGGTAAGCTGCAAAACCGCGAGATGCAAGCCAACACCTACGGGCACGAGCTGTCGCTACAAGCCAGCTTTTCACCCGAAACGAAACGATGCTTTGGGCGCGCCAGCTATCTGGCGCAACGCGAGCATACGCCGTAAGCCGAACAAAAACGTGTCGGCCAACCTCCTTTCCACTTATAACCTCCGTCAAACGCGCATTCTTGCGGGCTGATTCATCCCCTTTTCGTCCGCACTTCGCCTGCAAGCCACGGTCCACGCCCACTTTACCAAGGGCTGGGATAGGCTGATAACATCCTCGGCGGACAGAAAAATCTACGTATAACCATCGCGACGTCGGTCTTTAACGCTTTGTCTCACCATCGTTTTACCTCGCAGCGACTCGACCTATTTGCACTCGATGCCACCGCCGAACACGAGAAACGACAAGACGGAGCCACGCAACACACCCTCGTTCGCGATGCTTTCCACCTCGCCGCAGCCTATCGTTCGCAACGTCCTTGCTCTCTGAAACTTCGCCTTTTTCTGTGGCGTCAAGCTTTCACCCTGCCCAAGGCCTCGCTAAAGTTACCCATCAACGCAAGAAACGGTGTTCTCTACCCAGCTGGCACAACCGCTGCAACGTTTCTACGCCACGTCTACGGCCAGCACACGCATAGCGTTTGGGCACGGCCAAGCGTTTCGCCCACTATCAGTTAACGCTCATTAGCCTATCGAATTGGGCTGTGCTCAAAAGCCCAACCCACCATCCACGGCACGCGCCACAACTTTGAGGCTGCCCTCGGCATGGCTTAGCGGCCAACAGTCCTTTACCCAACAGCGATAACACCCTTTGCGTAAAATGAAAAACACCTCCTTATCTCTGCTGCTCGCCCTGTTTGCCCTTTCGGCAAACGCCAAACGCACACAGGCCACATTGCCACCGACCCTCAACCTGCATGTAGACGGTTGACAAACGGTCTTACCTATTATATACTTCGCAACAACACCCCCAATCGCGCCAATTTCTACCTCGCCCAATGCGTTGGCTCACTGCAAGAAACCGACAACCAACGCGGCTTTGGCCCATTTCTTAGAGCACCTTTGCTTTAACGGCACGCGCCATTTCCCATCCAATACGCTCGTGGCTTACCTCGAAACGCTTGGCCTAAAATTCGGTCAAAACATCAATGCCTACACCGGAATGGAGCGCACCGTGATCATCTCAACAACGTTCCCACAGCGCGCACCTCGGCCTTAGACAGTTGTCTGCTTGCACTTCGCGATTGGGCGTGCGACATTTCGTTTTCGCCCGAAGAGATAAATAAGGAACGTGGCGTGATTAACGAAGAGTGGCGACAACGCAATTCGGCCACGGCACGCATGCTACAACGCAATCTCCCGCGCCTTTACCCCAACAGCTTGTACGCTCGTCGCGCCCCAATTGGCTTGATGGAAGTGATAGATACCGTTGGCCCTTCCACCCTTCGGCAGTATTATCACCGCTGGTATCATCCCAAAACCAAGCAATTATCGTGGTGGGCGATGTGGATGTGGCACGCACGGCCAAACGTATCGAGGCACTTTTCGCCCCCATACGCCCCACCAAAGTCTGCGCGCGACCCGCCATTGTGCCCGTTGCCGACAACGCTAAACCCATCGTCGTGGTGATAGCGATGCTGAACAGCGCACCACGCTTGTGCAAGTGTTCTGCAAAAATGCCGCCCATAACGCCGCTTTCAGCCTCACGCGCTTATCAACGCCTCTTGGTGCGCCGCTCTTTGATGATGTCGATGCTGCGCACGCGCCTGCCGAGCGGTGGTTAAGCCCCAATGCCCCTTCACACAGGCCGTGGTGGGCTATGGCGTATATCTCATGCCTCCTCAAATACGCCTTCCAAGTAACCATTGGCCAAAGACGGACAGGCACAGGCTGCACACAAACCGTGATGACCGAGTATGGCGTGCTGCAACATGGGTTTACACCTGCCGAACTGGCTCGTGCCAAGGCCGAAGAGCAATATCATCGAACGACAGTATGCGCGCGCAACGAAGTGGGCAACAATTATTTGGGCAACCAACTGGTGGAACACGCCCTAAGTGGCGAACCCGTGCCTCGCCCGATGCTCTTCGTCGTCGCGAACAAGCATCGTCGATGCCATTACGCCTGCTGACGTGCAACAGTGGTTGCGCAAGATGCTCACTAACGGTAGGAACCTTGTTGTCATAGTCTTAACCCCCAACGCGAGGGTGCAAACATGCCCACCAAAGAAGGGCTTTGCAGGCCGTTTTGCGCCTGCCACGGCTAACATTGCCCCCTATGAAGACAATACCTCCAACCAACCGTTGCTCCCCTATATTGCCCAAGGCAGGCCACATTGTTAACCAAACGTCAAGAATCCGCCTTTGGTATCGAGCGCATGAGCTGTCTAACGGGGTTACAGTGCTGCTCAAACCCACCTCTACGGGCAAAAGACGAGCTGCTGATGACGGCCTTTGCGCCATGGCGGTTCGTCGCGTTTGGGGACAGGCCGACTTCGCCAATGCGCGTTTCTTCAATCGCATTGTGGGTAGTAGCGGACCAGGTCTCTCTCGTCGCGCAACAGCTCACCAAAGTTGCTAACAGGGCAAACGGCAAACGCCAATCTCTCGCTCGACACCTATTGGCTAAGCCTCCAACGGCAGTGCCGCGCCACGCGATGCCGAATGCCTTTTGCAGCAAACTCTACCTATATTTCACCGCCTTGCGCTCCCGACCAAGAGGCCTTTGCCAACATCATGCCCAACAGTAGGGCGCACCCTAGCCAGTGGCAGGCCTGCCTGAAAATGGCCTTAGCGATTCGTTAACGGCCACCTTGCACGCCCACAACCCACGTTTCCGCCAACAACACGTTGGCCGATCTCGACCATGTAGACCCAATCGCATTCTCGATATAGCGCGCTGGCATAGCCAATCGCTGCAAACTTCACCTTCGTTTTTCGTTGGCAACTTCCAACGCGACAGTCTTCGCCCTCGTTTGCCCGTTACATCGCCTCGTTGCCTGCCAGCAAACCCCTGCTCGTTTCAGGTCAACCCGCCCCATCAACCACTCTTCGCCCCACCATCAGGCAGCGCAAAGTTCCCATCCGCACCCACCACTACCGCCGCTCCAAACAGCTGAGCACATCCTCGTTGGCATCGCTGCGCAGCGTGCAAACCTATGCCCACGGCATCACACGCAACCACTTCCGCCATGCCATGTCCGCACCCGAGCCAACGCCTACATCGTGGTGGTGGGCCAGCTACGCCCTATACGCTGAGCCAATATCGTGATGGCCGAGGCCGTTGGTCGCTGCTGGCATGCGATACACGCAGCGAATACGCGAAGAAATGGCGGCTGCTTAGCACCGATGCCTCTTGCACCTCGCAGCCGATGTGAACACCACCCTACTTAAAGCCTATATGGCATCCGCCCCATGAAACCCGAATTGGTTGACAGCACCCTCAAAAGCGATGCGCGACGAGGCTGAAAACATGGCCCAGTATATTGACCCCACGCTGCTCGAAAACGTGAAACGCCACCTCGCCAAACGCTTTGAAGAGCGCACAAAGCAAAACAGCACGTGGCTAGCGAGCCGTGCAACATGGGCCACAGGGGCATCGACATCCACACCCAACTACCTTGCCGAGCTGAAACATCACGCCCAACGTCTGCAACAGTTCGTTGCACAACACCATGATGGCGCAAGGGAATAGGGTTGGAAGTGCGTGATGATGCCCGAGTAAAGGGACCTCACCCCCAAAACGGCCTCACCTCTCATGCCCAACTGGCTCACTTTCAACCCTCCGCGAGAGGGAGGATATGCCTTGCGGATTGGACCGCTTTGCCACTGGTTAACCCGTCAACTCGTTAACTACACAATCTCTCGCCAACTGTTACAACAAAGAGGGCAAGGCACAGCGAATGCACCTTTAGTCTGTTTATAGCACATCCCTCACAAACAGGTGCGAGTATTTTCGAGTTTCTTTCTTTTTATAGTTTAGGATAAACGAGTGGCCTTTTTAAGAAATTCAAGCTGAGTAAACCATATTTGTCTCGCCCTCAATAAAGTCGAGGACGATAGTTTGTTTGCTCAAACCAGCAACTCCTTATATTGGCGAACCTGTTTGATAGTAAGTTGTTGACTTACATCCGCAGCTTCTTTCTGTATTGTTCCTGTTGCAGTAATGTGGATGTCGTTAGAAGTTTGTTGTTCCTATCTGCCAGTGTCGAAGACATGCGCACATGTTGGCCTTGTATGCGCTTTCAAACACAATAAAGTTCATCGGAATATCGGTGAATTGTATGGCTATCTTTCCAGTTAGCACTATCCTCTTCATTATTATCACCTGATTGGGAGTGATGGTCATTGTTTCATAGTCAAAACGTAAGCAGCCTATCTTTCAGAATATCTGCCCCAAGAATAAAATCAGGCGCAAACCTTGAATTTGCTTTTTAGGTTGATGATGATGCAGCACCTGGCGATAGGTTTTACCGCAAAACGAATACGAATCGACAACGCAAGCGGGCATTCGGTTGTCGCGCGAGTTTACCATTAGTTTTAGTTTGTCGGGCATCGCTATTCCCAATGAGTCTCTTGCAAAAGTAGAGATCTACTACACAGTAAGCTGCAACCGCTATCTACTAACGCGGCACTGTCTGCACCTTGTGGCTATACACTTCTAATGATGTGTATAGCAAGCTCGTCTTTCTCTTTCAGTTCAGCTTCGTCGTAAGCACACAAACAGAAAAACAGCATACTTAAACATGAGAATAGCGTTTTCTTCATCTTAACAAGTGTTCGCCTAGAATGTTTATAAGTTGCAAGTTGTTGAATTTCTCTTTATCTGGGTCGAATTTTGGCCAACTTAACGCTTTGGGGTTGAAACGTTTCTCTGCCTTTTTCGTTTAAGAATAAGAGGCGAGAACCTTTTGAAAGCGTAAGTAAAGACGAGCTGTTGAGTCAGAAAGGGCTTTCGTTCTTTCCGACATACTCGAATCCCTGACACATATCTCTACCACATTCTTTCTGTGCAAAAGATGTGGTAGGAATAGTAATTGTAGCCCAAAGGAAAAGAACCTCGTGCGTTTTTAGTTTATATATCAAACTTTGTACCGACAAAGTGCGTGCCGTTATATCCATGCGTGTTGAGGATTCATTGCTATGCTCGTCTGTCTGCATGGAAGAAATGTATGCCATCAGCCACTTAATAAAATAGTGCCGAATAAACTTCCTCCACACAAATGTTTTTAAAGTTCATCCTCTGTTATGAAGGGCTCAGCGTCATACGCTCATAATGGTCGATTATTAATGTGAATAAATGCCCATACATAGGCGGCAAGATATTGCAAAAGTATAAGAGCAAAAAGAAACTTTACCAAATATAACGCCTAAAAGTTTTGCTTTTTATTGTTTCATTCCATATACGATAATGCGTGCATTGAAGGAAGAGGTGAAAAACGACCGCAACCACAACAAACTCTCACCGGCCTCAACAACAACTTCCCTACCGGCCTCACTTTCCCCAACCCTCCAAGGAGAGGGAGTGAAATGCTGCCTTGCTTTGTTGTGGTCGCTCTGTTACGTTAACCTCGTCAACTGGCCGTCAACCTCGTTAACTACTCAATCTCACGTCAAAACCATCAACTTATTAACTCGTTAAATACTCACTCACGTCAAACCATCAACTGGTCTAACTCTGTTAGCTACTCAATTTCACATCAACCCATCAACTGGGTTAACTCGTAACCACTCACCCTCACATCAACCCATCAACTGGTTAACCCGTTAACGACCAATTTCACGCCAAACCGTCAACTCTGTTAACCAACCTTCTTTGTGTCCACTTCTTCAGCAAAAGATTTAACATTATGGCGGCCGCGATTTTTCCACCAATCGCCCACCAAGGCGCAAATAATCAGATTCTCGCGGAGGTTTGTTTTGGTGCAGCAGACGTGAATGTGGCGGACGGATATTTATTTAGCATAAAGCGCCACTCGCACCATTTTGCGCTGTTTGCTGCCAACAGCAGTGCAATTTGCGTGCTAAACGTAGTGCAATATGCCGCAAAACGCAGGTACTGGCGTTTTTGAGATGCGCAGTGCAGTGTTTTGGTGCAAAATGCAAGGTAAAATGGTGCTGAAATGCAGTGCGTGATTGCCAAACGCAAGACGAAAGGCATAAAATATCCACAATAATTGTATAACAAAGCTGTCAGTGCCATGATACACATGACGTAGCAAAGCGCGAAAATGATCGTTATGCATTTCAGTGCCAAAATGCAGGTAATTGGGGAGCGAAAAATGGCGAGAGTGGGCGACCGACAGAAAGGCTAAATGCAGCAAAGTGCAGGTTGTGGGCGTAAAATGGGCGTGTATAAAGAGGTGAGGTTGAAAAGCGGCAACTGTGCATGGTTCTTAGTGCTTTTGTTTTTCGCTAGAATGAGTGGACGTCGAATGAGGTGTGTTTTGTAAAATATAGCGTAGGACTTGCTAAGATTGTCAGTTAGCAGGTGTTATGATTTAGTGGTTGTCCAGATTGTGCTGGAAGGCTTTCACCTTGTTCATAAGTTACTTTCGACATTGTGATGTTCACCTAATTCATGTTTCTACGAATAATAAACGTCATGTGGTACGATTTACGGTGCAGAAAAGGCAGTAACTTTACTGGCTGTAATCAATATAAGGCCATTGGTTGCCATTACGGTGCGCCGCATGAAAGGTAAGCAGAAGGCCAATTATCTCTTTCTTTTCGATGTCGCCCCATTATCAACAACAACATGAACATTCAAGAAATACTAGCAAGAAAAAGGAGCACAAAAGCTACCGAAATACCCGATGATGTGCTCGCACCACTTACTGCCGAGCGAGATACCAACGGTAAATCTAACGAGAATGGTTGGCTATCGCAGACCATCTCGCAGATGGTAAAGCGTGTGTTTCCCGGAAAGTGGGCATTGATGCCATTGGATGGTAAATGAAGTGAAGTTGACGAAATTGGTCGAGCAAAGAAACCGTCAACGATGACGGTGATTAAAGTCGTTGGTTCGCTTTTGCATGCAAAGTATGCAACACATCTCCAGTATGCAACGTCTCTTCCAACAATTAAGCGCTTTCTTTGCACTTGTCTGACTCGGTGCGCTGCTATGCTCTGCTATGTGGCCTTAAATTCCGCCATCCTAGTTTGATAAACTTAGTTTGCTGCGACCATTGGTGGCCGACAATCATTTTGGTGTTCATTGAAGTGGTTTGGATGGCATTAAGACCGGAGAGGAGTGATAACCTGAACATCTGTATTCCACTGATGGAAGAATGGGCAGAGGTGATAATGCCAATACACGGCGTTTCCAGTTGTGAAGCACTACGCCTCGCGTGGTAGTCTGGTGTACGCACATAGAAGCGTTGAAAGAGACACTGAAATATACTTGCCCGTGTTGGAGAAACGAGGGCGACCATTCTAGATATGTGCAGGGTATGTGGGGAAACTGGCTGAACGATGCGAGCAAGAGCCGTCCTGACTTTGTTGGGTGGCTGTGTGAGCGTTGGGAGAAAGCTCAATAAAAGAAACACGATACATCATCAGAAAGCCTCCGCATCTCATCATGGGACAAGTAACTTGCCTTTTATCACCGCAACCAAACACACTTGCCGTTTCTAAACTTTTAGCAGACAGCTACACAGTTAACGTGAGTTCGACGAATTCAGAACAATGCAAGCTGTGTGTCAATGGTTCTTTTGTACATTGATGCACGGCTTCTGCTAGAAACAGGCAATAGGCAGCAATTGCTCCTAATAGGTTGACGATGAAAGTTGTCAAAGCATCTATGTCTGGAGTGTTCCACCTGCACATTCTTTAGTTCATCATTCACCGTTTCAATAATGGTCTTTTTCTGAGTAAAAGTCTGTCCGACAACTTATTAACGCTCCTTTTCATGTTACTTTTTTCAACTTGGTAATAAGCTGTATTCCGTCAACGAAAAAGCCTTTGAAAGAGGTTCTACCGATGTAGCCCTCTTTGTCACCAAATAGCTACCATATATAAGATCTATGAATGCTTTGTACCCAAAGGCTTACGGTCATCAATATCTCCTGGCGTTATCATAAAGTTGAGAAGTTCTCCTTTCTCATTGCAAATCAAATGCAACTTGAAGCCAAAAGAACCAACCCATAGAGCATTTTCCTCTTTGAGCTATGCCTTTGAAAAACCTTATGAATATGTATTCTTTGGTTTTTGCAGCACACGCAGTGTGCTGTCAACGAAACTTATACCCGTGCATTTGCCCAACATGAACTTCTTGATAAACAAGGTTAAGGGCACGGCTACCTCCCTTTTCCAATTCTACTATACGGTTATAAGAAACAACTTTTGGAAACAGATGGCGAAGCTGCTTGCATACTTTTTTCAAGATAGAAATGTTTGAAGCAACGATATCCAGAACTCGTGGAAAAGGATCATTATCAGCATAACTTCTGCCTTTGACATTGTAGAATTTCGATGATATTTCCTTTTCCTGTAGGTTTTTAGCGTATATTTTTGCTGTCATTGCATCACTTGCAGAAGTCATCCGCCACACAAAATATTTCAGTAACTCGGTCCTCGGTGATCGGTGAAAGGATTTTTGTTTGTAACTGCTTTCCGTATATTAACTCTTTCAGTTACAACAAATTTCAAGCACTCACCAAATTTATAGACACTTTATAATCTGCATCGACCTTACGCCACCGTAGTGCCAGATTTGCAGCGTAAATGTCGGGTAAGAACAGACCAACCATCGACAGAGGACGATGAAATCGTCTTTTATGCGCCAGTTGGTCTGATATTTTCACCGCTTACTTACGATATTTACAGCATCCAGGGAGTTTGTTATAAGTGGCTTGTCAGTGCTTTATATTGCCGCTATCGTGGCTCAGTCGCAATGCCTTTTGCTACCGCGACTTTCTTCGTGTCAGCAGTGTTGTCGCACACACAGCGTGAGCTTTTTGTGCTTTTAAATTCCATGTAGCTCGACAACACCCGACATGCTGCGGCTTTCTCTATGCGTGTGGCTTTACATTTCAGTTACACTTCCCGTTTACTGGGATTTCTGTTTTCACTGTTTTGGCCTGCATGGTCAGGCCCATGGCTGCAAACAGCAAGCATTGTTACATCACTTTTCATTTTCTTGTTACATTGAAGCAACATAATATTACTCATCCATCATATTTCTTTGCTGCAGCCAGCTGTGCACTGGCATCAACAGCAAAGGTTCCGTTTGCTCAATCTCTTCGCCTTCGGCCAGACCATCTGTGATGACATAGCCACGGGATAACGAAAGCACCCAACGCTGCACGCCGTCGCACTGAAAGTAGGTTGCGTTTTCTCCCGTGTCTTTTGACTATAGACAATACTTGCTCTTTTCCCTGTCCACATCACGCCGGCACCCTTCGGCACGACAATCTCACCATGATATTGCTTGCATGTTGGGCCACAACGTTGCCTGTCAAGGTCATTTACCGCTCAAATCCATCCATGCGTATCTCATTTCTACGCGCACACCAGCTGTCCCACTGGAAGAGTCAATCACGGATCGACGAAACTTACGCTGTCGTGAAACACCCTTCTAGCGCATCGCTTTACGGCAGAGTGCGAATCTTTCACCAACATGAATAAATGGTAAGTCGCTCTCATATCGCTTAGAACATAGCCCAAACCTTACCGAGATTTGCAATCTTTCAGCAACGCTTCGTTGTCCTTTGTTTAACATAACGCCTGGATTGATATTCTTCAATCACAGTGCCCGAAGTATTAGCCTTCAGTGTGGTGTAGGGATGCTTTACGTGTGTGTGAATCAGCTGATTGATCTGTGCTTGCGTGATATCAGCAGTCGTAAATCCGCTTCTCAATAGCTGCGTCAATCAGCGGTTTCTTTCGCGATGCAGGAAGTTCACCGCTGCAATCAGCGTTCTTGTTCAATCGCGTATAGCGTCGGAGAACAGATCACAGCCACGTTTGTCCAATGATCAACGGTCGCCCGGCGCATTGATCACGTTTCTCGATGCGTCCTTCCACGTAAGATGACTGCGTGTTTGTTCTAAGCGCTGATC